>Ga0209542_10000328_pt1 | contig 118314 bp, 100 predicted proteins | sample RifCSPhighO2_01_FD_184028 | JGI IMG/M metagenome (GOLD analysis project Ga0209542, IMG submission 184028) | Soil microbial communities from Rifle, Colorado - Rifle CSP2_plank highO2_0.1 (SPAdes) (version 2) | ecosystem: Environmental > Terrestrial > Deep subsurface > Rock core/Sediment ...
GGAAAAGGTTAGAAACAATACCGATCCTTTGGATGCGGTCGGAAATACCACCAAGGCAGTTACCAAAGGTTACGCGATTGCTTCTGCCGGGCTTGCCGCGTTGGTCCTTTTTGCAGCATATGCCCAGGAATTTGCCAGTCTTGGCGCCAACTTAGTCTTTGCCCTGGATGACCCGCGGGTAGTAATAGGACTTTTTATAGGAGGCGCTATGCCATATCTCTTTGCCTCTTTGGCGATGGAGGCTGTGGGTGTTGCCGGTGCAGCGGTGGTGGAAGAGGTTAGACGCCAATTTAAGACTATTAAGGGTATTATGGAAGGGAAGGCAAAACCTGATTACGGGGCAGCTGTCGCAATTGTTACTAAAACTGCGCAAAAACAGATGCTTGCTCCGGCAATAATCCCGGTTTTGATTCCGGTAATTGTTGGTAAAGTCTTGGGCCCGGTGGCCTTGGGAGGGGTTTTGATGGGAACAATTATCACCGGCCTTTTTGTAGCCCTTTCTATGACTACCGGTGGGGCAGCTTGGGATAATGCCAAAAAGTATATTGAATCAGGAAAGCTAGGTGGGAAGGGTTCCCCGGCCCATGCAGCATCAGTGACAGGTGACACTGTAGGTGACCCTTATAAAGATACGGCAGGTCCTGCAATCAATCCTATGATTAAAGTAGCCAATATCGTAGCCTTATTACTTGTACCATTCTTGAGATAATGGAAGCTGCCGTAGAATTTTTATTCTTCTCCTTGGTATTGTCATGTGTGGTTCAAGTTTTGCTTTTTCCAGTATTTATGTTACGTCTTAAGAAATTGTATCCGAAAATTTGGGGAAGTCCTGGTTTTTATTTATTATTTCCTTTTCCTCTTGTTAAGGCTATTCGTTTTATGTTTTCCCAGTGGCCATCCGAGATCCGAGATTCTGCATTGCTGAAATTGAGAATAGTTTTGAATGTAACGGAATTGTTTGGATTATTGAGTATAATTGGAATTCTATTTTTAGTAATTACTTCCAGCTAGGGTGTGCCGTATTGCTAGGATAGGAGTTTTCGATAGATGTCGTGGCTAATTTTAACTTTCCAATCCGGGATTGGAGCTTCGTAATATTATTCAACATCGATGTCGATAGTTGAGTGCTTAAGAAGTTCTAAGGTTGTGCCATAATTTGCCTGGTCCAAGACAAATTTTTCATAGTCCACAAGAGTTTTGAAGAACTTAAATATTTCCTCCTTAGCTATTGCAGGATTATCATTTAAACCGAGGTATGTAGGATATGATGACCATTGATAATCTTTTAGATCTTTAACCAGCAAAGAGACTAAGGGATTTAGGTGAATATACCTTGAGAGATGCAGTAATTGTTCATCAGACTCTACAAGCACAGCCTTAAACATCCCTTGAAGCAGTGGGCCCTGGTTATTATGTCTGATGTTCCAATATTTCATATAACTATGAGTAAATTTTCTCATGAACTCGGAGATTCCATGATCTTCAACTTGCTTAATTAAAATATGAAAATGATTAGGCATCAAACAATAGCAGATAACATCAACAATTTTTTTAGATGGGTCAATTTTATATAGCTGGGATGTTTGGTAAAGCGAAAACTTTGGTTTGGGGTTTTTGATCTGGTAATAAAAAACGGTTTGGATAAAACGATGGTAATCTCTAGCGGTTGCAAAGATATTCCTCTTAGCTAGCCCTCTGTTATAAAGGTGGTAATATTGTCCGGTAATGAGAGGAGTAGTCCGATATGGCATTAACTAAACTTTAACTTTCCAATCCGGGATTGTCAAGCTAATCTTAGGTCGGAATGGATTCACGGAGAAATCTTTGGTAAAATTTAGGGTGGTAAACGGCGCGTTCGTCTAGTGGTCTAGGACACTGGATTCTCATTCCAGGAATCAGGGGTTCAAATCCCCTACGCGCTACAAATTTTTCCCATGTAAACCGATTGACAAGCAGCTTTACTTCAATTAAAATTTGCTAGCGAATTGCTGGCCAAATAAAATGATTAAATCTAGCAGGCCTGCTCAATTGGTACATAAAGTGTATCTAACTTCACAGGGTCTTGAAGAGGCTCGTGTCGAACTGAGCTTTCTAAAAACCTCCAAGCGTGCCCAAGTATCAGATAGGATCCAGAGAGCCAGGGAATTTGGTGATGTTGTAGAAAATGCCGAGTATGACGCTGCCCTGGATGAACAGACCCTGGTAGAAAACAGGATTATTTACCTTGAGGATGTCTTAAAAAATGCAAAAGTTATTGCGACAGATCCCAATAATGATTTTGTTGTAATCGGTTCGACTGTTAAAGTAGAAATGGATGGGGAGGTAGATATCCTAACAATTGTTGGGAGAGTAGAAGCAAATCCTGCCAAAAAGAAAATTTCTAATGAATCCCCTTTAGGGTCGGCCCTTTTAGGGGCTAAAAAAGGAGAAGTAGTAGAAGTTGCGACACCGATTGTCAGATATAAATGCAAGATATTGGAGATTAAATGAACGATAAACCATTAGTTACCTTTGATGCTAAGCTGCCTAAACTTTCAGATAATGAAAGAAAAGTTTTAGACCTCCTTTTAGAGGCGGGGAGATTAATAGTCCCCATTTATGAAGAACAGGAGAATTATAAATTTCCCGGGGCAAATTTTTATCCTCATGGGGTATTAAAATCAGAAATAGAAAAAGCGGCAAAAGAAAATCCGGAGATACTGTCTCCATATACTGTTGTAGAAAAAATAGACAATAAACTAGTAGCAACTCCTTACCACAAAAAATACGCTAAGCTTCTAAAACCTGTTGTTGAAAAACTTTTAGTTGCGGCTGAGGTTACAAGTAATAAGAATTTTGCAGAGTGCTTAAAGGTACAGGCGAAAGCTTTACTTGACGGAAGTTATGACGAGGCCACGATTTGCTGGATGAGCGTGAAGCCCTATATTTTAGACATTAATATTGGCCCGGTTGAGCGGTATGATGATAAACTCTTTTTTGTAAAAACAGCTTACCAGGCTTGGGTTGGAGTGATCGATAAAAAGAATAGCCAAAAACTAAATAAGTATAAGGATGTAATCCTTTCAACAAGAAGAAAGGTGGCGATGGCATCAGAGAAATTTGATTATTACGGTAAGGTGCAGACAAGAATTGACAATACATTATTATTTGCCGGGTTAATTGCCAGGACAAAGTTTGTCGGGGTAAACCTTCCCAATGATCCAAAACTGATGGAGAAATACGGCTCGGAGATAACCCTTTTTAAGGAGATGCATAAGCTGCGTTTTGAGACTGCCCTTTGGCCTACATTTAATAGGATTTTTTCTCCAGAGTTTAAGAAGCAATTTAGCGCTATAGATTTAGAGCGGGGTAGCCTGTATCTTACTGCTCTGCACGAGCTGGCACACACATACCTACGCTACCGTGACTCGGAAAAAAGGCTGCAAGACCTTTTCCCTGTCATTGATGAGTTGGCCGCTTCTGTCATGGGGATTAAAATGTGCGGGTCCTTACTTCTAAAAGATATTGCCTCAACCCAGCAGCTTGAATCAATTATGTTAGCCTTTATAACCCGCGCCTATAACTTTGTATTAAACGAAGAGGATAAGCCGGAACGTGGGCAGTATGTAATTGGGGGAGCGGTTTTACTAAATTTCCTGCTGGAGAGTGGAGCGATTAAAAGGGCAGGTGGGGTATCCTGGCCTAACTTTATGAAAATGTTTGTTTCGTTTGATGAGTTGATGTCAATTTTAGGTAGGGTTCTTTCAAGGGGGAAGCGTTCAGATGCTGAGGCCCTGATTAAAAAATACGGCAGTTTCACCAATCTCCGTAGTTTTAATTGATCTCACTTCAAGGTATACTTTAGGCATGGCTTTAGAAAGTTTGCAAAGGGAGAGAATTAAAAAACTCCAGAATATTAAAAAACTTGGTGTTGATCCGTATCCCGCCTCCGTCAAGACTACGGCGGGCAAGCCTGCTCGTACAATGGCTCAGGATGCTAAAAAGTTGTTGGGGAAAAAAGTTGCGGTAGCAGGGCGTGTCCGATCATTGCGCCCGCATGGAAAGATAACCTTTGCAGATATTGAAGATGCTTCGGGAAAAATGCAGCTGTTTTTTTCCCAATCCGAACTTCCCGGTGAGAAATATGAATTTTTAGCAAATCTTGATTTAGGGGATTTTCTGCAGGTTGAAGGTGAAGTTTTTAAAACCCAGGCAGGAGAGGTCACGATAAAAGTGGCATCTTATCAAATATTAACCAAATCCCTTCGCCCGCTCCCTTCTTCTTGGTATGGGCTTAAAGATATTGAAGAAAGGTACCGCAAGAGATACCTCGATTTATTAATGAATCCGGAGATCAGAAAAGTTGCGGAGAAAAGGTCGCAAATTGTTAGCGAATTAAGAAAATTTTTGATTGAGAAGGGATACTTTGAGGTAGAGACCCCCATTTTGCAACCTATCTATGGAGGAACAAGGGCACGCCCTTTTAAAACTCATCACAACACCTTAGATGCTGATTTATTTCTTAGGATTTCAGACGAGCTTTACCTGAAACGTTTAATTGTTGGTGGTTTCGAGAAGGTTTTTGAAATAGGTCATACCTTCCGAAATGAGGGAATGGATAGGAATCATAATCCTGAATTTACTATATTAGAGGCAATGACGGCTTATGCAGACTATTTTTATAATATGGATTTGGTTGAGGAGATGTTTGAGTATGTGTCAAAGGAGGTTTTTGGGACAACTAAACTTACTTTCCAAGGTAAAATTATAGATTATAAAAGACCTTGGGTAAGGGTTAGTTTAAGTGATCTTTTCAAAAAACATACGGGTGTGCATTTCCATGAAATAGATTCCTTAGAAAAAGCTGTGGCTTTAGCAAAGAAGCTAGGAGTGGAGGTTAAAGATTATATGACAGATGGGGAAATTTTACTGGAGATTTTTGAGAAAAAGTGTACAGATCAATTGATTCAGCCGACAATAGTCTATGATTACCCGGCAGATTTTTACCCTTTAGCAAAAAGAAAAGCGGACAATCCTAAGTTGGTAGAAAGTTTTGATATTTATGTGGTGGGTATGGAGATGGGAACGAACTACAGTGAGCAAAATGATCCGCAAGAATTGAGGGGGGCTTGGGAAGCAGAAAAGAAAAAAGACAAGGAGGGGAATCCTGAGGCCCAGAAAATGGATGAGGATTTCCTGGAGGCTTTGGAATATGGCATGCCCCCAACTTCCGGGATTGGTCCGGGAATAGACCGCTGGATTATGGTTATGACAGATTCACCGAGCATTTCTGATGTTATTTTATTCCCAACCTTGAGACCAGAGAAGAGGAAAAAGTAAATAAGGAAGATTTCCTTAGCTAAATTTGTTAAAATTTCACTGGAGGCAATGCAAAAAATCGCCCCGGAGTTAGGGCTTTAAATGTTAGACATAAATTTTATCAGAGAAAATCAGGATAAGGTAAGGCAGATGCTTGTCATAAGGCACGCCGACATTAATTTGGATAAAATCCTTGACTTAGACGGAAGGCGAAGGGTGTTGATTTTGGGGGTTGACCAGCTAAGACAGCAACGTAATGAAGCTGCAAAAAATCGGGATATAGAAAAAGGAAAGCAAATTAAAGAGGAGCTGGATACAAAAGAAAATGAACTAAAAGGTGTGGAATCGGAGCTGAACGACCTGCTTTTACGGGTTCCTAATATTCCCCTGGATGATGTTCCGGTTGGTAAAGACGACACGGAGAATAAAGTCTTAAGAAAGTGGGGAGAACCTAAAAAGCTAGATTTTCAACCTAAGGATCATGTTGAGCTTGGGGAGCTTTTGGACATTATCGATATTGAGAGAGCCGGAAAAGTAGTGGGTTCGAGGTTTGCTTATTTAAAAAACGAGGCGGCAATCTTGCAGTTTGCCCTGATTAATTTTGCCTTTGAGACTTTGCGGGATGAAAAAATCCTGAATGACATAGCCGCAAAAGTTGACCCGACAATCAAAGTATCTTCTTTTATACCGGTAGTCCCTCCGGTAATGATTCGGCCTGATGTATATACACGGATGGGAAGACTTGACCCAACTGTTATTGAAGAGAGGTATTATCTGCCAAAAGATGACCTTTATTTGGTTGGGAGTGCCGAGCATACTTTGGGGCCGCTCCATATGGATGAAACAATTGAGGAAAAGAGTCTGCCTATCCGTTATGTAGGTTATTCAACGGCTTTTAGAAGGGAAGCCGGAGCTTATGGAAAAGATGTGCGGGGGATTCTAAGGGTCCATCAATTTGATAAGGTTGAAATGGAAACTTTTACCCTTCCCGAAGATTCTAGGAAAGAGCAGGACTTTATTGTGGCGATCCAGGAACATTTGATGCAGTCGCTGGGTGTCCCTTATCAAGTGATAATTATCTGCACAGGTGATATGACAAACCCTGATGCCCGGCAGATAGATATTGAGTCCTGGATACCTTCGCAAGACAGGTATCGGGAAACTCATACCTCGGACTTGATGACTGATTATCAATCAAGGAGGCTAAACACTAAGGTAAAAAGATCTGACGGGAAAACTGAATTTGTCCATATGAATGATGCGACTGCATTTGCAATTGGTAGGACCTTGATTGCCATTTTAGAAAATTTCCAGCAAAAAGATGGCTCGGTTATAATCCCGGAAGCCCTAAGAAAATATACCGGGTTTTCAGAGATAAAACCTAAAAAGCCTCTTTCTTAACCCTTACCCTTTTTATATCAATTTATATCCCGTAAGGCATGTAATTAGTTGATTTATGTTTCCTTTAAAAGACACTCAGGCGGCAAAAATTTTCCCTTTTTGGGTTACTGTAATTATTGCTCTTAATATTTATGTATTTTCCCAAGAGCTTATTTCCCCAAACGCTGATGCCCTTATTACCCATTATGCATTAGTTCCCGCCCTGGTAGATTTTTCCCGGCCTTCAACGCTGTTTCCTTTTGTAAGCAGCCAGTTTTTACATGGAGGGTTCCTACATATTATTTCCAACATGTGGTTCCTCTGGGTTTTTGGCAAAAATATGGAAGGCCGGACTGGTTTGCTCTTTCCGTTTTTTTATGTGGTAGCAGGCGCAGCGGGAAACTTTCTGCAATACCTTTTGTCCCCTACCTCGATGATTCCTATTCTTGGGGCTTCGGGGGCAATTGCCGGGGTTTTGGGGGCCTATTACGCCCTTTTTCCTGAACACAAAATTAAAACTTTTATCTTTGTATTATTTTTTGCCTCAATTATCGAGATCCCGGTTTCTTTTATGTTGTTTTATTGGTTTATCACCCAGCTTTTTAACACAGCTGTGGCAGTATCCCCAGCAGCTGCCAGTGATCTCGGAGGAGGAGTAGCCTACTTTGCCCATGTTGGGGGATTTGGAGTGGGGTGGTTGGTGGGTAGGATATTGAAACATTAAGCGATTCCCACTAAAATAACTTTCGTGGGTAAAAAAATTTTAATCACCGGAGCAGGGGGTTATATCGGTTCTGTTACGACCTACTTATTTTTACAAAACGGTTTTGAAGTGGTGGCCATTGATAATTTCTCCACCGGGTACAAAAAGCCTTTGGAAGTGTTGCAGAAGAAGTTTGGTCAGGCAAAACTCCGTTATTATGAAGTAAACCTGGCAGATGACCTGTCGCAGGTTTTTGATGCCGAGAAAGAAATAGTGGCTGCAGTACATTTTGCCGCAAATTGTTTGGTTGATGAGTCAATGAGAAATCCCCAAAAATATTTTTCAAATAATGTCTGTGGTTCGCAAAACCTCCTGGTCACTTTACTTGCACAGGGTATTGATAAAGTTGTTTTCTCTTCTACCTGTGCAGTGTACGGTGAAGCAGAATATGTGCCAATAGGCGAGGATCATCCGACTAATCCGGCTAACCCTTATGGGGCGTCTAAAAGAATAGTTGAGCAGATTATAGAGTGGTATGGTAAGCAATCAGGCCTAAATTACGTAATACTTCGCTACTTTAATGTATGCGGTGCTAGCGAGGATGGACTAATCGGGGACTCTAAAAAGCCTTCGGTGTTGCTAATGCAAAATGCGGTGCGGGGTGCTTTGGGGATAGGGCCTTTCCAGCTGACCTGTCCTACGGTAGACACCCCAGATAAAACTCCTATTAGGGATTATATAAACGTAGTAGATTTAGCCAATGCCCATCTTAAGGCGGTTAATTATTTATTAGGTGGTGGAAAGAGTGAGATCATTAATCTAGGGACCGGGACCGGTAACTCGGTACTGGAGATTGTAAGTAGGGTCCAGGAGGTAACAGGGGAAAAAATTAGTATGGGTAAAACAACCCCGCGGGAGGGGGAGTACGCAAAAATGATTGCCTCAATTAAAAAAGCTAAAAGGGTCCTGGGTTGGCAGCCGGAAAGATCGATTGCAGACTCAATAAACTCCTTAGCCTCCTGGTATAAGAAACATCCTCATGGTTGGGAAGGTTAATCTTCACCTGAATTTGATCCGCTTTTACTGATCTCAATTGCCTCATCAATCTCTGTGCCTGAATTTGATCCTGATTTGTCTTCTTTGACTTCCTGAAACTCTCTTTTGTGACTTTCCAGTACATCTTCAAGCTCCTTGGTATTTTTACCAGATTTACTGACCTTTTCCACCTCTTCGCGGTATTCCTCAACAGCCCGGCCTAAATTACCTTCATTCCTATTACCTTTCTTTGTTAAGTCCACAATCTCTTTTGCCCGGTTGTTGACTTTGACTAAGTTATTACCTGTGGCGGTGGAAATTATATTCTCGGAAAGTTTTTTTATCGGGTAGAGTGGCTCACCGGGTAATGACCTTTGTGAAGCTTGGGCCAGGCCTGTAAAAGACCCGGCAAAAACAAAGATTAAAAGTACGGCAAAAGCAAGCGGGCGAATGTATCGATATATGGGGTTTGGGTGGCGGTGCTCTAACCGGTTAATTTTATCCTCTAAATCCTGCCATCCTTGTGATAAGAATTTCTCCGAAGGTTCTGTTTTTTGGTAATCTTCTTTTAAAATTTTCAGGTGCTGCTCGATATTCATACTTGTTTTTCCACCCTTTCTTTCAATTTTTTAAGTAGTCTGTGCATCTTTACCCTAATAGACCCTTCATTTTCATTAAGGATCTCTGCAATCTCGGCAAATTGGAGTTCCTCAAAGTAGCGCCAGATGATAAGCTGCTTATCGTCATCATCCAGGGTGGCAAGTAATTTGTCGACTGTATTTTTATTTTCTGTCTGTATAACCTCGTTGTCGATCTCGAAGATTGCAGCAGGTTCATCCACCTCGTCCAAAGAGAGTTCCTTTTTCCGCCTTTGGTAGTCAATAACCTGGTTTCTGGCAATGGCATAAAGGTATGCCTGGAAGGTCCCCTTACTTGGTAGAAAGGAGGGTAGGGATTTGTAAGCCTTAAGAAAGACAAGCTGGGTAAGGTCTTCTGCAAGTTCCCGGTCATAGACCAGGTAGTAGATAAAGCGAAAAATCTTTTTGACAAAGGTTTTGTAGATTTCACCAAAAGCATTTTTATCTCCCTCCTTTGCTTTGTAGACCAGTTTTTCTAAATTGTCTTGCATACCGCATATTATACCGCCTCTTAAATAATACGTATCAGGATGGGGTTTGTAACAAATCCTAAAGTTTTTCGTTGTATATATGATTGGGAGGAGGTGAGGTAAATGAGGTCTAAGATTACAGTTTTCTTGTCAGTATTGCTGCTCACCCTCCTTGCCCCGGCAGGTGTGATTTTCGCCCATGGTGGGGGTGGGGACGACCGTATCCGTATTGAGGCAAGGGATGATGGGAATCGTGTACGTATTGAAGTTAGGGGTGGAGTAGGGGCAGAGGGAGTGGAGGTTTTGCCTAAGTTTGAAGTTGAAGGTAACACCTTTGAAATTACCGGGGAAGTAACAGCTTTTACAGGAGGTACTGTAACAGTGGGTGGCCAAGCAGTAACCATTGACCCGGGTGCAGTTGCCAATTTTGAACAGGAAGGGACTATCGATGTTGGTGAAGTGATCAAAGTTGAGGGGTTTGTAGAAGATGGTGGTGCTCTAACGGCTAGGGAAATAAAGGCTGATGGGGTTGATGTTGAGGAAGAGGTTGAAGATGGGGTTGAGGTAGAGGGGGCAAATGTGACAAGCTTGCTTAACCAAATAATCGCTTTTCTTCAGAGTTTAATGTAAATGGTTTAAGTAGGGAGAGGTTTGCCAAAAAATATACAACCGGCCATCAAGCCCGGTTGTATATTATGCATAGGCCACTTACCTAATTTGGATAGTGGCACTTTTTAAGTTCGTCCTGGTTTATTTCCACAATCCTGAGTATTTTGCTATACCCATTGCAAATCCAACAAATATGAGTATGAAGCCATTGACAATAGCACTTTTCCCGAAAGCCCAAGACCACAGAACAAAAACTTTTTGAGCTATAATGGCATGAATCCCGGTTATTATGACCCCAGCAAGAAATGCATAGAGTAGTATATCGCCCAAGTTTATAGTTGAAAGAAAAAAGTTATAAATAATAATGCCGATAAAAAGACAAACAACAATATTTAGAGGAAGAGCCCAACGGGCATAGGTGGATTCTAATTCGGGATGATTAGCCCTGACCACAACCACAGTCTTATTATCCTAGGTCAACCTCTTTGATGTCAATATAACTATAATTTAATTTGGATAATGGCAACGTTTAAGAACGAAGTTCGCAAAAAGTGCCTAATTAGGGTAGTGGCACTTTTTAAGACCGTAGGTCGCAAGAAATGTCCCGAACTTTAGTTCGGGTAATGGCATTTCTTATACTTTTTACCTGAACCACAGTGGCAGGGGTCGTTGCGGCCGATCTTACGGCTTTGGATCTGTCCGCCCTCACTCAAAGTTTGCTGGGCTATGACCTGTCCGCCTCTTTCAATGGTGACTTTAGTGGGGGAATCATCTTGGGGTTGAGATTGCTTCCCCCCGATTGAATCGGGGGTCGCAATGACGGGGGAAGAATTATCCCGCTCAAGAGACACTTTTGCTGCTTCTCGCTCCAGTTCTCTCGCTTCTTCAGCTACCCCAACCTCAATGTCCGGCTGGCTTTCCATAATAGGCTGAGGGGCCTGGATCGGAGCCTGGTTCTGGACTGCAATTTTGTAAATCTGGTGGACTATTGCCGAGTCAATACTGGCAACAAGTTTTGAGAAAAGCTCGTAGCCTTCTTTTTTATATTCAACCAAAGGGTCCCTTTGGGCATAGCCCCTAAGTCCAATCCCTGCCCGAAGGTCATCCATGGTATCTAAATGTTCGATCCACAAAGTGTCAATGGTTGTCAGGTAGACAAAAACCTCCATTTGCCTTGCAACTTCCTCACCTACCTGTTTCTCCCGTGCCTCATATAAATCTCTTGCAACCTTAGTTAAAAACTCCGTAATACTTTCTGCAGAAGACTGGGAGGTAACCTGGCCCTCCAGTTCTGTCAGGGAGTTGGGGTCAAAGTTTATGATGGTCGAAAATTCCTCGACGATCTTTTTAGCATCCAGCCCTTCGGCAGTGTGGGTTGTGACAATATTCCCAATTTCCTGAAAGACTTTTTCCAGGATATCTTCCTTTAGTCCGGTGTTGCCCTTTTCTTTTATCCCTTCGGAGGCTTCCAGGACTTTTTTCCTGACCCCATAAATAATCTGTCTTTGCTGGTTCATAACATCGTCGTATTCAACGGTGGTTTTCCGGATATCAAAGTTATGCCCCTCTACTTTCTTTTGGGCAGACTCGATCGCCTTTGAAACCATTGCATTTTCAATCGGGGAATCCTCGGGGATCTTTAGAAGGTCCATAACCCGGGAAACTTGTTCACCGCCAAAAATCCTCATAAGGTCATCTTCTAAGGAGATGAAAAATTTAGAAGCCCCGGCATCACCCTGGCGGCCGGCACGTCCACGCAGCTGGTTGTCGATCCTTCTTGACTCGTGCCGCTCAGTGCCGATAATGCAAAGCCCGCCTAAGTCTGCCACGCCTTTACCAAGTTTAATATCTACACCCCGGCCTGCCATGTTGGTAGCAACCGTAACCGCCCCTTTTTCGCCGGCCTTTTTGATAATCTCTGCCTCTTTTTCGTGGTTTTTGGCGTTTAGAAGGGCGTGTGAAACACCCTTCCTTTTTAAAAGCTCGGAGAGGAACTCATTTTTTTCAATTGAGGTGGTTCCGACTAAGACAGGCTGGCCTGTTTCATGAAGTTTTTCAATTTCACCTGCTACGGCTGTATATTTAGCGGTTTGGGTTTTATAAATTAAATCCGGGAAATCTTTTCGGACCATCGGCAGATGGGTGGGAATTTCTACCACATCGAGTTTGTAGATTTTATGGAATTCCTCAGCTTCAGTGGTGGCGGTCCCGGTCATACCGGCCAGCTTTTCATACATCCTGAAGTAATTTTGAAATGAGATTGTGGCTAAAGTCTGGGATTCCTGTTGGATAGTTACATTCTCTTTTGCCTCAATTGCCTGGTGCAGCCCTTCGGAATAGCGCCTGCCGGGCATAAGCCTCCCTGTAAATTCATCAACAATGATAACCTCGCCGTCGCGGACAACGTAATCACGGTCTTTGAAAAATAAGGTCCTTGCTTTTAATGCCTCCTCGATATGGTGTAAGGTGGAAAAGTCCTTTTCGTAGAGGTTGTCTACCCCCAGCATTTTTTCTATTTTTATTATGCCGTGTTCGGTTAGATGGGCAGTACGGGCTTTTTCGTCAATTGAGTAGTCGGTATCTCCTGACAATTTATCCATAATCTTGGCAAACTCGTAGTATTTTTGGGTTGGTTCCTGGGCCGGACGGGAAATTATAAGGGGTGTTCTTGCTTCATCAATCAAAATTGAATCTACCTCGTCAACAATGGCAAAGGAATGGCCTCTTTGCGCCTGGTCTTTTAATGAAAAGACCATGTTGTCACGCAGGTAATCAAACCCGAATTCATTATTGGTGCCGTAAGTAATATCGGCGGCATATGCCTCTTTACGGTTGATTGGGCGCAGGTTCCGCAGCTTTTCGTCACTATGGTCGGTGTTTTTGTATTTCGGATCGAAAATGTATGCCTGTTCATGGATAATTACCGCGCAGGTTGCACCGAGCGAGTGGTAAACGGGGCCCATCCAGCCGCAGTCACGCATAGCCAGGTAGTCATTTACAGTCACCAGGTGTACGCTTTTGCCGGTTAGGCAGTTTAAGAATACGGCAGGGACTGCGGATAAGGTTTTACCTTCACCGGTCTTTTGCTCGGCGATCTTACCCTGATGTAAACTTATAGCTGCTACAAGCTGGACATCAAAAAGGCGCATCTTGAGTGTCCTTTGTCCGGCTTCCCTGACGGCGGCATAAACCTCAGGAAGTATCTCATCCAGTCCGCCGGCCGGCGGATGGCTTTTTTGGTAAAGCGCCTTAAACTGTATACCCTTTTCCCTGAGTTGTTTGTCTGTTAGCTTCTGGTACTTTTTTTCAAGGGAGTTTATAGCCTCAACTATTTTAGAAAGTTTGCCAACCTCTTTTTGGTTTGAATCCAGGATTTTCCCGAATAGGTTAAACATACTTTCAGATTATATCCGATCAGCCTGGATTTGTATATTTTTGATGGGCTTTTCATTACTTTAGTCTATCCCCCTTCGCAGAGAACCGGGAGAGTAAGCTCGCGGATGAATGCGAAGTGTTTTCTGCTTCGGAGGGATTTCGTCCCCGACGAAGCACGGGGAGAAGATACCCCGACCGTAAGGTCGAGGGATCTTCATCTTCACCCTTCGGTTACACTCAGGGTTAATACTGAGCGGAGTCGAAGTATTGACATTTGAAGTTGAGATCGAATAAACTAAAAACACTTACTGCCCATGGATCAAAATCCAAACAACAATCCTCCAGGTTCAGATCCTAACGCCAATCCGGTCGGTTCATCGGATGCAAATCCGGTTGCCACTTCTCCTCAAGATAATATTCCGGGTTCATTTTCTTCGCCTGCAAGTTCAACGTTTAATCCATCTGACTTAGGTGGTACTCCAACACCGTCTCCTGCAGATCCGGTTTCTCCACCCGCGGATCCGTTCCCGTCACCAAGTAACCTTACTCCTGCACCGGAGCTTCCTATACAGCCTGACCCGATGGCTTCGCTCTCTCCGGCGCCTACTTTTAGTTCAGGCTTAGACCTATCTTCTAGTATTCCCGGTTCTCCATCTCCAAGCACTTCTTCTTCCGGGGCTCCTGCCTGGGCTGCCCCGCAGCCTGCGCCAGCAGACCCTTTACCAAGTGATCCATCTGTTTCCGGATTTGGGGCTACCGATCCGGGTAGTATGGGTAGCCAGCCCGGTTTTGACCAAACGCCCCCCTCCCCGGCAGAAGAACCTGTGCCAACATTTATGCCCTCTGCGCCGGTGGGTGACAGCCCGGTTGCTGCTCCCGAGCCTGCTTGGCCTGGAGCTGTTGGTGGGACAAGTGATATAAGTGCCGGTTTACCTGCTGCTGATGTAGCTGAACCGTCTGTTCCTCAGTTTCCTCCTACTTGGCCTCCGGCACCTTCTACCACAGGCTCTTTTGATATGGGGGGGGCAACAAGTCCTGAACCGCAGCAATTCGGTACAAGTACTCCGGGGGATGGTGGGTCAGGTGAAGCAGGCCCGACCGATTTAAGCCATCTGATGGGTAGCTCTGCCGGTGGGGAAATTACCTCTCCCCAGCCGGTTCCTGTAGCAACTACATTAATGTCACCTCAACCCTCCGGTTCTGAGGCTCCGGCAACTTCCCCGCCGGCTGATGCAAATGCAGGGGCAAGCCAAGTTGTGACAAGTAGCCCTTCCGGTGGTTTTCCAAAATGGATGCTGCTTGTAGGGGCGGTGGTACTCTTGGTAGCGGTTGCAGCTTCGGCCTACTTTATTTTAGGGGTAGGCAGTTCCGGGCAGGAACAAACCTCACTTCCGGCAGAACAAGCCCCGTTAACCAATCCGCCCAGGGCAATTGTACCTTCACCGGCAGTACAGCCTCCACCGCCTTCTACCTCCTCGGCTAGTTTTGGAAACTTACAGGGGTCAGCGCCTCAGCCCTCAACTTCCTCCGGCCAAAGTGGTGCCTCGGCTCTAGAACTCCTCCGCCAGAGACAAGGGAGATAAAAGTTAGTCTTCGATAAGAATTTGTCTGGTTTCCTCAGAGGTTATTTCCAGATGTATTTTAATTGTTTGTTTTGGCAGGAGAGTTTCCATTTTTTCTGACCACTCTATAAAGATAATATTTTTGGGGTTAGAAAAGATTTCAGATAGACCCAAGGAATCAATCTCTGTAATTTTGTCCAAGCGGTAAAGGTCGATGTGGTAAAGTTTTCCTTCAGGATTTTTCGGGATTTCGTGTTGCCTCATAATAACAAAAGTAGGGGAGAGTAGTCTCTCGGTAATTCCTAAACCTTGGGCAAACCCCTGGATAAAAGTAGTCTTGCCTGCCCCCAAGGGGCCGGATAAGGCAAAAATCCCCCCATCCTTATATTTTTGGGCCAACTCTTTTGCTATTTTTTGTGTCTCTCCAGGTGAATTAGTTTGGTAAATCATAATCATAATGTTGTAAAACCAGCCTCGCTAGAGGTCGTCTGACGAGGCTAATTATATATCCAGCTTTTTACCTTTGGCAATTAGAGAAAATACAAAGACTCCCGAAAGGGCTAGAACCAGTCCTCCGGCAATTTTTAAGATATTAGTAAATTGAAAACCTGCAACCTGTACTTCAGGTTGGGGTTGGCTTTCTGTGGGTTGGGCAGCACTGGTCCCTAAAAGCGAGGGAGGTATAGAGATAGTGGACTCTGATTTTTCTTTAGCAGGGATGGAGCTTGGTTTTTTGGTAGGAGTTGCAGTTTTTGTAGGGGTTGGGGCTGAAGTTGGAGTAGGTGTGGGGGCGGGAGTTTTAGTAGGAGTTGGTGTTTTGGTAGGTGTGGGTGTAGGGGTTGGGGCTGAAGTTGGAGTAGGTGTGGGGGCGGGAGATAAAATAACTGTGATTGTCACATCACTGGCCGAATCAGACCAGGTTGATGACCCGGCTTCGGTAAATCTTTTTAATTTTAATATATAGTTGCCGTTCCCTGTAAAATAACTGCTTTCTGTATCAACTTTGACCCTTAGGGTACCGGTCCAATTGCCTGAGTCGTCTGTTGTAATCTGCTTTAGTGATGTATAGTTACTGGAGGCAGTATAAGCTGTCCAGGCAGAATCGTTCCAGGTTTGGCTGAAATAGTTTGAGCCGCCTTCAGGCTTTAAAGCCCCCTCAAGATAATAAATTGTATTATTCTGATTTTGTAACGTTAGATTAACGGTAACTTGAATTTCCTGGTCGGGGGTTACAGTAGCTGGATCGGCAGTGAAGGTAAAAACTGCCAAAACAGCAGGGACAGAAAGAAAAAAATAGCTAATAAAAACAGTTACTAAGGAAACGAAAGTTTTCTTCACAGCCTTATAGTATCACAAGATATTATAAGATGTGCCAGTAGAGGGTGACGATCCCATTTTGGTGGTCAATAATAATGCCTTTACCTACCGAAGAGCCACCTTTAATATTTAAACTACAAGGGGCGGAAGTGCTATAGGCAATACCGTTTTCCGAGGCTAAAATAGCCCGGCCTGATCCTTCATAGGTTCTTGGGGCGAGGTCTAACCCTGTATGTGTCCCCAAGAAATATACCTCTCCATATTCAGTAGTAGTGGTTGTATCTCCGGGGTATCCCCTAAGAGGGGGACCGAGCTTGCCGTTATCTAGGTAGTTATGGGGGTTAGTCCTGCTGCCAACCACTCTCCCCCCTTCCACTTTAGCATTTTCAAAAACCTCAAAATGTAAATGCGGACCGGTGGAACAGCCGGTAGAGCCCATCCCGGCGATTTGTTGCCCCTTTGTAACAGGTCCCACGACTGCCCCTACATTTGCAATGGCCCGGGCTATTGATTCCTGTTCGGCTCTCAGTTGGGCAATTAATGACTGATATCTGGCCTCGTCGTTTTGTGTGGCAGCTAAAAGTTCCTGCTTGGCTTTCTTTTGCTCCTCAAGCTGGCCCTGGTATCTTTCCAAATCCCCTTTTAGTTTTTCCTGCTGGGCTTGGCGGGACTCCCTGTCTACTTTTTGGTCGTTATAGGTAGCTTTTGTGGCCTGGAGTTGATAGAGCACTTTTTTATCGTTAGCTTGGGCTACCTGGATATATTTCATCCGGGTGAAAAGGTCGGAAAAACCGTGTGATGAAAAAAACAGGTCAACAGCGGAAAAGTCCCCAAACTTGTAAGTTTCGACAATCCGGGTTAAAAGCACCTGGGTAATTGTGTCCATCGTTCCCGAGAGCCTGACAATCCTGGTGGAAAGGTCAGTGATCTCTTTTTCCAACTTCTCTATTTGGAATTTCGTTTCCTCGACTTTTGCCTGGGTAAGTTTTGTTTGGGTGTCAATGAAAGTAAGCTGGGATTTTAGGGTCTTTTCCTGGCCACGGGCTGTATCCAGTTGGGACTGCAGCTCGGAAATCTGCCTTTGGATTTCCTGAAGTTTCTTTTCGGAGTCTGAAAACGACTGGGCAAAAGTTGGGCTACTGGCAAAAAAAGACAGGGAGAGGGTGAGTATTAACGTTGCAATAAGTACCAGTATTCTCATACATGGGAAGTTCAAAGATGCAGGTAACGGCGGACTGCTGCCAATGACCCAAGTCCCCCTACCAGCACTGCAACAAAAAGTTCAACCATAAGAAGCCCTAACATCAGGATGGGGGATAATGGGAGTATACTTTGGGCAACTTCCCCCAAGTTGTTTTGAAGGAGCGGTTCAAAGTACCAGGTTATCAAGACGCTTACCAGCCAACCTAATAAAGCCCCAATTGAGGCATAAACGATACCTTCCAAAAGATATGGCATTCTTATAAAGCGGGCAGAGGCCCCTAAAAGTTTCATAGTCTCTATCTCCTCCCTTTTAACCCTGATTTTAAACCCGATAATCATGATAATAATAAGGGTAGAAAACGTGACCAGGAAACCAACAACCGCACCTCCGACGACTCGGATCAATCCGGTAGCTTGGGTCAAGGAGGCTACTACATCTTCGGGAAAGACTACCTCTTCTACCACAGGCTCTCTTTTAACAATCTCCGCTATCGGTTTTAGGTCATCGGGGGTTTGGGTGGATATTTCCAAAGATGCGGGTAAAATATTGGCAGTGACAAGTTCCAATAAAGTAGGGTTGCTTTTATTCCGTTCCCGGTAGATTTCCAGCGCCTCTTCCTTGGAAACATATTTAAATTGTGTAATTTTGCCCGTTTGGCTTAAGGCGTTTTGGATTGCCTGGATATCTGTTTCGGTTGTCCCGTCTTTAAAAAAGGCTATGGCCTGTGGTTTACTCTCATAGAATCGCAAAATTTGTTGTGAACCTAAAGCCAGAATTGAAAAGCTTGAAAGGGTTAAAAATGTTAAGAACATCACCATTGAGGCAGCCAATGCCTGGTAAGGTGTCCGCCGGATATTTCTTTTGACAAATTCAATGAAGATCATATTTCCCTTCGTTCCTGTCCTTGATTATTTTACCGCCCTTGATGGTTATCACCCTTCTTTTTTGGGCATCGACGATCTCTTTATTGTGGGTTGCCATAACTACAGTTGTCCCCCAGGAGTTAATCTCTCCCAGAAGCTGCAGTACAGACCAGGCGGTTTGGGGGTCTAAATCTCCGGTCGGCTCATCAGCCAAAAGCACTTCCGGCTTGCCGATAATAGCCCGGGCGATGGCAGTCCTTTGGGCTTCCCCGCCGGAAAGCTGCCTTGGGAAAAGGTTGCGCCTCTCCCATATTTCAAATAATTTTAAGGTCCTTTCGACCTCTTTGGCGATTTCAAGTTCAGGGATTTCCCTTACCTGTAGGGCTAAGGCGACGTTTTCCAACACTGTCCGGTCTTCCAGTAACTTAAAGTCCTGAAAAACAAAGCCTATTTTCCGTCGGTAAATCGGGATATCGGAGGATTTTAATTTAGAAATATCTATCTCATCGACGATAACTTTGCCTGTAGTGGGAAGATATTCCCGGGAAAGTAGTCTGAGCAATGTAGATTTGCCTGCACCTGACGGGCCAACTAAAAAAACAAACTCGCCTTTTTTAACGTCTAAATTAATGCCTTCAACGGCAGTAATTGTAGTGCTGAATTTTTTGGTGACATTTTGAAAAGAAATCATTCAACTTCAACTTTGCCGACATCCATAAGCCATCCTTCTTTGACGGCTTTTTGGGTCTCCCCGAACACTTTAACTTTTTTACCCTCATACTCATTAAGGTCTACCACAGAGGAGGTTAATGCTACCGGGACTGCGCCCTCACGTACCAGCATATGGGTGCCCTCAATGTATTCACCGGAATCCTTTGGCACCGGGCGTTTTTGGATCATCCCGGAGGCAAAATCGCGGAAGGTGCGGGTATCCTGTTGGGCGCTTTTTGGGGGTTTGCCATTGCCATTACTGGTAGGAGTAGTATTTGAAGCCTTGATGTTTCCTTGGGACAGTAGATATCCGGTAACCCCTCCTAAAACAACAGATGCAACTAAAATGCCTAAGAAGACTTTATTTATATTTTCGAAGTTGAATCTTTTAAGAAGTGGGCCAGATTGGTTTTCCATTACCTAATTTTAACTACTTTAGATGAGTTTTGTCCAGCCCTTCGACAAGTTTACACTGAGTTTATCGAAGTGCTCAGGGTAAATTCCTGACTTCAGCTTCAATGAACTTTTCCAAGTCACCATCAAGTACTGCATCTGTATCTGAAGTTTCCACGAGGGTCCTTAGGTCTTTGACCATATGGTAAGGGTGCAGGACATATGACCTGATTTGGGTACCCCATGATGCTTGCCTGTACTCTCCCTTAAGCTCGGCTTGGGCTCTTTGCTCCTCTTCTTGTTGTAAAACCCACAGCTTTGCCCGGAGTAGGGCCATGGCATTTTCCCTGTTTTGGAGTTGTGACCTTTCTGTTTGGGCAGTAACCACTATTCCGGTCGGGATATGTTTTACCCTTACAGCAGTGTTAACTTTGTTTACGTTTTGCCCACCGGCCCCTCCCGAACGGTAAGCTTCAAATTCTATATCGGCAGGATTAATAGCTACTTCGGTGTCACTTTCAATAACCGGCAACACTTCTACGGCAGCAAATGAGGTTTGGCGTAAGTGGTCGGCATTAAAAGGGGACTGTCTTACCAGCCTGTGAGTCCCTACCTCTCCTTTTAACAGCCCGTAGGCATAAGTGGCATGGATGATTATAGAAAGGGTTTTGATGCCTGCTTCTTCCCCCGGGTCTTCGTCTGAAACCTCATATTTCCAGCCCATTTTCTCAAAGTATCTTTGATACATCCTGGCAAGCATAGAAGCCCAGTCCATAGCTTCTACCCCGCCTGTCCCGGCATGGACGGATAAAATAGCTTCCGAGCTGTCCCTGGGCCCGGATAAAAATAGTTGGAGCTCTAAGTCTTCGAGTAGGTTTTCTAAATCTGAAGCCTCTTTTTTTAAATCTTCCTCCATGGAACTTTCAGAAGATATTTCAAGGGCGTTTTTAATCCTTCCCTCTAAATCTTCTAAAGTAGCAAGCAGTTTTTGGTGATAGGAAAGTTGCCGGGAAACGCTCTTCGCCTGGTTTGCATCATCCCAAAACCTGGGTTTGTTCATTTGGGCTTCTAACTCTCTTATCTCTGTACGAAGTTTATCCCGGTCAAACTGCCCGGCTATTTTTTGGAACCTATCTTGAAGTTCCTGTAGTTTATTTTTAATCTCGTCCACATGGGAATTATAAGCAAAGCTTGCGACTTTGTCTAAAACGAAGTTTGAAAGCTTTACTAGAAAACTTTGTTTTCAAGGTCCTGCGACAGCAGGTTCTTATATCAGGAAGGAGTTGTTTATTCGAGAGTTCCCGCAAAAATCATGGCTTTGGCCGTACCTAGGTCGCCGGCTGCCAGAATCATATGATAGCAAAGTTCTGCAGGATGTACCTCGGCAGTGTTTGTACAGGTGGGAAGGGGGTGGTATTTTATAATGGGTAGCCGCCAGGGGACATCAACAATGCTGGTCCAGCAGATTCTTGCAGCCAAATAGGGTCGTAAAGCCTGGGGGTGTTCAGCTAGCCCGGCAGGTTTCCAGAATGCATATTCTGACACAAAGCGGTTATCAATACATTTTCTTTGAAGGACTATATGATACTCCGGGTCGTCTGGCCAACCAATAAGCGGAGGGGCTTTAGGTTGCAGCGTGATTGTGGCTTTGGAACCCCTATCTTGTCTTACCAAAATAAAATTGGATCTTATTATTACGGTACCTTTATCTGGAGCAGATTTCAGGGGGACCTGACAGCTGTAAAAAAATGATTTCTCGTCGGCGTTATAGAGTATCTTCCCCAAGATGAAAGGTTCTGAAAAAGAAGCGATGCAATCCTCAATATCAGAAGCAGGGGGAGCATGGTCTCGCAGGAACGTTTCCCTCACTTTTTGAAGTTGGTCTCTAATTCTCTGAGCGGTAAAAGCGACCTTTTCCTGTAATTCTCTTCGGCTTTCCTTGCCAGAGGCTTGTGACTCGATTAACATTGACCTATTATATAAAGTCCGCTTAGTTATAGGATAAGAAAAAGGTAAGTGATGTGTTAAAATTTACCTATGATTTTAAGACGAAGTCGCAAGCTCTGCTTACATATTAATACCAAGGATCCTAAGGTTGTCACGGTGACTTTAAAAGAGGGCAGTAAAATATCGGAAAGTTTGAGTGAGGAAAATGAGTATGGCTCACAGGCTTTATTGCCGCTAATTGTGAAATTACTCAAACCTCGGGGGTTTGATATTTTAGATGGTATTGAGGTGGAGGAAGGGCCGGGTTCGTTTACCGGGCTTCGGGTAGGGGCTTCTGTTGCCCAGGCTTTTGGATATGCTTTAAATATTCCGGTTAACGGCAAAGTTGGCAAACCTGTTAACCTTAGATATACTTGAGGTAGGATGCAAAAATTCGCTCATTGGTTTATCCCCCACCCTACAACCCACGAGAAGGCAAAACTTTTATCCTGGCACTTTCTGTTTATCTATTTTCTTCTCTTTGCCCTGCTCCGTATAAGCTTTGACCTGGTAGGTATCTACCGGCCGGGAGTTTTGGGGACCACATCCCAAATTACCGCCGAAAAAATAATCGAAGATACCAATGTTGAACGGCAAAAGGCGGGGTTTTCACCTGTTGTAGCAAACGCAGCCTTAAGCCAGGCTGCCAGGGAGAAGGCTGCAAATATGTTTGCCGAAAATTACTGGGCGCATTATTCACCCTCCGGTCGTGACCCATGGGGGTTTATCAAAGGCGCCGGGTATAAATTTTCTTACGCCGGGGAAAATCTGGCCAGGAATTTCTCTGATTCTGAGGGTGTTGTGGTGGCTTGGATGAACTCCCCTACCCACAGGGAGAATCTTTTAAATCCAAACTACCAGGAAATAGGGATTGCAGTTGAAGACGGAATTTTACAGGGCCAACAAACTACTTTGGTGGTGCAGATGTTTGGTAAACCCACACAAGCTATTGCTGCCGCTCCTCCGAAGATAGATTTACAAGGTGTTGAGGCGAAATCGGAAGTACCGCCGCTTTTGCCGCAAAGCCAGCCTCTCTCTGTGGCCGGATCGGCACTTTCAAGCCAAAGCTTGGGCAACCAACCCGTTTTGGATCCTTTTGCCGTTACCCGGACTGCAGGCTTTGCTTTAATATTCATGATCTCAACATTACTTATTGCTGATTTTCTGGTCTTAAAAAGAAGGGGAGTATTCCGGTTTTCTTCCCACCATTTTGCCCATTTAAGCTTTATGGCTGTGGCAGGGACATCGCTTATTTTAAGCAAAGCGGGGGAGATTCTTTAATATGAGAAATTTAAAAGTGAGATTTAATTTCATCTGGCTTTTGTTTTTTACAGCACCTCTTTTACTTATAGCCCTTTTTGTTTTTAGGAATTCTTCCGGTATACAGTTTAAGATATTAATTTTAGCTGCCCTGCTTTATCTTGCAGCTACCACACTTCATCATATGAAAGATAAAACTTTGACTTTTGAAATTATCATAGAGTATATTCTAATAGCTGCCCTGGCCTTGGTAATGTTTTAGGCCTTTTCCCAAACAGGAAGTTAATAATTTCTGTTATAGCGGCAAATGGACCTTATGAAAAAAAAAGCCTTCATTACTGGTATCACGGGGCAGGATGGGTCATACCTCACAGAATTCCTTTTAGGAAAAGGCTATGAGGTGGCCGGTTTTGTCAGAAGCAGCAGTACCGGGCATTTAGGTAATGTAGAACACCTTAAAAATGAAATTAATTTTTTCAGGGGGAGTTTGGATGACGAGAGGTCTATAGAGGTTGCCGTTTCAGAATTTAAACCTGATGAGATTTACAATTTAGGCGCAGAAGCAGCCCCGGCAGATTCTTTTAAAAGAGGGGTTTATACATCCGATATTAATGCTTTAGGGCCGCTCCGTTTATTTGAGGCAGCGTTAAGGTTACACAGGTCCGGGATGAAGGTTAAAATCTATCAGGCTTCAACTTCGGAGATGTTTGGGGCCCCCGCTCAAATCCCCCAAAATGAAAAGACCCCGCTCCTTCCTAATAATCCGTATGGAGTTGCAAAATTATTTGCCCACCACAACGCCCGGATTTTGAGGGAAGGGACAGAAAAAATGTTTATATGCTGCGGTATTTTATTCAACCATGAAAGCCCCAGGCGCGGGATGCAATACGTGACCAGAAAGGTGACCGTAGGCGTGGCGTGTATCGCCAACAGGGTGAAAAATCAACCGCTTAACGAAATGGGACAATCGATAATTACAAATGATTGGAAACTGGAGATGGGGAGTTTAGATCCCAAAAGGGATTGGGGGTATGCTAAGGAGTATGTCCAAGCAATGTGGCTTATGCTGCAGCAAGACAAATCGGATGATTATGTGATAGCTACTGGAGAAACCCATACAATCCAGGAACTTTTGGAAGTTGCTTTTTCCCATGTTGGCCTTGATTGGAAAAAACATATAATAGTTAACCCCTCGTTCATAAGGCCCCTTGAGACAGGCCCTTTGTGTGGAAATCCAACAAAGGCTGCAAAAGTCCTGGGCTGGAAGCCGAAGACAAAGTTTAAAGAACTAATCAAAATGATGGTAGACAGCGATCTGGCAAAGTTTTCCTGATCTTTTTTCTTCTGTTGTAAAAGTCACCTATTTTTTTATACAATCAATCCAGCATGGAAAAGAAGAAAGTTGTTGTCGTCTTACCCACTTACAACGAAAAAAACGTTTTAGAAAAGACTGTAAGTAAGGTTTTAGAGCAAGAAAAAAATTTACCTGGCTTTAGAGTGGAAGTTTTAATTGTTGACAGCGGTTCTCCGGACGGCACAGGTGAAATTGCCAAGAGGCTGTCGAAGTCTAACCCTAGGGTCCACTTTCTGGAAGTTGAAAGGGGGCTGGGGGTGGGGATTATTCGCGGCCACCAGTATTCTTTGGAACACCTAAACCCGGATGTTTTAGCCCAGCTGGATGCTGACGGCCAGGTGGAAGCGGATGTATTAGTGAGGTTGGTTGAGGCTATTAAAGAAGGGTATGACTTGGCTTTAGGGTCCCGGTTTGTTAAAGGCGGGGAAAATCAATTGTCTTTTACCCGGAGAGTGTTTAGTATGGGGTCTTCTTTAGTTTTCCGTATTTTGGTTGGGCCTTTTGGTATCCGGGAAGTTACAAATTCTGCCCGGGCTTTTACCCCGGAACTTTTTAAAAGGATTAACTTTGACAGGTTACCCTGGAGGGAACAAACGTTTATTGTCCAGCCGGCATTTTTAAACGAGGCAATACTGGCCGGGGCAAAATATAAAGAAGTGCCGCTGGTTTTTAAAAACCGCGCTGAAGGTTATTCTAAAAATAAAGTAGTCAACTATACTTATGATGTTATAACTTATGCAATTGATGCGCGCCTGCATAAGTGGGGAATTAATTTTCCGCTATTTTATATTACCAGGAGGGCAAAGACGCTAATTAAGTTTGGGGTGGTTGGTTTTACCGGGACTATTGTAGATTTTTTCTTTTATAAATTTTTTATCAACTCTTTAGGGATGTTACCTGCTACTTCCAAAGGTTTTTCGGCAGAGATCGCCATTTTAAACAACTTTGCCTGGAACCATTTCTGGACTTTCCGCTACCGTAAAAATAAGACCAACGTTTGGCAGAAATTAGGAATTTTTAACTTTGTAAGTTTGGGGGGGTTGGTGATAGGGGTGTTGGTTGTAAAACTTCTCTACACATTTTTTGGGGATGGGTTTGTCCAGATAGGCAACTTTAGGGCTGCTTATAATAACTTCTATTTCTTTGCCACAATCCCCCCGGTTTTAATCTGGAACTTTGCCATTAATAACCTTATTACCTGGAAAAATCAGGAAGATTAGTTAAATAGTTGAGGGTTAGGATAGGGGGCGGTGTTGGCTAATATAAAATTTTGGGCATAGAGGTAAATTGCCAGGGCGACAATGATAAGTACAATCCTAAACTCTTTTGACACTAAAACTTTTTCAAAGGCAATTAAAACAAATGGGAAAATAGGGAGGATATAGCGGCTGACGTCGCGGTGGGCAACTAAGGTGCTCGCCCCTAGATAAGTTAAGACAAAAAATGCTAAAGGGTAAAGTTTTTGTTTTATTAGCATTATTCCCCCTAAAAACCCCAGTATAAGAATATAGATAATATCCTCAAGCCAGATATCCCCAACCCAAGCCTGGTCTTTATTAAAAACCTGGAAAGGTGGGAAGGTGAGATGGATATTATCCCCGCTGTGGAAGTAGGCAAAGAAATCCCCATAAGAGACAGAGTACCAATAAAAAATACCCAACAAAGAAACCGGTATAAGCAACAAAGGCCAGTAAGAGGTGGCAGAATAAGCTATGCGGTTGATAAGATTTACCCCCCGGCCCTTAATGGTTTTCCAGATGATATAAGCTGACAGTGCAATAAATAATAATATCCCGGGAGGCCTGGTAAATTGTGCCAAAATACCAAAGATTGCAGTGGCGTATATATATGAAGGTTTTAAGGTATGCTCAAATTTCATAAAAAAGTACAGGGCAGAAATTGCAAAAAAGATAAAGATTGGTTCGGCAGAGCCGACGCTATGGACGATAAGCCATCTCGCCGGAAGGATTAAAAAGATTATGGATAAAAGTAGGGGATGGTCACTTAACCTAAAGTCCCGGACTAAAAAGTAAAAGGAGAAAGCAGATAGGATGGTAAATAATAAGGGGATCAGGATCATTGATTTTAAAAAACCAAAGAGGGGGGCTACTGCCAGCATGAGTAGCGAAAATCCCGGGAAATGGGCGGCAAAATATTCGGCCGGCATTGATTGGGGAAGGGTTGCAAAGACATTAGGGAAATAGAGGGTCTTGGCAATAAAGACGTATTCTAACCCATCAAAATTCCTGTAAATTGTCTGAAAACCTTGGCTGAAATTAAGCCCCAAAAAGTTGGGAAGTTTCAAAATATGGGGGAGCCAGATGAGAAAAGAGGAGGCTAAAGCGACAGCAGCGATTATTAATAAATCTTTGTATGTCTTCCCTGAAAATATACTTTGCATATCAGCAATTTGATGTTAGCATATTAGGCAGTATGGATAAAGTAAACGTCAAAAATTTATCAGTTTTTTTCCCGGCGTATAACGAGGAAGAAAATATTCGGGTCATGGTAGAAAAAGCCCTTTTGGTTTTAAAAACGCTTAAGTTAAATGATTACGAGGTGATGGTAGTAAATGATGGGTCGACCGACGGTACTGCCAAAGTGGTGGAAGGCTTGGCAAAGAGGGATAGACATGTCAGATTAATTAACCGGACTCAAAACGGTGGTTATGGTGAGGCTTTAAAATGCGGGTTATATGGTGCCAGGTTTGAAAATATTGTCTATACGGATTCTGATTTACAGTTTGATTTTTCAGAAGTTACAAAATTTCTTGAAAAGTCGGAAAAAGCGGATATTGTAGTCGGTTTTAGGATTAACAGGAGTGATCCGCCGGTCAGAATTATTATCGGTTGGGTATGGACTATGCTGGCAAATGCTTTGCTGGGGGTTGGTGTTAAAGACGTCGACTGTGGTTTTAAATTAGTCAAGAAAAAAGTGATTGAAACTATTCCTAAACTTGAGTCTTCCCGTGGGGGGATGATCTCCCCCGAGCTTTTGGCTAAGGCAAAAAAATATGGGTTTAAGATTATAGAAGTAGGAGTTTATCACCACCCCCGTCAGGCCGGCCGCCAGACAGGGGCAGACCTTCAGGTAATGATCCGGTCTTTTGCCGATCTTTTAAAGTTGTGGTGGCAATTAAGATGAGCCATTGGATAAAAAAATACCGTACTGAAATCATTTTTGTTTGTTTAATACTTCTTTTTGCCTCATTTTTGCGGTTTTACAGGTTGCCGGAATATATGGCGTTTTTAGGGGATGAGGGGCGGGATGCTTTGGTAATCAAAGAGATGCTGGTTGAGCATAACTTGCCGTTTATCGGCCCACCTACTTCGGTCGGCAATATCTATTTAGGGCCGTTGTACTACTACATGATAGCGGTACCGATGGCTTTCTTTTGGCTTAATCCGGTAGCAGCTGCCGGTATGGTTGCAGGAATTGGCGTAGCAACAGTATTCCTTATCTATTACCTGGCGAGACAGTGGTTTGGTGTGTTGCCGGCGGCATTTTCAGCCATCCTTTATGCAGTTTCCCCGGTAACTATTATTTACTCCCGTTCTTCCTGGAACCCGAATCCGGCGCCGTTTTTTGCTTTGCTTACTATTTTAGGAATTTATAAAGCTCACAAAAATAAAAATTATAAGTGGCTTACTTTAAGCGGAGCCGCTCTGGCAGCTGCGATACAAATGCATTACCTGGCAATGATTTTAATACCGGTCTTTTTAATTTTGTGGATTATCGAGTTAAAAGCAACCAAAGGTGAAAGAAATAATTTCTTTTTGGGGACAGTGATGTCTGTATTTGCTTTCTTTTTAATAATGTTACCTCTAATCCTGTTTGACTTAAAACATAACTTTTTAAACTTCAGGGCGATTAGCACACTGTTTACCGAAAGCCAGGGGGCTTTAGGATTTGGTATTTTCAATTCCATAAGCAAGGTGTTTCCTATTTATATACAAAACCTGGTTGGTCGGTACTTAAGTGCGGAAATCTTACTTATATCCCTAATATTGGGAATTTTAATTCTTTTCCCGTTCGCCATGCTTAAGAGAAAAGGTGTTGATATTTGGCCTTATAAAGCCTTGGCGGTATGGCTTTTAGTGGGTTTGTTGGGGCTGTCTTTTTATAAGCATGACCTATATGACCATTATTTAGGTTTTTTAAGTCCTGTACCCTTTTTACTGTTGGGTGCCTCATTGAACTTGATCAAAAAAAGATGGCGGTATATAGCAGTCCCCATTCTTCTGCTTGTAATTGGGGTAATAAATTTTCAAAGAAACCCACTGCTTTCACCTCCCAACAACCAACTAACCCGTACCCAGGAGATTGCTAAATATGTGATTGGGCAGTCAGAGGGAAAGCCGTTTAATTTTGCCTTAATTGCCAAAAGTAATTATGATTCTGCGTACCGGTTTTATCTGGATCAATATGGGGCTAGGCCGGAAGTTTTATCTGAGGTAATTACAGACCAGCTGTTTGTGGTCTGCGAAGACCCTGTTTGTAACCCGATCGGGCATCCGAAATATGAAATTGCAGCCTTTGGTTGGGCAAAAATTGAGCGCGAATCAGAAGTGTTAGGGGTTAAGGTTTATAAGCTGGTATCTAATCCTGGTGGTAAACCTTTATAATAAAATAGCAATAGCATCATATGAATGAAGTGAAACTTTCAGTTATTATCCCTGCCTTTAACGAATCAAAGAATATTGAAGGTGGTGCATTGGGCGAAGTTTATAATTACCTGAAGGATCAAAGCTATACTTGGGAGGTGGTGGTGGTGGATGACGGGTCATCCGATGATACCGCCAAAAAGGTGCGGGAACAAATTAAAGACAAAGAGGGTTTCAGGTTACTGGAAAATAGCCATGGAGGTAAGGCAATAACGGTGATGACGGGAATGCTTTCTGCACGAGGTGAGGTAGCTGTGTTTACTGATATGGACCAAGCGACTCCTATAGCCGAAATAGAGAAGTTTTTCCCTAAGTTTGATGAGGGTTTTGACATTGTTATTGGGTCAAGGAAAGGGCGTAAAGGCGCGCCGGTGGTCCGTAAACTCATGGGTTGGGGGTTTTCCATGTTGCGTGGTTTAATCTTAGGGTTACCATTTGCCGATACCCAATGCGGGTTTAAAGCTTTTAACCGAAAGGCAATTAGGGCTGTTTTTCCGGCGCTTTTAACTAATTGGCAAAAGGTGAAGGTTTCAGGTGCGGCAGTTAACGCCGGGTTTGATGTGGAGACTTTATATCTTGCCAGAAAAAAAGATCTAAAGATTGCCGAAGTACTGGTGAATTGGCGGCATGTCGGGACTGAAAGAGTACAGGCTATTAATGATTCCCTGGAGGCTTTAAAAGATATGACGCGGATCAAATTTAGCGACTTAAAGGGGAGGTATGGTTAACGCTTTAAAACTACACAGAACTGAAATTCTAGTTTTGGTTGTACTCTTTTTGGCTTATTTTTTATTAAGGCTTCCTAATTTAACCCTTCAGCCTGTATTTGCCGATGAGGCGATATATGTCCGTTGGGCCCAGGTTATGAGGGCGGAACCGACAATGCGTTTCCTACCTCTTTCAGACGGCAAAACGCCTCTCTTTATGTGGACGATGATACCTTTTTTAAAAATTTTTAACGACCCTCTTTTTGCCGGAAGGTTTCTTTCTGTCATATCCGGGTTTGCAACTCTTTTGGGAGTATATCTTTTGGGAAGGAAATTTTTTGGGGTACAAACGGGGCTGTGGGCGGCTCTTTTGGTTGTAACAACCCCTTTTATGGTCTTTTTTGACCGGATGGCGCTTGTTGATTCGATGTTGGCGGCATTTTCCGTTTGGGCGCTTTTTTTATCCTTGCTGCTGATAAAATACCCACGTTTAGATTTGGCGATGTTTTTAGGTTATCTGTTGGGGGGAGGGCTTTTAACTAAGACTCCCGGGTTTTTTAATGTGTTAGCCCTGCCGGCTAGCCTGGCAGTTTTTAATTGGAATAAGGAGGGGCGTGAGCAGCGTATCTTAAAAATTTTTGGGTTGTGGGTTGTGGCTGCGGCTATTACTTTTACGATGTACAATTTATTAAGGTTAGGGCCCGGGTTTTTAAGTTTGAGTGCCAGAAACCAGGATTATATTTTTTCCCCTTTGGATTTAGTCGGCAGGCCGTTAGACCCTTTTATACCGCACCTGAATGATTTAGCCGACTGGTTCCCAAAACTGCTTACCATACCGGTGATTGGTGCAGTTGTTTTAGGTATAATATTTACTTTTGTACAAAGGAACAGGTATGCTGCTGTTGTTTTATTGTGGGGGTTGTTACCTCTTTTGGTAGAGTTGGCGCTGCTCCGCACCTTTACCGCCCGCTATATCCTCTTTTCGATTCCCCCTTTGCTTTGTATTGCCGGTTGGGGTATTGCCTGCTTAACAACTAAAATTAGAGTAAAAAAAGTAATCTTGATACCGGTACTTTTGGCGGTCTTCTCTCCGGTTGCCCTATATTTTAATTTTCTAATACTGACAAATCCCGCAAAAGCCGCTTTACCTATTGGGGAACGGGCTGGTTATCTGGAAGCCTGGACAGCAGGGTATGGTTTTCCTGAGATTGCCCAATATTTGATCAATGAGTCAAAAAAGGGTATGGTGGTTGTGGGGACCGAAGGGTCTTTTGGGACTTTACCCGACGGTTTGCAGATTTATCTTGATAAACACTCCCACATGTCCGGGAACCAGGTAGTTGTTATTGGAGGTACAGCTACAGTTTCTGCCCAGGTTTGGGAATCTGCCCAAAAACATCCGACATTTTTTGTGGCCAATAAATCCCGTTTTTCCAAATTTACTAAGGGTTTAGAGTTGATCAAGGAATATCCAAAAGCCCAAGATAATAAGGGGCAGGAGGATGCGATATTGTTTTTCCGTGTGTTACCGGGGAAAGGGATATTTTGAAATGTTGAAATTATTAGATAAATTAAATGGTCTTTTTTCCCGCAAGCTGACGGTTATCGCTATCCTTATAGTTTTGGCGATACCTACTTTATTGCCGCTGACCCATCAGGGCTTTTTCCCGACCCAGGATTTTATCCATGTAGCCAGGCTCTACGAAATGGACCAATCCCTTAAGGGCGGACAGTTCCCGGTACGTTGGGTACCGGATTTTCGGTATGGTGAACCACTGTTTAATTTCTACGCCCCATTGCCTTATTACGTCGGTACTCTAATCCATAACCTGGGGTTTAGTTTTTTAGATACAACAAAAATCCTTTTCGGTTTGGGGTTTGTCTTGTCGGGGGTTGCTATGTTTTTCTTTGCCCGGGAACTTTTTGGGAGCTTGGGAGGGTTTATAGCTTCGGCTTTGTATATTTATGCCCCATACCATTCGGTGGATGTATATGTAAGGGGGGCCCTTTCGGAATCATTAGCACTTGTCTTTTTTCCCCTGATCTTTTTGGCCTCGTTAAAACTTAGCAGAGACAGTTCGGCAAAAAGTTTTATATTCCTTTCCCTTTCTTTGGCGGGGTTGTTTTTTACCCATAATATTATGACGGTGCTGTTTTTTCCTTTCTACATAGGCTGGGCAGCATATCTAATATGGAGCAGTAAAAATTTGAAACTTGTTAAAAAATTTGTTTTAGCTACCGTTTTAGGTTTAGGGCTGGCGGCAAGCTTTTTATTGCCGGCTTTTTTTGAAAAGGACTTTGTCCGTTCGACGGAACTTATCTCCGGGTACTTTGATTACCGTGGGCATTTTGTGGAAGTCAGGCAATTTTTTACGCCATCCTGGGGTTACGGGGCATCCCTTTGGGGGGCGAAAGACGACGGGATGTCTTTTCAGGTTGGGCTTACCCATTGGTTTGCCCTGGCTTTAAGTTTAATACTTACTTTGGTTTTTAGGAAAAGCCGGGTAGTGCTTTCTTTAACCCTGTTTTTAATAGCTGAATTCTTATTTTCCTTATTTATGCAACACAATAAGTCAACGCCGATTTGGCTGACATTTCCAACCTTGGCTTTTACCCAATTCCCTTGGAGGTTTTTAGGGATTTCGATCTTCCTGATTTCGATAGTAGGGGGTGCTATGGGGCTGTATTTGAAAAAGTGGGCTGCCATTTTTGGTGTCTTGTTAGCTTTAGGCGTTGTAGTTTTTAATATCGGATATTTTCACCCAGAATCTTTCTACCTGGATTCCATAGATGACCACTATGCTTCGGCAGCAGTGTTTGCAATAGATGATAAATTACCAAAAGACTATTTGCCTGTTTGGGTGACATCTTTAAAAGAAGAAAAAGTGTCTTTGCCGCACACAATGGATGGGGAGGCAGAAGTTTCTAATTTTAATAAAAGGTCTTCTTCAGCTACCTTTAAGATTAAGGTGTTGAAGAAGGCCGATGTGGAAATTCCCGTAACTTACTTCCCCGGCTGGGAAGTTCTGGTTAATGATAAATTGGTTTCCCAAGAAGAGCCGTCTAAGCGCGGCCTGATCCGGGTAAGATTAGCCGAAGGGGATTATCAAATCAAGCTAAACTTTTCCAACACTCCGGTCAGGTCTTTGGGTAACATAACTACATTGCTTTCTGCCCTGGTTGTCGTAGCTTTTGCTACAGGAAAACTCCGTTTGGGAAAATGGCTAACTTAAAAGTTTTTCTGAGGGAAAATTCTATTTTTTTGTTTGGGTTACTGCTTACCCTCAGTTTACTCTGGCCGCTTTTGGGGCCAACATACTTTACTCACCACGATGATGTCCAGATGGTCCGCCTTTTTGAGATGGATAAATGTATCCGCGACGGACAAATCCCCTGCCGATGGGTGCCTGACTTAGGTGGACTTTACGGCTACCCCCTGTTTAACTATTATGCCCCGCTGTCTTATTATATTGGTGAAATTTTTTATCTCTTAACCGGGAGCCTGATGTTTTCTGCCAAGATAATGTTTGCGATCCCTTTTGTCGGGGCTTATATTTTTATGTTTCTTTTAGGGCGTAAATTATGGGGTAACTTGGGAGGACTTTTATCCGGCGTATTTTACAGTTTTGCACCTTACCATGCGGTAGTTTTCTATGTCCGGGGGGCAATGGGGGAGATATGGTCACTAATGTTTTTCCCGGCAATCTTTTGGGCAGTGGTCAGGTTAAAGGATTCTGCAACGATAGGCAACACTTCACTTCTGGCAATATTCGTAGCGCTTTTAGCCCTTTCGCATAACTTATCCACCATGATTTTTATACCTGTCACATTGGCCTTTGCAGTAATATTATTTGCCCAAAAAAAAGACTTTAAGTTTTTGGCATTATTCATTGCATCTTTAATTTTAGGCTTATTTCTGGCGGCATTTTATTGGCTGCCTGCAATCACGGAAAAAGATTTAGTCCATGTTGAGACAACTACTTCCGGGTATTTTTCCAATACAGAGCATTTTAAGGGTCTTAGAAAATTATTTTTAGAAAATTCTTGGGGATGGGGGGCCTCGGTGAGAGAGGTTCCTGGAGGGGAGAGGGACGGAATGTCATTTCAAATAGGTTGGGTGCATGTATTAGGATGGTTGGCAGCCATAACTGCCGCTGTCTATTTGTGGCGTAAGGATAGAAGGGTAAGTATTTTAGTGGGTTTTTTGTCGGCGGTAGCTTTAGGCAGTATCTTTATGATCAATCCAAGGTCGGAGTTTATTTGGAGACTTATTGAGCCCCTAAAGTACCTTCAATTTCCCTGGAGGTTTTTAATGCTGATAATCTTTTCACTCTCGCTTATGTCGGGAAGTCTTATCTTATGCTTAAAAGAAAAGAAGAAGATTGCAATAATGATATTTTTAGTTTTGGTGGTGGTTGTAAACTTTTCTTTTTTCAGGCCGGAGAAGTTTTTCCCCCTAACAGACAGCGAGCTTTTGTCAGGAGCAAAATGGGATGCCCAGATAAAAAGATCCATCTTCGATTTTTTGCCTAAATCAGCCAAAGCCCCTCCTGCCGAATTGGCAACTGTAAGGTTTGAGGTGTTGTCCGGAAAAGCTACAATTTCCGGGTGGCGGGAGGGAAGTAATTGGATTTACTTTAAAGCAGATGTTGAAGAGGATACTAAGTTCAGGCTTTCCCAGTATTATTTTCCCAACTGGCGGATTTTACTAGACGGGCATGAGACAGAGATTGATTCCAAAAACGATCTGGGGCTTATGACAATTACTCTTAATAAGGGTGCACATACTGTAGAAGCAAAGCTTTGGGATACCCCGGTTAGGATATTAGCAAATTCGATAACGGTAGCAGGTTTGGCGGTTCTAATTTTCCTGGGTTTATATAAGCTTAAGCGAAAAAGGATTGTGTTATGAGCGGAGAGACAGTGATCCCCTTAAAAGAGATTAAAAACAGGGTTGTGAAATCTTTTATGAGTTTGACTGCCCGCCAAATTGCCCTTCGGGTAATTAGCTTTATATCATTAAATGTAATTTTAGCTAAAGTCTTGCCGGTTGAGACTTTAGGGATTTTTAATATTGCCACGGCAGTAATTACATTTTTTGCTTTTTTTTCCGATATCGGTTTAGCTGCGTCTTTAATCCAAAAAAAAGAAGCTGTGACAGATGCGGATATAAAAACGGTTTTTACTATCCAGCAGTTAATCATTACCACTTTAAGTCTGGTTATTATCCTCAGTGCCCCTTTTATCGGTGATTTCTACGCGTTAAATGAAGACGGGGTATGGTTGGTGCGGGTGTTGGGTGTTGCTTTCTTTTTATCTTCTCTAAAGGTTGTGCCGGCGGTACTTTTGGAAAGGGAGTTAAAGTTTCAACCATTGGTAGTGGTGGAGATTGTGGAGACTTTAACTTTTAATACTTTACTGGTCTTAGCTGTTTTTCAGGGATTAGGGTTGTGGAGTTTTTCTATTGCAGCTTTGTTCAGAGGGGTAATAGGTACGGTACTAATTTATATCTTGGCTCCTGCAAAGGTTGGGTTTAGGATAGAAAAGGCTGCTGCTTTAAAGCTCCTGTCTTTCGGTATCCCTTTCCAACTCAACAGTATATTGGCTTTACTTAAAGACCGCCTGGTCCCTTTGGTGATTGCGAGGATGGTGGGTCCTGTGGGGATTGGTTATATAACCTGGTCCCAGGCGTTAGCTTTTTTGCCGCTTGAGGTGATGAATATTATTATCAGGATTACCTTCCCTGCATTTTCCAGGATGCAGGATGATAAGCAATCACTGAGCAAGGCCATTGAAAAGTCATTATTTGCAACATCACTGCTAGTTTATCCGGTACTATTTGGTTTAGCGGCAATTTTACCATCGCTTGTATTGTATGTCGTTTCGCCTAAGTGGCAGCCGGCTGTAAGCAGCTTTTACCTGTTTGCTTTTTCTACTTTCTGGGCGGTTATCTCTACAACATTTACAAATGTCTTAAATGCTGTGGGTTGTATTAGGGTAACCTTGAAATTAATGGTTTTCTGGACCGTTTTAACTTGGGTGCTGACTCCGATTTTGGTAATCTTCTATGGTTTTACAGGAGTTGCTTTGGCATCATTTTTAATCTCTTTTACATCTGTAATTACAGTAGTTTTAATAAAGCGTTTTATTAAGGTGAGAGTGCTTGAAGCGATTTACCTGCCGACCCTTTCTTCAATGATTATGGGGGTGAGTGTTTACTTGTTTGCAAATAACTTTGTTAGAGGATGGGAGGCGTTAATTCCGACAGTTGCATTAGGGGTTATTATTTATTCGGTGCTGACGTTATTATTAGGCAAGGAGAGGGTTTATACGGAATTAAAAAGCCTGAGGAATGTATAGATTCTTTTTTATTGTAGCGATATTCTTATTTCTTTTGCCGGCACAAGTTTTTGCTGCCGGGCCTTCTTTTGTTACGGTTGTAAACCCTATTAGGGGACAGGAGTTTTGGGATATAAAAAACCAGCAGCCACTTGATGTTGTCCTAGGGCAGGTAAAGATTTTACAGGATCTAAAAGTTCCCGCTACCTGGCTAATACGTTTTGATGCCTTGGAAGACCAAAAAATTACCGGTTCCTTACCTTCAGGGCACGAGAAAGGCCTTTTTTTGGAAGTAACGCCCGGTTGGGCTAAAAGTGCGGGTGTAAAGTACCGTGAATCTGAGGTGTGGTATGCCCCCGGAAGTGTTTTTTTAACCGGATACGACCTTGACGATCGGCAGAAATTGGTTGATGTAGTGTTTGAACGGTTTAAGAGTGTTTTTGGGCTTTATCCTAAGTCTGTCGGGGGGTGGTGGGTTGACAGTTATTCCTTAGGGTATATGCAGAAAAAATATGGGGTGACAGCTTCTTTGATTGTTGCCGACCAGTACACTACGGACAACTACCAAATTTGGGGGCAGTATTGGGGTGCGCCTTACTACCCTTCAAAAATCAGTACTCTCCGGCCCGCCCAAACTTTGGACGAAAAAATTCCTGTTGTTGTAATGCAGTGGGCAGCACGTGACCCGATTAACGGTTATGGTAAATATGTTGAGAACAGTACTTACAGCGTCCAGGTTAACGATTACCAGGACTTTCATCTTTTGACTGAGGGATATTTTGCCCGCTTAATTGATATTTATACTAAGCAGGATTTAAACCAGTTTGGGCAGGTAGTTGTAGGTTTAGAAAATTCTTACTCTTGGGAAAAATATGGAGGTGGGTACGGCAAGCAAATTAAAGTGTTGGATGATAAAAGAAAATCCGGCCAGTTGTCCCTTGTAACAATGGAGGAGTTTGCTTCTTGGTACCGGAATAAATTTACGACCATTTCCCCGGAGCATCTAATAGTGGCCAATGACCCTTTGGGTGGTGAAGGTAAATCTGTTTGGTTTATGAATCCATTTTACCGGGTGGGTTGGTTTTTAAACAAAGAAGGAAGTGTGATCCGTGATGTAAGGCAGTATATAGAAGGGGATAGTGAACCGTGTTTTAAAACTGCCTGTGATAAGCTTAATTTCGCGACTTTCTCAACCCGGGTACTGGATGAAGTCACGTATGGTAAAAGTGTCCTTTTAGATGAGGGTAAAATAGAGGATTTGAAAGTGACGCGCGAGGAAGAAAAGTATGTTTTAGGCTACAGTAATAAAGCAGGTCAGAAAAAGACGGTAGAATTTTTGCCACGGGATATCTCAATAGACGGTAAGGTTAGCTCTGTCGATACCTTTATTCTTCAGGCGGTTAGTTCCCCAGGAAGCTTAAGGGAGAGCAGGGGAGGGATGGGTGTAAGTAGCGGTAGTCCTAAAGAGCAACAATTTCCTGACATTCTTTTGCAGCTTATTAAATTCATCCTTTTTATCCCGCTAGTATTATTCATCCCCGGATTTCTTTTAGTTAGGTCTTTAAACATGAGGTCGCTACCCTCAAACTTTTTCCTGTCGGTTATAAGCGGGATGGTTATGTTGACATTGGTTGCATATTTGGGAGGTTTACTAAAGATCCCCTGGCTTACGTTTATTTATCTGGCAGCTTTTGTAGGGATTTTTATCCTAAAAAAATATTACCTGGAACTTAATCTAAAGGGGGTAAAAATAACTTTGGATAAAATTAACCTTCTTGTAATTTTAACTTTAATTACGGGAGCTATTTTCCAATCCCTGTCGCTTCTGCGTTCAGGATGGGTTTATGATTTTGGCATTGGTTTTTGGGGGCCTTTGGGGCATGACGGAATATGGCACCAGGCTTTGATAAACCAACTGATTAAACAGGTCCCTCCTCAAAATCCGGTTTTATCGGGAGAAATTCTCTCTAATTACCATTATTTCTTTGACCTTTTGGTGGCCGAAACGGTTCGCTTGTCCCAAATTCCGGTTATGGACCTTTTATATAGGTTTTATCCGCTTACTTTTTCGGTCCTTTTAGGGTTAGGCACTTACCTTTTGGTTATGAAAATTACCGGAAGCAGGATAGCCACAATAATCTCCCTTTATTTTGTATATTTTGCCGGAAGTTTTGGCTGGATAGTCGAATTTTTAAGGGAAAGGCATTTTGGAGGGGAATCGGCTTTTTGGGTAAACCAGCCGGTATCAATGAACTTAAACCCTCCGTTTGCAATATCTTTGCTTATTGTGATTGCAGTTATATTGGTAATTTACAACTTTAGAAAGAGGAGACACTGGATGGCGACAGTTTTACTCTCAATTCTTGCCGGGTCGGTAATTGAGTTTAAAGTTTATGCAGGGGTAATTGTACTTTTGGCAATGTTTGCATTAGCTTTATGGGAGGTTTTTAGAAATAGGGATTTTACCCTAATGAAAGTTTCCCTAGGCTCAGCCATAGTAGCAGCGGGAGTATTTTTGCCTCAAAATAAGGGGGCGGGGGAACTTTTAGTTTTATTCCCTTTTTGGTTTGTACACTCCATGGTTGATTTCCCTGACCGGGTTGGGTGGCTCAGGCTTTCTTCTGCGCGCGAAGCCTATTTTGCCCGGGGTGAATGGTTTAAATTCCTAAGCGCAGAAGCCTTAGCCTTGATTATTTTCATTATTGGAAATCTAGGCCTGAGGTTTATCGGGTTATTCTCCCTGGTTTCCTATATGAAAAGTAGGTTGGGTAAGGATATGGGTTTTACTATAGTAATAGTAATGTCGGCAGCCTCTTTACTAATACCTTTAGTCTTTATCCAAAAAGGAAACCCGTGGAACATGATCCAGTTTATGTATTATTTCCTTTATTTTGTAGCCATTTTTTCCGGGGTAGCCTTAATTTCCGTTTTAAGACAGTTGCCAAAAATTTTAGGATGGAGTGTAATAGTTGCAGTTTTAATAATTGCTCCAATCAATGCGGTGGTGACATTCAGGAGTGCTTTGTACCCTTCTCCCCCATCCCGTTTAAGTTTGCCCGAGCTTGAGGCGCTTGATATTTTAAAAAATTTACCTGACGGTACGGTTTTAACTCTTCCCTACGATAAGGATATGCGTACAAAGCTTTCTGACCCCTTCCCCTTATATGCATATGAGACGACGGCTTACGTTTCCGCATTTTCCGGTAAGGCTACTTTTGTGGAGGATGAGATCCAAAATGAGATATTACAGACCAATTACCGTAAAAGGTTGGCTGCTACGCAGGGCTTTTTTAAGTCTTTTGACCGGTCGTTTTTTGCAAGTTGGGGTATCCGCTATGTATACTTACTTAAGTCTGAAAATATCGGGGTAGACCCTGTAATTTTAAATTTAGAAAAGATTTATGAGAATTCGGAAGTTTTAATATACGGGGTTAAAAGCTAAAATGGGGTTACTGATAATCACAACACTTGCATACTTTGCTATCTTTGCTTTTCTGTCTGTTTTGGTGTTTTATACAATGGGGTTTACGGTCGTATCTTTTCGTTTAAAGTCCTTATCCCAACCGGAAATTATATCCCTCTCGCTTGCTTTAGGCCTTGTCCTATTTGTCCTTCTGGCGGCTATATTCGGGCTCTTACACATAAGGATTTTTACTCTCCCGGTTGTTTTAGGATTGGATTTATATTTGATAGTAAAGTTTAAAAAAAAGTTATTTTTTCCCTGGGTGGTTTTTTTGAAAGAGAAAGTATTGCTTTTGATGATACTTATAGGGATTTTTATCCAGGGGATGATTAATTTCCCCAGCGGGTTTTTGTACAACGGCGGGCTATATTTTTGGAGTTCCCAGGGTCATGATGGGTTGTGGCATGTGGCTTTAATGGAGGCAATTAAGAAGGGTTTCCCGCCCCAAAACCCTATTTTTTCCGGTGAACCGCTTGTGAATTATCATTATTTAATTGACGTGGCAATGGGGGAGTTTGCCCGCATTTTTCCGTTCTTTTCCTCACTTGACCTCTACTTTAGGTTCTTCCCGGTCATGTTGTCGCTTATGATCGGGTTGTCGGTTTTTACTTTTGTCAACCGCTGGCAAGAGAAAAAAGGGATAGCTCTTTTGGCGATGTTTTTCACCTATTTTGTAGGAAGCTTTGGATATGTTGTAAATCTTATAAAAGGGCAAAGTGTTTTGGGGGGAGAAACAGTTTTTTGGGCAGCTCAGGGGAATTCAATTTTAGGTAATCCTCCGCATGCTTCATCATACGTTTTAGTCCCGGCTTTTTTACTTTCTTTTCTTTTGTTTACTAAATCAAGGGATAAATATTGGTTTGTAACATCTTTTCTTTTGGCTGCTGTCTTGGCTGGTTTTAAAGTTTCCGGGGGGTTGGTGGTCTTAGTAGGTTTGGGTTTTGCAGCCCTGGTTGATGTTGTATTTAACCGGAAGTTGTCGATACTTGCGCTTACCGGGGTTTTAGGGCTGTCCAATTTTTTAACCTTTAAGACTATGACTGCCGGGGCGGGTTCGTTTTTAATGTTTTTACCCTGGTGGTTTATAAGGACTATGGTAGTTGCAGGTAATAGGCTGGATTGGATTGATTTGGAAAACCAGAGGCAGCATTATTTAGAAAAAGGCACCTGGCATGCATATCTTAGGGTAGCACAGGTTGAGTCTATAGCATTCGCAATTTTTCTTTTCGGGAATTTAGGTATGAGGTTTGTAGGTTTTTTCGAAATTGTCCGCAAGTTTTTAAAAGGCGGGAAAGAGATCATAAGAAATCCTTTTGAGGTAGCCTTGTTTATTACAATGCTCACAGGTTTTGTTATGCCGATACTTTTTGTACAGAAGGGTATTATTTACAATAATATCCAGTTTATGCAGTATTTCCTGTTGATCTTCGGGTTCTACGGGGCAATTACCATTTATAAGCTTTTGATGTTTTTTAAAACCAAGGCGGTGAGGGTGGTTATTATGGCCGTCCTGATAACTTTTTCCGTTCCTACCGTAATAGGCAATCTGGCGGAATTTTACGGACCCGGGACGAACCCTTTATCGAAAGTGACTAATGCTCAGCTTGAGGCACTTAAATATTTAAAAGATAACTCTTCCCCTGACGATATTGTCTTAAACCAGCCTTACAATAAGTACCTTAAAGATAAGTTTAAGTTCCAGCCCAAACCTATTTATGCATGGTACAGTACGGCATTTATTCCAGCTTTAGCTGGCCGGCGGACCTATCTCTCTTCTGAAGAGCAGGCGCTTATAACAGGATATCCCACAGAAGAGAGGCTTGAAAAAATGAAAAGCTTTTTTAGGCAAGAGGATTTATTGTTGGATAAGCAATTTTTGGAAAGTGAAAGTATTAAGTTTGTTTATATTTCTAAAGATGAAATCGAACAACCTTTTGATCCGTCTAAGGTTGGTCTTAAAAAGTTTTTTGAAAATGGGGAAGTTATAATATACAGGATATGAAATTTACCAAAAGTTTGAAAATTTTATTATTGATAGTTACGGTAGGCTTTTTCCTACGCCTTTACGGAAGTACCTTAATGCCTCTTTATGGTGATGAACTGACCCTGGTATATGACGCTTACTCAATTTTAAAAACCGGCCATGACCAAAACGGTGTCTTTTTACCATTGACTTTTCAGATGGCAGAAGGCCGGCCGGCAGGTTATGTTTATTTTTCAATTCCCTTTGTTGCTGCTTTTGGTCCAACACTGCTTGGGGCGAGAATGCTTTCGGTGCTTTCCGGGGTAGGGATTATAATTCTTTTATATTTACTGGGGAAGAAGTTAGTAAACGATAATGTTGGGCTTATCTCGGCGGCTCTTTTTTCAATTTCTCCTTTGGGTATCCAGCTTGGGAGTGGGGGGTTTGAGACCCATTTCGCGCTGTTTCTAACACTTTTAGGAGTAGTTTTATTTTTAAATGGTAAGCTTAAACCTTTATTCATTATCTTATCGGCATTTTTTTTAGGGTTAGCTATTCATACATATTCCGCCTATAAACTCACTGTGCCTTTACTCGTAATTGCACTTATATTTTCTTCCGGGAGGTTAATGGATTGGTTGGGGAGAAAACTTATTTTCTGGAGTATTGCAGCAATTATTATTGCCGGTATATTTCTCGGCTTGCTTATGAACCAGGCCTTGGTTGCCGGTTCAGAAGGAAGGTTCTTACATCTGAATATTTTTAGCCAAGAAAATATAAGGGAAAAAATTATACAAAAAGTAAATCTAGAAAGAAATTTGGACACGCTACCTGAACGTCTGGTACCACTGTTCCATAATAAGGATTTAGAATATGCCTTTATGATTTCGGGGAATTTTGTCAATAATTTTTCTCTTGACTTTTTATTTTGGCACGGTGATGGTAATCCCAGGCATAACGGTGCAACTATGGGAGGGCTTTATCCTATTGAGCTGTTGTTTGTTTTGGCAGGGTTATTTTACTTGGTAGGACAAAAAATACAGGTGCTAAGGTTAATATTGCCTTGGCTTTTTATAGCGCCAATACCTGCTACCCTGCTTATGGAAACCCATGCCCTGCGGAGCTCTCTAATGCTGCCGCCGTTAATCCTGCTCTCTGCTGCAGGTTTTTATTTTCTCGTCTTCGAGAAATCAAAGTTATCGAGCGAAGCGAGAGGTTTTTATTATTTGTGGGATTTAATTAGGCAAAAATGGATTAAATGGTTGTTGCCTGTGTTGCTTTTAGTCCAGTTTATTATATTTGCAGACAGGTTTTACTTCCTTGCACCTCAAAGTTTTAGTCGTTTTTGGTCTTATCCGGCTAAACTTGCGTCAGATTTAGCAATAGAAAGCAGGGGAAAATTTGACTATATTATTTTGTCGGATTCTTTAGACAATGTCGAGTTTGCTTATCCTGTCTATGCTCAAGTTGATCCCGCGCTCGTGATTGCCCAAAATAAGCAAAGGGAAGAGCTTTTTGGTGTTCCGTTTAAACGGTTAGGTAACGTTTACATCGGCTACCTGGCCGGAGAAAAGATAGATAACTTTTTAGAGGGCTTACCGGGATCGGTGCTTTATATTGGGCCTGTCGAGGAGGCTCGTTTTTTACTAAATTTCCACACTATTTCCGGAAAAGACGATCTTAGGGCACTGGTTTATAAGGAGAAGCTGGAACCGCGCTCGAATTAGCCTAATTTGATAAGATAATATTATGAACAAGATCTCGGTAGTGATCAATACTTTCAACGAGGGCAAGACTGTCGGTCGGGTAATTAAGTCGGTTGGTTGGGCCGATGAGGTTGTGGTTTGTGATATGCACTCTGACGATGATTCTGCTGAAATTGCCAGGAAATTGGGTGCGAGAGTGGTTTTGCATAAGAGAGTAAGTTTTGTAGAGCCTGCCAGAAACTTTGCTGTTTTAAAGGCTTCCAATGATTGGATCCTTGTTTTAGATCCCGATGAGGAGATCCCGGCTGAGTTGGGTGAAAAGCTTCAGGAAATAGCAGCTAGCGAGGATTCTCCGGAGTATGTTGAGATCCCCAGGAAAAATATCATCTTTGGCGGTTGGATGAAAGCTTCAATGTGGTGGCCGGATTACAATATCCGGTTTTTTAAAAAAGGGGCTGTTACCTGGGGTAACGAAATTCATAGGCCGCCGAAAGCTACCGGTGAAGGGATAAAGCTTCCGGAGGAAGAAAAATATGCCATTGCCCATTATCACTATGAAAGCGTTTCCCAGTTTATAGAAAGAATGAACCGCTACACATCTGTCCAGGCAGAGGAGCTTAAAAGCCAAGGCTATATATTCAACTGGCGGGATCTTATCAGTAAACCTAATAGTGAGTTTTTAAGCAGGTTTTTTTTAAACCGCGGTTTTGAGGACGGGCTGCGTGGGCTGGCTTTAAGTTTGCTTCAGGCTTTTTCCTTTCTGGTAGTTTATTTAAAAGTGTGGGAAATTGAGAAGTTTGAACAAAAAAGTATTGCTTTATCAGAGATAAAGGAGGTTAGCAGCCAAGCAGGAAAAGAAATTAAATATTGGATTAATTTTTCTGCCCTCTCTAAAAATCCATTTAAAAGAATTATCCAAAAAGCCAGAGGTCGTGTTTCATAAGCACAGAGAAAACCCCACTTTGAGAAAGTGGGGTCATATAAACAGTGCTTTCAAACTTCCGCACAATGCGGAATAATAATGAAGAGAGGGTTTTCTCTTAAGCTTGAAAACTTAAAAAGAAAACCGCAGACTTTTAGTCTGCGGAAGTTTATGAAAAAAGTATTCGTCGTAATTTTAAATTATTGTGTCGCAGAGTTAACGATAAAAAGTGCTCTGTCTGTTAAAAAATCTACATATAAAAATACAGAGATTATTGTTGTGGATAATAATTCAGGAGACGAGATAGGGGAAAAACTAAAAGATTTTCCGGAAGTTGAATTTATCCCAAGTAAGGAGAATTTAGGATACAGCGGGGGGAATAACCTAGGAATTAAAAAAGCCTTATTAAACGGGGCGGATTATATATTTATTCTTAACTCTGATGCGACTGTGGAAAGTGGAGCAATTGCTAGTTTAGTGGAGGAAGCTGAAAAAGGGGCGGGTGAGTTGATAGGCCCGAAAATATTATTTACTGAAAGTAAGACTATCTGGTACGCAGGGGGAATATTCGATAGAAATAATGTTATAGGAAAACATCGGGGAGTAGACGAAAAAGATGAAGGGCAATATGATAAAACCGAAGAAACAGACTATATTACCGGGGCGGCACTTTTTGTGAAGAGAGATGTTTTTGAAAAAATCGGCTTGCTGGATGAAAAGTATTTTCTATACTATGAGGACAGCGATTTTTGTTTCCGGGCCAAAAGAGCCGGCTTTAAAGTATTGTTTGTTCCAAAAGCTTTGGTGTATCACGAAAACGCCCAATCAACCGGGTTAGGTTCACCTCTGCAGGATTACTACATTACACGTAACCGAATGTTATTTGCCTCTAAATTTTTACCACTGAGGACAAGGTTTGCTCTCTTGCGTGAGGCTTTGCGGAATTTTGGTAATCCAATAAGAAGAAAGGCTTTGGCTGATTTTTTAACCTGTAAATTCGGGAAAGGGGATATTTGATGCTTTCAGTGATTGTTATAACTAAAAACGAAGAAGCAAGAATTAAAGCTTGTCTGGAATCAGTTAAATGGGCGGATGAAATTATTGTTGTTGATAACGGGTCAACAGATTTAACTTTGGAAATTGCCAAAAAATACACCAATAAGATTATCGATTTTAAAGGCAGTGATTTTGCCGGTTTGCGCAATAAAGCAATGGAAGAGGTATCAGGGGATTGGGTGTTTTATGTTGACGCAGATGAGAGAGTTTTGCAGCCGTTAAAAGAGGAAATTGAAAATATTATCCAAAAAACGGAAAAATCAGCCTTTGCTGTTTCAAGAAGGAATATTATATTTGGAACTGAGCAAAAATATGGTCCTTTTTGGCCGGATTGGGTAATTAGGTTATTTAAAAAATCCGAATTTGAGAGTTGGGTTGGGGAGGTTCATGAATACGGAAAATTTAGAGGAGAGTTAGGGTATACAAAAAACTCTTTTCTTCACTTAACGCACAGAAATGTTGACCAAATAATATTGAAAAGTTTAGATTGGTCAAAGATCGATGCTAAACTGCGGTTGGAAGCAGGTCATCCTAAAATGTCCGGATGGAGATTTTTAAGGATTTTGATATCTGAAATATTTAACCAGGGTATAAAAAGGAGAGGATTTTTTTCCGGAACCGTTGGGGTAATGGACTCTCTGCTGCAGGTCTTTAGTATGGTTTTAACCTATATCAGGCTTTGGGAAATGCAGCAGGAGAAGCCACGGGAGCAAATTTACAAAGATTTGGATGCAAGGTTGATTGAAAATAACTTCAAAGCATGAAGATTGGTATTTATACCCCATATTTAGATAGTTTTGGCGGCGGAGAGAGATATATGCTTACCATTGCCGAAACTTTATCTAAAAACCATGATGTAGACCTTCTTTTAGATGAACACCAGCTTTCTTTAGAACCGGAAAAACTGATAGCCGATTTAGGAGAGCGGTTGGGTTTAGACCTTACAAAAGTAAATTTAAAAAAAGCCCCGCTTCAAAGAATAGGTTTTTTAAAAAGGTTGTTTTTCTGGAAAGATTATGATGTACTGTTTTATCTTACTGATGGGAGTGTCTTTTACTCCACAGCTAAAAAAAGTATTATCCATTTCCAGGTCCCCTTTGAAAATATCGGGGCTAAAGGGTTGTGGGGGAAGATAAGTAAAGCTTTTCTACGAATAAAGCTTTCAAGCTGGGATACGGCAATTTATAATTCACAGTTTACACAAAGCATTGTAGAAAAAGGCTGGCCGGTTAAAGGTGAAGTTGTTTACCCGCCGGTTGATGTTAAAAAAATTAAACCACTGGAAAAGAAAAAACAGATCCTTTCCGTTGGCCGGTTTGTGAGTTTTTCCAAATCAAAAAAACATGAGGAGATGATAGAGGCTTTTGCGGATTTACACAAGAATGGTTTAGCAGCTGGTTGGAGTTTACATCTGGCCGGTTCGGTTGAAGGAGATGAAAGTTATGTTCAAGAACTTCAAAATATGGCCAAGGATGTGCCTGTAAAATTTTATCCGAACTGCTCTTTTGATGATCTGCTAAATCTTTACGGAGAATCCTCTGTATACTGGCATGCGGCCGGATTTAGTGAAGAAGACCCGTCTAAGATGGAACATTTCGGCATTACAACCGTTGAGGCAATGGCGGGTGGGTGTGTCCCGGTTGTAATTGCTAAGGGTGGGCAGCCTGAGATCGTAGAAGATGGGTCTTGCGGGTTTCTCTGGAATAACTTAGGACAGCTGCAGGATAAAACATTAAAAATTATAAGAGACCCCAAGATGATGGGAGAGATGGCAAAAAGGGCTATCGAAAGAAGCAGGTTATTTTCAAAGGAGCGTTTTGAGGCAAAAATTAAGGATTTAATATAAGCAAGAACATGAACGGTATAAGCGTTATTATTGTAACTTTTAATAATGAGGAAACTATTAAGAATTGTTTGGGTTCAATCTTTCTTAATTCTCCCGGTGTTGAAGTTATTGTGGTTGATAATAATTCCAACGACAGGACTGTTGATATTATTAAAGGGTTTAGAGACAAGGTCATATTATTGCAGCCGGGTGAGAATTTAGGTTTTTCTAAAGCAAATAATTTAGGAGTAGATAGGGCAAAATTGGATTTCCTTATCTTTTTAAATCCCGACACAGAAGTTTTGCAAAAAAGCGGGCTTGAAAAGTTGCGGGAAGCGTTGGTAGACAATCCTGATTTTGGGTTATTGGGTCCTAAGCTGGTGTATCCAAACAATGAGCAGCAAAAGTCGGTACGGAATTTACCTACTATTGCCAGAGCTTTTAAGGAATACATACTGGGGATTAAAGGGTCATATGATTTTTACTTACCTGACTGCGAGAGTGTATGTGAAGTGGAAAGTGTTGTCGGTGCATGTATGATTACCAGAAGAGATATATTTAAAAAGGCAGAGAGGTTTGACGAGAAGTTTTTTCTTTATTTTGAAGATTTGGACCTTTGTCGCAAAGTAAGGAATTTAGGGTTTAAAGTCGGTTTTTATCCTGAGGTTAAGATAAAACATTACGAGGGAGCATCCGGAAAGGGGCAAAAAACCAATAAGTTACTTCATCAATCTGCGAAGCGTTTTCATGGGGTACTGGAATATTATCTGATTCAAATTATTATCCGAATTGGTAATCGAATTCATGGATAGAAAAAGTATATTAATAATATTAGCTGTTGTCTTTATAAACCCCTGGATTTGGAAAATTATTTCAGGAAACCTCTTTTTAGCTTTGCTTTTAATTTTTTTAAGTTTATCTCTTTACGCTGCTGTTTCCTTAAAAGAGAATTACCGTCGCTATATTTGGTTGACGATTATTTTTGTGGTACCGGTTAGCACACTTGTCTTTTTAAGCTCTTTTGACAGGAATTTATTTATTCCTTCGTCTGAGGAGAAGTTGAGGCAAGATAGTACACACCTGTATTTTTCTCATAATTTGGGGGAAATTTATCTGAATAAAGCAAGTTTATATTTTCACAAGAATTTAGACCTGCCTTTTTACAAATTACAAAGTAATCTTTTCTCCAATTTAGACCCTAATCTTTATTTTTTTGCCGGCCACCCAAGAGAACGGGCAGGTGTGGGAGATTTTGAAAAATATTTATTTTTATCTCTTCCTTTTTTTATTGCCGGAATTGTAATCGCAGTACAAAAAAAGCTTAAATTTATAGCTTATTATTTTATTGTAGTTGCCGTAGCCGGGGCTTTGTTACAACCGGATTATATATTCGGACCGGTTTTATTTTTCCCTTTAATAAATATCCTCATCTCCCTGGGAGTGATATATTGTCTTAAATCAATCCAAAAATTATGAAAAATTTAATTTTAATTTTGACGGTAATAATAATTATCTTTGCCGGGGGGCTTCTTCGTTTTTACGATTTAGGAGGGATGCCGCCCGGTTTAAACATCGATGAGTCGTCGATGGGTATAAACGCATTGTCTTTACTGGAGACAGGGCGGGATAGGTATGGCAAAGAGCTACCGGTATTATTTCGTTCATTTGGTTCTTTTCAGGCGCCACTTTATACATACTTGTCGGTGATTCCTGTATCGATAGTAGGGGCGAATACATTCTCTATCCGGGTAGTCTCGGCTGTTTTTGGATTAATAGCAGTATTGTCTACATATTTGATTATCCTAAGGTTTAAAGAAGAGAAAGGTACCTCATTTGCTTTGCTCTCCGCGGCTTTTTTGGTTATTGCTCCATGGGCGGTTTTCTTTAGCAGGATTGCCACTGAGGCGAATTTAGCTTTTGGTTTATTTACGCTGGCTGTTCTTTCGTTGGTGCTTGCTTTTAAGCGCCCGTGGTTTTATGTAGTAGGATGTTTTCTTTTGGGCTTAACGACACACGCCTATTACAGTGAACGTTTAACTGCTATGATCTTTTTGGCTGTTTTTACTTATTTTTTCAGGAGTTATTTTCTAAAAGAGAAAAGATGGGTTATAGCCGGAGTGGGGCTATTCCTTCTGACACAGGTTCCACATCTTTTTGTTGCAGGAACAGGTGCTTTAACAAGAAGGGTGGAACAGGTTTATTACTTAAATGAAAGTTTTTTCCTGCAAAACGGTGGGGATCTTAGGAACATTCCTTTCATTGGAAAGTGGGTCTATTATCTAAGGGAGTTTTTTAGTCAGTATCTGGCTTATTTCTCACCGAAAAATTTATTTTTTGATCCCGATCCCCAGGGAGCCAGGGCTATCCCGAATTTAAGTGTCTTTTATAGCTGGATGATTATACCTTTTGCCCTTGGCCTTAGATATATAATAAAAAATTTCCGCTTGCCAATTGTAAAATTAATTTTAATTTTAACTTTTATTGGTCCTATTCCGGCTGCACTTTCCAGAGACCCTTTTTATACGCTACGGGCTCTTATATTCCTTTGGGCTGTTACTTTGATAATTGCTTTAGGGTTTCATGAAGGATTGGGTATCCTTGCAAGACGGATAAAAAATCAGAGCATGAGCTTTGCCTTTAAGCAAGCTACGATAATTGGTCTTTTGCTCTTTTCCATTTCATCCTTATACCTTTCGTACTTTATCGTAGGAAGATACGAACGGGGAGAGAGTTATGGTTATTCTTATGTTAAACTTTTGGATAAAATAAATGAATTCAAGGAGGATAAGTTTGTGGTGGATTCATCGAGGGATTTAGCAATAGGCGTAAGGTATGCTTATCTACTGCATTATAATCCCAAAATATTACAGCAGGAGCTTGGTCCTCAGGTGTCTGGCCGTTATTATTCCAGCGTTGAATTTGACGAGCCGTATACACTGGGACAGATTGAGGCAAGGCCGATTGTTTGGGAAGAAGATGTTTATAAAGATTACATTTTGGTAGGGGATAATCTAGCTGTTTCGGAAAATCAGGTTAAGGAACATAAATTACAGCCGTTATTTGAAGTTACTGATATGACAGGAAAAGTAGCCCTGAAAGCTTACAGAACTAACCCAAAGGAAAAATGTGAGAGTTCTATTGGGGAAAGTAAGTGTGAACGATTAAATTAGGTAGAAAATAAATGAACTTTTTAATCAAATACAAACTATGGTTATTGATTCTGGTGGCTATAATGTTGCGGTCTCTGGATATTTCTTACCCCGCTTTTACACCGGATGAGGCAAGAATTACTTATCGGGGGTTTACACTTGCCACAACAGGGGAAGATGAGCTGGGCAGAAGGTTCCCCCTGATATTTAACGGTGCGGAAGATTATCAGTTTCCGCTTGTTTCCTATATTACATCACTAGGAGTTTTAATATTCGGCAAGTCAGATTTGGGAGTAAGGATACCTTTTGTTTTAATAGGTGTGGTGCTTATATTTTTAACTTATAAAAATGCGCTATTTTTAACAGGTGATAAAAAATTTGGTTACCTGGCATCTTTACTGGTTGCCTTCTCGCCTCCTCTGATATTTTTGTCAAAAATCCCCAATGAAACAATAGTTTTAACGACTTTAATAACTTTCCTTTTTTATCTCTTAACCCGGGAAAAGATGAATTTGTTTTTAGTCGGTTTAATTGTCATCGTGGCATTCCTTACTTCCAAATTTGCCTTATTTTTAATAGTACCTGTTGTGTTTGTCACACTTTTCTTTTACGGGAAGTCATTGAATTTAAAAGATAGAATAAAGGTCTTTTTATTAACATTGATTTTTTCTTTGGTTGTGACCACAATTTTCCTGCAGATTCCGCAATCAGGCAGAAGCTTGATGGAAAATAATTTTACGCTGTTTACTGATATCACTATCCAAAACGGGGTGAATAGACTGCGTGGACAGGGGATAGAATCCGGTTGGCCGGAAATTTCCGGAAGGATATTTTTTAATAAATTAAGTATTATCCCGGTTGGTTTTTTGCATTGGTTTTCCAATATTTCACCAAGTATTTATTTTGGGCAGATTGATCCAAGCGGGAAGCTTTCAATTTTAGGAATGGGGGCTTGGGCTAAAATTTTAGTTGTCCCTTTCCTTTATGGTTTATTTATTTTAATCAGGAAGGAGCAAAAGCGGATATTCCCAATCCTTTTATACATTCCACTGTTAACATTTCCGTCCTTTTTTATATTCCCCACCTTAACTCCTTCACTGGTTGTACTGACTTTACCTTTCATGGTATTTATTGTTGCGCTCGGTCTTTCAAAAATTAAAAAAGGGTGGATGGTTTTGTTTATAACACTGATGGTCTTAGAGATTTTAACAAATTTAATTTACAAATCAACGGATATCAAAAATACTAACAATATCCGGCCGGTTTGGGTGAAGGAAATAGCAGTTGACGTTTATAATGAGTCAAAAAAGAATGAGGTTTTATTATCGGACGATTTAGTCTCAGATATGGCCCCTTATATAGGCTGGTACTCCGATTATATACCAAGTAGTGACAGTGTTGCCAGCGGTTTTCCTTACAGGTTTACCGAGAGAAATCCCGGAAATATAATTTTACAAGGCTATGATGAGGAAATAAACTTATGCGGCACAAGGGAGAAAAGAACATTCTTTTTAAGCCCCAAAACCTTAAAGATGATGAGTGAAAGGATTGATATAAAAATATTAAAACCGGATTATTTAGACGGATTACAAAAGCCGGCTGTGTATCGTTTGCCTTATGAGGTATGTTTAGAGTGAAGTTATTAAGTTTGCGCCAAACGTTCTTCTTATTGCTGGTAATTTTACTGGCAATATTTTTGAGATTTTATAGATTAGCGGAGTTTCCAGTTCAACTAAACCATGACGAGGTAACGCAGCTTTATGATGCAATCTCTATCGCCCAAACAGGAAAAGACATTTACGGGAACTTTCTTCCTACCGTGTTTGAGTCGGTACATGACTTTAAGCCGCCGTTTTACACTTATATAACTGCTGTTACATATTTTATTTTAGGAGCCGGAGAAGCCACTATTAGGGTTCCTGCTGCTATTTTTGGGGTATTAACAGTTCCGGCAGTCTTCTTTTTTGCTTTTAATCTTTTACGAAGCGCGAATTTAGCGCTTCTTGCAGCATTTATTACTGCAATTTCTCCATTTGAGATATTTTTTTCCAGAAAAAGCTTTGAGAATGGTGCAGGAATTTTTTTCATGCTGGTGGGCTTTTCGTTTTTAATGCATTACCTGCGAAAAAGGTCTTCTAGGGTATTTTTGTATATCGGCAGTATAGTCCTTGTTTTGGGTATGTATGTATATTTTTCCCAAGCTGTGATAATCCCCTTACTCTTGCTATTTTTTGTGGTAATTTTCCGGAAAGATTTTTTAGCAGCTGCAGGGCAGACATTAAAGACAGAAAAGGGATATCTTTTTAGTATTTTGACCGTTTTAATATTACTAGTACCGCTTTTGGTAATTGTTGTTTCAAACAGCGGCAGTAGGTACCGTTCAGAAACTGTTTTTATAACCCAGGATATAAATTTGGGAAGACTTCTTGAATACAGTAAAACAGAAGAACTATTTTTATCGGGACTTTTTCGAACGAAAATAATTGCAGATTATGCGTTTAACCGATATCTGGATCAACTTAATCCCGTGTATCTTTTTGGGAACGGTTTAGATCTTACGAACCAGGGGCCTTTGGGGAGCGGGCCGCTTTTATCTATCCAACTGATTTTTATTATGTTGGGGATCTGGTGGATGGTGAAATCCCCGGGTTTGGTAAATGAAAAGAAATTTGTGGCGGCCTGGATATTAATAGGTATTATCCCAAGCGGTGTAACATTTGAGCCCTTTAGCCCTCATCGGAGCATGATGGTATTTACAATGTTAAATATAATAACTGCTGTAGGGGTTTATCAGACAGTAATATATTTTCAAAAATTAAAGGTGTTACCGTTATTTACCAAGTTAGGAATCCCTGTAGGTATCGCCGGGTTGTTCGCTTTTCAACTTATATATTTCCTCCATGTTTACTTTGTAAATTACCCGTTTGAAAAGTCGCAGAATATGCAGTATCCTTTTAAAGCAGTATCTGAGTATGCCCGATCCCAATATGAAAATTTTGACCAGATTATATTTGATCCCGTATTCGGACAAGCAGCTCCTATTGTGGGAACCGGAGCCCATTACTATCTTGCCTATTATGGCAGTTACCCGCCCGTAAAATTACAGCAAGAATACCGGTTAGGGACAAAAGAGAGGGAGGTTATTTTTGATAAATTCTCGATTAGAAAAATTGAGTGGAATGAGGACCGGTATTTAAAAAATACATTATTAATATTAAGCCCATGGAGTATAGATCCAAAGATTCTGGATCAAAACCGTGATAAAATTATCAAAACATTTAATTTTTATGACGGACAAACGGCATTTTATGCGATGAGGCCAAATTGAAAAAAATACCAAAAGTAGTTATCGTAATGCCTGCTTATAATGCCGAGAAAACGGTTAGGGATACTTTTAATGAAATCCCGAAAGCTTTTCGTAAGCATATTATTCTTGTTGATGATAACAGTCGTGATAATACTGTTGAGACGGCAAAAAAATTAGGGATTAAAGTTTTTTCCCACCCCCAAAATTTAGGGTATGGAGGAAACCAAAAAACTTGTTATTGGGAAGCTTTAAAACTTGACCCGGATGTGGTTGTAATGCTTCATCCGGATTATCAGTACGATGCCACCCTAATAGAGGAGATGATAAGGCCTATTATCCAGGGACGTTATGATTTTATATTTGGCAGCAGGATACAAAATAAGAGGGCGGCCCTTTTGGGTGGTATGCCGCCGCTAAAGTACTATATTAACCGCTTTGTATGCCTTTTAGAAAATATGCTCCTTGGTGTAAATTTTACCGAGCATTTCTCCGGATTTAGGGCATACTCGGTAAAACTTTTAAAGACAGTCCCTTTTCAGCGGTTTTCCAATGACTTTGTTTTTGACCAACAGATGAGCGTTTCCTCTTTAAGTTACGGGTTTAGGGTAGGGGAGATAGCCATACCTACCAGGTACCACGAGAAAGCCTCGTCGATACGTTTTTTGAAGGGTTCAAAGTTTATAATAGATACATTCAGGCAAATCTTCCTCTACCGGCTTCATAAAACAGGTTTGATAAAAAGCAGGCTTTTTGCCTAAAAAGAGAAAATGAGTAAAAGAATTTTTGCCATTTTGGGGTTGGTTTTGATCCTTGCTTTCTTCCTGCGTTTTAATAAGGTAACGGAAATCCCCCCGGCTTTAAATTGGGATGAAGTCTCCATTGCCTATAACGCCTACTCTATTTTAAATACCGGGAAAGATGAGTGGGGTGTATTTTTACCTATTCATTTTAAAGCTTATGGGGAGTATAAATTACCTGCCCAAATTTATGCCTCAATCCCAGGCATCGCTTTTTTTGGGTTAAACGAGTTAGGTGTGAGAATTACCCCGGTGGTTTACGGTACCCTGACTGTCCTTTTGATGTTTTTCTTAGGACGGGCAATTTTCCAAAGCAGTCTTGTGGGGATTTTTGCAGCTACTTTATTGGCAATATCGCCATGGCATATTCATTTAACCCGCGCCTCTTTTGAATCGTCGTTTGCAGTATTCTGGCTGGTTTTAGGGGTGTGGCTTTTAATAAAAGGGTTTTCTGACCGTAAGTGGTTAGTTTTTTCCATGGTACCTTTTGCTGTCTCGGTTTATACCTACAACAGTGCCAGGGTTTTTACCCCCCTTTTCCTTATTGCGGTCCTTTTAATCTATCGGAAGATTCTTTTGAAGTCTTGGAGGGCAATAATCCTTGCAATAGTTGTGTTTGGAGCCTTGATGTTGCCGCTTTTCCCGTATTTCTTTTCGGGGGACAGAGATGCCCGATTTAAGTTGGTAAGTATTACTGATGACCCGGGGCTTATACCTCGAATAAATGAAAACCGCGGCAATTCTCAATTGCCACAGCCTTTACCGCGATTGGTCCATAATAAGATTTCATACACTTCATTTTATTTTGCCGAACATTACTTGGCACACTTTAGCCCGGATTTCTTATTTGTTTCGGGAGCTCCGCATAAACAGCACCATGTACAAGGGGTAGGTGAGTTGTACTGGTTTCAGGCCCCTTTCCTTCTGCTGGGGCTCTATTTCCTTTTTAAGAATAAAAACCGGTTTAGGTGGCTTCTTATAACCTGGGTTTTATTGGCTTTTTTACCGGTTGCTGTAACTAACGATAGTATTCCGCATGCTTTAAGGACGTTGATCGCGGTGCCCTTCTATCAGATGGTTACAGCGTACGGGATATATGTAGCTTTCCAACTACTCAGGGAGAAAAATTCTAAATTACAGTTGCCGGCAGGAGTTTTATTATCGGTGGTGGCGGTTGTCAGTGTTTGGTTGTATTTGGACAACTATTACAACGTCTATCCTAAATTGTATTCGCGTGATTGGCAGTACGGGAACAAACAAGTTGTTGGGTATATAAAAAACCATCAATCAGAGTATGACCAGATTATTTTTACCAGGCATTTTGGGGAGCCGCACATGTTCACACTATTTTACCTAAGGTATGACCCGGTAAAGTTTCAGAATGATTCTAGTTTAATCCGTTTTGAAACTTTTGATTGGGTAAGGGTTTTAAAGTTTAATAAATATTACTTTCCTGACTTAGGGGATACAGGTACTAAATTTGCCGATATTATTGCCCAAAATCCCGGCAAAAGACTGCTTTTTATCGGTAAAGATGGGGATTTTCCTAACAACTGGCCGCGTCTTGAGAAAATTAATTTCCTAAACGGCGATTTAGCGTTTGAAATTGTTGAAGCAAAATGAAAAATAATTTTTTGCTTTTTTTCATCCTGCTGTTTTTTTTAATCACACGTTTGTACCAAATAGAAAGTGTACCTGCTTCATTATATTGGGATGAAGCTTCCATTGCCGTAAACGCATATTCTGTAGCTTTGACCGGCCGGGATGAGTGGGGCGACCTTTTCCCTCTTCATTTTCGGGCATTTGGCGAGTTTAAGTTACCTGTTTATATATACTCGGTAGCTGTTTTTGAAAAGTTTTTGGGTTTGTCTGAACTGGCTGTCAGGCTTCCTGCAGTTTTATTCTCATTCGGGACAATTTTATTAACCTACTTGTTGGCCCTAAAGATATTTAACCAAAAAACAACAGCACTCCTAAGTGCCTTTTTTCTTTCTATTTTGCCTTGGTTTTTTATTTTTTCAAGGACCGGTTATGAGGCAACGGCCGGGTTGATGTTTTATATTTTAGGTATTTATCTAATGCTATTTACAGGCCAAAATAGAATATGGCCCTTAATCTCAGTATTGTCTTTTGCTGTAAGCCTGTACAGTTACAACAGTTTTCGTATTATTACTCCTTTAACGTTCCTTTGTTTGACAGGTTATTTTATATGGATAAGGCGGGCTGACTTTAAAAAGATAGCCTTAATAAGTTTAATATCGATTTTTGTTTTTTTACTGAGCTTGGTGCCTATATATCGGTTAACAGCCTCTGAAGGGACTACCCGGCTACAGGCAGTCAGTATTGGTAATGGGGAAGCTCCCGGGCAAGAAATAATTACGGTTTTTCTGCAAAACTATATATCCCATTTTAGCCCTAACTTTTTATTTATTTCAGGCGATGCAAACTTGCGTAGCCAAACCGGAAATTCCGGCCAACTGTATTTTGTCAATCTATTATTAATAGTTTTTGGGATAGTATTCGTATTAAAAAATAGGAAGCCTTTACAATATTTGCCTATTTTACTTATGCTTTTCGCTCCAATTCCTGCAGCTATTACTAAAGAGTCGCCGCATGCTTTAAGGGCAATTTCTGGGGTGCCATTTTTGGCAATTCTTTCTGCGGTTGGAGCAGTTTATTTTTTAGACAGGGTTAAGTTTAGGCGGTTGTTTCTTTGTGCATTGGTTGTTGGTTTTTTGGTGATGTTTGCTGTGTATTTTAAAAGTTTTCTAACCGAATATCCCAATATATCTTCTAAGGACTGGCAATACGGTTACAAGAAAATATTTACAGAGTTTACAGGTGAGTTTGGGCAGTTTGAAAGGATTATAGTTTCCGATTATATGGCCCAGCCTTATATTTTTGTGCTTTATTATCTTAAGATTGACCCGGCAGTTTTTTTATCCAGCGTGGAATACAACCCTGTGGATAAGTGGGGTTTTTCGACTGTCGCAAGTTTTGATAAGTTCCAATTTAAACCGGTTGACAGGAGAAATCTGCCGCAGGGCAAGGTCTTGATATTCGCTTCTCCTTTAGAGAAACTGGATATAGAGGAAAAATCTGTAATTTATAACTTAGACGGGAGTACAGCTTTTTATGTTTACGATTATCAACAAAAATAGACTCACCTTTCTTTTGCTGGCGCTAATAATCATTAGCGCAGGGGTTTTAAGGTTTTACAAGTTAGAGCAAATTCCTCCGTCCCTTTCATGGGATGAGGCAGCTGTTGGCTATAATGCGTATTCAATAGCTAATTGGGGGAAGGATGAATGGGGGAACAGCTTCCCTTTAGTTTTTAAATCTTTTGAAGATGACAAGCATCCGGTGCATATTTATATAACTGCTTTTTGGGTTAAATTACTTGGTTCTTCGGATTTTGTTACCAGATTCCCTGCCGCTTTGTTTGGACTTTTAAATGTGTTAATGGTGTTCTTTTTGGCACGTACTTTTTGGAAAAGTGATGTGGTAGGGCTTATGGCTGCATTTCTTTTGGCAATATCCCCATACTCCCTCCAATTTTCCAGGTTTAATCATGAATTAAATTTTACAGTCTTCTTCTTCATGCTGGGAGTGTTGTTATTTTTCAAGGGGTTGGAGAGAAAGAACAGACTTTTGATTTTTTCATCACTGGCTTTTGGGATAACTTTATTGTCATACCATAGTGCCAAGGTAGTAGTCCCACCGGTTGTTTTACTGTTGATAGCCATTAATATAAAACAGTTATTACGGATCAAAAAGGTATTTATGGCACAGCTTACAGTCCTAGCTCTTTTTGTTGCCTTAATTTTATTTAATCCTGCGCTTTTGGGAATTGCCAGGGTAAACCAAACATCAATTTCACAAGACGAAATAAAGAAAACCCAGTGGTATAAAGACACAGGGAATGAACTCTTGGGGAGGTTACAAATAGCTTCCAGCCAATATATGCAACATCTTACCCCTAAGTACTTGTTTATTTCAGGTGATGCTAATTCCAGGCATTCAACCCAGGCAGCAGGGGAATTCTACTGGGCAGATGCGCTATTTTTGGTTGCCGGGTTAGCCTTGCTGATCTGGAGCAGGTCGAAGGCTGCCTTGGTGCTTTTAGCTTGGGCTGTGCTTGCGCCTATCCCGGCAGCACTGGTAGCAGAGTCCCCTCACGCTGCCAGGGCTATGTTTATGCTTGGTAGCTGGCATTTAGTGGCAGCATACGGCTTTTATCAAATATGGTTGTTTTTAAGGTCAAGATACCTACAGATAGGGTTTATTGCCCTTGCCCTTTTAGCTTACGGTTGGTTTTTCCGGGGTTATATTGAAGACTATTATACAAATTACAGTTTTAGGTCTGCAAACCAATGGCAGTATGGGATGAAAGAAACAGTGGAGTATATAAAAGACAGAAACGGATATTCCCAGGTATTTGTGACAGATGTCAGGTCACAGCCTTATATTTTCTTTCTTTATTATTTAAAAGAGCCTTTGCCGAAATTTCTGGAAACGGTTTATTTAAATGATACAAAGACAAGAAGCTTTAACCTGGTTTCGTTTTTTGATAAGTATCACTTCGGTGACTGGGATCCTATAGAGAGTATGCCAAACCCGGGGGTACTTTATATTGTCTCTCCAAGCCAGTACGACGGTTTAATGCATAAGGAGGTTTTTGATGTAAAAAAGAGAATCCGTTATCCCGATGGAACGGATGCTTTCTTTCTGGTAAGCTACCCATAATGTTAAAAATTTCTGCAGCTTTAGCTACCCACAATGAGGAGAAAAATATTACCGACTGTTTAAAGTCGGTGCAAGGGCTGGTTGATGAAATAGTGGTTGTCGACGGAAACTCCTCTGATAAGACGGCAGAAATAGCTAGAAGTTTTGGGGCAAAAATTACTCAAATACCAAATGATCCGATGTTTCACAATATGAAACAAAAAGCTTTTGACCTTGCAACAGGTGATTGGATACTATACCTGGATGCAGATGAGAGGGTCTCCGGTAAGCTTGGTGAAGAGATAAAAATGGTAATTACAATGGATAATACCCGAGTAGATGAGTACCAGAAAGGGTTAAAAGACAAGGACCTGTTTTTAAAGCACCAGAAAATATTAGAACTAAGGGATGGGCAAATTGGTAATGGAACAGACGAATACGTGGCTTTTTTCTTTCCACGGTTAAATTACTTTTTAGGGAAATATCTGCGTTTTGGGGGTGCTTATCCGGACGGGGTAATTCGATTATTTAAAAAAGGAAAAGCTTACTTGCCATGCAAGGATATCCATGAACAAATGGTAGTGGATGGAAAAGTGGGTTGGCTTCAAAATGAACTGCTTCATATATCAGACCCGACTTTTGGGAGATACATGGAGAGAAACAGCAGGTATATTAACCTGATTGCTGATGAATTAAGAAGGGGTAAGGTGGGTAAAAATCCCTGGCAGCTTCTTAACTTCTTTTTTGTAAAACCGATATGGTGGTTTTTATTAACCCAAATTAGGCACAAAGGGGTTTTGGATGGGTTACAAGGAATTATTTTTTCCTTCTTTTCTGCACTCAGGTTTCCCCGGGCTTATTTTCGATATTTGCGGAGCAAAGGAGAAATCAAGGTCCTTCCTTAGGAAGGTTCTTATTGGAGGTATTTGACCAAATGATTAAAGTGGCGATTAATTCCTTGCCTTTGAAAAGTGGGCATAAGACAAGAGGGATTGGTACTTACACTAGGAGCTTACTCTCTTCATTAAATAAAAGGATTGATGTAAAAATCCAGGAATTTTCCCAAATTTCTGAAGTAAAAAATGCTGATTTAATTCACTTCCCTTTTTTTGATCTTTTTCAAAGGACTCTGCCGCCGAAAAGGAAGTTTCCTACCGTGGTTACGGTTTATGATACAACCCCTCTTCTTTTTCCGGAGCATTACCCCCCTGGATTTCGGGGAAAAGTAAACCTATTTTTCCAAAAAAAAGCTCTTCGCGGGGTTGATGCCGTAATTACCGTCTCTGATGTCTCAAAAGGTGATATTTCTAAATATTTAGGTGTTAACACCGGGAAAATTTACCCTATACATCTTGCTCCAGCCGACCATTTTAAGGTTTTAAACGATAAAAAACTTTTAAATGGCCTTAAAAAGAAATATAGGCTGCCGGAGAATTTTGCCCTATATATGGGTAGCGTCAATTGGAATAAAAATCTGATAAACCTGGCGCAAGCTTGTGTTGAGGAGGGAATAGATTTAGTTTTGGCAGGTAAGGATTTTGAGGATAGAAGTAAATTAGACCATCCTGAAAGAAAAAATTATAGAGAGTTTTTACAGAAATTTTCGGATGACCCAAAGGTGCATATTTTAGGTTTTATACCGGGAGAAGAGCTGGTGGGGATTGTGAATTTAGCTAATGTTACCCTCCTACCCTCTTTTTATGAAGGTTTTGGACTGCCTATTTTAGAGTCACAAATTTGCGGTACTCCGGTTATTACAAGTAATGCCTCATCAATGCCTGAGGTAGCAGGAGAAGGGGCTTTACTGGTTAACCCTTATGAAGTTGGAAGTATCAGGTCAGCATTAAGGAAAATTTTTGATGAGCGGGATGCGAGTAGTTCCTTAGTTAAAAAAGGGTTTGAGAATGTGAAAAAATTTTCTTGGGAGAAAACTGCCGAACAAACAGTAGATGTATACAAAAGGGTTTTAAACAAATGAATAAGGTGTTCGCTTTCGTACAGAAAAATATAGGGGAGAGTTTCTTTACCATATTCGGCCTTTTCATAGGCTGGAAATTTGTGTTGCTAATAATTTTATGGCTTTCGGTTATATTCTTGCCTTTAGGGTCAGGTAATAATTTTTTAGGTGGGGGGGTAGAGAGATATTCTTTGGACCCTGCGGTTTTTGCCTGGGCAAACTTTGACGGGGAACATTATCTATCAATTGCAATTTTTGGGTATAAGGACTTAGAGCAAGCTTTCTTCCCGGTGTACCCCAAATTAATCTCATTTTTTTCTTCACCTTTTCAGGGGGATTTATTCATGGCTTACTTTTCGGCGACTTTTATGGGGCTCCTAATTTCTAGTACAGCTTTTATTTTGGCGATACTTTTGTTTTGGGATTTAGTTTTGATCGATTACCCTAAAAAGGTAGCGTTCTGGACACTGATGTTTTTACTCGTATTTCCTACCTCGTTCTTTTTTTCCTCTTTATACAATGAGTCGCTTTTTTTGCTCCTAACAGTGGCTTCTTTTTACAGTGCCCGGAAAGGTAGGTGGGGTTTTGCCGGAAGCTTGGGGATGGTTGCTTCGGCAACCCGGGTGTTTGGAATACTGCTTTTGCCTGCTTTGTTAGTTGAAGCTTACCAGCAAAAAATCCCTCTAAAAAAATTTTTATGGTTGTCACTTATTCCTTTGGGCCTTTTAGGGTATATGGTTTACCAATGGCAGACGGTTGGTGACCTGTTGGCTTTTTATAACTTACAGACAATAGTGGGTAATCAGCATCAGCTTGGGGGAGTCTTATTACCCCAGGTTTTTGTACGATATATAAAAATGCTGCTAACTTTAGATATGTCGAATATACTTTATCAGACGATATTTTTGGAATTTATAAGCGGGTTGTTATTTTTTATCCTGCCTGTGGTTGGTTATTTTAAGAAAATGAGGATCTCGTATCTAATTTTTGCATTTTTGGGGTTTTTACTACCTGCCACGGCCGGTAGCTTTTCGTCATTGCCTCGTTATGTCCTGGTGTTATTTCCAAGCTTTATTGTGGGAGGGGTGGTTGTTGCTAATTTGCCTAAGCCAATTAAATTTGTCACAATGTCGATCCTGTTTATTTGGCTTGTTGTTGAGGCATCTCTATTTTTTAGGGGGTATTGGGTAGCATGATCAAAAAGAGTTTGTCGCTGCTTTCGCATCCGCTTTTATCGGGAAGTGTAGTGATGATTTTTGGGACAAATTTTGTCAACGTTCTGAACTATTTATACCATCTAATCATGGGCCGTTTGTTAGGGCCTTCTTTTTATGGGGAGCTGGCAGCCCTTTTTTCCCTTGTCGGTATTTTAGGCATCGTAACACTTGCCCTAAATACTGTCATTGTGAAATATATTTCTTCTACAAATGGCGATTTGGAAAGGAAGGGGCTTGTGAGATGGTTTACAAACAAGATACTGATTTTTTCATTAGCTTTGTTTGTATTGGTTGTTCTTCTGTCGCCCATAATTGCTTCCTTCCTTAAAATAAATAATCCGATTTTAGTTATCTCTGTAGCAGTTGTAGCTGTATTTTCACTGCTTGTGGTAGTTAATAAAGCTGTTTTGCAAGGGTTGCTTCGGTTTAATGAAACGGTTGCAATTATACTTACAGAAAACGGACTAAAACTTATTTTAGGAGTTGTATTTGTTTATCTTGGATTTTCAGTAGGCGGGGCAATGCTGGGTTTGGCCATTGGTGCAATTTTAGGCTGGCTCCTTTCAAAAAGTTTTATTAAAGGGTTGGCGGGTAGTAAAGAAGAAATAAGTCCCGACGCTAAATCGATAGTTGATTATTTTGTACCTGTCTTTTTACAAGCCGTTGCTGTAACCTCCCTTTACTCAACCGATTTAATATTTGTAAAGCACTTTTTTGATCCTCATGACGCTGGTATTTATGCTGCGACTTCGACACTGGGCAAAATTATTTTTTTTGGGGCAAGCCCAGTGAGTTTGGTAATGTTCCCTTTGGTGTCGGCCAGACTTACTAAAGGCCAAAGCTATAGGAAAATATTTTTTGCCAGTTTCTTAACAACAGTTCTTATTTCAACGGTAGTTCTGCTGATTTTTAAACTAATTCCGGGTATTGTCATAACCAGCTTGTATGGTGCTGCTTATCTTCAGGCAGTTGACCTGCTTTTAGGATTTGGAATTTTTATGGTATTTTTCACGCTTTCGGTATTTCTTATAAATTTTGGGCTGTCTTTAAAAAAGACAAAGATTGTTATTTTTCCGCTTCTTGCATCTATAGCACAGGCAATAGGGATCTGGTTTTACCATGGGGATTTAAAGTCGGTAATTTTAGTTTCAACGGTTGTCTCAGGCATGCTTTTTCTAAGTCTCTTAATGTACTTCGTTTTAGGCAAAAAATCAGATTCATAGATGAAAAAAAGGACAATTTTTTTAATAATTGCACTGCTTATCTTTGGTATTTTTTATAAACTCCATTGGACCTCGGGTGGAAATTTTATTTTTAATATGGACAACGCCCGGGATATGGTTGATGTGCGGGAAATGGTGGTTTTAGATAAATTGCGGCTGATAGGCCCGACATCTGGGGTTGAAGGGTTTTTTAATGGCCCGGGGTGGTACTATCTTTTGGCTATTCCTTTTATATTATCCAAAGGTAACCCATATGGCGCAGTTGTTTTAATGATTGTTCTTTGGGCTATAGGAGGATTTTTCCTGATGAAGCTTTTAAGTAGGTATGGGGTTTGGGTTGTTTTGTTGGGCGGGGTAGTTTGGATATCTTCAAATTATGTTATGTTGGCAACTCTTTACTCTTATAACCCTAACCCGGTAGTACTTTTAGCACCGCTATTTATTTATCTGCTGGAAAAATACATTAATACAAACTCCCTGCTTTACGGGGTTGAAGCCTGGATATTGGGCGGTCTCTTTTTTAACTTTGAAATGGCATTTGGCATTTTTATACCGGCAATATTTTTTGCTGCCATAATAATTTCTGGGAAGAAACATTTATTTTACGGTAGGTATTTTTGGGTAGGTTTTACCTTTTTTGTTATTCTACTTTTGCCCCAGATTTTATTTGAACTCCGGCACGACTTTTTTATGACTAAATCTGTGATGAATTACTTAAATAAAGGGGTCTCTTCCGGCTCATCAATTTTAAGCAGGTTTGACACTGCTAAAAATACTTATTTAGGGGCCTTGTCAGGAACTATGATGAACTGGGAATTTTTAAGCAGACTTACTGTAATTGCCTGGATTTTGATAATTTTAAAATTCTTTAGAGACCGGAAGTTTGGGAAAGATACGCTTTTGATTATTGTAATGCTTTTTTTGATTATTCCTCCGCTTTTTCATATCCTACTTCCCATTAAGGTTATGTCCTGGCATCTCGGGGGGACAATGGCTGCAGCTATAATTTTTATTGCCGCTTTATTGGGTAGGTTAGGGAATTTAGGGAGTTTAGGGAAATTAATTTCAATAGTCTTATCGGTTGTAGTTGTAGCCTATGCTGTAAATAACTTGGAAATTCATAAAAATATGTTCGGCAAAAAAGTTTCTTTGGACGCTTCTGTTTTTATGAATGAAATAAGTGCTGTGGATTATGTTTATAGAGAGGCCCAAGGTAAAAATTTCAGGGTGTATGTATATCTTCCTTCGGTGATAGATTACCCGTACCAATATCTTTTCTGGTGGTATGGACAAAAAGAATATGGGTTTTTCCCGAAAGATTATGCTTACCTGCCGGACAAGCCGGAATATATTAGGGATAAAGAAAAGTTGGGTGGGGGGAAGAGTCCTGAGGATTCCGGGCTAACCTTTTTAATTAAACAGCCGGATACAATAGGCCAGCGGCATCTGTGGGAAAATAGTTTCTCCCATCTGCCTCTTTTAAATTCCGTAAGTGTTGGCCCTCTCATCATTGAAACAAGGCAACAAATACCGTAATATCAGCAGTAATGCCAAAAAAATTACTTTCGGTTATTGTTCCGGCCTATAAACAGCAGGCTACAATCTATAAAGACTTAGAAAATATCGATAAGGTTTTATTGGAAGGGCTTTCGGATTATGATCATGAAATTATTTGTGTGGTGGATGGTGATCTAGACGCGACTTTTAAGGAAGCCAAAAAAGTAAAGTCTCCCAGGGTAAGCGTGGTAGGGTATGAACAGAATAAGGGTAAGGGTTATGCTGTCCGTTTTGGAATGGTCCGGGCAAATGGTGAGCTGGTCTCTTTTTTGGATGCCGGAATGGATATAAGCCCGGCGTCAATTATGATGCTTATGTCCCACATGCAATGGTATAACGCTGATATTATTGTCGGCTCAAAACGGCACCCTGTGTCGCGTGTAAATTACCCATTGCTTCGCCATATTTTAAGTATTGGATACCACTTTGGTGTGAAAGTTTTGTTTGGGTTGTCGCTTAGGGATACTCAAAGCGGGATTAAAATTTTTAGAAGGCAGGTTTTGGAGAAGGTTTTACCCAGGCTCCTGGTAAAAAAATATGCTATAGATATTGAGATGTTGGCGGTTGCCAAAAGCCTGGGGTTCAAAAGGATTTATGAAGCGCCGATTGAGGTTACTTTCGATAAAAGAACCAGTAAAATCTCAAAGCGGGTGTTGCGGACAATGCTCCGGATGCTTTTGGATACGCTGGCAGTTTTTTATAGATTGAAGATACAACGCTACTATAAAGATGGTAATGAGCGGAAATGGAAATTTGACCCGGAGTTGCAGTTTAGGGTGAATATAGGTTAAACTACTGCTTATAATTCTCCGGAGGAGAGTTTCAAGGACGGAGTACTTATAATGTTAGCTGAAGTTAGGGCAGAAGTTTCTTATAGATTAATTAGATTTGGTTTTGAGAATCCCGTATTTGGTTCAAAAGTGGCCTTAAAGGTAGAGGAGGGTGCAACTTTAGATAGTGCACGGGTGGCTGATCATAGGGAGCGTGATTTTGCCAAATCAGCGAGGTTATATTATTCGGTTTTAAATACTTCTGGGGATATTGATGAAAAAATTTGGGCTTTTGGCGGATTGGTTTTGCAATTAATCAATGCCCATGCTTTCCGACAGGCACGTGAACTTCTTCGGGATCAATCACCTATGCTCCGGGCTGAATTACCAGAAGATAAACGCTATTTTCTGGAGGCGGATGCAAAGGGAAAAGAGGGAAGGATCGAAAGTGTAGAGCGGGGGTATAAACCTGCTATTGAGTGTTTTTTAACTGTAGAAGAGATTTTAAAAAAGAGAGGTAGTGAGAGATGGACTTTAGAGGACAAGAAAGCTTTTTCTACAGCAGAACACTTCCTGGGGAAATTAAAACTCGAGTTGGCAGTAATGGGTGTCAATAAGGAAGACAATTTACAAGTGTCTCGTGGCCATCTTTTAAGAGCTATAAAAATGGATACGGAAATAAGAGGGGCGGGAGTTGAAGAGACAGTCGGTTATGGGTTTAAGGAATTAGCCAGAAATTATTTGGCGGCTGGAAATATTAAAGAGGCTGATAAAGCACTTGAGGAAGCAATAAAACATTTTGAAGCATATACCAAAACAACTCCAAGGAGCAATGTCCTAATAGAGCTCTAAGCACTCAGAGCAAAAATAGATTCTCTCAAAGCAGAAGGTTGAATTATTTTGTGTGCGACAGGTTGTTACCTCTTTTCATTGTGTAGTTATAACGCTAAACTATTCAAAGATAATGAGAATTTTAGTTTTTTCATGGCGTGATCCGAAGCATCCTTTAGCCGGCGGGGCAGAGCAGGTGATGCATGAGCATATGAAAGGATGGATAAAAGCCGGCCATAAAGTAACTCTTTTTTCTTCTAAGATGGGGGGATTGCCGGAAGAGGAGGAGATGGATGGTGTGCATATCGTTCGGCATGGGTACCAGTATCTAGGAGTCCAGATTACCGGCTTTTTTTTCTATCTTAAGAATAAAGATAACTTTGATTTTATTGTAGACCAATTCCACGGCCTACCTTTTTTTACTCCCTTATATGTACAAAAGCCGAAGCTTGCAGTAATCCAGGAAGCAGCAAAGGATGTTTGGTTTATGAATCCCCTATTTTGGCCTTTAAATTGGGTAGTTGGGGTAATAGGATATTTAGGGGAGCCCTTTATCTTCCTTATATATAAGGGTACTAAGTTTATGACCGGTTCAGCTTCTGCAAAGGAGGAGGTCGAAAAGTTGGGCATACCCGGTAACAAGATAACAGTAATACCTCATGGCGTAGTTTTGGAAAAGCCGAAGATAATCTCTGCTAAAGAAAAAATATTTACACTAGTGTTTTTAGGGGTTTTGTCAAAAGATAAAGGGATTGAAAATGCCCTTGCCTGCTTTTTAAAGTTAAAGGATTATAAATTTCAATTTTGGGTAGTAGGAAAACCTGAAACGAAAGAATATGGAGAAAAGATAAAGAACCTGGTAAAGAGATTAGATCTAAAAGAAAAAATAAAGTTCTTTGGGTTTGTGTCCCAAAAAGAGAAGTTTGAACTTTTATCAAGGTCTCATCTTTTAATTAATCCTTCCGCTCGGGAAGGGTGGGGGCTTGTTAATATTGAAGCAAACAGTATGGGAGTTCCGGTGGTTGCATATAAATCAGCCGGTTTGGTTGATTCGGTAAATGACGGAAAAAGCGGAGTATTCTGTGATAAAAATTCACCGGAAGATTTAGCAGAGTCTGTACTCGAACTGTCGAAGGATTGGGAAAAGTATGAAAAATTAAGTAAAGGAGCTTTTCTTTGGAGCCGGGAATTTTCCTGGGACAAGTCTTCCGATTTAAGTCGTAAACTAATTAACGAGATCTTAGGTTGACTTCACATCTCTCTTGGAATATTATCTCCACATGAATCGTTCTCGTATGTCCGATGCAGTAATTAAAAAACCTTCTATTTCTTTCGTTATCCCAATGTTTAACGAGGAGGAATGTGCCCCGGTACTTTATTCCAGAATTTTGAAAGTTTGTAATGAGATAAAAGCAAAATTTGAACTAATTGCCGTTGATGACGGCAGCTCCGACCGTACCCTTTCAGTATTAAAAAAACTTCGTAAAAAAGACCCTCGGGTAAAAATAATTTCTTTTGCCCGTAACTTTGGGCATCAAATTGCTATAATTGCAGGTTTAAAATACGCCTTTGGAGATGTGGTAATCGTTATGGATGCCGACTTACAGGATCCTCCTGAGCTGATTCCGGAGATGTTGGAGAAATGGCGTGGTGGGTACAAAGTAATTTATGGGGTTAGAGATGAACGTGAGGAGAGCTGGCTGAAAAAATTCTGCTATAAAGTATTTTACAGGTTACTTCTAAAGATCTCCCCTTTAAAGAATATTCCGCTTGACGCAGGAGATTTTTGTCTAATGGATAAGAGAGTGGTTCTTGAGATGCGCAGGTTTAAAGAGGATAGGCCGTTTATCCGGGGCTTGCGCACCTGGGTTGGTTTTAAACAAACCGGTGTAGAATACCATAGGCCGGGGAGATTGGCAGGAAAGTCTAAATATGATTTTATTAGGCTTTTCCGGTTAGCCTTTGACGGTTTGCTTTCTTTTTCTACCCTTGCTTTACGGATGACTATTTTTGTCGGGCTTATAATTTCACTCCTCAGTATTACATATGCTTTATACATTTCGACAAATCGGGTTCTGATTTTCTTCAAAGTTTTTAATGCCGATGTTATACCGGGTTGGACAACGCCTGTTGTTGGTATTAGTCTTTTGATGGGGTTACAATTTATTTTCCTGGGAATTTTAGGGGAATATGTCAGCCGTATTTATTCACAAAGCAAAGACCGCCCGCAGTACATAGTTGACGAAAAACTAGGGATTAGAGACAGATAATGATCAGTGTTATTATTCCTGCATACAATGCAGAAGATACAATTACAAAATGTCTGGGAGCATTAGAAAAACAAGCACTCCAACCTGAAGAGATTATTATTGTCGACGACGGGTCAACGGACAGAACTTTAGAAGTTCTGTCCGAACTTAAAATTCAATCCGCCAGCTGGCGGACAAAACTTAAGATTATTAAACAGAAACATAAGGGAGTTTCAGAGGCAAGAAATTTTGGGGCAAAAAGGGCCAGTGGTGATATTTTGGCTTTTATAGACAGTGATTGTGTCCCGGGAAAAAACTGGCTTAAAAATATTGCAGCTGCATTGTCTGACCCGAAAATTGGGGCTGTGGGAGGAGGTTACAGTGGAGGAGTTGATAACAGTTTTTGGCAGAGGTTTTGCCATGAAGAACTAAATTTCCGCCGACTTAAAATAAATAAATTTGTCAGTACTGCTTTATCAAACAATATGGCTTGCCGAAGAACATTATTCTGGGAAGCGGGAGGTTTTCCTAAAAAATATCCGGTTTGTGAAGATATGTTTTTAACTTACAAAATTTCGCGCAAATATAAAATTTCCTGGTTAAAAGGCAACGGCGTGAAGCACAACTTTAAAAAAAATCTGCGAGGTTTTTTGAAGCACCAATATTTCTTTGGCCGCGAGTCAACGAGATTTTTCCTTGATAATCCAAAAATTCTGGTAGGAAGCAACCACCAGGGGAGAAAGCTACACTTGGCAATTGGCACATCTTTACTGAGTATGTTTTTTATTTTTATGGCAATTATTTTCTTTATTACAGGTAATATCCCGTGGGTAAAATTTGCCTTTGTGTTAGGAGGGATGTTTTTGATATTACATTTACTAATATACACCGGGTTTATGTTTTATTTGAAAAATAAAAGGTTATCAGTATTCAATCTTATCAGGGCTTATTTTATTTCATATTTGCGCGATGTAGTTGCAGCATTCTCTTTTTTCATCGGATTAGTACTTTACATAAAGATGAGAAAACTATGAGAAACCACGAATTTCTTAGTCAATGGCTGGTTTTTCCGTAGTTTCTCTTGTTTCAAACTCTATATACGGTATTGCGTTTGAAACAATAAAATCATAAAATGTCGGATATGAAAGTTGCTTCAGAAAAAAAGATTTTAATTATTAACCCCCCTTTTTATAGATTACAAAATGCATCTTTAGTCCATTACCCGCCCGGTTGTTGCAATGTTGCTGCGGCTTTAGAAAAGGCAGGCTTTAAATCTTTAATTTACAACGCAGATTATGACCCTAATAAAAGAACCATCTTAGGCAATACCGACCATATAAATGTTATTGCCCTCACAAAACAATACAATAATTACCTAAAACGCTTAAATAATGATAACGACCCAATTTGGAAAGAAATCAAGCAATATTTAAGAAATTTTAACCCGGATATTTTAATAGTCAGTGTTTTTAATACAACCATCACTGCCGGGAATAAAATTGCCAAGATGGCCAAAAATTTAAATTCTGAAGTGTTGACTATTTTTGAGGGGAGTACGAACCGCGGCTTACATTGTGCCATTGACCCTTCGGTAATCGGTGATTTTTCGGTGATGGATTTTGCTTTAAGGCGTGAACCGGAATTTACAGTAGCGGAATTGGTTAAGGAAATTGATAAGCAAAGCTTTTCTACGAATAAAGGTAAAAAAGATTTTTCTAAGATAAAAGGGCTAAGTTGGAAAAACGAAAAAGGGAAGGTCATACACAATGAAGACAGACTTCCAATTGCGGATTTGGATAAACTTTCTTTTCCTGCCCGTCACCTTCTGGACGGTTATGAGAATATGCCTCCACATACTTTCCAGGGGATTTACGGTTCCAGGGGATGCCCTTTCCAGTGTATTTTTTGTGGCTGCCATACGAGTATGGGATACAAACCAAGGATTAGGTCTGCAGAAAATATGGTTGCCGAAATTGAAAAGACTTATAAAGAGTATAAGACCCGCTATTTTTACATCTGTGATGATATATTTTTCATTGACAAAAAAAGGGCCCAAAAATTTTGCCGGCTTTTGATGAAGAAGAAACTGCCGATTTTCTGGTCTGCACAAACAAGAGCTGAAATGGTGGATGAGTCAACTCTCCAGTTAGCCAAAAAAGCGGGCTTACAACATGTGGCTGTTGGTGTTGAAGTAGGTAACCCGCAAATCCGACAGTTGATTAAAAAAGGGAATACTGTGGATGACGTAAGACGTTGTGCAAAGCTTCTGCATAAGGTAGGGCTTAGAATGGTAGCCTTTTGTATTATCGGGTTGCCGGGAGAAGGTGAGAAAGAGATTACCGATACTGTAAATTTAGTAAAGGAGATTAAGCCGTATATAGTTTATCCATATTTCCCGACCCCGGCTGCAGGGACAGAGCTTGCAAGTATTGTTAAGGAGAAAAATCCGGAAGGATTGGCTCAGTACCGTGACCGTAACCATATGGATACATCTGCACCCTTGGCAGATAAAATGAAACTACAGGACAGGAAGAAGGTTATTGAGTGGGCAGTTGGGGAATTTGTAAAAATTAATAAACACAGCCTGGTTTTAGATGTTGTCAAAAGGCCAAAATTTTATTTTGCATTGGCAAATGACATGAATTTTTTTAAGCACCCGAAATTCTTCTTGGGTTATATAAAAGATTACTTAAATGTCTGATGCTCCAGAATTTTTTATTTTTCTATAAGCTTATTTGGCTAAAGGCCACCGGAAAAACATCTCCCCTAACTGTCATTTTTAATGTTACCAACCGCTGTAACTTAAGGTGTAAGCATTGCTACGCTTCTTACTATAACCGCAGTCCAAAAAACGAGATGACTGCAGACCAGATAAAAAAGTTAATTTTAGATTTAAAGAAAAACGGGTGTTTAAGGGTTAATTTTGCAGGGGGTGAACCCTTATTGCGTCCCGATATTGGTAAGTTGGTAAATTTTGTAAAATCACAAGGATTGGGTGTAGATTTAACTTCAAATGGGGTATTAGTTCCAGGAAGGCTTGCTGATATCAAAAATATAAACTGTTTGACGGTGAGTTTAGACGGTAGGCCGGAAAATCATGATATATTACGGGGAAAAGGAAGTGCCCAAAAAGCTCTTTCCGGTATAAAAGCTGCTCTTGGGGCGGGTATTGATGTCCGGGCTAACATGGTCGTACACAAATATAATCTGGGCGACATAAATTATATGGTTAATTTAAGCAAGAAACTAGGGATAAAACTCCATATATCATTGGCAATTTCAAATATTTTTGAAGACAAACCTATTTTTGAAATTAAACCGACAAATGACCAATACAGAAAGGTTTTAAGACAGATAATTAGTTTAAAGAAAAAGGGAGCTCCGATATTTTTTTCCGCAGAGTCTTATGAAAGTGTTTTAAATTGCTGGAAAGACTTTAATATAGAAGGGGTTATAGGCGCTCCGGCTCCTTCCGGTATGCCGCCTTGTCCGGCGGGTAAAATGTTTGGCTTAATGGATGCTGATGGAAGGTTTTGGGCCTGTCCTCACCTTATTGATAAAGTTAAGGTGAAGAACGCCTTGAAAGTTGGAGTTGCAGAGGCTTGGAAGCAGACAAAGGATAACCCATGTACCGGATGCTACCAAGTGTACCATCATGAATATGGCCTTTTGGCAAATTTAAAATTACCGGTATTGTGGAACTATATAAAAGCCGCGACAGGAAAAATGTGAAGATCTTACTGGTTAACCCGCCTTTTGATTACTACTCGCGACACTTGCTAATAAAGGAGCCCTTATCGCTTGGATACCTTGCTGCATATTTGAGGAAATTTGGCTATTCCGTCAGTATCTTAGATGGCGTGGCAGGAGAGACTACTCCGGTCGGGAAAAAATGGCATTATGGTTTAAGGAATTCTGATATTTCGGTAAAAATTAAAGAATTTAAACCGGATATAGTTGGGATTACCTGCAGTTTCAGTCTAAGGTTTGATGCTACCTTAAACATCGCAAAGTTAGTAAAAAGTATTGATAAAAATATAATTACCGTTGTAGGGGGAACGCACCCAACTATTTTTCCTGAAGAAACAACAAAATATAAAGAAGTTGATTACGTAATTATCGGTGAAGGTGAAGAGAGTTTTTTGCAGTTGGTCAAGAAGATTGAATCGGGGAAAAATAGCTCCCGTATAATAGTGGACGGTTGTGCATATAAAAAAAACGGGGGTATTTGTTTAAATAATAAAACAAGTTTTATAAAAAATCTGGATACATTACCTTTTCCGGCGAGGGATCTTATACCGATGGAATTTTATATGAATAGAGGGACTATCCTGTATGGTTTAGGCAAGAGGAGGGCTGCATGTATTTTAACCAGCAGAAGCTGCCCGGGGAAATGTACTTTTTGCAGCATGTATCTTACCCAAGGGTCGGTCTTTAGAAGCAGGAGTGCTTTGAGCGTATATGAGGAGATGGAGGAGCTGGTAAAAAAATACCACGCCGAAGAAATTTTTATACTTGATGATAACTTTACATTTGACAAAGGAAGGGTTATAACATTATGCAAACTTATCTTGCGTAAAAAGTTAAAATTCCGCTGGAATACACCTAATGGGGTTCGTGCAGACAGGCTTGACGCTGAGCTTTTGACAATGATGAAAAGGGCAGGATGTGTTAACATTTGCATTGGAATAGAAGCCGGGAACCATGAGATAAGAAATGAAGTTATTAAAAAAGGCCTTTCAGAAGAGAAGATATACAAGACATTAAAAATTTGTTCAAAGGTTGGTTTACCGGTTGTAGGATTTTTTATTCTAGGTATACCCGGTGAAACTGAAGAAACATTTAAGGATACTTTAAAGATGGTTAAAAATTTACCGCTTTCAATGATTGCAACAAGCTTTTATACTCCACTTCCCGGAACGCAACTATATAATGAGTGTATCCAAAACGGCTATATTAACCAAAACTACTGGAAAAAATTAAACCGTCTTAATATCCCCATCGTTGAAACTCCGGAGTTTAACCAACAAACGTTAAGACGGTGGGAGAAAAAAATCTATTTTGAATTTGCGAAATCTCACTTTTGGCCACTTGTCTCTTCCGCAGTTACCCTCCAGAATGAATTTTTAAAAGTAGGACTTATAAAAAGGTTTTTGACGGAAAAGTTTGGCATACATATCTGACAGGAAATTTATATGGGAATTTTAAACAGGGCATCATATATGGCAACTTTAGTAAAAGACAAAACCACCGGGGGGAGGACCCCTTTGACGGTGGTTTTAAATGTCACCTCAAGATGTACCTTGCAGTGTGGTTATTGTTATGGACAGTATTTTAAAAGCAAGCAGAAAGATTTTAGTACCAAAGAGTTACTTGGGTTAGTTGATTCCTTAGGCAAGTTAGGTACCCGCTCAATTACTTTAGGGGGTGGCGAGCCACTAACCCGTGGTGATATCGGCAAAATTATAAAAAGGATCAAGCTAAACGGTATTGAATGCGGGTTCAATACGAATGGGACTTTAATCCCTCTCAGAATAAAAGAGCTTAAAAATGCCGATATGATTTGTGTGTCTTTAGACGGTCCGGAGAAAGTTAATGATTTAAACAGAGGGCAAGGTTCACATAAGATGATAATGACCGGTATAGATACTGCCCTTCAAGCGGGGATAAAAACACATATAAGCTCGGTTATCACGCGCCATAACTGCCAGCCTGAGTCAATTGACTGGATAGTGGAATTTGCAAAGGAAAAAGGGATACAGGCTGAGTTTAATTTTCTCTTCCAACAAGCAGAGGGGAAAAGAGATTCCGACCGTTTTATGGCGGAAAATAAGGCTATAAGAAAAGCGGCAAGAAGGATTATAGAATATAAAAAAGCCGGTGCGCCAATCCTTTTTTCTGAAAAAGTTTATAAACTCGTTGCCGATTGGCCGGACCACAGGAAACGTCTTTATCTGGGTGAAAAACCAAAGTTTAAATATATCCCCTGTGCTGCCGGCCGGTTTATGATGTTTATCGACGCTGACGGTAAGGTATACCCTTGTGTACAGCTAATCGGTACTTTTCCTGCCCTGGATTTTCGAAAGGCCGGCCTTGAAAAAGCCTGGGCAAATTGTGCAAATTATCCGTGTTTCGCATGTTACTTCCCCTGCTTTAATGAATTTAGCTCAATTGCTAATTTAGACTTAGGAATTATCTCAGGCCAAATATTAAGTACTTTAAAAGGACACTGATCTATGAATGTTCTCTTCGTGATTAAAAAAGATGTCTACAGTTCCGTAGAACCGCTTGGTATTTTATACCTTTCCAGTGTCTTAAAAAAGGGCGGTCACGATGTTTTCTTGTCAGGTTCTTCGCTTGATAATATCAGTAAGTTAGTCAAGGAAAAAAATATCGGCATCTTTGCGATTAGCTGTATGAATACCGATTACAAATACTATTTGAATTTATCGCAAGAGTTTAAAAAAGTTTTTCCGAAAATACTGGTTATTTGGGGCGGCCCTACACCTACTTATAATCCGGAAATTATTAACCAGAGTGCCATAGATATAATATGCAGGGGAGAGGGCGAGATCGCCCTATTGGAACTTTTAAACAGGCTTGACAATAAACAAGATTATAAAAATATCCCAAACCTTTGGGTTAAAAAAAAATCTGTTGTCCGTAAAAATGAAGTTGGCCCGTTCATTTCCGATTTGAATTCCCTACCTTTCCCGGATCACGCCCTTATTGATAATCTTCCTCAATTTAAGTATTCACCAATAAAGTTTATTATGGCAGGCAGAGGGTGTCCATTCAACTGTTCCTTTTGTTTTAACCATAAATTCCATGAGCTATATCGCGGAAAGGGGAAAATGGTAAGAACCAGAGATGTTGGTAATGTGATAGAAGAATTGGAAGAGCTAAAAACAAAATATAATGCAAAGTTTTTTTATTTCCTTGATGACGTTTTCCCTTTTGACCGTAGTTGGCTTACTGCCTTTGTAAAAGAATACTCCCGCAAAATTAATATTCCCTTTACCATAGTAACATCAGTTGTTTTTATAGATGATTTTTTTGCAAGGCATATCAAAAAAGCCGGATGCGTGAGTGTTCATTTGGCAATAGAATGTGGGAATGAGAAGCTAAGGAGGGAAGTTTTAAATAAACCTATTAGTAATGAGCAGATCATAAACGCTTGTAGGATCTTAAAGAGGCAGGGGATATCTATTAGCGCATATAATATGATTGGTATACCATTCTCTAAATTTGAAGATGAATTGAAAACTCTAGACTTAAATCTGAAAGCTAAGGTTGATGCTACGTATGTATCTTTTTGTTTACCTTTTATGGACACCCAGATGGGAAAAAAGGCTTTTGACGCCGGTCTCATTTCTAAAGATACGGAATTTCTTTCTTGGTTTGAACGGATACCGATACAAGTTGAAAATAGAGAAAAGGTTGAAAAATTTGCCCACCTTTTTACCCTAATAGTGTTATTTCCGCCTCTTAGGCGGTATTTGTCTGCACTGCTTAGTTTACCTATTCCTAAATCGGTTTTAAAGTTACTGAAAGATCTCTTGAACGGCTATAGCTTAAAAAGAAAAATTATCCCTGTTAAAATTTCTTATATGGAATTTTTTGTTACGGCTTTTTACTTTATCTCAAAGCGTTTTACAAAGTAGGTTATGGGAAAAAAGATTCTTCCAAAAATGGGTTTTCTGCCGAAAATAAGTTATTTTGCCTTGCCATTTATCAAAAGGCCTTACATCCTTTTGTTTAATATTACCCAGAAATGTAACCTTCGTTGCTCGTATTGTTTCGGAAAGTATTATGCGGAGACCGGGGAGCTTTCCTTTCCTCAGATAAGAAAAATACTAACGGAGTTTTATGATTTGGGAGTAAGGCGTTTAGGGATTAGCGGGGGAGAGGCTTTACTTCATAAAGATATTGATAGGGTGATTGAGGAAGCTGTAAAAATAGGTTTTGATGTCGGGTTAAACTCCAATGGAATATTAGTGCCATATCATCTAAAATCTTTACGGCTCTTAAAAAACCTCTCCATAAGTTTGGACGGGACGACGGCGGCGATACACGACAAATATCGGGGAAAAGAGGCTTTCAAGCGGGCTTTAGCGGGGATTGAAGCAGCCTATCAAGCTGGTATCCCACTGCATTTCTGTTGCACCCTGACGGATGCCAATTTAAAAGAGTGGCCTAAAATTATTAACCTGGCAAAAAAGTATAACGCCCTTGTTCAAATAAGCCCCCTTTATCCAAGGTTTCGGGGTGATGGCGGGTTAAAGCTTGCCAAAGCTTGGGAGAAAAAAATTAAGAAAACTCTTACTGATATTATTCAAGAAAAGAAAAACAAGAGTAGTAGAATATTTTATTCTGAAAACACCTATCGTTTAATGCTAAATTGGCCTGATTTTACAAGTGATATTTCTTCTGTAAGAGAGTTGGGGCATCCACCATGTTTGGCAGGCAATAAATTTGTAGTTTTGGATCATAAGGGTCGTTTATTCCCTTGTGTCAGGCTGACGGATTCTCTGCCCGGTCAGGATTGCTTGAAGATGGGAGTAAGACAAGCTTACAATAAACTTCTACAGCCGCAATGCAAGTCTTGCCGGTGGGCTTGTTATATAGAATACAACGCTCTCTTAAACTTTAACCTTTCGGCGATTTCAAATCTCTTTCTGAATCGTTTCAGTAAGGGCTAATCCAAACGTTTATAGACGGTTACCAAGATATCCGGGTTAGATTCGTTCAACCAAGCTTTTTCTTGTGGTGGGTCTGAGTAAATCATTTTCCAATTAGGTGATTTTGATTCTCCCCTTAGAAGAGGTTGGAGTGACTTGTGGATGAGGAACCCTTGGGTTTTATCTAGATATAGATAATCAACTTTGTTTTTTTCCAGGTAGCTTAGGGTTTGTTCCAGTGGGATATTACTGCCTGTCATAACGTAGAAGGGTATACCCTGGGCATAGAAAGCAGGTGCTTCATAGAAGGTTGCCACTTTCGCTCCCGGCCGTGCGTGGTCTTTGAGTATTGCTAACCCCGGGTTTTTGAGCCAACTAACTTGATAGGCTTGTAACTTGTGTTGCGCTTCCCTGGTGTCTACTAAAATTTGGTCAAATTGTGGTTTACTTGTCCAAAAAATGCTGAAGAGGACAAGTATTTGGATAACCACTGCTATATGAATAATTGGAAGAGGCGGACATATTTTGCGTGTGGTTTTGACCAATACAGAGGAGAGCGAAGAAACGAAAAATCCTGTAAGAAGTGCCAATATTGCGCCGGTGACCATAGCATATTTGACAGCGAAACCGCTGAACAAAAGAGGTATGAACCCAAGCAATAGGGATAAAGGTAGGTAAATGTTAAGCCTTTGTAAGTAGAGGTGTTGTGCTAACTTAAGTAGGTTTTCTTTTCTGGTAATAATAAAGAGTGCAGTTGCAGCAATGATTGTTGTGTCGCGGATAGCCCAACTCTGGTAGTCTTTCAAAAGCAACATTTTCAGGAACTGGTTAAATACCAGGTTTAAGTTGCCCTCGGGGTTAAATATTACAGGTGATAAAAACTCCAATGAAATCAGGGAAAAGTCAAGTAGATAAAGACATAATGCCAGCAACGCTATGGTTGTAAGTAACAAACTAAGCCGGTTTCGGAAGGTATTATATAAAGTTAGGAATAATCCTAAGAAACCCAAGACTAGAAGTAGTGAAGCTTGTTTGCTGAAGAGATCAAAGTAAAGAGTTGGAATAGTTGAGACCGTTCCCCAACTTCGTCCAAGTGATCTCCAAAAAAGATATGGTGTAGGATGCCAAAGATTGGAATTATAGTATTTGGGGTCACCGGAAAAATAAACTTGGGCGATTGTAGTTGTACCATTATTGTCTATGTAAGGATCAAAATAGTTTGCTCCAGCCGTCAGGACAATATTCATTCTGGGGTTTAGATTCCATGACCCAAAAGCCTCTCGGATAAAGATAAGATAAGGGGACGCAACAAGCAGAAAAAGAAAAACAAGGATTAGTAATGGCTTAAATACAAGAAAACGTTGCTTTTTTAATGTTACTGCCTTGAGTCCCGTCAGTAAGAAAAGGGAAGTTAGAAAAACCCATCCTTCCAACCGTGCTAAATAAGCCAGCCCTCCGGTAAATCCTGAGAGAAAATACCAACTTAATCTTTCTGTTTTTAAAGCCAAAAAAGAAAACAGAAGTCCTGTGAAAACTATTAATGAAAAGAGTCCTTCGGCTAATGCCGCTTCCTGTGGGATAGTTAAAAAGGTGTAGACTGTAATTAAATACACAGCGATAAAAGCTGCAAACCTATTAAATAAATATTTGGCCAAAAGGTAGAAAGGAATTATCCTTAGAAATAATGATATGCCTGTGATTATTCTTCCGCCTTCCTCAAGTGGAATATTGAAAAATTTATTAAGAAGAGCAATAAACCATGGTAATAAAGGTCCCCATGATAGGTGATATGCGCCTTGCGGCCCATCTTCCAGGGCCTTGCGGGCCATCATAGCAAAGATGGCATCATCGGAAAAAAGGGTGTGGTATCCAAATGTTTGAAACGGGGGAATTAAATAAACCCAGGCTGCAAGAGCCATTATTGGTGAAATTAGTAAAAAGTCGGTGACAGAGAAAAACGGCGCCTTTTTTCGCGTAGCCATGATTTAGCTTGTCACATGTTATACTTATGTTCAGGTTCCTGTCAATCCGGATTTAAGATGCAGAAGATATTTAAAATACTGATTCCGATTTTGGTTTTATTATTTCTTGTTTGGACAATTTCTAAAAATGGGCCGCTTGTTTGGGGCCAAATTAGTACAGCTAACCTGATGGTTGTCTCTATATCCATGGTTTTTTTAGGCTTAACTTATTTAGGGGGAGCGTTTCTTTGGTTTTTGATCCTTAAAGATTTCTCAGAGAAGGTTGAGTTTGGGGAAGTATTTCGAATCTTCATTGTTTCCAATTTTGGCCGCTTTTTACCCGGTGTGGCTTTACATTATATAGCCAGAGTGTATCTCTCTAAGAGTCTTGGACTGAAGGTTTCAGATAGAGTCTCGGCTGTAGTTTTGGAAGCATACTATACTTTAGCAGGAGGGGTTATAGTTGCAGTACTTGCCTTACCGATTGCGGTAAAGTTTACAACTTTGCCGTGGATTTTATATCTTGTAGCGGTAGGTTTGTTAATTCTTATATTTATGGCTCCTCCCCGCATTGCTTTTCTTTTGGCGTCTAAAATTCCTATTATCGGCAAGCATATTCCCGTTATTGGTATAAAAAAAACAAATAAGAAACATCATCTCAAACTTATTGGGATGTCGGTAGGGCTATTTTTAATATACGGCACAGCTTTTAATATTTTAATTTATGCTTTTGCAGGGAATTCACTTATGCAGTTACCACAGATTACCGGCTTACTTTCTGCCAGTTGGGTGATAGGCTTTCTGACACCAATTGCACCCGGAGGTTTAGGGGTAAGTGACTTATCTTTTGCTTTTATGCTGCAGTATTTCTATAATCTCTCGTTTGCATCTTTTATCGCCCTAACTTTCCGGTTTCTTCTATTTATTGCGGAAGGGATAATGTTTATTTCGGTACTAAAATTATCCAATTTTGACATTGTAAATTTTAAAAAAATGTCAATGGAGGTAAGTGATGAATGAGGTAACCCAATTTTGGGAAAACAGAAGCCTTAAATTTGGTGCCCGTATTGAAGGAGTACTTTTAAAATCAGTACCTGAAAATATAAACAAGTATTTAAGTAGCTGGATGTTGGAACAAGTTGAGGGAATGATCAAAAAAGAAAGCGACTTTAAGGTTTTGGATATTGGATGTGGCTATGGCAGGTTATCGGGGCCCTTGGTGAACAGTTTTCCGGGTATAAAAGTTTTTGGTGTTGATATAGCCCAAAATTATGTTGATTTGTACAACAAGAATCTTTCGCCCGCAGGAAAAGCTTGTAGGGCTGACAGCAGAGATTTACCGTTTAAGGATAATTTTTTTGATGCTGTTTTTGTGGTGACAGCTTTAATGTATTTGCCAACCAAAGATGATCAATCAAAGGCTATAAGTGAGATGCTAAGAGTTTTAAAACCGGGAGGAAAGTTTGTAGTTGTAGAGAGAAGCTCCTTGGGTTATGAAATTTTTACCTTAGGGGGAATTATCGGTAAACTGCGGGGTAAAAAAAATCTTGAGATTCCTGCAGTAAGCTTCGATCCAAAATATCTTTCAGCGGTTATTGGTAAATACGGGGCTAGGGTTGAAAGTCTTAGAGGAATACCGCTATTTACAATTATGTTTCAAGTTATTTTAGTTTTGTCTTTAATTAACGCTAATATAGGCGGAATCTTTCTTAATTTAATTAAACTGGCTGATCAACAATTAAGTAAATTTTATTTCCCTTCACTTTATATCTCTTATACCGGAGAAAAAAATGGTTAAGTTTGTAAAAGATAATATTACAGTAATTATTATATCTGCAGTCTTTTTCATTGTTTCTTTCATGACACTTCACGATTATGGTATTTCGTGGGATGAACCAATTCATTTTACTCGGGGACAGGCGTATTTAAATTACTTTCTTAATGGAGAGACAGAATATAAAGATTTTTCCGGTCGCCACAGCATATACCAGGAAACTTCTTTTGCCGCGAAGTTTTTTCTTAAAAATGATAGTGGTCATCCTCCCATTAACGGAATACTGGCAGCTTCATCAAACTATATTTTTTACCAAAAATTAGGGATATTGGGCGATATTGAGTCCTATCATCTTTTTAATATCCTTAGTGCAACGTTTTTGGTTTTTATAGTTTCTCTATTTGCCAAGCAAGCTTACGGTAATTTGGCGGCGGTTTTTGCAGGGGTTTCACTTATCTTATACCCTTTATTTTTTGCCGAATCACACTTTAATATCAAAGATCCTGCAGAAGCTGCTTTTTACGCTGCAACAATCTGGGCTTTTTGGAACAGCTTGAAAAAATATGAGTGGAGGTGGCTTCTTGCTGCTGCAATCTTTTTCGCCCTTGCATTGGGAACAAAATTTAATATTTTATTTTTGCCACTAATTATTCTGCCGTGGTTAATTTTGCGTGACCGTAGGATATTGAATCCTTTGAGGGTAATCTCTAAACTTCCCCGGAAATTTTTAATAATGCTTTTCGCAGCTCCAGTTATTATTACGGTAATATTCTTTTTAAGCTGGCCATACCTTTGGCAGGATCCAATAAATATTCTTAACATTTTTCTGTATTATAAGGAGATTGGTACGGGTGGGTTAGGCCAGCCTCAATACATTACCTGGGGAGGGTTTAATATATTTCCTGCAGTTTGGATACTTACTACCACTCCCCCTATTATTTTATTTCTCACAGCTTTGGGAATAATTGCAGCTTTTAGGCGGCGGGAAACGGAAAAAACGGCCCTTTTATTTTTGCTATGGATGCTCATCCCGGTTCTTAGAGTAAGTTTGCCGGGGAGTTCGATTTATGGTGGGGTTAGGCAGATTATGGAGTTTATCCCGGCTATGGCTCTTCTTTCTGGGTTGGGGGCTGTATTTTTGATAAACCTATTAAGGAAGTTCCCGGTTTTTAGTAAAAGCCAAAATTTAATATTGCCCATTTTTATTGCAATACTTTTTGTTCCGCATCTATTAATAATGATTAAACTCCACCCTAACGAAAACGTATATTTTAATTCTTTAATCGGGGGTTTATCTGGGGCCCAAAAGGCTAATATTCCTTATTGGGGTAACAGTTTCGGTAATGCTTACTATCAGGCTGTGGGGTGGATTAATCAGAACGTGCAGCCCGGATCTAAGGTTGGGCTTATCCAGGGGACAAGGGTAAATATTCCAAGTAGTTATTTTTCTCCCGAAATTAATTTTTCCAACAGTTCCTGGTCCGGAATTAACCGCTGGGGGGAGTATCTGGTAGAACTAACGCATCAGGGGAATGAAATAGCGTATCCGTTTGCCTGGGAGTATATAAATAAAGTACTTATCCCGGTTTACGAGGTAAAGGTGGACGGGGTGCCTATTGCTAAAGTTTGGAAAAATGACATAGAAAACTCGCGTGCAGAGTATCGGGAAGAAAAGGATATTCTTGTCGAAAGTGTGAAACAATCTGGCAATTTTTTAACCATCGCTTTACCAAAAGATTCCACTGTAGCAAGAATAATTGTGGAATTTGGTTCCGCTTCTAACTGTCTGGATTTAAATTCCGGGATGATTGGGACCTCATCTGATGGGGTAAATTGGATGACTGAGCCGGAAAAGTTGACTGATCAGCAGATAGTAAGTTATCCGACACTGGAGAAAGGAAAAATACAGTATATCTTTCCGGCCCGCCAGGCCAAATTTATCAAAATTGTTACAGATAATGAAAAGTCTTGTCTTTTCCAAAATCCAAAGGTTGTGGTAAGGGGTTTTAAGGTTTGAACAGGCGCTACAGAGATTTAGCGATTACTTGGTCAGTTGTGTTTTTCATATCTTTTTGACGCCAGTAGGTAATCATTTCTGCTAAAAGCCCGGTGGAAATTAACTGGATCCCTATAATCATCAGCAACATCCCTAGAAACAGAAGTGGTTGTCTATCCTGGATAGTACCTGTTGTTAGCCTAAGATAGGTAATATATGCACCGATGATAAATCCTGAGAAAAATGAGATAAGGCCTAATGTGCCAAAGAAATGTCCGGGGCGACGCATGTAATCTGTTAAAAAAACAACGGTTAGAAGGTCAAGGATTCCTTTAACACCTCTTTCCCAGCCAAATTTTGTTTCGCCATATTTCCTTGGCCTGTGTTCAACAGTTATTTCACCAACCTTAAAATTTTGCTTAGAAGCGAGAACTGGAATAAATCTGTAAAGCTCTCCGTAAAGATTGAGGTTGTTAATTACTTCTCTGCGGTAAGCTTTAAAACCACAGTTAGTATCGTGGATTCTTACTCGCGTAAGAAGACGTGTTAGCAAATTTAATATGCGGGATGGAAGGACTTTGCTAAGTGAGGGGTCATGTCTTTCTTTCTTCCAACCTGATACTAAATCAAATCCTTCATCAATTTTTCTTAGAAAGGCAGGGATTTCTTTTGGGTTATCCTGTAAGTCAGCATCTAAAGTAAAAACAATACTCCCACGAGCCTTATTAAATCCTTCCTGGAGTGCTATGGATTTGCCAAAATTCCCCCGTAGTTTTATAATCTTTACCCGAGTATCTCTTTGGTGGAGGCTTTCCAGACGTTTGTAGGTATCATCAGTTGAGCCGTCATCAATAAAAATGAATTCGATGGATTTTTTTAGCGGTTCGACGGCTTGAAGAATCTCTTGGTAAAGAGCTTCTAAAGAATCTTGCTCGTTTTTGGCAGGGATTACAAATGATAAATCAATTTTTTCCACGGTTGTCTGTTTGTTTCAAATATCATATCATACAAAAAGCTATAAATCGATTTTCTATAAATGAGAAAACCGCTTGTCTCGGCAGTTATCACTACCTTAAATTCAGATAAAACTTTAGGAAAACTCCTAACCAGTATCAAGGGGCAAAGTTATCATCCGGTGGAAATTATTGTTGTAGATAATAACTCTACTGACGAAACGCTTAAGGTGGCAAAAAACTTTACCGATAAAGTTTTTACCAAGGGTCCTGAAAGGTCTGCCCAAAGAAACTTTGGCGCAAAAAAAGCAAGTGGCAAATATTTATTTTTTTTGGACTCTGATATGGTTTTAACAAAAAGTATCATTTCAGAATGTGTAGAAAAGTTGGAGAGTGGTGAATCGGAAATGGCGATTATACCTGAAAAATCTTTTGGTGATGGGTTTTGGGCAAAAGCAAAGATATTAGAAAGGGAAATCCACCAGGGTGAAAATTATTTTGAGGCAGCCAGGTTTTTCCCCCAAAAGTTGTTTTGGGAATTCGGTGGGTATGATGAGACCCTAACAGGGCCGGAAGATTGGGATTTGCCGCAAAGATTGGCCAAAAAGCACCGAGTGGGTAGGATTAAAAGCTTCATATTGCACAATGAGGGCTGCCCTACACTTTTCAAGCTTGCAAAAAGAAAGTACTACTATGGTTTATCCGCTCACCAATACCTCAAAAAACAAAAACTTCCGGTTTTTACTTCGAAAACAGTTTATATCCTGCGGCCTGCTTTTTACCGTAATTGGCGCAAGCTAGCCGGTGATCCGGTTATCTCGTTGAGTATGGTGCTGATGCTGTTTGCAGAGACTCTAGGGGGGGGATTGGGATACTTGGTTGGGAGAATTAGAAATGGTAACTAATAGAAAATCTTCTGCAAAACCTCTGGTTTCAGTAATTATAGTTAATTGGAATGGGGGGCAGGTTTTTAAAGAGTGCCTATCCTCGCTTTCAAAAATTGATTACCCTAACTGGGAACTTATTATAGTTGATAACGGTTCAACTGACGGGAGTGAGAACTTAGAAAAAGATCTCCGGCCACCAAAAGGCTATAGGGTTATCCATAATAAGAAGAATTTAGGATTTGCGCCAGCTAATAATCAGGGGGTTGAGCTTGCAACTGGAAAATATATTTTACTTCTCAATAATGATACTAAAGTTGATCTGGATTTCTTATCTAAGTTAGTAGCAAGAATGGAAACTGACCCCAAGTTAGCGGTTATCCAGCCAAAGATCTATTTAATGGATAAACCAGGGATTTTGGATAATGCCGGTTCTTTTTTTACGAAGATAGGGTTTTTACACCACTGGGGTTTTATGCAAAAAGACGGGCCGGAGTTTAGTGTGGAAAGGGAAATTTTTTCGGCTAAAGGTGCATGCATGTTGATCAGGAAAAAAGTAGTTGAAAAAGTAGGGCTTTTTGATAAAGATTTTAGATCCTATTTTGAGGAAAGCGATTTTTGCTGGCGGGTTTGGCTTTCCGGTTACAAGGTCCTCTTTTATCCCAATTCACAAATTTACCATAAATTAGGTTTTACGATCAGAAGGCTGGATGTGACAAAAATTAATTACCATTATTATAAAAATAGGATTTGCTCACTAATAAAAAATTTAGGTCCTGAGAATTTATTGCCGGTTTTGTTTCCCCATGTATTTATTTCATTTGGGATAGCATTTATATTTTTGATAAGGCTTAAATTTGAGAGTGCCTATATGATCATTAAAGCGATTGTCTGGAATATTACGCATTTACTAAATACTTTGCAGAAAAGAAAAACGGTTCAGGATATGCGGGAAGTAAGTGATAAGGTCTTATTTAAAAAACTTTCCCGGCCGATCGATTATAAGAAATATTGGGACGATTTTAAAAGAGTGGAGAAAGATATTACAAGGTGAAAAAAGGCTTAGATTTATCTGTTGTAATACCGGTTTTTAATGAAGAAAAAAGATTACCGGTAAACCTTGATAAAATTATCAGATTTTTAAAAAAGAAGAAAATCCGATCCGAAATTATTTTGGTGGATGATGGTTCCTCTGATAAAACCTGGGCAGTATTTGAGTCTTACAAAGCAAAACACGGTAATATTCGGTTATTGCAGCATCAGAAAAATTTCGGTAAAGGGGCGGCGGTTAAAACCGGGATGATGGTAGCAGTCGGAGATTTAGTATTAATGACCGATTGTGATCTATCAACCCCTATTGAAGAATTGGACCTTCTAATGCAGTATATCGGGGAATCTGATATTGTTATCGGTTCACGAAGGTTAAAAGAGAAGAAATTAGGTCGGATGCCGGCAAGATACAGGACTTTTTTGGGTGATATATATTATGAAATGCTTCGTTTAATTTTATTGCCGGGAGTCAAAGATACCAACTGCGGTTTTAAGCTATTTTCTAAAAAAATTATTATCCCTACTTTTAAAAGGCAAAGAATTAACCGCTGGGGTTATGATGCCGAAGTGCTTTTTATTGCAAACAAGTTAAAATTTTCAATTAAAGAAGTGCCGGTTAAATGGACCCACTACGACGGTTCGAAAGTTAAAGTAATAGATGCTGTGATAAAGACATTAGGAGAGCTAGCCCAGATAAAGTGGAACAGTTTAAGGGGTAAATATGATTAGGTCTGTAGCAGGTTTTTTTGTAAAGATTTTTTTTGGCTTTTTTTTAAGAATTGATAAAAAACCGCTTCATCCTGATCTTGAAAAAGCCTGCAGACTTTATGAGGAAGATTCCTTTACCGGTTTATTTTCCAGAATTCGGGTCTGGGATGCGCCGTTTGAGCAGGTGGAAAAATTAGTGCCTAAGAAGGGTTTAATACTTGATTTAGGGTGCGGGGACGGGCTTTTGGCAAATTATCTGGCAATTTCCGGGCCGGAAAGAAAGATAGTAGGCGTTGATTTAAATAAGGAGCGCATTAAACATGCCCAGAAAGGTTTAAAAAACACCCGTTTTATCCACGAAGATGCTTTAAAAGAGAAAGGACTATCCCCTGATGTAATAATAATGAGCCATGTTTTGCACCATCTTAAATCGTTTGAGGCTCAGGATAAACTGCTTCAAGACTGCATAGCTGGATTAAGAAAAGGGGGGAAATTAATTATCCTTGAGATTAAGCCCTCATTAAGTTTAGAGTATCTGGTGACTATTGTTGTTGATTATACAATCTACCCGATGCTTTTTGAGAAAAAGATCATAGGAAGCAGGGTATATTACAGGAAAGAAGGTAACTGGGTAAATCTTCTGTCCAGCTGTGGATTAAATGTAAAGAGAGAAAAAGTTACAGGTAAACCTTTTTCGCACATGATTTTAGTTGCAGAAAAGAGTAGAATCTAAGGTAAGATTATGAGGATTGGCATTATTACCCATAACTACCCAAACAAAAAAGGTGACCGGCAAAATGCCGGAATCTTTGTTTATGATATTGCCCATGCCTTAAAAAAGTTAGGGCATGAGATATTTGTTTTGTGCCCCGGCCAGGGGGAAGCGGACGAGATACCTGTTACTTGGTTTGGTGGGGTAGGAAGCGGCCAGAAAATGGGTAACCTTAAGCCATACAATCCTTTTGACCTAATCATGTTTTTAAGGATGGTGTTTTCAGGGCTTAGAGCAACCGATAAATTTGTTAGTGAAAACAAGGTTGATTTTATTGTTGGGATGTGGGCTTTTCCGGCAGGGATTTTCGCGCTTTGGGCAAAACTCCGGCATAAAGTTCCTTATTGCCTTTGGGCGCTTGGATCGGATGTTTATGTTTATGCACGGTATCCAGTATTGGGTTGGGTAATTAAACGGGCTCTGTTTGGAGCTAATTTTTTACTGGCTGACGGGATTGACCTGGCGAAAAAAGCCTCAGAGATTGCTGAGCGGAAATGTGAGTTTTTGCCTTCTGCCAGCCAATTATCCCATAAATCAAAACCCGCGAGAGAGAAAAAAGGGCCTTTGAGGTTTGTGTTCTTGGGCAGGATGGAACCGGTTAAAGGGGCGGATGTATTAATTGATGCTGTATCAAAGATTGCTGATTTAGATTTTGAAGTACATTGTATGGGGGATGGATCTCTCCTGCCTGGTTTGAAAGAGAGGGTATCGGATTTAAGTTTGGGGAAGAAAGTCTTTTTCTATGGGAATGTGAGTGACCCGGAAGTGATTTATACCAATCTTTCTTTCAGTGACTGGTTGGTTATCCCTTCGCGAAGCGACTCGATCCCGCTGGTCTTTTCAGAAGGGACTAAAGCAGGACTCCCGATGATAGTTGCTGAAGTTGGGGATATGGTAGAGTTAGTTAAAGATTATAAGGTTGGGTTGTCTTTTCCGAAAGAAAACTCTAAAAAATTAGCAGAAATCTTAAGGGATGTTATTGTTAAAGGGCGTGTAGAAACCGAAAAATATCGTGACAGTGTAAGCAAGGTAGCACAACTTTTTGATGTTAATTCGTCTGCCGAAAAATTAGCGAGGATGATTAAAAGGGAGAAATGACAGAAAAAAAAATTTTAATAATTGGTGCCGGTGTAGCAGGCAGAGAGTTGGTGGGGCAGCTTAGGAGGCACCGCTCTTTAGGTTATAAAATCATCGGATTTATAGACGATAGTGATTCCAAACAGGGTCGAAAAGTCGTCGGAGTGCCTGTAATTGGAAAAACAGAACAGATACAGTCCCTGATTTTAGAAAACGAAATTGAAAGCGTTTTTATTGCTATACCTTCTGCTCATGGAAGTTTAATCCGCTCTATTATTACAAGCTGCCAAAAGGCCAAAGTAAGTTTTCGGATAGTCCCCAGGACTTTGGAACTTGTACGGGGTAAAGTCACGATGGAAACAATCCGGGCGATATCCCTGGAGGATATCTTAGGCCGGGCGATTTTAAAGTCCGAGCAGAGTGACTTAAAAGGGGTTTTTGAAGGTAAGAGGGTTTTGGTAACCGGGGCTGCAGGGTCAATTGGTTCTGAGCTTTGCCGGCAGATTGCCCAGTTTTCACCGGAAAATTTAGTAATGGTTGACTGGTGGGAAAATGGTTTATTTGAGTTGGAGAATGAAATCTCAAGGTTTAAAGAACCCGGGGAAAGAAAAATTTTAGTAGGCAGTGTCCAGGACGAGAAGAGGTTGGAATGGATTTTTAAGACTTATAAACCAGAGATAGTTTTTCATGCGGCGGCTTTTAAACATGTCCCAATGATGGAAGAATACCCGGAGGAAGCGGTAAAAAATAATATTTATGGTACCAAAATTTGTGCGGAATTAGCCGGTAAGTACGGGGCAGATAAATTCATCCTTATCTCTACAGATAAGGCAGTTAACCCAACTTCTGTCATGGGGGCAACAAAATCTTTTGCTGAACTTTTAGTGCGCTTATATAACAAGCAGTTTACTACAAAGTATATTTGCGTCCGTTTTGGTAATGTGATGGGGAGCAATGGGAGCGTTGTTCCTCTTTTTCAAAAGCAGATTGCAGCAGGAGGCCCGGTAACAGTAACACATCCTCACATGGTACGTTTTTTTATGAGTATCCCGGAAGCGGTACAACTTATCTTGCAGGCAACAAGGATGGGGAAGGGTGGGGAGATATTTGTTTTAGATATGGGGGAGCCGGTTAAGATTTTAGACCTTGCTAAGACAATGATCCGTCTGGCGGGGTTTGAGCCGGAAAAAGAAATTCCCATAAAGATTGTAGGCGCGCGACCCGGAGAGAAACTTTTTGAGGAAGTTTTAATGAGGGATGAGAAAAAAAGGAAGACAAAACACAAACTTATTTATGTGACAAGAAATGTTTTAAACATTGCTGATGAACAAGTTTTAGAAAGCTATGATAAACTTTTATACCTTTCCGAATTTCAGGATAAAGATGGTATAATCGCCGAATTAGGAAGGATTCTACCAACTTATAAAAGATTATGAAGCCTAAAACCCTGAAAAACATAGCGTTCGCAAAACCTCACATTGATAAAGAGGAGATAGAGGCAGTAAGAAAGGTTTTAGAAAGCGGTTGGCTGACAATGGGTCCTGAGACTATAACTTTTGAAAAAGAATTTGCTAAATTTGTGGGTGCCAAACATGCGGTTTCAGTTAACAGTTGTACCAGTGCCCTCTTTTTAGCCCTTAAGGCTTTAAACATAGGTTCCGGGGATGAGGTGATTGTACCCTCATTTACTTTTGCTTCTACTGCGAATGTGGTTGTCCACTGCGGGGCTACTCCTGTTTTTGCCGATGTTAAACCGGAGGACTTTTGTCTTGATCCTGAATTTGTAAAAAAGGTGTGGACAAAGAAGACTAAAGCAGTCATGCCGGTGCATTATGCCGGTAATTTGGCGCATATTGATTATGGTGGGTTAGTCATTGAGGATAGTGCCCACAGGATATTCAAAGACCATAAATCAAAAAACCTTGTTTGCTATTCTTTTTATGCTACAAAGAATTTAACAACAGGGGAGGGTGGCATGGTTACAACAGATGATGACAATTTGGCACACTGGCTGGCTAAAGCCAGGCTTCATGGTTTATCCCATGATGCCTGGAAGCGCTATGATCCAAACGGAAAATGGTATTACGATATAGAATTCTCCGGCTTTAAGTTTAATACGGTAGATTTAGCATCAGCTATTGGCAGAGTTCAGCTTAGAAAATTTAATGACATGGAAAAAAAGAGGAAGGAAATAGTGAATCTTTATAATAAACTTTTAGGATTGGATAATAAAGGGACGCATTTATACCCGATATTAGTTGAAAAGAGGAATGAATTTATGGCATATACAAAAGAGCAGGGAATTTCCTGCTCATTCCACTTTTTACCTTTGCATAAATCCCCGGCATTTTCAAAAATTAAAACTCCCAAGCTTCCTGTGACTGAGTATATCGGGTATCGTGTTGTGACACTACCTTTATTCCCCGGACTTTCTTTAAAAGATGTGGAATATGTGTGCCAAAAAATTAAAGAATTCGGCAGCTTTAAAAAAGGCGAGTTTGATCTTCCTGTATTAGTATAAGAGGAACACTACCTTAAGGTAACACCAGATATGCAACATAGTTAACACACAAAGTAGATTCTGATTGAGGCTGATGAACTTTGTATTAATCCGTCATCCTGGCCCGCTTCGCCGACTCAGCGAGGCGAGCATGTCCAGGATCTATTTTTAAGGGATTCTGGTGCATTTCATTTACCAGAATGACAATTGTCTGTGCAGGTTGCGCTTAAGTCCTATATTTCGAATGTTGCAAATGTCCTGATACCACAAGCATTACTTGACATTTATTATCCCATAGGATATAATGTTCCAATATGTCAGAAATTTTTATTCAAAAAGATGGGTTCGCTTCCGAACATTTCGGAGTAGGAATAGGAAAGTTGCCCCCGGCCAGTTTATCGCTGGATTTAGCTGTTGTCAGGGAAGCTTTGTTAAAAGCTCAAAACTTAGGCATTGAAGTTGTAACTACCAGATTAATCCCAAGCCAAATTAAAGAGATCGATTTAGTAGACGCATTAAGGGGTCAAGTTTTTGACACCTTAATTACCTCAACTCTTTACCCTACAAAAAAACCTGAAATTGTTTTCTCCCCTATTGAAGGTATTTCCATAGAAAGTCACGATAAGGTTATTGCCGAGGAAGATATTGCTGCGATAAGAAGGATGGGGGGGACAGCTTTTAACTTGACACACTTTTACACAGATTCGAGGTTATCAAAAGACGGTTGGAGAAGTTTTTATGGAGCCTGGTCCGTTAATGATGCAACTAACAGGGCAAAGCAGACAGTCCTTTGCCCGTGATGAAAAAAGTGGCGAAGTTGTGGGTTTTACGACCATTTTAGCTTATGATAATGAGCCTACTCCTTATGGTGTTAAGACTTTAGGCATGGTGGATTTAGTAGCCGTTGCAGAAAACTCTCGCGGAAGGGGAATTGCTACAAGATTGGTTGCCGATTCAAGAAAATGGCTTGCCGGGAACACAGATATCGCTACAGTAGGTACCGAATCAGTCAATTTTTCTGCATTTGCCGTTTATCAAAAATGCGGCTTTATTCCTAGGGATATAGCTTACAGTTACCATATCTGGCTTGACGAAGCTTTAAGGTAAAATTACTTAAATACTGACAAATTTACCTGTTTGGATTGATTTCTCCACAGAATCTAGGATTTTTATTAAAGATACGGCCTCATTTATATTAGGTAAAGGGTAATAAGAAGGGCTTTTACCTTTGACTAAGTTGTTTAAAATCTGTACAACTTTTGGGATTGAAAACTCCTTAGGGAATTCCCTAGATGTAAAATTTTCCTCTCCTTTTTGATATATCTGAAGAGTTTGGGAAGATGTATCAGAGATAATGGTTCCTTTTTCTCCGTAGATTTCAAGGTCTGTTTTATGAATAGGCAACTGGAGATTGGCATTTAGCCAAATATGTCCTAAAAGACCTGATTTGAACTTCAATATTATTTGGTAGTCTTCTGGGTGAGCGTAATCCGGTAACATTTTAATCCCTGCACTGGCTTGGACTTCTATTACCGGTTCGTTGGCAATCCAGCAGGCGAGGTCAATAGGATGAGAACCACCTCCATATAAAAAGTTTTGGTTTAACCTCCAGTTTCCCGGTTTTAAGTATGGAGCCATATTATGAAGGTATGTTGACCTTATAGAGAAGATATCCCCGAGCTCTTTATTTGAAACACTTTCTTTCATTTGCAAAAAAGCCGGAGTAAGTCTGAGGAGATTTCCAACAAGAAAAGTTGTTTTATATTCTGAAACCAAATTTTGCAAGTAAAGCGCGTCTTGAAGGTCAGTTGTTAAAGGTTTTTCACAAAAAACAGTTTTCCCTTGTTTGATAGCCGCCGCCGCAATTTCAGTATGCAGATGGTCAGGAGTGCAGATGTAAACTAAATTGGCCCAATCCAGAGATTTTTCGAATGAATCGGTCGTTTGTACTCCTATCTTTGTAGCTACAAGGTGAGCTTTTTTGGAGTCAACATCGAATAAAGCTGTCTCTGAATTTGGTTCGGATTGCTGAGCCTTGGCATACCTTTCTCCTTGAACCCCGCTGCCTACAATAAGGGCTTTAATTGTACCTGATTCAACCATAGTAGCATTGTACTCCTCTGAGGATATTATTACAACTATAGGGTTACTTTGGCCAGAGGGTTTTGCCGGTTTCGTCTTCAATAACTATTGCTTCTACCGGACAGTTTTGAGCCGCGTCTAAAATTGTTTTTGGGTTATCATTTGGCTCGGGTTTGACCATACTGATACATTTATTATCCAGTTCAAATGTTTTTGGGGCGCTGACTGTGCAGGCACTGCAGGAAATACAGGTTTTTCTGTTTATTTTAATCGTCAGTTTTCCGCTTTTGTAGACTACTTCACTAGGTTTTGCCATATTATTAATGTTTAATAATGCCTTTCAAAATATATCCTCTCTTGAGGAAAATTAATTTCTGAAAGCTTTAATTTTACTTCCGCAATCATCTCGTTATTGCCGCAAAGATAAACGCTTGTAAGTTCCGGCGGCAGACTCTTAATATGTTCTACCATATGCGAATTTATATGTCCAGTCTTACCTACCCACCCGTTTTCCGGTTTCGAAAGTATAATTTCATATTGGAACCCAGGGCTTATTTTTTTCCAAGTTTCTAAAAATGCCCTGTCGAAAACATCCCCCTCATGCCGTAATCCCCAAAAGAAATGGATATTTTTCCCTTGCTCCAGAATACTTTCGACGATTGGTTTAATGGAAGCCAACCCACAACCCGTTGCCCCCATGACGAGGTTGGAGGCTCCATCTTCCTCTAACGCAAAGATGCCTTTTGGGGTGCTTGTTTGAATTTCATCCCCCGGCTTTAAATTTTTAAGATATTTGCAACCCGGGCCGTTTGGCGTGATGTCTATAAGTATTTCCCAAAATGGTAATTGTTTGGGGGATGAAGCGATGGAGTAGGCGCGGAAAAGCGAATTTTCCAAGGCAACTAAAATAAACTGGCCGGCTTTAAATGAAAATGATTTCTCGTCCTTGTGCTTAAGTTTAAAACGCAAAAGATGAAACTTGTAGTTTAACGGTTTATTCTCCAGAACCTCTGATTGTACGAATTTAATTGCCATAGATACGGTAAGCTGTAAAACGTTGTATAAGGAATTTTAACTGCCGTGGTTTTATTGACCTTAATATTCTAAAAAGTGTTGCCGGCCTGAAGTAAAATTCTCTTATTGCCCTGCTTTGTGCATCCATAAGGATCTTCTTGGTTAATCCTTTTGGTATCCACTCCGGTTCCCTGTAGCTGTCCTTGCCCCAATCCGGTTTAAATTTTCCTGAGAGCTGACCCCATAACTCCGATCCGGGGAGGACATCCAGGATCATGAAGTGAGCCCTTGAGAGCTTGGAGCTTTTTGCAAACTCAATACTTTCGTCTATGGTTTTCATTGTCTCACCCGGCAGCCCAAAAATAAAGAACCCCTGACACTCAATTCCGACTTTACTTGCAATTTCAATTGATTTTTTTATAACGCTGATTGTTTCAAGTTTTTTGATGTTTTTTAAAATTTTCGGGCTTGCAGATTCGATACCAAAAGCAAAAAAGTAACACCCGCTTTTTTTCATCAATTTAATTAAGTCTTCGTCTACCTTATCTGCTCTTATCCCGTTTGGGCAAGCCCAGCTGATTTTAAGGTTATTTTCCAAGATTAAGTTGCAGATCTTCTCAACATGATCCCTTTTTAAAGTTAAGTTATCATCTTCAAAATGGACCTCCTTTATACCGAAGTTTTTTATCAGATATTTTATCTCCTCAATAACATTTTCCGGAGTGCGGTACCGTATCTTTACATCGTAAAATTTCCGGCTGGCACAAAATGTACATAGATACGGGCATCCCCTGGTTGTCATTATTACCCCGATCGGGAAGTTTTTAACGAATGCCCCGTGTGGCGCCTTAGGATAAGTATTGGGGTCAAGCTGTTTCCAGTCCGGAAAAGGCAAGTCATCAAGAATTTTTGCTGCCTCCGCTTTTATAATCGGCTTACCACTTTCTAAATCTTTTTTAGAATATACTCCCGGAATGTTTTTATTCGAAGAAAAACTTTGTTTATTAACAAATTTATTTTTGGCAAGTTTTACAAGGGCAATTTCACCTTCCCCGCAAACTACATAATCGGCCTTTGAATCGGTTATAGTCTCAAGCGGTAAAAAGGTGGGGTGAACCCCGCCGATAATGACTTTATAGCCCTTCTCCTTTAAAGCTTTTGAAAGCTCTATAACTTCGTTATAGAAAGAGGTAAGGCAGGTAATTCCTACGGCGTCAGGTTTTTCCGAAACTATCTTTTGGAGTAAGGCATCATGTCCGGTGCCTTCCCTTAAACCGTCGATTATTTTTACATTAATACTGTGTTTTTTTAACGAAGACGCAAGGTATCCGATACCTAGTGGCGGGGTTATAATATGGCTTTTGTAGTTTGGCCGAACCAGTACGATTTTCATTTGTATGATTCTATCTATTTTAGTCTCTCTTGACAATACCTAACATATAGATTAATGTCAATATATTGTAAGCAGAGCTTGAAATTTTTCGCTTTGCTCAAAATTATGAAATTACACTCCAGTTGCTCGGGTTGTTTTGCAGGTTTGTCCTGTGACACAAGAATAGATATTATAAACCTTTTGCAAGGAAGGGGGCCGATGAGTGTTCTGGATATTGCAAAACATTTTAAGGTGACCCAACCGACCATAACCCACCACCTAAAGTATCTAAAGGAACTTAAGATTGTAAAATCCGAAAAAAAGGGAAGACAAGTTTTTTACTCCCTCAATTCAAAGTGCACTGATACCGATTGTGAAATTTTTCCCTGATAAGCAGAGCTTGCGAGCTAACGCTCTAAAGCAGAGCTTGAAATTTTGAGGACAAAATTATGAAAAAGGTATACCTTGACTATGCAGCTACAACCCAGGTTGATATAAAAGTCTTTATGGCGATGAAGCCGTATTTTCTGCAAAAATTTGGTAACCCCTCAGAACCCCATTTTTTAGGGCAGCAGGCAAGAAGGGTGGTTGAGGAGGTAAGGTTTAAAATTGCGGATTTTTTGGGGGCGGGCTCAGATGAGGTAATTTTTACCGGTTGCGCAACCGAATCAATCAATCTCGCGCATAAGGGTCTAGTTGAATCTTTAAATTCGGAAAGTAAGGTAAAGCCGCACATTATTACATCCTCCGTAGAACACAAAGCAGTTTTGGAAACCTGCAGGCATCTTAAAAATTCAGTAAAAGCTGAGGTTACATATCTTCCGGTTGACGAATTCGGAAGAGTAAAAGCGGAGGATGTGTTAAACGCAATTCGTCCGGATACTTGTCTTGTTTCAATAATGTATGTCAATAACGAAGTGGGGACAATTCAACCTATAAAAGAAATTGGAGCCATAATTAAAAAAGCTAATAAGGACAGATTAAATTCAGGGTTGAGCAGGATATTTTTTCATACCGATGCCACTCAGGCAATAGGACACTTAGATTGCAATGTGGATTATTTAGGGGTTGATCTGCTATCCTTGACCGGGCATAAGTTTTACGCCCCTAAAGGGGTAGGTGTTTTATATGTCCGGAATGAAACGCCGATGCAAAGGCAACAGGATGGAGGAGGGCAGGAATTTGGAATAAGGGCCGGGACGGAAAATGTCCCTTACATCGCAGGGTTAGGAAAGGCGTTTGAACTTTTAAAGAAAAGAAAAGAGGTCACCTCAAGAATTGAAATTTTACAAAAAAAACTTATTACTGGAGTACTAAAGATTCCTAATACCAGGTTGGTTGGTCATCCCAAAGAGAGGGTACCCCATATAGCATCCTTTATTATAGAGGGGGCAGAAGGGGAGTCAGTTGTTTTATATCTCTCGGATAAAGGCATTATTGCTTCTTCAGGGTCAGCTTGTACCAGTGGGATAGCAGGGCCTTCTCATGTCTTAACTGCTATGGGTGTTGCTCCCGAGCTTTCCCATGGCTCGGTAAGGTTTTCAATAGGGAAAGATACAAAAGAGGAAGATATTGATTACCTTTTAAAAGTTTTACCTGATGTTGTAACTAAGTTACGGAGGATGGCGCCCAGATGATAAAAACGGATAATCTTTTTAATCAGCTTTACTCTAAGAAAGTGATGGAACATTTTAAAAACCCTAAAAATATGGGAGAGATTAAGGATGCTGATGGGGTAGCAACAGTTGGCAATCCAATTTGTGGTGATGTAATGAAATTTTATATCAAGGTAGGGAAAAAGGGCGGGAGTGAAATAATATCCGATGTTAAGTTTCAGACTTTGGGTTGTGGGGCGGCGATTGCCACATCTTCCATGATTACAACTTTAGTCAAAGGGCAGCCACTTGAGAAAGCGGAGAAAGTAACAAAACAAGTTATTGCGGAAGCTTTAGGGGGGCTTCCTCCGGTTAAGATGCATTGTTCAGTATTAGCCGATGAAGGGTTAAAAAAGGCAATAAAAAATTACCGTCAGAGAAATAGAAAAACTTAATACATTGGGTTTTTCAGAAGTTCTGCATAATCATTTTTACCAAGCTGTTGCAAATTCTTAAAAACTTGTATATTTGGATGGTCAAAAACCTGAAATGTCTCCTCACTACTGTCATCGTTGATTATAAATCCCAATAAAGAGGGATAAGAATTAAATTCAGAGACTTTTTGATAACCAAGTTGATTTGTAAATAAGAGTCGGTAATATTTATTGGGAACATAATATTGATTAGCGAGTGGGTATTTCTGAGACAAATTCTCGATTGTTTTATATATGCGCCGGCTGCTCAGAACAATATAATCGGCAGAAGTTAATTTTTCAGCATAGTAATTAGAATCATTAGAATTAAAGCTATCTATGGATATTAAATTATAGACATCTGGTTTGAACGGTTCAATTTTTAAAGGTAAGGTTGAATCATGATATTCAATCATAATACTATTTCCTTTCGGAATATTTTGATAAATCCAGTTTGAAGCACTTATTCTAGAATCTTCTCTTGTGTAGATATTAAGGAATGAAAATGACCATAACAGGGTTACAATAAAAGAAACCAAAGATAAAATAAGGCCAATTTTAAAAAATCTATTCTGTATTTGGTAGAGAAGAATACTTGCACTGACAACTAAGAAGGGAATAAGTGGCAGCTGATAACGGATGAACTTTGCATACCAAGGGCCTATGACTAAAAAATAAATTAAAGGGAAAGATAAAAACAATAATAATTTAAAATCTCTTTGATGACGACAGTCGAATAATAATTTAATAAAACCGATCATAGATAATATAACTATTGGACCCATTTGCCAAAACAAATTTTTAATTTGAAAAATGTAGGGTAAACTATAAGCAAATTGAAGTGTATACGTAACTTTTTTTGCTCCAGTTACTACTGAAGACTCAAATTGCATTGACTTATAGAAATTTGGCCAATCCAGGACAGAATAAGGAGATAAGATCATGAACACACATATACTTGCAATAAAAAATATGATTAACCGTATATTTAACGTTAAAAATAATTTAGGCTGTTTTATGAGGAATAATAAATGCACTGCTACAACAGGAGTTATGAATAGTAATGCTGAGGTTTTGGTAGCGAGGGACAATCCGTATACGAGTCCAGCCAGGATATAGTTAAAAATAATTGGGTTTTTATATAGTTTAATTGAAATTAATACGATGGTTATCAGTAATAAAATTAAGAGACTTTCAGTGACGGCAAAGTGGGCTGCTTGGATTGATGCAGTATTTAAGGTATAGAGAAAGAGCGTGATTAGTGCTACCTTCTTGTTATATAGTTCCTTGGCTAAAAGGAAAATAACGATTGCCGATAAAGAAGAAAATAAAGCAGAAAAAAATCTTCCGATGACAATATACGAAAATATGCCATTGGGTTTAAAGTCTGGCCCTAGGGTTGTGGATAATATATCTGAAACACCCTTTTCTAGGTATATGTATATTCCCCCATAAGCAAAAAATTTTGGGTTTAACTGGCTGAAGAATTGAATTCTTCTTGCTGCGTTGGCTATATTTTCTTCATCCGGATGCAAAGAATAATTTTGATCCCAATTTAGATCATAAAAACGTAAAAAGATTGCTAAAAGAATAAAGGATAGAAGTAATATTTTTGATAGCATGTTTTATTATTTACTGATTATTTGATGTTGTCAAACTTTGTGAGATACTAATGGACAATTATCCATGAAAATTCATATAAGTAGACTTTCGGGTTTACGTGAGAGCCGTCGGTTGTTATTAATTGCTATTTTAATAATCTCTGCATTATTCCGCTTTATTGGTACTAATCCAGGTTATCCGCCAATTCATACTGATGAGGGTATTACCCATTATCAAGGTTTATCTATAATTTTAAAACATTCCCTTGACCCGGTACACAATAATACTGTTAATAAATTTGATTACTTAGTTTATCCGGTCATTGTTCCGCTTGTTAATGCCATTTTCTACTTATTTGTGTTTATTCCGGTCTATTCTCTGGGATATTTGATAATCCATATAGGAGATTTGCCATCTTTATTACGATCCAGCCCCGATCAATTGTGGTCAATAATTAGTACTAATATTTTTGGTCCGTCCAGAGTGAATGTAATCTTTTGGGGAAGGTATGTAACAGCTTTATTTGGAGTAGGAGTAGTTCTTATGTCTTACTTACTTAGTAAACAACTTTTCCGATCTGTTGCTATTGCTCTTTCAACTGCCTTTTTAGTTGCAATAAACTACCGTCAAGTTTTAAATAGTCATTTTGGGTTACCAGATATTTATAATGCCTTTTTTTTACTATTGGCACTTTGGATAATAGCCAAATTAATTAATCAACAGACGCGATTAAATTATATCTTAACAGGTTTTGCAGTTGCACTATCGTTTTCTACAAAATTCTTTTTTTATATTTTTATACCCTTATTTGTGGCAGTAACTTTTTATTCATTAAAATCAAAAAGCACCGAAAAATTTCTAAAAACTTTTTTTAAGATTGATCATCTGTTAATGATTAGTGTAGCGCTTTGCGTGATTATTATTTTGGGGGTGTATCACCTTATTTATTGGCCTGAAACAATAAAGCAACTAAATTATTTGTCCTTAAGAAATAGAGCTGGAACAATGGCGTTGGATATTTTTGCTATCTCATATCTTTATAATATTATGTTGGGGCCACTTACAACTATTTTAATTATCTTGGGAATTTTTTATGGGATTATTCGCCGTTTTTTTGTAACTTTCTTATTACTATCATTATTAATTCCTTTCCTGTTTTTTCTGTTATATTATTCTCAAGCTGGATCCTCACCCCGAAATTTTGTAACAATAACTCCCTTGCTACTAATGTTTAGTTCCTTAGGCATCTATTCCATTTGGAATTTTTTATTAAAGTATTCAAAATTTTTGGCAGTATTTTTTTGTGCTTTTATTATGATAATTATCACAAGTGAAGCTCTTAGGAACTCTTTAGTAGTTCCAATCGAATATTCTAAAACCTGGAACTATAAACTTGCCCAAAATTGGCTTGGTAAAAATTTACCGGAGAAATCAACTATTTTAGCGTACCATTATGCGCCGCTTCCTTCAAAGAACCTAAGAGTAACTGAGGTTAAATCCCCTGCCGATTACTCCCTCGCGGAGATGCAGGATCAAGAAATAGGGTGGGCATTTATTAATACCGAATGGATGAGTGACAGCTTTTTTTGGTGGATGAACCAGGATACTTTAACATCACTTAAGCTTTGGAATAAGCCAACAGCCATACTTTCAAATTCACCGCTGGCAAAATCCATTCTAGAATTAAAACAATTTATTGTTTTTGAAGCATTAAATCCCTGGCAAGCCCCGGATAATAACTTTTTAGTGGTAAAAGTCCCGGGAAAAATTACTTTTACAGATGGATTATTAATTAAAGCCTGGGATTTTTCTTTTTCCGGCTGGGAGGTTGTAAATGATAATTTCGGGGAAACCTCAAGCTTTACTTTGGATACTTTGAATGGGAAAGAGAACCTTGGTTCTTTAAAAATTGCCCAATCAAACAATCCTTTATATAGCCAGCGTTTTTTATCTGATAAGATATTGGTTACTGAGGGCAAAGTATATAAAATAAAGGGGTTTATCCGTTCCTCAGAAAATCTTCCATGGGAGAAGCGCGACGGATATTTAGGATTAGATTTTTTTTCTGATGGCGACGAGATTATAGGGACAGCTCTTTCAGCCAGGATTTACGGATCAGACAAATGGGTTGAAAGAGAGTTTGTAACTAAACTTCCGGAGGGAACCAAGTCTCTACGTCTTACTTTTCAGGTTGGTGTATTTGATAAGGCAAATTTTTGGCTAGATGATGTTACAATTTGGGAGTCCAAGGAACAATATTTTCAGGATGAAAATAAATATATACAATCTAAGTTTGACCTTGACGAACACCTTTTCTTAAACAGTAATGGAGGAATGTAAAAATGCACAGTTCAGATGGATTTGATTATGATCTAAATGCAGCCAGGCTAAATGGTAATATTTTCGAGCGGATATTTCATAATAGAAGACTAAAGTTTTGGTTATCGGGGGTAGAGTTTAAAAATAAAAAAATTCTTGATGTAGGATGCAATACGGGAATTTTATTGGTGCCTCTTTTAGAGAGGGGGATTGACGTGTATGGCATCGATATATCAAAAGGTGATATTGCCAAAGTGAAAGAAAAACTTAAAGACAAGGGTTTGCCGACAGAATGCGTTAAGGTCGCAGATGCCAGAAAGATACCCTACCCGGATAATTTTTTTGATGTGATTATACTTTCTGACATATTTGAACATATAAGCTCACCGGAAAAAGCAGCAAAAGAGGCAACCCGTGTAATAAAACCGGGAGGTAAAATCTATGTTACGGTCCCAAATTCCTGGCACCCTGTGGTGAGGTATCCTTGGGTTAGAAAATTATTGACCGGTCGTAAAGATGTGGATGAACATTTGGATGTTCCGTACAGCAAACAAAAACTTATTAAGCTCTTCCTAAAAAATAAAATTTTAAAGGTAGGCACTACCGGTTTTTGGAGTGAAATTTTCGGAGTATTTACCAAATGATCAAAAGGATTAAAAAAAAGATTTTGAAAGTGAAATTTGATAAGATAAAAATACTCCTGCTGGTTATTCTGATTGCTGGGTTTTTAATCCGCGTTCTTGGTGTCTATCCGGGTTATAGCCCTTACCATCCTGACGAGGGGAAAGCGGGTTATTCCTCCGCCTGGTTTATGTTCATGAACAGGACCTTAGACTTACCCCACTACCATTACCCGGCTTTAATACCTACGATTGAACTTTTCTTTATGGTTCTATTTTTTATTCCCATTTTATGGATTAAACTGTTGACGACTAACCCTGATATAGTCTTATCTAACTTAAATAAGCTGCCGGAAATTTTTCAAAATTATATTGCCTTAAGATCTGATGTCGAAATTATGTTTTTAAGCAGATATCTGATGGTCGCTTTCGGAGTTTTAACTTTGGTTTTCTCTTACTTGACCGCAAAAACCCTTTTTTCATCCCGCAGGATCGGTCTTTTTACAGCCTTAGTTTTAGCAGTAAATTTGCGGGCGGTTTCAAGCAGCCAACTTGATTTGCCTGACGGATATAGCGGTTTCTTTTTGATATTAGCTTTTTATATCCTCTCAAGGTTAAAAGATAACCCAAGCCTAAAATTTTATATTTTAAGCGGTGTAAGTATTGGGCTTGCGATCTCGGCTAAGTTACAGTTCTTCTCCCTTTTACCGTTTTCAGTCCTGCATTTATACCTTGCCCTAAAACAAAAGACTGTAAAAGGCAAGTTAATAACCCTTTTTTCTAAAAAGGTTTTTTTCTGGTCATTATTTTTAATTTTCACCCTGGTATTGGTAAATATTGGGCCGCTTTCCAATTTTCAAAAATTCTATGAGACTATGTCACGGCAATCTGACCTTTATGGATTTGGAATTAATAAATTGGGCTTGACCGGGCTGTCTTATTTTTACCATATTGTTTTAACTCCGGGTGTAGTGGCCTTATCTTTAGTGGGGCTTATTGTGGGGCTTATTAGGCATCGCCTGTCAACCTTTTTAGTGTTATGCCTCGTAGCTTTTTACCTTTATTATTTTATTTATCTCACCCGCGGTTGGTTTTATCCCAGAAATTTTGTTAGTGTTGTCCCGTTCTTTGCAATTTTGGCAGGGTTAGGCCTGGAAAACGTCTGGAATTTTTTAAATAGCCATATTAAAAAAATCAGCTTGGCCACAGGTATTTTTATCGTGATTATTTCGCTAGCTTTGTTTGGGTCGATAAGGAATTTGATAGTTCATACAGTTAGCTATTCAAAACCCTGGAATATAGTTACTATGCGCAGTTGTATAGAAAAGAATGTAGCTTTCGGAAAGACGGTAGCTGCGCATCCGACAGACAAATATATTTTATTTTCACTTCCCTCAATTGATGTTAATAAGAAGTTGAACTTTATACCGATTAACATCGAAACTTCATATAGCTTGGCTGAACTTCAGGAGGAGAAGGCAGACTATGCTTTGGTAGGCTTGGATGTTGTTGGTGACAGCAACTCGGTATGGTGGATGACGAAACCAAACTATTGGGACAAACCGGTAGGGGTTGCAAAGAATCTCTTTGTAAGTTTGGCTGCAGTGGAACTTTTTCAAAACACTGTTTGTTCCTCTGTTAAGCCATGGCAGGCTGTAGAAAATAATTATGCTTTTGTAAGTATTCCCTCTCCGACAGCAACGGAATGGGAAAAGGTGGAAGCCTTTGAATTTGATTCTGAAAGCGGACTGACATGGAAAAAAGTTGACGGCTTCTTCGGGTTAGGGAATAATCTGATACTGGATAAAGAAGAGGGAAGGCAGAAAGAAGGTGCTCTTAAGATTATATCGGTAACTCCTAAGCTTCCGGTTGTAAGATGGGTATCCCCGGTTTTTGAAGTTGTACCCGGAAAAGTTTACAAAGCGGAAGCCTGGATTAAATCAACGGTGCCGGTTGAGCAAAAAAGAAGGGATGGATTTTTAAGACTGGATTTTTACGAAAAGGTTCCCGATGTTTGGAATGAGGCAACACAAAGTAATACTACCTTTCTCTCTTCGAGATACTTTGGGTCTAGGGAATGGAAAATAGTTAATGCCTTAGGCGAAGTCCCACAGGAAGCCAAGTTTGCTACAATTAGCTTCCAGGCGTCTTCGCCGTCCGTATCCGATTTCCTGCTGGACGATGTTACCTTATATCAGGGCGCGGATGAGAATTTTAAAATGAATAAATCAGGGTCTAAGCTTGTACTGGATGATGATGTACTTGTTCCGAATTTAGGATCAGGCTATTAATGATTAAAAAATTAAAAAATATAAATTGGAATTTACACCTCCTGGCTGTTTTGGCAGTGGCTTTTGTCCTGTTTGTTTCTTACGGCCAAACCCTGGGGATGTATTTTTGGCAAGATGATTCAGCTTTAATTTTTAAGCTTCAGCATCAGGAAGAAGCCGCTGGAAGCTATGGTTTGGGTATTATAGGCGAAGGTCCTTATAAGTATCTAATAACTCCGTTTGTGCCGTTTTTTCCTGTCTTTGGGATGAATCCTTTTGGATACTTTATGGTGGGTTTTATTGCCTACGGTATTTCTACAGCAGCCTTTTACCTTTTTTCTTCCCAACTTCTTCAAAGCAGAAAAGCAGGATTTATTTCAACCCTGATTTTTGCTGCAGGTTATATAGGTTCCGATACGATGTTCCGTATTAGTAATTCATGGCAGACAAATTTTGGGCTAACGTTTGCATTGCTTTCTTTTTGGGCCTATGTCAAATTTTTCAGCGGCCGGTTTAGAATACTTTTTTATTTGGTCAGCCTCCTTTTTTTCTATTTGTCAGTAGAATTTGTTTATATCAGGTCACATAGCCTAATATTCCCGATTTTTATCCTGGATCTATTATTTACAATTTACTTTTTTAAGTTACTAAAAATTCCATGGTTATTATTACGGCAGATACCTTTCTGGTTTATTTTTTATCACAGATACATGGTTGAAAGCATAGGGTCTTCCGGGGTCGGATCGGTGTTTAAATCTATTTTAGAAGGAAAATTGGAAGTTTTAGCAAGTTTTTTTGCGATTCTTGGGAATATATTTGTGGCATACCCTTTGCAGGCCAAATTTTTAAATTTAGTAACTTCCCGGGAACAACAGATATTACTCATCTCTTTTATGATATTTTCCATAATTATCCTCAATCTTTTCTCAGCAGCCAGAAAATTTAAGATTCTGGCAGTTGTTCTTTTAACCGCTGCATTTTTTTTAAACCGCTTATTTATTAGTAAAGATCTTTTTTGGTACAGGACGACCTCTGATTTTATTTCAGGCGCATTGGGTCTATATGTTTCTGTATTTATCATTACATTATCTTTAGTACTGCGAAAAGAGATGAAGATCTTAAGTTTGACGCTTCTTTTGGGCCTTGTCGTTGCCTCATCACAGATTTTTGGCTACTTTATCCAGTATCAGGAAGCGATATTTTCTACAACACACAGATATCTTTCATACAGCTTCATAGGGTACAGTATGGTTTTAGGGGGGGTAGCCTATGCTGTTTTCCTAAAAGGGAAAAAGAAGTTATCTATTTTTCTTCTGGGTATAACTTTATTTACCAATATATATCTTGGTTTTAGTTATCAGAATAAATTTTTAGGTGAGGTTAGCCGCCCAACAGGGTGGTTTTATAAGGAATTAAAAAACGAAGTCCCGGAGATAAAAAAAGGGGCGTTGTTTCACTTCGATATTGACGGAAGGAATTTTTACCGGCAGCAATTCAATAATTTTTTCTCAGTAGGTTCTATGCCGGAATCTACGGCTCTCGCAATTTATTACGGAGTTGACAGGTATGATGTTTCGTTAATCGGAGAATTTGACGAACTCCTTTATAAATTAAGTTTAAAACAGGCTGATTTGGATAATATATATAATTTATACTACGGTCCTGATGGTCTGAAGAATGTCACGGAAGAAACACGCAATCTCTTAAAGAATGGTTCGAAACCGGAAAAAGTTGATATAGAAAAATCCGGAAATTTAAATACAAAACCGTTGACGCCGATGCTTTTAACGGTTAAAGCCAGGGTGGTACCGGATACAGCCTCTATATTTTTTCCGTATTCTTCCAGTGGGCAGAAAATAAGCACTCAGTCTTTCCAGGAAAAAAAGATAATGCTTAATTTTCTACTTTCCCGTGGCGAATATTTCAGGACAGTTTCCCCTTCCAGCCTATCGGAATGGAAATTTCAGGAGACTGTGTATGTTTCAGATAATAATCTGGATACAAGTTGGCGCGGACACAGGATTTACTGGCATGAAAAAAGACACGAACAATTAAACCTGGATTTGGGGTCAATCAAAAAAATAGGTAAACTTATCTGGAAGAACTGGACCCACACACTGACTCCAACAGGATATACTATTGAGCTGTCCGAAGACGGTAATAATTTTAAAACAGTAAAGAAGGTTGTAAACGGTCCGGAAAGAAGTGACGGGGAGATTGTAGAAGAAAATTTTGACGATACAAACGCCCGGTTTGTCCGTATGGATATAACATCTACCTTATCTAATGATGCTCCTGCAATTTCCGAAGTAGAGGTAATTGATTCGTTATACGATGGAATCGATATAAATAAGGCATTTGCATTTGCGTTTAACCCATTTGAATACGTGGAGAACAAGGAAGAGATGGAGTTTATTTTATCTAGGTCGGCCCCGCTTATTGAAATTGTTGCGGATTTAGAGACTGATAAAGGAGGTGTAACATCAAAAAGTTCAGTAAAAAATCTATCTACTGTTAATAATTACGAATTTATCTTAAGCCCCGGTGGTACAAAGATTAAAAGTCTTAATTTAAGTATTAAAAATGCTCCTGTAAAGCTTAATATAGAATCGGCGGAAATTCGCAATTTAAATTTAAGCGATATTGAACAAAGAGGCCTTATAAAAGAATTTAAGGAAAATTAATGTACAAATTTTTATCTTCAAAAAGCGCGTTGGCTTTGGTTTCTGCTTTGGTTTTTTTTATTGCAGTATTTTTAACCCTTTCCGATTACGGTATTTCTTGGGATGAAACGATACATTTCAGGAGAGGCCAGGCCTATCTGAATTATTTTCTTACCCGACAGTTAAATTATGAAAAATTACCGATATTAAATCTCCAGGGAACAAACGGTGATCCTTCAAAAGTTATATACAGACGCAGCCTTTATCAGAATGATTTTCATAACGGGGAGTATTTTTTAAAAAATGACAGTGGTCATCCTCCATTAAATGGGATACTGTCTGCGCTGTCAAATTATATTTTTTTTCAGGAGTTGGGGATAATTGGTGATGTTGAGGCTCACCATCTTTTTAATATCTTTGCCGCATCGATTTTGGTGTTTGTTGTGGTATCTTTAGCAGTTGAATACTTTGGCATCTTTGCGGCTGTAATATCTTTCCTGGCCCTTTTCACTTATCCATTATTTTTTGCGGAGTCGCATTTCAATGTTAAGGACCCTCCTGAGGCTGCTTTTATTGCGGCTACTATTTGGGCATTTCTTAAATATCTTCGAAAAGGGAGTCTTGGATGGATTATTATAGCTTTTATATTTTTTGCACTGGGCCTTGGGACAAAGTTTAATATTCTTTTTCTTCCGCTAATAATATTTCCTTATCTTTTTTTACGATACGGTCAGAAATCCAAAAATTTTTTAGATGTAACAGAAATTAATTTTAAAAAACTTGCTTTAATTTTTCCTTTGGGATTTGTAATTATCGGAATAATTTTTGTTGGTAGCTGGCCATATCTTTGGCAAAACCCGGAGAATATATTAAATATTTTTGAATATTATAAAGGTATCGGGACAGGGCTCAGTTACCAGCCGGAAAACTTCTTTATTTTTGGTTTTAATACTTTCCCTTTACTTTGGATATTATTTACTACTCCGCCTTTAACTCTAATTTTCCTAATTTTTGGCTTATTGGCTGTATTTTTAAGCAAAGATGACAAAAAGTCTTTTGGTTTTTTATTAATACTTTGGTTGGCAATACCTATTTTAAGGGTAATACTTCCGGGTTCAACCATTTATGGAGGGATACGCCAGGTTATGGAGTTTTTACCGGCGATGGCGCTGCTTTCCGGATTTGGGGCATGGCAGATTATTCAATGGTCGAAAAAGGGGAAAGCTATTGCACTGATTTTACAGGTCGTTCTTATCCTGCTGTTTTTATGGCCAGCCTCCGTTCTTATAAACCTTCATCCGAATGAAAATGTATATTTCAACTCGTTTATAGGAGGGTTATCAGGGGCCAAAGAGGTAAACTTTCCTTCCTGGGGTAACAGTTTTGGAAATGCATACTATCAGGGAATAAAATGGATTAACGCAAACTCTGATAAAGATGCGAAAGTAGTGCTTCTACAGGGCACACTGGCAAATGCTCCTCTGATATATTTTCGTCCAGATATAAAGTATCTACCGGAAAGTGCTTCAGGCAAAAAAAACTATTTCAGTGGCATAAACAGGGAGGGAGAATATATTATGGAGCTTACTTTTAACGACAGCGGAAAAGATTTTTTTTATAGGTGGGAATATGTTGAGAAATTCTTAAATCCGGTTTACGAGTTAAAAGTTGATGGTGTTTCAATCCTAAAAATTTGGCAGAATGATTTAAATAATACAAAAGAGGGAATGAGACTTGCTCCGGTAGTTTTTAAAAATCCGGTAAAAACAGTGGTTGATAACCAATTTTTATATATTGATCCGGAGAGGAAACTAAACATTTCAAACTTGGAAATTGAGTTTGATCAGAGAGAAAGCTGTTCAGGTCTTAAAACGGCGTTTATGGAAACATCTGTGGACCGTATTAACTGGAACATTGAAAAGGACGCGGTTCCTCAAAACCAGATTTTTGGAAATCCCAATTTAGAAAATAAAAAAGTTTCCTACCATTTTGCAGGAAGGCCGGCTAAATATATAAGGGTTGCCACCGACAGCAAAAATTCCTGCCTCTTCAATAATCCTAAAGTTACGATTACATCACTTGAGTCTGACTGATGAAAAATTTTATATTTAGACTGGCTCCTTATATTATTTTGGCCGGGGTAGCTTTTCTTTCTTACCACCAGCTTCTTGAGATGTATTTTTGGAGGGATGATTATACTGGCCTTTACTTTAGCCAAAAAAGTTTAGTTGGCGAACCTGCGTTTATGTACCCTTACCAAATAGCATTTTTAGTGGAAAGATTTTTTTGGCAATTTTTTGGTCTTGAAGCTGCCCGTTACTTTTTGGTGGAGATTGTTTTGTATGTTTCTGCAACCTGCCTGCTCTTTTATTTTCTACAAAAATTGTTTAGGGATAAGAAAGTTGCATTTTTTTCCACTCTGGTTTTTGCCGCAGGGTATATAGGACAGGATGCAATGAAGATGTCTATGGGGGATGGTTTGGGGACAATGGTAGCCATTAATGTATTACTTTTGAATCTGGTTGTATTTATACAATATCTTCAGACCAAGAAAAGGGGATTGTTTATTTTATCTCTTGTTATATTTTTCCTGACGATTGAAGTTGCACCACAAAGGACAAGCAGCTCTTTGCTGATTTTTTTACTTCTGGATTGGCTTTTATCTTTTAAAGAAAAAAAGAAAGATATCTTAACAAGAAATTTAACTTTCGTCTTAATGTTTCTTGTACAATATTTTATACACCCCAGTGCCTGGATTTTGGGATACAGAGTTATACCCCCGGGTCATTTTTTAGGACTCTTTGCAAATTTTTCACCTATATATTTTTTAAACTTTCTGGGGACTTTTTGGAATATGCTTTTTCCCTCCCATTTACAGTTACAGTTCAATACCTTTATAGATATATATAAAGATCCCCTTAATTTTTCTAAATTTTTGTTAGCCGGTATCCCGGCTTTTCTATTCGCATTTTTAACTTTAGTTTTTTTAAAATTTATCCGACCCTCTGTTTATAATTTTTTATATATTGGAAAAAGTGTTGCAGTTTTTACTGCCTTCTCGATTTTTTGGGCATATTTGACCATCGGGATTAAAATTGACCAAACAGATTTGGTTTCTATTTTTAACGGGGGGATATTTTTAGTTTTTTTAGCTATCTGGGTGGTAATTGGGGCAGCAAAGTCAAAACTTCTTTCTGTATTTAACCTTTTGGCTATTTTCGGTGTACTTGTAATTTTCTTTTTAACTATTCCGGAACGGGTTTTAGTAAGCTATAATCGCTACCTTCTTCTACCATCCTTTACGGTCGCATTTCTGCCGGTAATTTTTATTACCAAAGAGTTTTATCAAAAGGGCGGGATTCAAAAAAACTTTGCCAGAAGCCTTTTTTTTGCAGTTGTCTCTGTTTTGGTGGTATTGCGTTTATTTACCGCTTTGTCAACACAGCAGGAGTTTGTGCAGTCTTATAGCCAACATGCCAAAAGATTTTACCAGCAACTTCGGGGGTTTCTGCCAGAGGTTAATAAAAAGAAAATGGTTTATGTGGAGGGTGCAACTAAGGAACTGGATCTAAGCATTGGAGATGCAGCCAGGGTTGGTTATTTAGGGTCTGAGGTTGCGGTGGCAATAAACCTCAACACCAGGAAAGAAAACATCCTTTTGCCCCAATCATTGGAAGAGATCCCCATGTTCCTTAATAAAAATAGAGAGATCGGGATTGATGATGTATATACATTTTTATATACCGAGCAAGGCCTTTTTGAAACAAGCAATATAACAAAGGAGCTTTTACAAGGGGGCAGCAAAGTGACTACTATATTGTCAACAGATTGGGAAAAAGGGATAAGTTTTTATCCTTCTGCGAAGATTTGGACTTTGCAGCCTATTGAGGTTACAATCCCGCTTAAAATTTCTGCCGGGGTTTTAGAGACAGAGGTTTTTTGGGAATATAATACATTTGGCGCAGTCCATAAGGATAGGTTTGTAAAGATTCCTTTTTTTCAAGATGGGTTATGGCATGAATATAAGTTTATTATCCCTGCAGGGGGTGAATATTTAAAAAGGGTATATTTTAAAGATTTGACAAATGTGCCGGAGATTGGAACGGCCCAATTTAAGTATTACAAAGGGGGGTAATTAAGCTTTCTTATGTTTAGTATCTACCTTTTTAGGGTTTTTAACTGCCATTTCACGAATAATTTCCGTGACCTTCTGGTTTATCTGGTTTAAGGTGAAAAATATTTTATAGATTAGGTAAAAAGTGAGAATGACCGCCAGGTAAATTACCAAATCTACCCCCCGGCTTATCCCTAAAAAATGTGCAGCCCTGATTAAAGTATTTTGCTCAAAGATAAAAAATAAAACGGAGATCCAAAGTAAAAGCCAAATTGAGGTAAAGTTCCTAGATAAATTCCCGTGCCTAAAACTTACTGCAGTTTTATAGATTATAAAAATAATAATTGTTGAAAGAAGCAGTTGTGATATAGACATAATGTTAATACAATTTTCTAGTTACCAGGTCTACAAAAACTTTCAGTGCATTCAAATTTTTTTCCCCTTTTTGTTTTGAATAATCGGTATATATAACAGTTACCGGGATCTCAATATATTTTAATTTTTTTGCTTTTATCTGGTCAAGGATTTCCGAAGCGTGCGCCAACCTATTTTGGGTGATATTAATCTTATGCAGAGCTTTATTGTTAAAAGCCCGCAGGCCGTTATAAGTATCGGTTAATTTTAGGCCGGAAAAAATAAATGTAAATATTATACCCAACTTTAATGTGATTAGCCTGGTTAATGAAATATTTACGGCATGGCCTAAAAACCTGGATCCTAAAACTATATCTGCCTTTTTTTGGAGGATAGGCTTAACCAGTTTGGATATGTCGGATGCTTTAAATTGTCCATCGGCGTCATAAGTGATTACAATATTTGCCCTCTGTTTTTTTGCATATTCAAATCCTGTTTGGAGGGCTGCACCCTGGCCGAGATTGGAAAGGTGCCGGAGTAGCGTTACCTTTGCGCCTTTAACCAGTGTTGAAGTTTTATCAGATGAACCGTCATCAACGACAATGATTTCATCAACATATTTTTCTAAATCGCTTAAAACAGCGGCAATGGTTTTCTCTTCATTAAAGGCAGCAATGACAGCAAATATCCTTAAACTATTCATAGTATCAGGCTTTATGTTATATATAATTTTAGAATATGTCAAAGACACTAAAAACTGCGGTTTTAATTTTTCTTTTTTTATTCATACCCCGTTTATGGATACTGCTGAACTCTTCATATACCTTTTACTCTGATGATGCAATTTATGCTATTTTAGCCAGGTCATGGACTTTAGGGGAGTGGCAGTATGTTTTCCATCCCACCTGGCCTCCTCTTTACCCGGGCCTGTCGGCCATTATAGCTTTGGTTATACCGGGTTTTGAAAACGCTTTAAGGTTTACGTCTTTGATTTTTGGAACGGCAGTTGTAATCCCTTTGTATTTTCTTTTAAGGCATACTATGCCACAATTTTTTGCAATATCTTTTTCTCTCGCGGTGGCCATTTTTACGCCGGTGCTCACTATGTCACTCCTGCCGTTATCCGATTCCCTGGCTGTGTTTTTAATTATTTCCGGGCTTGTATCGGTATTTTTGGGTCTTAATCTTAATGATGGGCATAGGCTTAAATTATTACTCTTGGGTTCCGGTTGTTTTGGTTTGGTATATTTAACCCGGACGGAAGGGACGATGTTTTTCTTTTTAACACTTATATTTTTACTGTCCCAGATAATAAGGGTCCGTACTAAAAAGTATTTTTTAACGGTTTTATTATTTATTACGGTTTTTGTTATTACTATTAGCCCTTATGTTATAGCATCAAGGGTTCAAATCGGGGAATGGTCATTGTCCCCAAAATTCTCTGCCCAGATCCAACAAGGCCATGCATTTGCACTCAATAATAGGGGTACCACTTGGGCCCAGGAGGTGACTTCTCCTAAGGCTCCGGATTTTCAATCACACTATTTTAGAAATGGGACAGGCTATCTTTTGGATAGGTTGTATTACTTTATGCGTTTGTATCCGGAGAAGCAATTAAAATGGCAGGCAGTTTTTTTGTCCATTTTCCCTGTCTGGATAATACCGTTAATATTAGTTGGTGTGGCTTCTGTTTTGAAAGGAAAGTCGAGATGGGGAGAAGTGTACTTGATTTTTATTATGGCGGCTGCAATCCCGATAACAATTTTCTCAACCCCTGTGCATGATATCCGTTACTTAGTCTGGACCATCCCGCTCTTTTTATATTTTTATTATCTGGGGGTTTTAAGAGTTGTCAAAAAAGGATGGGCTACTGCGATTTTAGCTTTATGTGCGGTGTTTATTTTCCCGGGGGCTACTGTAGATAACCTGATAAACCTGAGAAGTTTAGCAGGTAATTTCAGCAGGGTTTATAACAGAAGTGAGTTGAGGGACGCAGGATTATGGATTAAAAATCATACTTCAAGCCCAATACCAAAGGTGATGATAAGACATGAGGGGGTGGAGTTTTATAGCGGGGGGGAAACTGTTTATATGCCACAGGTAAGCTATGGTGATTTATTAGAATATGCTAAGAAAAATAATGTAGATTTTATAGTGGCTTGGGATGAGGAACTAGCTGGTGATAAAGAACTGGCGACATTACTAGGTGGCCAGGCAGAACATTCAGGCTTACAGGAAGTGTATTCTACAAAAGGCCTAAGCTCAATTATCATTTACACACTTGCAAAATAGCAGCTGACCAAATAATATAACTTAGATGGTTAAGATATTTTTTACCCTGGTTTTATTTTTAGTTATACTAGTGTCTCCTGTAAAGGCAGAACACCAATCCTTAGATATAGCAACAAGCTCAGCGATTAAGGTCGAAAAGCTTGCAAATGTTATTGACCGTCTTGGTGAGAAAATCCAGGGCTTTTTCAAGTTCTCTTCAGAAGATAAGGTAAACTACCAGAAAGAATTGTTGGAAAGAAGGTTTGCGGAGCTCCTCTTTGTGATAGATAACGGGCAAGGGGATTTAATAGAGGAGGTCTCCGGGAGATATGCAACGTATGTTGGAAGGTTTGCAGATGACTTAATTTCCAAAAAGGTCAGTCCGCAAAGTGATAAATACTTGACCATGTTTGAAAATCATATGAAGATACTGCCGGTTCTTCGTGACCATTTTCCGGCTAATTCAGGTTTCTGGCTCTTGCTTCAGCATGATATAAACACGGTTCAAATCTTCTCGGATAAAACTAAAAATTTTAAATAGCCGATTTGAGAAAAATCCTTCATAATCCATCCCAAAAATTATTTCTAATGATTATGCTGGTTGGCATAGGCTGGCTTCTTTTTATCTTTTATAACTCTGCGAGGCAAGCTTGGGTTGACGGTTTAATGGAGGCATGGTTTATGTCCAAGGGTCTGGTGATCTATAAGGACTTTGCCTCCCAGTATTTCCCTACACTTTATTTTTTAATGGTTCCTTTCCACCGGATTTTTGGTTTTGTCCAAAATCCCACCATCTTTTTGGCACCTTTTACATCAATAGTTACCTTCATAACGCTTGCTATTATAAGCTGCAAAATACTTAAAGGCTGGTATCGATTTTTGCCGCTTATATTCTTTCTGATATGGGATCCGGTTTTAAGCGAAAACCATTACTCAACAACAATGTTCCAAAATACCCTGATTTTAGTTGCATTCGGGCTCTGGTGGAGCTGGTTTGATAAACCCAGGAAAATTTATGCCTTCATAATAGGTCTGTTACTCGGGATAGCTTCTACATCCGGACAGATAGTTTCCATATTTTCTGCTGTTGTAGGATTTTCAATCCTATACCGGGTAATTAAAGAAAGAAGCAAGGTACATAATATAATTTTTTTCTCAGCAGGATTTTTAATACCCTATGTTTTTATATTTAGCTGGCTTTTTTACCATGGTGCGCTGGAAGCCTTTTTTAATTGGGCCATCGCTTATTATTTTTCCGGTGGCGGTTATCCTTACGCTATGGGTAGGGGGTGGGAAAATCTTCTTTTTTACTTTACCTTTTTTAGTCCACTAATTTTCGTTGTAATTTTATTTTTCCAAAAAAAAGGATTAATGCAGAGCAAAAGAACCTTCTGGCTACTAATGTTTTTAACTTTTCTAGTTCCTTTTTGGTTTGCCATTTTTCACCCTAACCGTCTTATGACTGTTGAGGCAATTATGGCCATAAGCCTGGGCTTATCTTTACAAGAGCTTACAAGAAATCGTAAGAAAATTAATTTTCTTAAAGGAGTAAGTGTATTCTTGCTTGCGATGCTTATTATAACTTTTTATTTTGTAATGATTCCTATTTATAAAAGGAATTTTTCCCATCCCCCGGAAACCAGAAACAGGACGGCCACTTATCCGGATGACCCAATGTATGAAATAAATAAATGGGTTATAAATAATACCCCGAAAGAGGCAAAGCTATTTGCCACAACTGACAGTATTATATATCTGGAAACAGACAGGTTAATGGCTAACCCACGGGCTGTAACAAACCTTCCTGTATTTTACCGGGAGATTAATCAGGCTGCTTTGGAGCTACAAGATAACCCCCCTGATTATTGGGTAATTGATGAAAGGCAATGGAAAAGGTTTGAGGATATGGGTTTTACCCAAGCTTCCCAAGTCCTGCAGAAAATTTTATCCTGTGAACAGGTTATTTTTCAGGCTGAGTATGTCACCATTAGAAAACATGAGGCGGGTAAAGATCTATGTCTGTAAAAGCTTAAGAGCAACTCTTCTGCCATATTTCCCAGTCCGAAAAAGAAGAAACTTGTTTATAGCAACTTTTTAATTCTCCCATAATAAACCCGGTAATTTCGGGGCTATCCCACCCTTCAGGAGAGCTTATTCTTTTTAAGTAAGAAGGACTGATAACCCAATAGTTCGGTCGGTTGTTTTGGATAATGGGTGCAACTTGGCCGATTGGTTTATAATGCCATGGTAAAACAGTGAAGAATTTTGTAGATGGTAACCGCTCAGCTTTAAAATAAAACAAACCATCTCCAGCAACTAATACAGTATCTCTAGTTGTTGTATTTTCTTTTATCCATGTCACTGTATCAAGCATGCTGTCTCCGGGTAAAATATCATTGGCAATATTATTATTTCTCCCTGATATCAGCCGCGCAGAATACCATGGAAGTATTGTTATAAAGAGCTGGTAAATCATAAATATTCCCGCTGCTAAAGTAATTATTTTTGGGAAAAGCCTTTTAGATTTTATACTCAGTTCTAAAACTAATCCGAAAAGTAAGGCGAGTATTGGTAGGGCATAGAGAAAATGATGGCGGTGAAAAACACTGAATATTATTGAAGGAATTGTGATGATGCTTACTGAAAGCAAAAGAAAAAGAGCAGTCCGGAGTGTTGGTGGGATTACTTTGAGCGTGGAAATTGAATAAATGCCGATAATGACAGGTATGTAAAATAAAAAGATTTCATTCCATGGGAGATTTAATAAATTACCGGATCCCCGGGCTAGCTTTATATAATTTATGTAATAAAACAGGTTGTTATAGATTAGGTCGGGAAGAGCATTCTGCTTCACAAAATAGAGAGATACTAAAAGCATGGGCAGGATAATTGCAAAGGATAAAAACAGCAAGCTTTTTAAAAATTGCTGATTTAAACCTTTACGGATATTTAAAAGAGTAAATATTGTAATTACAAATAACGCCAGTGCTGAAATCTGGTTAAAAAGTACAGTTGATGAAATTAATATTCCTATTATAAATATGTCGCGGTTTTTATTGTACCGACGTAATACCACTCTGCGTAAGCAGGTGGATGTAGTAGGTTCCGACGAAGTCGGACTCGCGAAGCGAGAACAAGAAGATACCCCGACCGTAAGGTCGTGGGTAGAGTCATTTTTAGAGCCTAAAAAGGAGAAAACCCGATTAACCGTTAATATTAAAAAAAACCCTGTTATTGCTTCTCCTGAGTATTGAATAGCTGTCGTGAAGTAGTAAAACAAAACTGCAAAGAAGAATAAAGAGAGCGAAGTGCCCAAAGGGGATAGAAACCGTGTTGCGGTCTTAAAAATTAAGATTAATGTAAGTAAGGTAATAACAAGACTAAGCAATGGTTCTGTTTCTAAATTCCAATTTGTTACTTTAAAAAACGGTAATACAAAATAAGTAGATAAAGGTAAATAAAAATTCAAAAAATCTTTGTACATTACTAATCCTTTATCCGTAAACCAGGCCATAAGAACTCCTGAATGCCAAATTAGATGGGGAAGCCTGAAGTAAAGAAGTACCAACCAAATACCGGAAAATATTAATGAACCAAACCTGATCATCTCCCTGATTTTATCAGTTTTTATGCTTTAATGGTAAAGTCTTTTTTGGTATGATAAACCCGGGTTAAAACCATGAAAAATACCCTTCCCAAGGTTTCTTATATTATTCCAACTTTAAACGCCGAAAGATACTTAAATAAGTGTCTTGAAAGCATAAGAAAACAGGATTATCCGGAGGATAAATATGAAGTTTTTATTGTAGATGGGGGATCATCTGATAAAACCTTAGTTATTGCAAAGCAATATGAGGCTAAAATTTTAGATAACCCTGCAAAAGACCCCGAAAGCGGAAAATCTATCGGTATTTTAAACTCACATGGAGAAGTTATTGTCCTTATGGATTCGGATAATGAAATCATAAAAAACGACTGGCTTAAAAAAATGGTCCAGCCCTTGGTTGAGGACTATAGCCTTTTTGGTGTTGAATCACTTTATTTTTCTAAGGAAGGAGAGAGTATTTTTAATACTTATTCAATGGTTGCCCATATTGCAGATCCTTTTTCCCGCCAGTTGGCAGCTTCTTTAAATAAGAAAAACAAAGGTAATTATATTGAACTTACGATACCTGAGGGGTGTTCTTATCCCCTGGGGGCAAACGGTTTTCTCTGGAGAAGAAGCATAATTGAGGAGGTAGGTGCATATAAACCAAAATTTGAGGAGTCAAATTTTTCTTACTTTGCAGCTAAAATGGGATATAGAAAATTTGCGCGGGTTCCCGGATATGGAATCTACCACTATCATATTGATTCCCTCCATGATTTTATCCAGAAGAGGTTAAAAATAGGCAATAAATTTTTAAACAGAAAGGATGAGAAGAAAAGGACGTGGTTGGAGGGTGTATCTCGCGGCAGGTTTGTTTTTTCAGTTATTTACTGTAGCACTTTTATAGGGCCTTTGGTTGAGGGGTTATTTAATTTTGTAAAAACCGGGCAGAAGGCATGGCTTCTACATCCTTTAATGTCTTTTATTTCAGTTGTAACTTATATATATGTGTTTGCCATCCGGAGGATATTTAGG
>Ga0209542_10000329_pt1 | contig 118111 bp, 118 predicted proteins | sample RifCSPhighO2_01_FD_184028 | JGI IMG/M metagenome (GOLD analysis project Ga0209542, IMG submission 184028) | Soil microbial communities from Rifle, Colorado - Rifle CSP2_plank highO2_0.1 (SPAdes) (version 2) | ecosystem: Environmental > Terrestrial > Deep subsurface > Rock core/Sediment ...
ATTTTCATTTTATACTATTTTAGTAAGAAATACTAAATTTATAAATGTTTCTATATAGTAAAAGATAGTTTCAATAATAGAAATATTTAAATCTAATCTTATCAGGTAAATTTTATGGATCCTAATACTGAAAAAGCTCATGTTCTATTTAAGCTTATAAGAAAGAATAATTGGGGGAATAAATATGATAGACTAGAACACTTTAAGAGATTTCAAAACATTAATGACATAATAAAAGATTTTTTAAAAAATGGTTGGATAATTGTTCATAAAAAAGAAAAATTTACAGGCATTTCATTAAATCCACATTTTAAAAAGGGAATAGTCGAATTTATTGAAAAGATTTTACCTCATTTGAAGGGAGGAATAATCTAAATAAATCAACAATTATTTTTATAAGAAACTATATAAGTTACCTTTACTTACTAATTGAGGGATTAAATGAAACTATTAATTTTATTATTAGTCTTATTCTCTATACTACTAACTTCAATATCATTTGCAGCAAATTGTGGCAATCAAATTCAATGTAATTGCGGTGATAGTTTAAATGAATCGCAAACAATGTGGTATAATCTTACTAATTGTCCATCTAATGGAATTACAATAAGTGCAAATAACATCTTGCTTGATTGTAATAGTAATAAAATAGATGGTCAAGAAAATGGAAATGGTATAATATCAACTTCTCATACAAGTGTTACAATAAAGAATTGCAAAATAACAGACTTTCAATATGGTATTCATCTAACTGGGGGGTCAACAAATTCTATAATAAAAGACAACTCAGTTTCATCAAATTATGAAGGTATAACTTTGTATCAAAGTCCAAACAATTTTATTAATAACAATACTGTAGAAAATCAATCATCTTATGGTATTTTACTAGCTTATTACTCAAGCGGAAATACTGTATCAAACAATACATTAAAGAAAAATCATCATGGTATTTACGCATACGGATTTAGCGGATATAATAGCATTACAGGAAATATTGTTATTAGTAATATTTATGGTATAAGATTTTATTCAGGTTCAGGTAATAATGTTATAACAAACAACAAGGTCTCTAGTAGTAAATATCCTGGGTTAACATTAGAAAGTTCCCCGCAACTTACAACAAACAACATAGTTAGCTTCAATACCTTTGATCATAACGCAGATGGAATTAAATTAATGAGCAGTCATAATAATATAATTAATAATAATACAATAACAAATAATGGTGCAGGTATATTAATTTACAACGATTGGTGGGAAAATGGGGATTCAAAAAATAATATCATTCAAGATAATTTCATAAATAACAGCGGGATTGTTATATCATATGGTAATGGAAATAAAATAATAAATAATATAATAAATAACATTGCAAGTTATAGCATTTGGACAGAAAATTGTAACAATAACTTTACAAATAATATAGGCGATGGTCTACCTATTATCTATGCCAATTCTCAAACAAACATTTTAAATCAGAAAGTTGCTCTAATCTTTCTATGCAATGCTCATGGAAGCACAATACAAAATGTGACTGTTAGAGGTTCATTAATAATGCAAAGTAATGGAATACTTTTAAAAGATACTAATAATACCCTAATCTCTGAATCAAATTCTTCAGGAAATCGTTATGGGGTATATCTTTCCAATAGTAATAATAACATTATCGCAAATAACTCGTTCTTTAACAATTCAGAAGCAGGTGTTTCAATATTTTCAGGGACAAATAATATAATAACAAATAACAGGTTCATCAAAAATGGACTTTATAATTATGGCTACCCATTATATGTCAATGCTTATGTAAATTCTGCTGGAAATATCTTTAATGTATCAAATTTAGGAAACTATTGGAATGATTTTGACCTAAATCTGGGTTATCCAACAAAATATATTATAATTGATCCTATTGCAATAGATTACAGACCATTAAATGATGAAGATAACGATGGTTATCCAGCTTGGAATGAATGTAATGATAAAAACCCAAATCAGAATCCTAGTATTATAGAACAATGTAATGGTGTAGATGACAATTGTAATGGATTAATAGATGAAGTTTGTTCAAACTATAGACCTACAACAAGGGGTACAAAAATTGGTTCAGTGTAATTTTGGGAAGTTTTGAAAAGAAACCTTTGGTGTCTTTTCCCTCTGTAAAAGTTTCTAGTAAAAATACTTCGTCTACCTTCTTTTATAAAGTAACAACAAAAACTATATAAATAAAGTTATAAAAATCATACTTAATGGTAATAGAATATTTAATGCGTCCGTTTAAGTTCGAGCATAAACCTTGGAAGATGTTTTTTCTTGGTGTTCTATATTCATCTATTGCTATTTTCCTAAGTTTATGGATCTTTAAGCGTTATTCATCTCTAGTCATGGTATTTCTTACTGTTATAGCTTCTCTTCCCATAATGTTTAGAGCTTTAAAAATGGAAGAAAAAGCAGATATGCAAATAAACGAAGAAGGTAGATTAATGAAAGAACATGCCCATGTTATTACTTTCTTACTTTACTTATTCATGGGTTATTTAGTTGCTATGGCAATTTGGTTTATTGTTCTTCCAGCAGATACAGTTCAAACTTTATTTTCCTCTCAGCTAGAAACTATTGGTATAATAAATTCAAACATTCAAGGTAGTTTTATTTCCTCAACAAGTGTTTTCATGCAAATTTTATTAAATAATATAAAAGTCTTGATGTTCTGTATTTTTTTCGCTTTCTTCTATGGCGCAGGAGCATTGTTTATTCTAACGTGGAATGCTTCTGTTATCAGTGCAGCAATTGGCTCCTTATTCAAAAATAAAATAGCCGACATCGCAGCTGCAAATGGTGCGGTTAATTTGTTTAATTACTTTCATGTTTTTTCGTTTTCAATTTTAAGATATTCAATTCATGGTATTCCAGAAATTGCAGCTTATTTTGTAGGTGCAATGGCCGGTGGTATTATAAGTGTAGCTATGATTAATCATGATATTGAGTCTGATAGATTTAAGAACATTATGATAGATGCTTTAGATTTAACATTGCTTGCTTTATTTATCTTAGTTGTAGCAGCTTTAATGGAAGTAACAATAACGCCTTTATTATTCTCAGCTTAAGCTATCATATTCCAGCAAGCAAAACAAACCCAGTAATCTTTACCATACTTATCTTCTGGCATTAAAAAAGCTTCTTTCTTTAAAATCTCTTTCTTGCATCTACTGCATTTTATATTTTCTTCCATAGTATTAAAACATTAACAAACTTTATTAATCTTTTCTTTACCAATCTAAGGTGTAGCTATATTCTTTCCCTTACCGCTTCCACTTACTAAACAGCTTCCATCAGATATACAAAGTCCATTTTTACATCCGCATGCGCTACATCTTTTTATTAAATTTCCATTAGAATCACAATATAATGGTTTATTTAAGCTACATTGATTTAATTGACTTTCATCCGAGCAAACACCAATGTAAATAGTAACATTATTTGACACAGCAACATTACCAACAAAATCATAAGCTTTAGCATAAATCATATTTTTTCCGAATGGATATTCAGTACCTAGATAATAACTATTACTATCCTCAGGGTTATATGCATATTCTACATTAAACGGAAGTGTAGCATCATTTTTATAGTATTCAATTTTATAAATTCCATTATTATCTGTAGCCTCTGTTCTTAATTCAACCCAAGAATATCTTTGATAAAATATTCCAGATTCTGGAAATGTTATAACAACTTCTGGTGGAATTAGGTCTATATTTTTTATATCACTATATAATATTCCAGAATATTTTATATTTCCTAAAAGACCATATCTATATCCCGAAAGATCATATGCTTTAGCAATCACAAAAGAATTTCCATTTGGAAGATGTGTTGTATCTAAAACCGCTTGATAAGGAAAATCATCATCTGTAGCAAATTTAACTGTTTCATAATATGGATACCAAGGTAGATTAAATATGAAGTAGTAAAACTCTACTTTTTCAATTCCTGATTCGTCATTGGCATTTGCTGTTATTGCAACAGTTCCGGAAATTTGAGCATTTTGTTCTGGAGATGTTATACTTATTGAAGGGTTAATAAAATCTGTTTTTGGTCCAAAGTTAATATCAACTGTAAGCGAATTTGGAGTTTTTGAAATTGTTTCTATAGTGGTACCAGTCAAAGGATCTAATAAGGTATTTCCAACAGGCAATATGGCACCTTGCCAAGCATCACCAGAAGATTGGTTATCAACTGTAGCATCAATTAGTAAAGGATAACTATAATCATATTTATTGCTAAAATCATTAATCGCAGGCATATGAAATAAACTTCCTTCAAAAACACCTGTATCTAGTGCAAAACTATCAGAATCAAATCCTATTGGTTGACGATATTCTAAATATAAGTAATTATTTTCAGATCTTTTAATTTTTAAAACTTGAAGATTATTTGTATTCACCTCTATAGGTTCAATGGTATAAACTCCATTTTGAGAGATAGTATCAATTGTTTTTATATTAGAATATTTCAACCACCCCATATAATCTTTATGAATTGCATTAAAATGTAAAATAACGCCACCACCCATTTCATCATATGGATCTCCATATTCAATGTTTCTACATTCTTCATAAGCTAAAGAACTTCCATAACACTCATAAAAATTTGCATGGTTATTTCCAAAACCATGTCCTAATTCATGGCCAGCTGCTCCGAAATCCCCACTAGAATAAATTAAGGAGTTAATAGTAATTTGGGAAACAGACATTTGCACTTCTCCATCTTGGGTTAAAAGTGGATATTTACCTACTGAGCTTAATCCTGCAATAAAAGAGTTACATAAGGTAGGTGCTACTATTATTAATCTAGAGTAATCATTAAAATTAACATCAAGGTCAACAGCCTTTATTGCTTCATTTATTATTAAACTAATATCACAATTATTTAATGTAATTGGTATTCTATACCATCCCAAAACATTTCCACTTAAACTTATTTGATTGTAAGAATTTTCTTTATAATAATTATTCAATTTATTAAAGATAATATCTCTAACTTGTTCTATTGTTGGAATATTTTCATTGGTATCTTGAAAGTTAACTAAAACTACTAAAGTTCTTTGATCTCCCACTAATTGCGGCAATAAATAATCTGGCCTTAAATTTAAATCTACATTAGTAATATCTCCTGTATAAACATTTACAGTTTTGGACTCATCATAATATCCGACCTTGCTCGCTTTAACATTATATGTTCCTTTAGGTAAACCTATATTTAATGGACTTAATCCTTTATAGATATCATCTAAATAAATCTTAGCTAATGAAGGATTTGTTGTAATATATATTCCATTAAGTATTGGGGGCGGTGGAATTGTAGGTTTTATCTCTTTTATTACATTATAATCTTGACTTTGGCTTGTTTGTTCTAAATCAATTCCACCAAACAGATCATTTACTCTAGTTGATCTTGTTCCATCAAAAATTAATTCATTATCTAATCTTAAACCCTTAACTTTAATTTTCATTCCAGAAATAAGATTATCTTTTAATCCAAAAGCGGGATGTAAATTAATAGTTTCTTTATTTTTAGTTATTAATTTATATTGGTTTTGACTAGTGTTCTGTTCAAAATTATCAAAATGCCAAACTTCTAAATAACCCTCAACTATATCTGTATTTTCAACACAATTTTTGCTCAAATCTTTTATTTTATTTCTTTGTTCTTCTGTAAATGTTGAAAATAAAGCTGCTTCTGGATTATCATACATGGTTTTAATTAACAATTTCTTTCTTTCAGAAAAAAGATTTATTTTCTTATCTTTTATTATCCCATTTGTCAAATCCTGTAAAGATGATGTTTCACTTAAGATTATTTTTCTATCTTTATCAAAAAGAAATTTTTCAACAGTTTCTTTTTGGCAATTTATCGTTTGTTGAGAAGGTGATTTCTTTAATAAATCATTATTACTAGAAAATAAAATTGTATATATAATTAAAATAAAAAGAATAACAAAAGTAATAACTAAAATTATCTCTTTATTGTCTTTCCTCTTTTTACGCATATCGTTAATTGATTACCTACCTTTATTAATCTTTTCTTTAACTCTATCTTAGTAGAAAAACAACCTTTATATATTAAACTTAACAATAGTTTATTATGAAAATATTATTAATTAATCCACCTGCAATTCAAACAATAGAAGAATATGATGAGCCAGATAATCCTAGTATCTCAATAGCTTATCTAGCTGGTTATCTAAGATCAAAAAACATAGATGTTGATGTTATAGATGGTAAACTGGAAAGATTAAATTTTGAACAAACAATTGAGAGATTTAAAAAAAATAAATATGATATTGTTGGCTTAACTTCCTACACTCATGATGTTAAAAATGCTCATAAGCTAGCTTCTTTAATAAAACAGATAGATAAAAAGGTTTTAACATTAATTGGTGGAGTTCATGCAACTGCCATCCCAGTTGAAACTCTAGAAAAACTTCCCGATTTTGATGCAGCTATTGTAGGAGAAGGAGAATATATTATTTATGATATTGCTAAAGCATTAGAAGAAAATAAATCATTAAAAGGAATTGAGGGAGTTTATTACCGTGAAAATGGACAAATAATTCCAAATCCAATAAGAATGAGAGAACAAAACTTAGATGTTCTTCCTCTTCCAGCATGGGATATGTTTCCAACAGCTAAAAAATATCAAATTATTGGTGCTAGAGGTTGTCCAAATTTCTGCTCATTTTGCATGTCTCCCTATGGAAGAAAAATAATGCGTTTTAGAAGTCCTGAAAATGTTCTTCAAGAATTAGAATGGATAATTAACACATTCCATCCAGTTGAGATTAGATTTAACGATGAAACATTCTCTCATGACATGGAAAGAACTCATAAATTGCTTGATATGATAATTGAAAGAAATTTACATAAAAAAACAACTTTCCGTGCATCAACAAGAGCAAACAAAGTAGACTATCCATTATTATTAAAGATAAAAAAAGCTAATTTCTGTTATCTAGAAATTGGAGTAGAAACAGGAGATCCTGAAATAATAATAAAAACCCATAAAGGAATTACAATAGATCAAACAGAAAGAGCAGTTAAACTAGCAAAAAAAGCTGGGTTAAATGTCGGTTGTGGATTTATCATTGGTCATCCAGGTGAAACAAAAGAAACAGCTCAAAGAACAATGGATTTCATGGTAAAACTTAATCCTACTCTAGCTGCTATTGGTTTAATGGTTCCATATCCAGGAACAGAAGTTGCAGAATTAGCAAAAAAAGGAGAAGCAAATTACAGATTATTATCAACTGATTGGGAAGATTATAATAAACAAATAGGAAATGCTCTTGAAATGCAAAACTTTACTAGAAAAGAAATGGAAATGATGCAAGCCCTTGGTTATTTAAAATTATATTATAAAAATTATAGATTTGTTGATTTAGCAAAATTCATGTGGACATACAAATCAGCTGGATTCATGTTTGTTAAAAAACAGCTAGGATTTGGAAGTAAAAAATCATCAGATACACAACTTGGTCCTATAAATGCTATATCTACAGCTTAAATAAAATTAAAGTAAACATTTCTATTAACAGAATTGCCAGCCTTATCTAAAACACTAATAGTTATATTATGTGTGCCAGAAATAAAAGTTCTTGTTGATGAACAAATATTATTTTTTAATGATGAACAAAGAGTCTTTTGAGATGGTTTTATATCATTCCAATCAATATAACTTACTTTAGCAAAATTAATCTCAGTAATATTTAATATAAATGTAACCATTCTGCCTTTTGTTATATTATTAAAAGAATTAATAATTGGTTTAGTAGTATCTACCTTAATTTTAGTTTTTCTTGATTGTCCAATATTATTTGCAATATCTTTAATTATAAATTGATATTCTATATCCTGATTATTAAAAGAGTTTAAATTTTTGTTAATATATTTTTCAATGTTAATGCCTGAAGAACATGACATATTGCTACTGGAATTAGAAATTTTTCCATAAATATTAAGTGCTAACAATTTACAGTTATCTTCACTATACTTAACATAAAAATTTGAACCATTATTAAAGCTTAAACTTCTTGGCAAGGTATTTATTATTCTTGGATTTTTACTATCTATTAAAAATGAAACGTTCTTTGTTATATTAAGTGTCCCATTTATCGCCATAAATGTAAGATTATGAACACCTTCATCAAATAATTTTGTTATTTTTTTCTTCAAACCATATTCATTACAGTTTTTGCACAATATCGTCCAATGCGGTCTTGTACCATTCCAATCTATAAAAGAAATTTCAGAAAATGAATAATTACTAATCGTGAGGTTAAATGGAATTGAGGTTATATTATAGGTTCGAGCAAGAGGTGAATATATTGTTATAATGGGAGAAGGCTTACACACAAGACTTTGATTGTTGCAACCAAAAAGACAACTGCTGCAACTTTCTCCTGCTGAAGAAGTACATGACGCTTGTGATGTTCCTGAACTAAGGCAAGTATAAGAAGTGGTTCTTGTGCACAAAGAATTCACAGAACAATATTTTATTTTAGAAACATTTCCACAATCGCTATTTTTAAGACATCGAATAGGTTGATGAGCGCATGAACTGTTTAATTGGCCAGGATTTTTGCAAGTGTCAAAAGTGTATTTATTTGAATCAGCACAATCATTATTACTAAAACAGGCAATACTCTCTTTTAATTTTTGTTCAATAACTGCCTCAAAAACTCCATATGGCTGTGCTCCTGAAACGAATTGACCATTAATAAAAAACGAGGGAGACCCATCTACACCAAGCCGTAAAGCATCTGTTAAATCTAATACAACTTCATCAATCGTAGAACCCTCTTCTAAACAAGAAGATATATTATATCCTATATCTAATGCTATTTGGTTTATCACTTCTTCATCAAATACTTGATTTGTCGCATAAAGAGCATTCCACATTTGAAAGTAAGCAAAATCTCCGCCTTGTTGATGAACACATTCAGCTGCAACTGCTGCATATCCATCGAAAGGAAATAAATCCACTAAAGGAAAGTCTCTAAAAATAAATTTTACTTTTCCTGTATCAATATATTGAGATTTAATTGTAGGAAAAGTATTATTCCAAAATAGTTCACTAAATGGTTCTTCCAGGCCTCCAAACTCAACCATCGTAACAGGAGCATTTGTGTTTCCCATAATTGCGTCGTTATCGGTTATATCTATTGCTGTGCTTTGTATAGTAAAAGATTGATCTGTATTTTCAACAAGTTGGCTTATATTCTCAGGAGTTTCATTTACAATTGTTTTATATCGCTCTTGTGCATATGCAGAATAAGATAACAAAATTACTAATAATATAATCGAAACTATCCCTTTTTTCATATAAAACAGTAAAGTTAAATAAATTTAATACTCTTTTGTTACTCATATAAAGTGTGTTATAAACAAGTTTTTTAATGAATCTTTTCAATATCAATCTCACAAATACTTCTTCCACATCTGCCCATATTTTCCAGCCATCATTTTATCAACTTTCTTCTTACCTACAAATCCATACCATATATCATAATAAATCTGGGCAGCTAATCTTGGTATATTAAAGAATTTTGTTTGAAATATAAAATGAGTTATCGCCCTTGGTGTGTGTCTCAACATCATTTCACTTCCAATAACAATATTATAATCAGCTCTTCTAAATTTAAGATGTGGTATAGGATCTCCAACAATTTTTGGATGTATTGTTCCGACACCTGCTTTTTGAGCATACATTAAATGTTCAATCTCTTCAGGTTTAAATCCCATAACTTCAGCAGCAACACTATCAATAGCAACTAAATCATTAGAAGCAAATACATATCCAACTTCTAAAGGATCTCCTGACTTCGGCCCCTTACCTTCCATCCCATATAAAGCATCCATCACTCCAAATGTTATTCTTGATTTAAAGAATTTATTTACATCAGCTATAGCCTGATCAACAAACAAATGATAATTATGTCTTAAATCATGTATACATCCCCATTGATTTTTTAAAGCTCCAGTCATCTTAGTAATTTGGTGTGTCTTCAAGACAGGCATTGTTATTATTGAATCTGCATTTAACAAAGTCTCACTTACTTTCAAATGTTTTAACTTTACTGCTCCGGGATTATTTACTACCTGAAATTTATCATAACTCAAACATAAGCATATTGCTCCATATTTCATAGCCAGTCTATCTATACCTTGAACTCTAAAACTTCTATCAGCATACATTCCAGCAGCAGTATTTGTATCAACTATTGTTATTTTTTTAGGTTTCATTCTGCTAACTTCTTTTAACACTCCTTCTATCACCATTGGTGTAGTTGTACAGCTTGGATATAATTTATCCCAGACAACATTAACTTTTAGTACAATATTATCTCCTTTAACATGCTTCTGCCAATTAGCTAAATTCATAGCTTCACTTACACTTTTTAATACATCATCCTTGACTTTGACGCTTGCTACCGTACTCATTTTTCTTTAATATCTTATTAAATTTCTCCCTTACTATTACTTTAAAATATTTTGTCCACATTGTTAAAAATTTTAACTTTGAACTTCCATAAACTCTCTTCTTGTAATTTATCGGTACTTGATCAACCCTATATCCCATCAAATAAGTCTTAACCGGAATCTCTGTATGTACCTCAAATCCGTTACTCTTCAAGTTTAAATTCTTTACTACTTCTCTTGTATGCAATCTATATCCTGAACTACAATCTTCCACTGGAATTCCTGTTATTATCCTAGCAATATTTGCACAACTCCTGCTTAAAAATACTCTTAAGGCAGGTAATTCAACACTCCCTCCATTAATAAATCTAGATCCGATAATTAAATCAGCTTTAGTTTCATCATATTTTTTTAAAAATATTGGAATTGTCTCAGGTTCATGTGATAAATCTCCATCTAAAGATATAACTAAATCTCCGCTTGCTTCTCTAAACCCGTCCCTAAAAACCCCACCCAAACCATTTGCACCTTTTCTATGAATAACCTTAACATTTTTATTATTACTTTTTATCTTGTCACAAATTTCTCCTGTATTATCATTACTATTATCATCAATTAATATTACTTCAGAATTAATCTTATTATCTTTAATCACCTTATTCAATCTATCAAACATTAGGTTAACATTCTCTCCTTCATTATGCATCGGTATGATAAAGCTTACTTTAGTCATTATAATCACATCAAAACGATTAAAATAAAATCCAAAGATATTTATAACTTTCTAATGTAAAAGTATCATGGAAAGCAGTGACAAAAAGATAAATGATAAATGGTTAATTTTGCCCATTATTCTACTTTTAGCTTATTTAATCTTCAGATTAATTAATCAATCTCAAATGATAACTATCTTTCCAATAGATGATGTAGCCAATGATTTTTCTGGTCATATGGCAAGGCTTTATTTTCTAGATAAATACGGTTTTAACTTGGTTCCAGATTGGTTTAATGGGATAACGCCTTTAAAATTTTATCCGCCATTTTATTATATTGCAACACTTCCATTATATAACCTAATAAAAAATATTCAACTCACGATGTTTTTATCACTATTAATCTTGTATATTCTTGGATTAATAGGATTTTTTGTTCTTGGTAAATTATTAAATCTATCAAAAATTAAATCATTATTTTTATTTTGTATCTTTTTCATTAATCCGGTTGCTATTGGTAACTTTTTAAGACTTGGAAAGATGGCTGAAATGTTTGGTTGGGTCATTTCAATTTTCTTAATATCATTAATATTCTATTATAAAGATAAAAAACTTAATAAAAAGTTTTTATTCTTATTTATCATTCTATATTCCTTATTATTTTACACACATATTTTATTATTTATTGTAATATCATTATTCTTAAGCTGTTTATTCTTTTACAAAAATTTCAAAGAAAAATTAATTATAATTCTAGGAGCTATTATTTCATTAGTTTTAACTTCATTTTTCTGGTATCCTTTTATAAAAGGAATAAGTGGAAGTGAGATTGATAAATTTTACCCATTACAATGGCTAATTTCTCCCGGATTTCTAAATGATAAGATTGTTTCTTTTATTGTTCCAGCAGCTTTGCTTATAATATTCTATCTATACAAAAGATCAAATAAAGAAAAGCTTTCATTTTATGTCCCAATAATAATCTTCTCGGCCTTATACCTAACAAGATTAGCTGTCTTTATTCCCATACTAAACAGACCGACTCCAGATACCTATAATTTATTCTTAATTATAATATTTACAATTATATTCTTAAAATTAGATACACAAAAAGCCTCCTTAAGAGCCTTAACTTTTATCATCATCATATTAATGATAGCCTCTTCTTTTTTACTAACACCATTATTTGCAAAACATACTGAAGATATTAATAACACAATAAAAATTCTAGATAAAATAGATAAAAGATTTATAATTCATAATCCGCCTTATAGAGATGGTGCTATGTATTCATATGCCTCAATTTATAAAAATTTATCAACAGCCGGTGGTTGGGGATCAGAAGGTGTTCGAGATAGTTATATCAAAAAGCTTAATAATCTTTACACATCCATAAATAACAAAGATTGTTCTTTAATTAAGAATAATCTAAAAGAGCTTAATACAACTTATGTAATAGCATATCAAGATTCATGCAAAACTTTAAATAATTGTCTTTTGAAAAGCAGGGCAGTTGAGAGTAATGTTTGTTTATATTCGTTAAGTTAAAAGGTGACTAAAATCAAAGTAGGTGTAATACTCGGGACAAGGCCTGAGATAATAAAACTCAGTCCAGTAATAGACGAATGCATAGCTAGAGATATAGATTTTTTCATAACACACACTGGTCAACATTACTCATATGAACTTGATAAAATATTCCTGGAAGAATTAAAACTTCCGCAGCCAAAATATAATATAGAAGTTGGTTCATTAAGTCATGGTGCGATGACTGGAAGAATGCTAGAAAGACTAGAAAAAGTATTCTTGCAGGAAAAACCAGATGTAATTCTCGTAGAAGGAGATACAAATACAGTATTGGCTGGAGCCTTAACCGCTGTTAAAATGGGAATTAAAGTAGGTCATGTTGAAGCTGGATTGAGAAGCCATGATAAAAGGATGCCAGAAGAACATAATAGAAAATTAGCAGATCATATCTCTGATTACTTATTTGCTCCAACCCAACTCACAAAACAAAACTTATTAAAAGAAAATATTCCAGAAAAAAACATCTTCGTTACTGGTAATACCATTGTAGATGCCGTAAATAGAAATATAGTAATATCAAATCAAAAATCAGATATTTTAAAAAATTTAAATCTTAAAAAAGAAGAATACATAGTAACAACCCTCCATCGTCAGGAAAATGTTGATAATTTAGATTTTATAAAAAAGGTTCTTAACACATTTAAAGAAATTTCAGATAAGTATGGTATAAAAATAATATATCCAATTCATCCAAGAACAAATAAGATGATAGATATTTTTAATATAAGAAAGGAAGTTGAAAACATTTCAGATTTAAGTTTAATAACTCCTTTAGGATATATAGATTTCTTAAAATTACAAGCTAATGCGAAAATGGTCATCACAGATTCAGGAGGTATTCAGGAAGAATCATGCATTCTAAAAGTGCCATGTGCTACATTTAGACTAAGTACTGAACGTCCAGAAACAGTTGAGGTTGGAAGCAATATAGTATCTGGATTGACACAAGAAGGCATGATAAGTTCTATTCATCATATGATGAATAAAAAAGATAAAGATTGGATAAATCCTTTAGGTGATGGAACAGCAGCTAAAAAAATAGTAACAATACTGGAAAATGACTCACGATCATTGGGATGAACACTGGACAGAAAGTAATGTTATTTCTGATTATCATTTAATCTATTATAATTTTCTCAGGAAATTATCTTCTACTCTACCTTCATCATCAAAAATATTGGAAGCTGGTTGTGGTTCTGGAAAAGGTATGGCTTGTTTTAAGTCTCATGACATTTATGGCATTGACATCTCAAAAGAAGCTTTAAATCTGTCTAAACAATATGGAAAAGTAAAAGAAGGGGATATAATGGATATTCCATTCAAAGACAACACTTTTGATTTAACTTATAATTCTGGAGTTATAGAGCATTTTGATAATCCGCAAAAAGCTATTGATGAAATGGTAAGAGTTACTAAACCAAATGGTCAGATTATGATAATAGTTCCAAATAAATACTGTATCTTTTACCAAATTTACAAAACTTTATTCTGGAGGATTGAAGAATCCCCATATTCTTTCTCTAGATTCAAGAAACAGCTCAATAATTATCCAAATAAAAAATTCTTTGGCTTGCATGCATTCATCCCTTTCGCAACATCAAAAACAGAGTTCTTACCTCAAAAAATAAGAGAAAAAATAATAAAAATTGATAGTATTATCCCACTTAAGCAATATCATGCATACGCCATAGGAGCAATAATTAAAAAATGATATCAATCATAGTCCCAGCCTATAATGAACAAGATAATGTAAGAATTTATGATAAAGAACTAATTCCTTATATTAAAGAGTTGAAAAAACCATATGAATTAATAATAGTAGATGATGGAAGCAAGGATAATACTAAAATTGAAGCTGAAAAACTTTCAAAATTCAATAAAAACATAAGAGTAGTTTCTTATTTTCCAAATGGAGGCATGGGTTGTGCGATAAAAAAAGGAATTGAAGCTTCTAAAGGAGATACATTAATCGTTTTGGATTCTGATTTGACTTTTCACCCAAAATTTATCAAAGATTTAATTGATGAGTATGAAAAAACAGATGCTGATTGTGTTATAGGTTCTCATCTTCTCGCCCATGATGGATTAGAAAATAAGAATTTTATTAGAATATTCTTGCATAAAGGTGTCAATACTATTTACTTGATATTATTTAATGGAAAGGTTAAAACAATGAGCTCGATTTTTAGATTATATAAAGCGTCCAGTTTAAAAGATATGAAAATAGAAAGCAATGGGTTTGATATCAATGCTGAAATCTTGTTCAAATTGGTTCGAAATAACAAAAGAATAAGAGAAGTTCCTGCTATTCTTGGAACAAGAAGATATGGTGTTTCAAAAATAAATCTTAAAAAAGAATTTATTAATCATTTAAAATTAATATCTAAGATAATAAGATGGAAATTATTTGGCTAGCTTATATGCATTTATTAAATTATACTTCCTAATTAACTCAAATCCCTCCGGAATGTTTGCAGGATTCGCTCCAATTAAGATAATGTCATCATCAAATTTTCTTATATCATCATTTTCCAAACTAAATTGCAATACCAATATTTTATCACTTTTTATTCTTGGTTTGCTTGATATAATATATTTGCTAAATGTTTTGGTATCATTCAGGCTATTTTCATATTCCCAATACCAAATAAATTCTGGTTTATCCGTCCAGGAGAGAGCTGCAAAATTATAAGCTTCAAATGGTGCTGTAACAATATATTCTTTATTAAATTCGCTTTTTATCTTCTCTAAATCTTCTATCATCTTTGCGTTTGTATTATATCCGAAAAAGGAATTCGTTACTATTATAATTATTATTAATGAAACTACTGTATTTGCAATTAGAAATTTTTTATTAAACTTTTCATATATTAAAAGTAATATCATTGGACTAAATGTTAGGAAATATTTTACTGCTTCTCCCCTTATAATAAAGAATAATGAACTTATTATAATAAAAATTAACTCTCTTCTGTATTTTTTAAAATCAGTTTTATATATCAAAAATAAAAATGGGAATATAATAAATGGCAAATACCATAAATAACTTTTTACTGTACTTATTTTAAATGATTGTCCTGCTAATACTAGAGCATTTATTCCAAAATATCTTATCAAAGAATAAAAGGGTAATCCAAAGTAATACCAATCTAGCAACATCATTGGCAATAATCCTATTCCTGCAGATAAACAAAATAATAAAAACTGAATAAAACTCTTGTTATAAAAAAATATTATTATAAAAAATATTATCAATAAAAAACTAGGTTGATATATAGCAGCACTCAACCCGAAAAAAAATCCAGATAATAACAAATAAACATTTTTTTTCTTTTCCTCAGCTTTAATAAATATAATATATCCCAATAAAATAAAAAATGCAGCGGGCAATATGGGAGAAACCTGTATGCTCATCATCCAAGATAAAGGCGATAACATCCAGATTAACAAGGCCTTTTTACTTTTAGTATATTTATACAATAATAAGCCTATCAAGAATAACCAGATTGAATTAACTAATTTTAACACAAAAAAACTTTTATCTATCATTAAGAATAAACTAATAAGATATGGATAAACCAAAGAATGTGTAGTATACACTTTAAGATTATGGACCCCACTCAATTCTTTAGCAACTGTAATATATTCTGCCGTATCATGGAATAAAATGCTTTTTGAAAAAAAATCAAATAGTATGATGGCTAATAAAAACATTAAAAGTAATACAAATCCTTTTTTTTTACCCGTCTCCATAGTCTAATAAATAAATAGGAAGATATTTAAACGATTCGATACTCATTCGATTGGGGTTTATAAAGTGAGTGACGAACTAACAGTAAGAAAAGAAAAAGTTTTAAATAAATTAATTAAAAGTAAAAACATATTAATTTACATTGGAATAATTTTAATTGCTTGGTTCGGATATTATATTAGAACAAGAAATCTTTGGTTGCTTAATGGTTATCTAGCTGATCCTGATGCCCATGTCTTTGCAAGATATGCTAAGTTCATAGTAGAAAACGGACATTTCATGTCCAATGATCCTCTGCGTTATTTTCCGTTGGGTTTTGACCCTCGTCCAGAATTTGGTTTCTTCTCATATGTAATAGCATATTCTTACAAAATATTTCATGTATTTTCATCAATGTCTTTCGAGAAATTTGATGTTATGCTCCCAGCTATATTCTTCATATTTGTGGTTATTGTCTTTTTCTTTTTAGTAAAAAAAATATTTGATTATAGGGTCGCATTATTAGCTTCATTATTCTTAGCCATACTTCCTGCATTTTTGTTCAGAACACTTTCAGGAGTTACAGATAAAGAATCTTTCGCTATTTTACTGATGTTCTTAGCATTATTGCTCTATGTCTGGGCACTTAAAACAGAAAAAATAAAATATGCATTAATTCTAGCCATACTATCTGGAATTATAACGGGTTTAACTTCATTAACTTGGGGTGGGGTTGTTTACATATTAATAACAATTGGTGGTTATGCTATCATTGAATTATTGCTAGGAAAATTCACAAGAAGAGAATTTTTCATTTATTTCTTTTGGTTTTTATTTGCAGCAATTATCATGATAGGAATTGGGAGATATACAATTAATTCCATGATCGCTTCATCAACAACTTTAGTTATGATGTTTGCATTCTTTTTTTCAATAGTAAATTTCTTATTCATTGACAAAAATTTATTAAAATTTAAAGAAAGATTCAAGTTAAATGTTCCAGATAGTGTTAAATCGTTAATATTTTCAGTTATTTTATTAATAATAATAACTTCCATTATACATGATATCACTTTTATCCCTGATAAAATATCCGGAGTTATCCATAATATTAACAATCCATTAAATAATAGGTGGGCTCAAACGGTTGCAGAATCCCACCAACCATATATCTCTAGCTGGCCTGGTCAGTTTGGTGGTGAAAATATCGGATGGTGGCTTATATGGCTAACTATAATCGGATCGATAATATTGGTATACAAAGGAGTTTCTCCATTAAAGAAAAGCAAGCTTAAATTAACAATAGCATATGCTATATTTATTATATTATTCGTTTTCAGCAGATATTCTCCAAGCTCAAAACTAAATGGAGATAATGGGTTGTCCCATTTCATGTTTTACGGAGGTATAATCTTTTTCCTCGGATTCTCAATTTATATATTCTTAAGAGCATATTATAAAGATCCAGAAGAATTTGAATCTATCCAAAAAATAGATAAAACATTGAATTTTATTATTGTATTTTTCTTGATTGGAATTATCGGAGCAAGAACAGCTATAAGATTAATTTTTACGTTTGCTCCATTGGTCGCAATCTTAGTTTCATTCTTGGCATTCGAAACAATAGATTTCTTTTCAAAAAATAAAAAACCAATATATAAAATAGCAAGTTATGCTATTGTATTATTTGTTATGTTATTATTTGTCATAAGCTTGTCAAAAAGTATAACCGCTCAGGCAAAATATGCAGGCCCTATCTATAATCAACAATGGCAAGCGGCAGGTGAATGGACAAAAACAAACACTCCAAAAAGTGCTGTATTCGCTCATTGGTGGGATTATGGTTATTTAGTTCAAACAGGTTTTGAAAGAGCAACAGTAACAGATGGTGGAAATTCTATTGGTCCCTGGAATTATTATATGGGAAGACATGTTCTAACAGCCCAAAATCTAACCGAACCTCTTCCATTTTTAAAATCTCATAATGTAACTCATTTATTAATAGTTTCAGATGAAATAGGAAAATATCCTGCATTCTCTGCAATTGGTTCAGATACAAATTATGATCGTTATTCTTGGATTGGTGTTTATTCTCTTGATCAAAGTCAAACTCAACAAACAAGAAATCAAACAATCTACTTATATAGGGGTGGTATAAATTTCGATGAAGATACAACAATTAATGGACAATTATATGCAAGAAATGCTGCTGGGGTTGCTGGGTTTTTCATCCCAATTCAAACAGATGGAAATAACACTTCATTTGGTCAACCTTCTGCCGTTGTCATAAACAATAATCAAAGAGTTGATATTCCATTGGAATGTATTTATCTTTCAGAACAAGAGATAATATTCCCTTCATCTCAAGACTCATTAAAGGGATGTCTAAGATTTATTCCAACTATAGATGATCAGGGCCAAGTTAATCCAATAGGTGCAGCAATCTACCTATCACCAAGAGTAAGAAGAACTTTATTTGCCCACCTTTACATTTACGGAGAAAAATCAGATATTTTCAAATTAGCTTACTCAGATGAAAATCAGGTTCCATTGGCAGTCTATCAAGGCAGAATTATAGGTCCGATCAAAATATGGGAAGTTAACTATCCTCCTGGAGTCAAAACAGATCCAATCTATCTATCCCAAACATATCCAAATCCTGAAGTTACATTAGTAAATCCAAGTTATGGTTAATTCGAAACATTTTTAATAATATTGTATTAAACTATTTTTATGATGTTTCAAATAATTATATTCTCTGTAATAAGTTTTCTAGTTACATTAATTATGTTGCCAAAATTTATTCGTTATTTAACAAAGATTAATTTAGTTGTCAAAGATCAAAATAAAGAGAATCTTCCATTAATCCCGATTTCAGGTGGGATGGCTGTATTGGCTGGAATATCAGCAAGTTTATTATTGACTGTTTTTCTGGAAACATTTTATAATAATGGAAGTCAAGAAAGAATTATATTAATATTTGCAGCCCTATCTACAATTTTAATAATAACATTTATTGGATTTATAGATGATTTAATAATAAAAACCTCAAGAGAAAGTTCATCTGGACTAAAGCAATGGCAAAAGCCATTACTAACACTTCCAGCAACAATTCCGTTAATCGTGGCTAATGCAGGAGTCACAATTATAGCTATTCCATTTTATAAGGCCATAGATGTTGGCTTAATCTATCCATTAATTTTAGTACCTATTGGTATCATAGGAGCAGCAAACATGGTTAATTTACTTGCTGGATTTAATGGTTCAGAAGCTGGTATGGGCTTAGTTTACACAGGGATGCTCGGGTTATATGCTTTTGTAAATAATCGAGATTTAGCAGCAATTTTAGCCTTTTCAACATTCGCAGCATTGCTTGCTTTTTTCATATTTAACAAATATCCTTCAAAAATATTTCCAGGTGATTCATTAACTTACTTACTTGGAGCGGTTATTGCAACTATTGCTATTATCGGAAATATAGAAAAGGCAGCTTTAATAGCCTCAACTCCTTTTTTTATAGAATTTATATTAAAGGCTAGAAGCAAATTTAAAGCACAAAGTTATGGTTTCTTTAAAGACGGAAAAGTTCAGTCAAAGTATGATAAAATTTATTCTATTCCCCACATCCTAACAAGATCTGGAAAATACACAGAAAAACAGGTGATGTTATTCATGATAGTTATAGAATTATTTTTTTCTAGCTTAATATGGATACTATAAAATGTACAGAAAAATAAAAAATTATGTATCATCAAAAGATTTTGTTAAAGATAACCTCATTTTATTCATAGCTTCTTTCATAATGAACATCCTTGGTTATCTTTATCATTTTTCAATGGGAAGAACTCTCGGTCCAGTGCAGTATGGGATTCTCGGTTCTTTATTTTCTATAATCTACATAATTACAATCCCCATTAACACTATCCAGACAACGATAGCAAATTTTACAGCAAGGTTTAAGGTAAATAACGAAAAAGATAAAATTAATTATTTGATACGTTCATCTTTAAAAAAAATATCTATCTATAGTTTGATAGTTATCATAATCGCAGTAATGATAACTCCTTTTATTCAAGATTTTCTCCACATTACAAACAAATATTATCTCTATTTAGTTTATATCTTCTTTATTTTTGCAATGATAATTCCAATTTCAAGAGGGGTTTTTCAGGGTTTGCAAAACTTTAAACAGCTTGGATTATCAATGATACTTGAAGGGTTTTTCAAATTATTTCCTGCTCTTATTCTTGTCTATTTAGGATTTGGAATAGTTGGAGCAATAGTAGCTGTAATTATTTCATATTTAATCCCCATCTTAGTTTCAACATTTCAGCTTAAAGAAATTCTTAAAACAGAAAAAAAGAAGTTTGAATCAAAAGAGGTTTACAAATATACTGTTCCTGTAATGTTAATGCTTTTGTTCACAACATTATACTATAGTATGGATATTTTATTGGTAAAACATTTTTTTTCAGAGCATGATGCAGGTTATTATGCTGCAATTTCATTGTTGGGTAAAATAATATTTTTCGGTTCATTATCTATTGTAATGGTAATGTTTCCAAAAGTTTCTGAAAATTATTACAATAAAAAACCACATAAAAGAATACTTTACAAATCGCTGGGAGCAGTAGCTTTATTTGGTTTTGTAGTTTCATTATTTTATTTCTTATTTTCAGATTTAACAGTAAAGGTGGTTTTTGGGAATGAATATGCTCCCATAGCTGGTTTAATTGGCATTTTTGGCTTAATGACCACATTTATTTCATTAAGTTATTTAATAGCATATTACAACATCTCAATCAATAAGATAAGATTTTTAATAATCCTGTTTGTTTTTGACATATTAGAAATACTCCTAATATGGTTCTTCCATAATAGCTTAGCTACAGTTATATACATATTATTATTCATGATGATTACATTATTTATTATCTTATTTACATTATTTTATATATCAAAAGAGCGATATCACAAAACTACTATAAAAAATTATTAAATTATTTATATCCACCATTTCTTACAGCCTTTAAATGCCAAGCCGTACTCATTCTCGGTCTTGTTGCCTGACTTCCTATACACACTGCCCAAGCTCCATATTTCATAGCCAAATAACATTGTTCAGGTTCTCTTATTCTACCCTCTGCAATTATTGGAGTGTTATTAAATCTCCCGGTAAGTTTTTTTAAAAGATCAAAATCAGGTTCATATTCATACCATCTATGTACTTTAAGTTTTTTTTCTGTATTTTGAGTGTATCCGGAAAGAGTTGTGCCAACAATATCAACATGCCCAATATTTATTGCTCGGTTAGCTTCTTCAAAAGTAGCTATGTCTGCCATAAATATTTTATCTTGAAACAATTTTTTTGCAGTAAAATATAATTCTAAACTTAACATTCCATTTGGTCTTAATCTATCAGTCATATCTAATGACACAATATCTGCTCCTGCTTGAAAAATTCTTGAAATGTCGTCTATGCTCTCTGTAATCAATACCCTGTTATCAGCGTACTGTGATTTGGTAATACCAATAATTATACTTTCAGGATTTAGATATCTTGTTTGTGCAATGTTTTCAATGCCACAAATACGAACAGCACAAGCTCCTGCCTTTAAAACTTCTTTAGCCATTCTTGATATATCTCTTGGTTCATAAAGTTGACTTCCCTTCTCTGGTTCTGCTTGACAAGATACGATTAATCCATCTTTAAGTTGCATTATCTTTTCTTCTTTGTTCATCTTTTGTCTATTTCTAATTTATGTTTATCATATTGTGCAACTATTTTTCCATAAGAAAATAAATCCACTTTAGGATTGTTTCTTGGTAATAAAATACTTCTTGTTTCAGTATAATCTGTTATAAGAGCTATAGAAATTGGGGCATTTGTCCATCCAGTATACATACTACTAATTCCTCCTTCTACTCTATCTTCTCCACCCCAAGTTTTTCTTTTAGCATCATAAGATCCAAGCCAAGCGCCATCTGTCTTTGCGAAATCAGATTTATTTTGTATTGAAGTTAAGAACTCTAATGATTTTTTTACAGATTCTCTTGCTTTTTTATCATCTGTAAATTGTGTATATGATTGTAAACCTAAAGTAGCCCAATTCTGTCCATAAACTAAATCAGCTATATGTTCACCACTACTTCCTTCCCACCATTCACCAGGCCAATGTCCATCTTCACTTTGTCTTGAAATTAAATATTTAGCTACAATATCTAGACCCCTTATTACCTTATCATCTTTAGTTACATCGGCAACAGTAGATGCTTCCATCACAAAATATCCACAATTTGAAAGATCATAAGGTTGTTCTCTTTTTCCTTTATCAAAATCATCTATAGCTTCCAAATCTTTCTGAAGAGAATTTAATGATTCATCTTTAAACCTTTCATCTTCAGTTAAGCCGTAAACATATGCCAATGCCATAGCTCTCATTCCCCCCCAATGCGGCATCCCATCCATTTTATTTCTTGCATATTTATCTAATATCTCTCTTTTATCAAGCAAAGATTGAGCTGCAAGAAGTGAATAATCTCTTAATTCATCTGAATATCCATTTGCCCATAATGCTAAAGGTAAGATTACAGCCCAGCTATTATCATCAGGCCATTTTTTATCCCAAAAATATTTATTATCTTTATAATGTCTTACTGTGGGATTTTTTTCTACGATCATCTTAACTGGAAAAGCATAATCAAAAGTTAATCCATGAGCAAAAAGTCCAAATTCTGAATGATCTAATCTGTTTTCTTGAAAAGGAGTTTCTTTTATAAATTTTAACAAGTTATCTGATACATATTTATATCCCCTAGAAGGAAATAAATTATCTGCTAATGCAAATAATGTTGCTGTTTGCAATACACAATCTACCCTTACATATTTAAATAATCCATCTTGTTGAAGTCTATTTCCATTTACAATAGGATGTTCTCTATCCAGTAGTCTCGCTCTTTCACAAACACCCTCTAAACCATCTTTAAGTAAAACGCCAGAGTTTCTAAACCATCTTAAATTTCTATCTATCACTGCTAAGTTATCCATATAATTAATTATATCTCCCAAAAATATATAAGCTTTCCCATACCATTATTAATAATGAGTAAAACTTAAATATGTCCTCAACTAAACAATTGTTAAGAAAAATGAAGGTAAGTCTTGTTTTCCCTAGAATGAAATACCAAACTGGAGATCCTCCCCTAGGTATGGCTTTATTAGCAGGTAATTTAAGAAAAAATGGATTTGGAGTAGAAATAATAGATACAACTTTTCATCAATCTCTAGATTATGTTAAAGAAAGATTAACCTCGTTTAATCCAGACTGGGTTGCTATTTATTCAGACACAATGATGTATAATGATTGTATTAAAATTTCTGAAATGGCAAAAGAAATGGGTAAAAAAGTTATTCTAGGTGGTCCACATCCTACTTTAAAACCAGAAACTCTAATTGATCATGGAGATTATCTAGTACAGGGAGAGGCAGAAGTTACAATAATAGATGTAATCAATGGAAAATTTAATGGTACAAAGATAGTAAAGGGAGTTCCTGCAGATATAGAAACTTTGCCAATGGCAACATATGATTTACTAGAAATGAAGGAATATATTAAGAGATGGCATTTGCTAGATAGCATTAATCCTGATCTTCATGGCACTAGTATGTTTTCGGCTCGTGGTTGTTCTTTTAGATGCACATTTTGTCAACCAGTTTTAGATAAACTCTTTGGTAGATTATTCAGAACAAGAAGTGTTGATAGTATAATTCAAGAACTAAAATATCTAAAAGAAAATGTTGGTATCAAAGCATTTTTCTTCCAAGATGATACATTTACATTAAAAAAGATATGGATACGTGAATTTTGTAAAAGAATGATAGATGAAAAACTCGACTTATTGTGGGGTTGTAATTCCCGTATTGATTTAATTGATAAGGAAATAATGCAAACAATGTACAATGCTGGTCTAAGAGTCATGCACATGGGTCTTGAATCTGGAAGTCAAAGAGTTTTAGATGAAATATATCATAAAGATATCAAATTAGAAGGAATTCCTGAAAAAATAGCTTTGGCAGAAAAAATTGGCATTCATTGTTTATGCTTCTTTATGCTAGGTGCTCCAGGTGAAACAAGAGAAGAAATCGAAAAAACAATAAAATTTGCTGCCTCTCTTGATGCTACAGAAATAACCGCCACAATTGCAACTCCATTGCCTGGAACTTATCTATATGATGCAATAAAAGACAAATATAAAATTACTACAGATTTCGATAATTTTGATTATTATAAAAACAGCGCTTTCGAAAATCCTGATGTAAATTTCAAAGAGCTTAAATGGTTACAGAAAAAATTATTATTTAAATTTTATACAAATCCAAAAAGGTGGGGTTATATTGGTAAGCATCTCACCCATCCAAGTGGATATGGAAAAATGGTAAAGAAAATTGCTAGATTCCTATAATTATCTAATAAACAACCAACTATTGCTTAGCACCCAAGGTACTGTAAATATTATATTTGATATTATCATTATCAAAAATACTTGCCTCGCTACATCTTTATTTACATAATTTAATAATACATAAGCACTTAAAATTCCATAGATAAATGCAGCCGGAGAAAATAAATCCCAGCCTAATTTTTCTTGATATTCTATATTCAATGTTATTGTAAATAAGAAAAAGAAGCTTAACATTATCAATAAAAACATAACCACATTATCTTTAAAATTGATTTTTTTCCTATGTGTTAGAAACAATAAAACAAACAGCAATAAACCCACCCCTGCAGCTAATATATTCTCATTAAAGGAATAAGTAAAATGTTCAAAAGATATCATCATATACTTTTCCCATGGAGATTTATATTCAAATAAAGGTAAAAACATAATTCCATCTCCCCCACCAAATGTATTTCCCACTTTTACCTTTTCTATATCAGTAACATGAATCCCGAAACTTGTATATAGATTAAATTCTATATAAACAAAAAATAATATTGTTAAAATAACAAAAGGAGCTATAAATCTGATAAATTTTATGTTAAATACTCCTTTAAAAAAATTATTAATATTTAATTTCTTAATTCCAGAATCTACGAAATAAAGGTATAACAACGATGGTAATATCCAAAATGCAGCCAAATGACTCCAGAAAGATAGCCACATTGCTATTGTAGGATATATTAATTTAGTATTTTTCTTAAGATAATAGATAGAAACTAAGATGTATAAAAACATTGTAAATGCTAATCTAGAAGTTCCCTCCCACCATCCAAAGAAAAACTCTATTGTTCCCATACTTCCTATAAACATAAACACAAAAAATCTTTCTATTTTGTCTTTCCCTAAAAGATTAGATAATAAGAATAATAGAATAATAAAGAAAAACCCTATAATATTCACAAAGAAACTAGTTGATTTAACAGGTTCCCACCCAGCTATAGGACTTGTTACTTTGTAAAATAAATAATCGCTATAAGAACTTATTGGTGAACTCATAAAAAACCTAGATGCTGGAATCGTAAATGCCTCTTTAGGTAAAATGCCGGCATCCCCCAAACCATAATTAACGATTTGAAATAAAAAAAATATTATAAAAAACGTAAAAGCAACTAAAATGTATCCCTTAATGTTTCTTTTTGCAAATAAACTATCTATAATTCTACTGTTTTCCAATCCATTTAATATCTTCTTCTGAATCTTTGGGATTGCAATAATGATTAATATAATCAATCCAATTAATGTCCATAAAAATTCAATCCAAGCCGGAATTGTTAAATTCAAAAAACCCCAAATTAAATAATTAAATTTACTAACCCCAAATATATTTAATAAAGTTCCAATTAACTTAATCAAAACAATTATAATTGCTACGGTTAGTACACTATTTTTTAATTTACTCATGTTCCTTTCCACTTAAAAAGAAAATATAAAATAATATCAAGCATATTACTAATACAAACAATCCACTCTCATAATTCAAATTCCAATATTTTATTATATAGTTTGTTAGACTACTCATCTTTTATCTTAGTTGTTTTTATTATTATATCAACAAGCCAGTGTATTTTTACACTTTCTATCTTAAATCCGTGTCTCTCTATATCTTCTAAAAATTTTTTCTTTGAGAATTTCTCATCATGTGTATCTTTCCACATATCACCTACACTTCTGGTCCATAACCACCAAAACATATTAAATAAGGTATTTTCATTTGGGACAGATATAACCAATGTTCCATCTTTTCTTAATACCCTATTGATATTGTTTAAAGCTAAATCTCTATCTTCTACATGCTCTAAAACTTCCATTGCTGTTATTGCATCAAAGCTATTTGGTTTAAATGGTATATCTGTTATACTTCCTCGTTTAAAATTAAATCCTTTGCAATCCTTAACATCCATTCCAATTCCATGACCTAAAAATCTAATAAAACTCCCATCTTTCATTGAATTACAAGGCTTTCCGCATCCTATATCCAATAAATCCTTTTTATCAGGTAATAATCTTCTAACTTTTCTATATCTTGCATAATGATAGCTTTCTCTTAATCTATTAAACATCGGATTAAATAATTTTTTTCTTATTTTATATAAATACAGATCTCCAAGTTGCGTTACATATTCCATATTTTGCTTCATTCCAAGTTTACTTTTTCCATCAGTCCTATTCTTAAACATATAGGGAATTTCGATTGCTTTGTTATAATTTCCTTTGGCCAATATTTCCAAGCCAATCTTATAGCCTCTAGGAACCAATCTTGTTTCTTCTATAACCTCTCTTTTAAAGAAAAAAAATCCAGACATAGGATCTTTAATGTTTGTAACAGGTTTAGCTAAAATTGTGGCAATCCTTGATGTTAATCTTCTTTGTTCAGGCCAATTAGTTACTCCTCCTCCTTCTATTAGTCTACTTCCTATTGTAATCTCCGCCTCATCATTTAATATCGGTTTAACCATATCAAAAATCTTTTCAGCAGGATGACTTAGATCAGCATCCATAAAACCTATAATCTCTCCCTTAGAAATATCAATCCCATCCAAAACAGCAGATGCTAATCCTTTCTTATCTTTTCTGCATATTGCATTAATGTTATATTTCTTATCTTTCTTTATTTTATTTACAATATCAAATGTTCCATCTCTGCTATTATCATCAATTATAACAACCTCAAGTTTAAGCTTGTTTTTTTTAGAAACTAAAAATATATCATCTAATAATCTTCCAATATTATCACTCTCATTTAAGGTAGGTATAATCAAAGATATATTCATTTTATCCCCTTACTTTAATTAAATTTAAAAAGCTTTCTGTAATATTATAATATAACTGTTGCATATTATATATCTATAAAAACAAGAATTGGGTTATGCATAAAATGCGTTTAAAATGCTTAAATTTGGGTAGTGGGAAGAGTTATAAGAAAAGTAACGAAAAAGAAGAATGGGTAAACATTGATATTAATCCTGATTGGCATCCAGATATTTTACATGATTTAAGCAAATTTCCCTATCCATTTAAAGATAACACTTTTAATTTGGTATTCGCAGATAATATCTTAGAACATTTTGACGGCTTACAACTAAAAAAAGTGCTTATTGAAATAGGAAGAATATTAAAAGAAGACGGAAAATTAAAAGCTATTGTCCCGCATTTTTCTAATGCTTCAGCTTACCAAATAAATCATAAAATGTTTTTCCAATCAAATTTTTTTCATGAAAGGAATATTTCAAATGTTAAAGTATTAAGTGTTAGGTTAATGCTAACTCAAAATAAATTTCTTAGTTTTCTAAATTATATCGCAAATGTTAACCCATTTGTCTGGGAAAGATTTTTCTGCTATTATTATCCAATCCAAATGATTCATTTTGAATTAAAGATTATTAAAGATAAAGATAACAAGATAAGATAACGCTAAAATATATATTTCACAATAATAAATTTCTCATCAAATGATTTATAATACTTTTTATCATCTATTTTATCAATGGAAACCTTATCTCTAATCATTCCTGCATATAATGAAGAACATAGAATAGGAAAAACACTAGATTATTATTCATCTTATCTTTCTTCAAGGTTAAAAGATTTTGAAATTATCATAGTTTTAAATGGTTGCAAAGATAATACCTTAAGTGTTGTTTTAAATTATCAAAAAAAATATCCTAAAATAATTAAATATCTTAATTTTACTGATCCTATAGGAAAAGGCCCTGCAGTTATTGAAGGTTTTAAAGCAGCGAATAAGGAATTTATTGGTTTTGTTGATGCGGATATGTCAACACCGCCAGAAGCCTTCTATGATCTTGTTTTAAAGATGAATGGTTATGATGGTATATTGGCCTCAAGATGGGTTAAAGGAGCTACAATCCCAATAAAGCAAAAAATTTCGCGTAGAATAGCTTCAAGGTCTTTTAACATTTTGGTAAGAATATTATTTAACTTAAATGTAAATGATACTCAATGTGGTTGTAAGTTATTCAAAAAAGATGCAATCAAATCTATTGTTAATAATATCGGCAAAACAAAATGGGCTTTTGATATAGATGTTTTATATAAATTAAATAAAAAAGGTTATAAAGTGACCGAAATTCCAACATATTGGAGTGATGCAAAAGACTCTCATTTAAATGTCGCAAAAACAAGTATAGAGATGTTTTTGTCAATAATAAGACTAAGGTTAATTTACTCAAATCTTGAAGTAATAGTTAAATCATACAATAAAATCCATGATTTAATTTTAAAAAAATGAAAATATTAACAATATTATTGCCTGGAATAGGAAATACCTTATTATTTACCCCAACATTAAGATCATTAAAGAAACATTTTCCCAATTCGGAAATCACAGCTTTGGTAATGTATAAAGGCTCACAAGAGATATTGGAAGGAAATCCATATGTTGATAAAATAATATTTTATCCATTCATGAAAAGGGGGCACATTAAATCACTATTTTTTGTGCTAAAACAAAGATTTCAAAACTATGATATATCCATTTTAGCTTATCCTGCCAATAGATTTCAATATTCTCTTATTGGATTTTTAATAGGGGCAAAAACTAAGATAACTCATTTATATGATCATAATAAATTATTCTCTGCAAGTTTCTTTTATTCTAAAAAACTTCCCTTGGATAAAAATTTACATGAAGTAGAAGAAAATTTAAACTTGTTAAAACTATTAAATATAAATGCTCTAGAAGAAGATAAGTCAATTTTTCTAAAGTTAGATAAAGAACATGAAAATTTTACATCAGATTTTATAAAAACGAATAAACTAAAGGGGAAAAAATTAGTTGGTATTCATGCTGGCTCTTCTGTTTTATCTGGAATGATAAACAAAAGATGGCCAAAGGAAAGATTTATTTCGTTAATAGACAAACTATCAAATAAAAATACCATCTGCTTATTATTTGGTGGAAATGACGAAGCTGATTTAAAAGAATGGATATATAAAAACACAAAAAATAAACCTATATTGGTTAATACTCCTTCAGTAAAACATTCTGCATCTTTAATTAAGAAATGTAACCTGTTTATTTCAAATGATACTGCATTAATGCACATAGCAGGAGCATTAAATACCCCAACAATAATTCTTGTTGGCCCTGTTGCGAGGAAGACATTACCTCAGGGAGATATTCACACCGCAATATTTAAAAATCTACCCTGTCAGCCTTGTTACAGAATCGGGGACACAATGAAATGTGTCTTAAATATAAATTATAAATGTCTTAAAGATATAACAGTAGATGAGGTTTACAATATAGCATGGAAGAAATTAAGGGTATAACAACAATAGAAAAAGATTCTTTTTGTGTTCAACAGCAAAATAGAATTATTAGGGACACAATAGAATTAATTAATAAAAAAGAGCTTAACATATTACAATTAGGTTGCAATTTTATTGAAAATTCATTATTACTAACAAAAAACGAAAAATATAAGATAATCTTAATCGATGATAAAAATGAAACAATTAATTCCGATAAATTAAACATTTCAAAATCATCATTAACAAAAACGAACTTTGAGGATAACACTTTTGATCTAACATTTAACATAGATATAATAAATAAAACCCAAGATCCATTAAATATAATTAAAGAAATGGTAAGGATAACAAGAAAATATGGTATGATCTTATTAATATTTCCAGGTGATTTTGATATAAAAAAGGTAATAAAAGATATAAACATTAATTTAATAGATGTAAAAATTCCAAATTTAGATGCAAAGCTAGCTGAATATGGGAACTTCAAAACTTCAAAAAATCCCTTAAGTAAAAGTGGGAAAAATTATTTAATAATGTTCAAGGTTTAGGGAATTCATAAATTACTGCTAATGCTTGTTTTTGTTCCTGATCTGCGAAATATGCCTGCACAGGTTTTAATCCATGTTTCTCAGGATATTCAAAATAAGCCTGTCCGGAATTCTCAAATATAGAAACAACAAAATATCTTGGTTTATATTTATTAATTTCATTTTCTTCATAAGCATATCTTGTCTCTCTTTCAGAATAATAAGTATTTTGCGGTATAGAATTGCTTATGACAATCTCTCCCTTATTTGAATTTTCTTTTATCCATATTCCAACCAATTTTATTGGTTCGTATGAGCTAACTTTATTTTTTATTAATGCATCACTATATCTTAATTGTTGGAAACCAACTATCAATATTATTAACACAACAAAACCAATTGCAATTCTCTTGTCAAATTTTTTAGTATAATCAGATATCCACATTAATGCTTTCGCAGCTATAATAAACACTGCAGGAAAGACAACTATAAGATACCTATCTTCTCCTCGCCCGCTTGTATTTATAGCAACATATGTTAATAATATTAAAGGTATTAATATCCATAATAACAAAAATAAATCCTTTTTCAATTCAATGTTTTTATCTTTTATCATTAAATCAAAGCCCAAAATAAGATTAATCAATAAATATAATAATCCTAATAAAAATGTGATAAGTAAAACTATTTGAAGATAAGTTGGAAACATTTTTAGATAAACATTCCAAGCAGAATAAACAGCTTTTGTTTCAGGATTTGCAATGCTTGCTTGTACCGCTGCCAATCTAGGTATCGGGGCTCCTAACGTAGCCATAGAATAAAAGATATAAGGCAACAATAATATTAATATTATTATCGCTGCTATCCATACTTTTCTATTCTTCAAGAATTTAAATTTATCTGTTATCAATAGATATATCAACATCACTAATCCAATAAATCCAACAGCATAATAACTCAAAAATCCTATTAAAATAGATAATCCGGAAAATAAAAGGTATTTAAGATTTATTTCTTTCACATAACCCTTCCAAAAACAATAAACGGCAACTGTAACAAAAGCTAATGTTGGTGCTTCTGACATGAATCTTAAAGAATAAAATAAATGTAGATAAAAAACAGATAAAAATGCTGTTGCAATAATCCCGATTTTTTTATCAAAAATTTCTTTTCCTAAAAGATATGTAAAAATAACTGCCACTATTGAAAATAATGTTTCAATAAGTCTAATAAAAAATTCAGAAGCTCCTATCTTAAATAATAATCCCCAAAATAAGGGTAATAAAGGTTCTCTATATGGAAACCATCCTGTATTTGGTGTATTAAAAGCATAATGTTTTGCCTGCAACATCATCTCAGCTTCATCCCACCATAATGGTTGATGGGAAGCAACAAATAAATAATAAAGTCTTATTATAATCCCAATGCTAATAACAACCAATGCTATTATGTTTAATTTATCACTAAAAAATCCTTTTTTCTGTTCTTTAGTTTCAATTTTAATCTCTGTAGGTTTAACTTCCATTTTTATTTCTTTAATATTCTAACTTAAATATGTTTTTATTAATCTTAAATATAGAGAATTAAGAATATATTATTTTTTATCTAAACTTGCTAACAATTCATCTAAAGTTAATGTTGCTGTTCCAACTTTGCCAATAACTACTGCTGCAGCATGGTTTGCAACAGACATAGAATCTTTAACTCCTAATTCAGAAGCTAATCCCAAGGAAAATATAGCTAATGCAGTATCTCCCGCTCCAGAAAGATCATATACTGGAACACTTTTTCCTTTAGAATGATGATAAAGCCCTTCTTGCCCAAAAAATTTCATTCCTTCTTTACCACAAGTAATAACGACCCCACCAGTCCAATATTTAGATATAAGCTTTCTACCAACATGATTTATATGCTTATTTTTGTCTAGTCCTGTTATCTCTCTTGCCTCTTTAGAATTTAACATTAAAAAATCCATATCATAATAAATACTAGCATTTATTGGTTTAGGTTCAACAATAAATAATTTCTTTCTTCTTTTAGCTTCCATTCTCAAAAATTTTACCAATGTTTTAGTAATAATCCCTTTACCATAATCTGATATTAAATATACATCTGCATCTAAATCAGATTCCCTAAAATGATTTATTAAAATATTAGTTTGATCTCTATTCAATCTTGTGTCCATTTCTTCATCGAATCTAGCAATTAAATCTTCATCATCTGCTATAAGCCTATTTTTTGTTGTGGTTATTCTATCCCTTAATGAAATGATTCTAGATTTAATTCCATTATAAGAAACTAAATCATAAACCACTTTCCCTGACTTATCATTTCCCATAACACCATACAAATAAGCTGTAGCCCCAAGACTTGCAATATTACTTGCCGTATTCCCCGCACCCCCCAAAACATCAGAATGTCCTGTAACTTTTACTAGATTGGTTGCGCGTCTCTCTGGGTTTAATCTCTCTATCTCTCCTAAAATATAATGATCTAGCATTACATCTCCAACAATTAAAATTTTCCTTTCAGGGAATGTTCTGACAACTTCTTTTACTCTTTCTATGTTCATATTAATCACTTTGTACTTTCTACTCTTTCCCAAGCATCATTATAATGTTTTCTTATTAACCTAGTATCGTAATAAACACTAATCCACATATATAATCTAGCAAAGAATAGCCTTAGTGTCCACCAAAATTCTCTCAAATCTTGAGGGTAAGATAAGGCCCAAAATGTTCCAATAAATACTTCATTAAAAAAAGATTTAACTCTTGGAAAATCAGGAGCGTGTTTTGTTAATGTTTCATGTGCCTTCGCAGTTCTTTTTCTTTGTTTAAACCATTCATTAAAATTATCAGGGTTCTTAACAAACACTTTAGCCTCTTTTACATATTTAATTTTATATCCTCTTTTCCAAAAATAATAAGGGATTATACTATCTTCAGCTACATCTAATGGAATCTTGTTGATTATATTGTTTCTGAAAGCAAATAAATACCCAGAACATTCTAAAAATTTTCCTTGCTCAGATAATTTTTTCCTGATTTTATGAGCTCCTGCATCAGCCAATAAATGGCTCCAATATCCAAATATATCCTCTTTACTATTCGATGAAACAATTCTTCCCGTTACACATCCTGTTTTAAGGTCAAAAAAAGATCTAGCAATTTCATTAATTGAGTTTTCTCCCAGAACAACATCACCATCTGTAAAAATCAAGATATCTCCTTTTAATTCTTTAAATAATAAATTTATTGCATAACTTTTTCCTGTTCCAGGATCTTTAAAGTATTTTATATTCTGTTTTTTATTTAGTTTATTAAATAATGTTTTAGCTTCTTCATCTGGACTTGCTATAATAATTTCATAGTCGTAATCTATTTGTTGTTTTATTATAGAATCAATAGCCTTTGGCAAATTAGGTTCTTTAAAAGAAGTAACAATAATTGATAATTTATTTTTTATTAACCTATTCGCAGCATTAACAATATTATCTACATTCATCTTATTCATACTTTGGCAGTCTGGTTTATAACAACATAAACAATTAGAATTTGGCGTTAATCTTATACCTTGTCCATACAAATCTAATTCGGCAGCAGAAGTTGGACCAACTAAAACGACAACTTTTCTTTTCAGAGCTACAGCTAAATGTAATCCTAAGCTGTCGCTGGTTACAAAAACATTACAAATAGCTATTAATGCTGGAAATTCAAAAAGATCATTGCCACATCCCGTATTTATTATAGGGACTTTGCTTAAAGAAATAATATTGTCATTTCTTTCTATCTCATCCTGCCCGCCAAACAGCAATATTTTATATTTATAATTTTTATACAACATTTCAGCAAGTTTTGCTGTCTTTTCTATGCTTAATTTCTTTGATGGCCAAACTCCCCCCGATCCTGTATTAACCCCTATAACAATATCATCCTCTCTTATATTATATCTTCTCTTAAAATCATTTAAAAATTTTCCTTGTTCCCTATTTAATTTTAAATTCATAAAAGTCTTATCGTAATCCACTCCAACCATATCGCTAATAATTTGTTGGTACGTTTTCTTATTTTTCTTTTTGAGAATATCATTTTGAGGTTTCTTGCCTAATTTGCTCATATCATACCATTCTTTTGCGCTCTCAGATGGGACAACTTTAAGATTTTTATCTAAATAGTTTCCAATGATTTTTCCAGTTTTAATCTTAGTAGCCAATGCACAAGCTTCAAAATCTTCATCCAGATTAATAACAATATCAAAGTACATTCCTTCTAAATATCTTAAATTAATCTTGCTGTAATAAACTGCCTCATCAACAAATTTATTGTCTTTTATTAATGAATAAGCATTCTTCTTGGTAAGCCAATAAATCTCTGTGTATCTATATTTTTCTTTTAATGCTGGAAGTATTGTGGTTGTCCTTACAACATCTCCCATAGCTCCTAATTTAATTATAAGAATTTTCATGATAATGAGATATAGGAAAATTTAATAAACCTTACTCTAAATATATATTCATAACCCTTTTAGCTATTTTATCCCAATCATATTGCTTAGATTTATTAACATTATTCTTGCCTATTTTCTCTCTCAATTTCTTGTTATCAACTAACTTTATCACATTACCTTTTAAACAACTTATATCTCCATAATCACAAAAAAATCCATTTTCCTTATCTTTCATCTCATAAGGAATACCATTCACAGGACTTGCAACTACCGATAATCCACAAGCAAAAGCTTCAAATAAAGTTAAAGGCAATCCCTCTCTAAAGCTAGGCATAACATAAACTTCACTTGCTTGATACATTTTAACAACTTCTTTTCTATCTCTTATCGCTCCCAAAATCTTTATCCTTTTGTCAGCTAATTTTTTAACTTCTTCTAACATTCCTTCATCAGGTCCAACAATAACAAAATCTAGATCTTTTCTTTCATTTAATAAGTCATTAGCCATTAAAACAAACTTATCTACACCTTTTGTTTTATTCAATCTTCCAAAAAATAATATCAATTTTCCTTTAATTCCATATTTCTTCTTGAAATCATTATTTTTTATTTTCTTAAAAAATTCCTTGCCCATTCCATTTGGTATAACTTCAATCTTTCCTTTTCCGCCGTATTTTTCAATGAATTGTATTTCCCAAGGTGTTATCGCAATTATCTTATCAGTCCATCTAAAACTTAATCTCATAAAGGTATTATAAACAATTCCCAGTAATATTTTAGCAAAAAAACTTCTGTTTTCCGTAGTCCATGGGCAATGCGTAGTATGAATTAACTTTATTCCTCTAAATTTCGCGTTTAAAGCTCCGAAAAATTGATGAGCATGTCCTGCAACATGTGTATGGATAATATCAAACTTTTCTTTATTGAGTTTAAATAAAACGCTTGGCCAAAAAGTAGAGAAATTAGCAACTTTAAACCAAGAATAACATCTATGAAGATGAATTCCATCAATTATCTCTTCTTTAACCTTTAATCTTTCTTTCTTATCGGAATCAACAGTATAAACATGAACTTCATGTCCTTGCTTAATATATCTTTGAGCTAATTCATAAATTACTTGTGCTGGTCCATCCACAGCAGGAAAAAAATATGAGCATAAATAAGCTATTTTCATTTCAATACTTCCTGAAAGCTTCTTTCACTCCATCCCGACTTCCTTTGTAAACTGATTTTATTAAATTGAATTGTCTTCTAAAAATAAATAATATAGCTTGAACTTGAATTATCACAATAAAATGTATTAATAAAAATAATAAAAACCTGAATAATTTCAAATGTTTCTTTAATAATATTATCCTATTTCGATATAAATAATAAACAACAAATTTATTCTTCTTTCCACCCGAGCTTCCGTAAACTTTATGATAAACTTTGGCATTCGGATTGATATAAGCCTTAAATCCCCTTTCATACGCCTTAAAAATTAAATCTTCTGTCTCACAATACATAAAGAAATTCTCGTCATACATTCCAACTTCCTTTATGATTTTATTACTTATTAACAAAGCACATGCGTCCAAATATTCATTCTTCTTTAGTTCAGCTGGAGCATAATAATCTTTTATCGGTTTAGCAATCCCTGTTATAAAATCTAATTTTCCACCTAATGAATCTAAATCCTTTGAATAATAATTAAATATCGCACTTCCCACAAACCCGATTCTTTCATCTTTAATTGCAACATTAACTAACTCTTTTAATAAAAATCTATCGACAACTGCATCGCTGTTTAATAATAAGTAATAATCATAGTTTTTATTCTCTCTTATCGCTAAATTAACAGCTCCTGTAATTCCTGAATTTACTTTATTTTTCATTAATTTAACATTTTTAATCTTCTTTAGTTTTTCTATGCTTTTACTAGCATTATCTACAATTAATATTTCATAATTTTTATATTCTAATCTTCTTATGCTCTCAATTAATTCAATCGTATCATCTTCTGTATTATAATTTACAATTATTATCAAAACTTCAGGTTCTTTCATAAAAATATTAAGAACAATAAGCTTTTAAAACTAATTATCCGATTGCAATTAATACTGTTCCAAAAATCATAATTAAAGCAGCTACAACATTCTTTATTATTCCTTTTTCTTTAAAGAAAATATATCCATAAATTATGCTAAAAACAATGCTTAATCTTTTTACAGATATCATATAAGCATTTAATGTTAAACTCTGCGCTTTGAAAGAAGCTAAGCTCATTAAAGCACTCAAGGTTCCTATTATTAATAATATCCATATGTTAGTTTTACTAGCTGTCCTTATTGGATTTTCTTTAAATCTTATCATTATATATAATGTAGATACAATGCAGATTGAAATTATAGCCAATCCAGAAACAGCTAATGGGTTTTTTGTTTGATTTATTAAAATTTTATATAATGGGGTTACAACAGCATATAAAAAAGCAGCTATCAACATGTAAATTGATCCCTTATCTCTAAATAAACTTCTAATCGGTTGAAATGAAATAAATCCCCCTTCTGTTTTTATTATATAAGATCCAAGAAATATTAAAAAAATTCCGCTAGCTCCCAGTAAGGATGGTATTTCATTCAAAAAAATCCATGATATTATTGTTAAAAAAACAGGTGTAAAACTCAAAAAAGGAACGGTTATAGCTAATCCGGATATCTTAATCGCCTTTACATATAATATTATAGCTATCATCTCTAAAATTCCTGTAATAAAAAGCAAGAAAATTGATAATAAGTTTAAATTAGGAATCTTTACAATAAACAAGGTAATTATAATGATCGGTAAAGAAAAAAACCATACTGCCCATGAAACGATATAATCATTATATTTATTTAAAGCTAGTTTCTGAACTAGATTATTCGTAGCGGTACTTAGTGCTGCAAATAAGGATAGTATTAGCCATAGCATAAAGTTTTATTTTATATAATATTTATATACTTTATCTTTTTATTACCAAAAATATAATAACAAATCCATTAAAAAATTGATAATCTAAATGATTAAACCAAATTTTCCCAAAACATCTTCTAGCGTATTTCTTCTATAATCAAATTGTACAGAATTTATTCCTAATTTTCTGGCCCCTTTTACATATTCTTTATTATCATCAATAAAAAGAGTTTCTTCTGGTTTGCTTCCCAATCTTTGTAATGCATTTTTATATATTATAGGATCTGGTTTTGCACATCTATCTTCAGAAGAAAATGTCAAATAATCTGAATTAAATCCATTAAAGAATTCAACATCTTTATAATAATTAAGAATAGATTCTGTTATGTTCGATAATATTCCTACTTTTATCCCACCTTTAGCTATTTTTTTTGCTATTTCTACATTGTTTCCTATAACTAATCTTTCTCTACCTTGAATATAAAATGGCTTACTAAATAAATCCACACTATCCCCTCTTAATAATATATTATCAGAAACTCCATTTCTCCTTCTTTGTTCGCCAAATGCTCTTTCTAGCCTGCTAACAGCTTCTTCATAAGTAATTCGACCCCTATTTAGATCTACAAGAACTGTATCTTTCAAAACTTTAGCCATTTCTTGTTGTGGAACATTATACAAAGAGCTAAGATGATTTAGTATTAAATCATATCCTTCAATAACTAACACATTAGCCATATCAAAGAGCACTGTTGTTATTTTTGTTTTAAACATATTATTTTTTAATAAGAAAGATTTATAAAAGTTGTTAAATCGAAGGAAGGTTTAAATATTTTTCTCTATTTTCAGTAAAGTGGTACATGCAAAATTTGATGAAACAGAAAAAGAACAAGAATATATAAACACAGTAAAAAGGCTACTTAATCCGCATCGCCCTTATTTAAAAATAGGTAAAGTAAAACTTGGAGCTGGAAGAACAAATGATAATCTTCTTGTTTATGATACTGATAGTAAACCAGTTTGTGTTGTAAGAAAATCAAGACTAGATAGAACTAATATGGCTCATTTTTATTTTCTTCAAATACAATCATTAGAAAGAGAAAAATTTCTTCTTGAATATATTGGCAAACATGCTCCAAAGGTTCCTATCCCAAGACTTATTGCAGCAGATCAAGATCCAGAAGATGGACTAGATTATCTTGTAGTATCCCATATTAGTGGAATAAATTTTGCTGATATTGCAGGATCTTTAACTCCAAATCAATATAATAATTATATGAGAAATTTAGGAGAAACCATCGCTCCTGTAAGTAATTTAACATTCGGATCATTCGGTATTATCGGACCTGATGGAATTATAATTAATCCATTCCAAAGATGGAGTGATAGAATTGCCTTCTCAATATATGGAAAATTAAAAGATCCTGCTTCAACCGAATATTTTACACATGAATTATTATTTGAAAAAATTCCTGAATTTATTGAAAAACATAGAGAAGCTCTAGATAAAAATAGAAGACCTACAGCTGTTTTATATGATCTGCATTCAAAAAATTTTAATGTAGATCCAACAACAGAAAAAATCACTGGTTTCTTTGATATCGGTTTAGGACTTATTGCTAATAGAACATTGGAATTCGTTCCCATTGAACTTAATACAGTAAACTTTGGAAAAACAGAACGTCCGGCTGCATTAGAAGCATTTTTTGAGGGGTATGGACTATCTCTAAAAGATAGAGCAGATTATGAAGCTGCAAAACCAGTCTATGCACTAAATCATTCACTGGGGGCGGTTTTAGCCTATCATAATAATCCTGTAGATGATCTAAGAAGAGATCTTTGGAGTAGAGAAGTCTTCAAACCAAGAGTTGAAGAAATAGTAGAAAAAGGAATAGTAAATATGGTAAGATGGTTCTGAACAAATTACACGGCATTATAGTACCCTTATCGACACCAATTAAAGAGGATCAATCAATAGATTTTCCTGCAACTAAAAATCTAGTGGATAAATTAATTGAAAATGGTGTTGATGGACTTTTTCCCTTAAGTGGTACTGGAGAGTTTCCGATGCTTTCTTTAAGAGAATCTAAACAGTTTATAAATTTTGTAATGAGATCTTCTAGTGGAAGAGTTCCAGTTTACCCTGGAGCTTTTAGAGACAATTTAGGTGACACTTTAGAATTGGCTTTTGCTGCAGAAATATCTGGTGCTGAAGGAATTGTTTTAATGCCACCTTATTTTTATGGTCGTATTAAGAGTGAAGATATCGTAGACCAAGTTAGAAGAATAAAATGTAATATAAATTTACCTGTTATTTTTTATAATACAAATTCAAAATTAAGATTAGATGAAGCTAGTATGCTTAGATTACATCAAGAAGGTTTAGTTATTGGAGCAAAAGAGGGAAGTAAAGATTTAGACTATCTAAAAAGATTAGCAGAATCTGGCATGTCTGTTCTTCCAGGTAGCGATAAACTTCTTTATGCTGCATCTCAATTTGGTTGTGTGGGTGGTTTTCCTGGAAGTGCTAATGTATTAACGAAAGGGTTTGTAACCTTGTGGAAATTTATTCAAGAAGAAAAATTACAAGAAGCTGAGGCATTGCAATCTAGAATTAGTAGTGTTGTTGAAGTTATGTATAAAACAAACCCCTATAGCGCCCAAACAGGTGTTAAGATTGGTTTAGAATATCTAGGTATCTGCCTTTCAAGAATGAAATATCCAATGCCTCAAGCAACTACAGAAGAAAAAAGAATTATTTTCGAAACATTAGATAAAAACAAGGATTTACTTTAACAAAACATTTATAACTTTTTCCACCATTTCATATTTATGAAAGATGTAAAGATCGGTGACAAGATAATTGGTAAAGGCCACCCTGTCTTTGTTATAGCAGAAACAGCCTCCAGCCATGTAGGAAATAAAGAAAAACTTAAACAGCTAATTAAAGCTGCTATAGATTCAAATGCAGACGCTATCAACTTACAAAAATTCTATGCAAATGAGCTTGCTGTTCCTCAAAATCCGCAACATAAGGATTTGGCAATCATCGAACTTAAAGATCCAGATTGGAAAGAAGTTCTAGATTATGCTAAAACTTTAAACACAATTATTATTGGAAATCCTTTTGATGAATCTAGTGTAGACTTCTTTGATCCTTATGTGGATGCTTTCAAGATTCATTCTACTGATATTAATAATCCTGAAATGTTAATGAAAGTAGCAAAAAAGAATAAGCCAATGTTTCTTGGTATTGGCGGAGCAAAACCTTTTGAAATAAAAAGGGCAATTAAAATTCTTCAATCAACTGGTAATGATCAAATTGTTTTAATGCATGGTTTTCAGGCTTTCCCAACAAGATTAGAGGATAGTAATCTAAAGTTAATTCCAACAGTAGAAAAAGAATATAATCTTCCAACTGGATTTCTTGATCATATCGATGCTGAAACAAAAATGGCAATGATTCTTCCATTACTCTCAGTAGTCCAAGGAGCTGTTTTGATTGAAAAACATATAACATTAGATAGAAAATTAAAAGAATATGATTATTTTTCAGCTTTACATCCATCTGAATTCAAAGAAATGATGTTCTTGATTAGAGAAACAGAAAAAGCAATTGGTCATGGACAATTTATTCAATCAGAAGGTGAAATTGGATATAACACTATGATGAAAAAGAATTTAGTTGCTAAAGTTCCCATAAAAAAAGATACAATTTTAACAAAAGATATGATAACTTTCAAAAGAGCTCGAGTAAATCCTGGTCCTTCTCCAATTGATGTTGAAAAATTTATTGGAAAATCAGTTAATAAAGATTTAAATGAAAATGATCCAATCACATTAGATGACTTAAATCTTAAATCAATTATTACATTAGCTGTAAGAATGAAATCATCTAGATTGCCAAGAAAAGCGTTAGCTGTTGTTGAAGATCAAACAGTTATAGAACATTTAATAGATAGAATGCAATTATGTAAGGTTCCATCTGATTTAATCTTATGTACATCCACTCATCCAGATGACGCTGTTTTAATAGACATAGCAAAGAAAAAAGGTATAAAATATTTCGCAGGTTCAGAAGATGATGTTATGGATCGTTTCATCAAAGCAGCATTGCCTGAAAAAGCAGATATCATTGTAAGAGTTACAGGGGATAATATATTTACAGATCCTGAATTCCTAGATGAAACAATAAAATTTCATATAAAAAATAATCTGGATTATTCATTACAAGAAGGATTACCAATTGGATGTATTTCAGAAGTTATTACCTTACATAATTTAATAAAAGCTCATGAAGCAACTCTTGATCCTGAAAACACAGAATATATGACATATTATTTGAGAAATGAAGATTACTTTAAAGGTAACTCCTTGAAGGTCTCAAGTGAATTTAACTTCCCTAACTACAGATTGACAATAGATAATCCTGAAGATTTACAACTTATCCAAGAAATATTTAAAGAACTTTATGTTCCTGGAAAAGTAATTCCATTAAGAGATATTTTAAATTTATTAAATAAAAAGCCTGAACTATTAAATATAAATAAGAATGTTCAAGGAATACAATTTACAGTTAAAGGTTTGAAAAGTTAGTTTTATAAGGTTTTCTATATTCTATAAAATATATATTATGGGGGTTAACAAAATGGTAGAAAAGCAAGCTAAAACATTAGATGAAAGATTACAATTTGAAGAAGGAGATTTACACTTAGAAGGTAATTTTGCGATTAGCCTTGGTTTAGGGAAGTCTCTTGCAGATGATGAAATAAAGAAAATTGTAATTGGTAAGTATAATGGCGTATTAAAATATGTCGATAAAAAAGGACAATTAAAAATCGTAGGCAATGGGTTATACAGCATAATAGGTTTAGGAAAATATGCCGGCGCAATTTAATTTATTAATCTCAAGATCTATAAATAATATAATAAATAGAAAAAAGTAGATAAACAATAAAATGCCAATTGATGATGCATTAAATGATTTGCCAAGATCAAAAGAAGCGTCAAAACAAATAGTTGCACCTCCAGAACCAGAGCAAGCAAATAAAGTAATTTTCACTGATGCCGTACAACAATTTAGAAATAGTTTACAATATTATCTTCCTTATCAATTGGCAACAATTATAAAAAGTAAAGGACTAAATGTAACCTGGGATAACGGCAATATAGTTTCTTTTTTAGATAATGAAATTTTTTTAAAATTTACGTCTATTGGAATTGCAGCCCATAAAAGATTTTGGTTCGGTCATGATTGGATAGGTTATTTATATTTTAATGATCCTAATAAATGGAAATTGGAAGTTTATGGAAGAAAAAATATAGATAGATTAAAAAATCTTGCTGACGAAATATCAAAACAATATTCAAAAGATATAGAGCTTATATTAGAATTAGAATATCCAAAATCAAAGTCAGTAGAATATGCTGGTTTTATCTAAATCTTTAATTCTTCATAGATTAACTTAACAACCCTTTCAGTTGCTTTCCCGTCATTACCTTCAACAAAGCTTTCCCTTCTTTGCTTTAATTCTTCTCTAAATTCTCCATTATATAAAATTTTCATTAAATTAGGAACCAACTCTCTTGTATTATAAACACCAAGAGAATAACCATTTTTGTTGGTAATCAAAGGATCCTCTGTTTTTAATCCAACTTGTAAACTTAAAACATCAGTATCTAATAAACAAGCTTCCATTAATGAAGTTGACATCATTCCAACTACCAAATTAGAAGCTTTCATTGTCTCTCTTGTATTATAATTATTATTATACTCTCTTTTTGTTGCGTCTTCCTTCCCACTCATGACTAAATTCATATCTTTTAATAATAATGTTCTTTCTACAATATCCTCAAATGTCTCTCTAGGATGAAATTTAATAACAAATGTCCCATGATATCCCATGTCATTCAATCCATTAGATAATATTTTAAAAATTGTTTCTTCATTATAACCCCAATCAGTAGTTTTATTCGCTTTAAGATCTCCTTTAATTGGTTGTGAAATAAAGGTTATCAAACTTCCTTCTGGATGTACCCCAAAATATTCTCTTATCTCTTTTCTTTTATCAATTGTAAATTTAGCATTTAATTCTCCTATATCATCAAAGTAAGGGTTTCCTGTAATCTTTAATCTTTCTCTAGGTAAACCTTCTTTAACCATTTTTTCCAAACTTTCTGCATCTAATGCCGTATGAATATCAGGCATGCATCCTAAGTTATCTCCTGTTTTGTCATTTCTAACCCTTACAATATAATTGACTGGTAAATCTATAACAGAAATGCTTCTTACCCCTCTTTTCCTAGCTTCCAATATTAATTTTTTTTCAACACACCATCCACCGCTACTTCCCGTGACTAGAAGGTTTGGTTTTTCTTCGTCTTCAAATTCAACTTCGGCAGATGTATAATCATTCAATATAGAATGAGATAAACCAGCTTGTGTAAATGAACTAATAGCAGGTCCGTTAGCTATTAATGTCAAATCCACTTTATCATCTTCTTGCAATCTTCTTGCAACAGGAATAACAGAATTCGCACTTCCAGTATACTGCGCTGCCACCATTACTTTAGATTTTGTCACTTTTTATCACAAAATAAAGGTGTAGAAAAATATATAAATCTATTTCTGATATATTTCATCAATAAGATTTATAACTCTTTCGGTGCTTTTTCCATCAATTTTATAAGCATAATCCTTAATAAATTTCTCCATGTTTTTTTCTAATTTTTCTTTAATCTTTTTATTATTAAAAACATCATTTATTGCATTTTTTAATTCTTTTTCTTCTTTGACATCAATTACACATCCATAATCATTGTAATCAATCATCTCATTGCTTCCTTTGATATTAGCTAAATTTAAAGTAATAACAGGAACATTAAATAACATAGATTCAATAACAACAGTAGACGAGGCTCTGCTTATAGTTAAATCTGCAATATTCAAAAAGTTATAAATATCATAATCTTTAACAACAACAACTTTATTTTTAATATTATTTAATCTGCTATTATAAAAATCAACATCATCTTTTGGGTGTAATTTTATTATTAGTTGTTCATCTTGCAAGGAATTAATAACTGCCTTGAACATTTCCTCCTTCTCTGGAACAGTCTGTGTTCCGAATAATATTATCTTCTTATCTTTATCCAAATTAAATTGTTTATATACTTCTTCTTTATCATACTCTTTATTTTTAATAATATCAAACTTACTGGCTCCAGTTATAACTATTTTCTCTTCATTAACATTATTTTGCAATAAAAATTTCTTCGTAGATTCTCCCCAAACAGCTATTTTTGTGCTTGTTACAGGAACAAATCCCAATCTTCCAGCAACTCCATGTTGTAAAACTAAAGATTTTATTTCTAATTTATTCCCGACAAATGCAATTGTTTTTCCAAATCTATGAACGTCACTACCCATAACAATAATATTTATCTCTTCTTTTTTGATAACAATTTTAATTCCTTCTATCAATCTAACAACTTCATAAAAATGTTTAAACACAGTATAATGCAATTCATCTTCTAAAATTTCCCATAAATTAATATTATCATACATAAATCTCCTATCTTGGTATAAAATCTCCCATATTTGATCAAGCTCTTTTTTCTTTTTATCAAGAACTTTGTTTATTTCACTTAAATCATAATCTGCAAATGTATTAAATTTTATTCCTTTTTTCGCAAATGCCTCCTGAACATCTAAAGCCAAAGCGAATATTAAATAATTTTTATTCTGTTTTTTCATCTCTTCTATAATAGGAAGCATTATCTGCGGATCTAAATTTAAATAACTAAAAAACATCACTTTCTTATCGCCATAATTTTTATTTTTATAATTAAAACTTTTTAGTTTCACATAATTATCCAAAACAACTGGTTTTATGTATCTTCCAGCAATAAATTTTGTTTTTTCTCTAAATATATTAATAAGATTAACATTCCTATCGCTAACAATCTCATATTTAGCATTCAGTTCTTTCAAACTAGTAATTATTGTTTTGCTTAGAAAATCTTTTCCATCAATTACCAAAAACATATCTGGCTTCTCTTTCTCAATAACCTTCTTTATTAATTCTATATTTGCAATCAAGCTTCTTAAAACAAGTTCAAAATGTAAGCTTGTACATTCATATAATGGAATTCCATCATGCTTTGCTAATTTTTTTGCTTCAGGAAAACTAATCATATTCCAATTAATGCTTATATTCCTTATTTTGTCAGCAAGTTCATTAATTAATTTGGTTTCATTGATATAATCACTCTTAGTTTTAACATTAGCAAAATTAACTTTTTTGTTAGAAAGATTTAGTATTATTCCATCCCCTAAATCTTTTAATCTTTTATTGATCTTATCTAGTTCTTTCTCGTCTTTTACTATTCCTATAATCCTTGTCATACTCTATCATAACTATTTCTTTAATTCTCCCACGTGTTCCCAATCCAATATATCATCCTCTTTCATATCTTTTAATACCCTTCTTCCTATAATCTCGCTAAAGAATCTTGGATTAATTCCTGTTCCAGGTCTTTTTGATGTTATATTTTTAACATCAAATATTTCCCCTGCCCTAATATCCCTATTTGCTACAATGCTCCTTCTTGCTAATCTTTGAGCAGGCTCTTCAACTTTAATTGGTCGTCTTGCTAATGTACTTCCTAATGCACTTTCTATCTGTTTTATATTTGTGACCATCTCTTTCAGTTCTTTAGGATCAACAGATAACCAATGATCGGCACTTCCCTTCAATGTTTTATCTATAGTATAATGCTTCTCTATCATCTTTGCTCCCAGACTAACAGCTCCGATCGGCACCAAAGTTCCCAAACTATGGTCACTTAATCCGATTAAATAATCCGGAAATATTTTCTTTAAAGTTGGAATCATATTCAAATTCATATCTTTCGTAGGTGTCGGATAAGATAAAATGCAATGCAATAATATTATCTGATTATTTCCTTGCTCTTCAATAACGCTTACAGCTTCTTCTATCTCTCCAATTGTAGCTGCTCCTGTAGATAATGCCATCGGCAATCCTTTTTTTGCTATATGTTTTAAAAGATTTAAGTGAGTTATATCTGCACTTGCAATTTTATACATTGGCACTCCAATCTTTTCCAAGAAATCAGCGCTTTCTTCATCAAATGGTGTTGAAAAAAATATTATTCCTAATTCTTCAGCATATTTCTGCATTTTAATAAAATCTTCTTCACTAAGATAATCGAAGTTCTTGTATTCATCATATTGTGTTTCATCACTTTCTGTCCAATATTTAGGAGAATTTTTTATTGCTATTTTTTCAGCTTTATATGTTTGGAATTTTATTGCATCTGCCCCGTTTTCTTTTGCTTTTTTTATTAATTCATAACCTCTTTCCAACATACAATCATGATTTACTCCAGCTTCAGCTACAACAAAACAAGGCTCATCATCCCCTACATATCTATTTCCTATCTTTATTCTTGTCACCATTTCAACCACCCTTATAATTTTTTATTATCTGTTCAGCAAGCCATAAATCATATTCATTATATATCCTTACAGCTTCGTTCGGCATCATCTCAACATAAGCTACACTATTCCCGATAATCCCATTATTGTTTAAATTCTCTAAAGTTGTAATATAAAATGCTCCATTTTCTTCTAGTATAGTATCTTTTTCATCTCTCAATAATCTTTTATTAAATAATGGCTCGATTCCATATCTTCCTGGTTTCCAATGAAAATTAAGATTTGCACAAACAGAGACTATGCTATCTGTTTTAAATATTAATTGAGTAAAAATTCCTTCTTTTATATGCTCACTTGTTTTAAAAGGGCTTATCAAATGTAAAACAGCAATTAAATCAGGAACATAATCATCATTCTTCTTCAAATAATCAACAACATGTCTTACAACATCATCAACATGAACTGTTTTTTTTGCTAAATCAATTGGTCTTTTGATAACATAAGCTCCTAATTTTTCAGCAGCACTTGCAATATCGTAATCTTCAGTAGAAACAACAATTTTATTAAACAATTCAGTTTTTTTCGCTTCATCTATTGTATAAGATAATAAAGGTTTTCCATTTAAATTTGCAATTGGAATTTTAATCCCATTAATCATGTCGCCTCTAGCAGGAATAACAGCTAATATTTTCAAATTTTTTAACTTTCCATCATAATGTCTTTTAACAAATTCTTCCTTTACAATTCTTTTAGAATGTAAAATCCCTTTCATATTCTTAGTCATATTTGCACCATGTCTTCTATAATAAAACAAAGGCAGATTAATATTTCTAACTTTAAATTTAGTAATAAACTTCATCCAAAAATCATAATCTTCTCCAATCTTTAAATTTTCATTATATCCCCCAATTTCATCATAGCATATTCTCTTGTACATCGCTCCAGCAGCTAAAGGACTTCTTTGCAGTAAATCAACTTCTTCATTAACTTTCATCAATCTATTATGCTCCAATATCTTTCCATCTTCGTCTATAGTATAATAATCTGAATAAACCAAATCAACATCTTTATTTTCATACAAAAATCTTTCTTCTACTAATAGCAAATTATCATCAAAATAATCATCAGCATCTAATCTTATTATAAAATCCCCTTGAGACATACTAATTCCTTTATTACAGGCTGCGCTTAATCCAACATTATCTACCCTTATTACTTTCAAATTATTTGGAAATTTTGATTTATAACTTTGAATTACATCTTGAGTATTATCTGTACTTCCATCATCAACTAAGACAATTTCAAAATCTTTATAAGTTTGCTTGGTCAAGCTATCTAAACATTTATCTAAAAATCTCCCATAATTGTGCGCGGTTATTATAACGCTTACTTTTGGTTTATTAATAGCTTCCATTTAGTCACCTTTTCTTTAATCCGTAGTTGTCTATGCAGTAGCCTTTACTTCAGAAGGTTTAGCATATCTATATCCTTCATGTAAATTACAAGTTCTGCAAGCAGGCATAACATCTAATTTATTTTGTTTATGCAACTCTCTTAATTGACTTAATATCGCTCCGTTCCATATTTCTTTTAATGTTTGCTTAGTAACATCCCCAACTACATTCTTCCTAAACCAATCTCCACAGCACATCATAACTTTTCCATCCCACGCTACCATCAATCTTTGGAATGGTTGTGGACAGGTTTTTCTTCCTAAAGTAATTTGATCATAATTAATTGATCTATCATTTTCTTCTCCTTCTCCTCTATTACTGTAATCATTTGTTGCGACATGGTCTACTATCCCTTCCCACATTTTAATAAATTGGTCAACTTCATGAACATTATCTTTCATCCTAACCATCTGTATTCTGATAAATGGTTTTTTCTTTCCCATTTCATTTCTTATTCTTACAAAATCTTTAATATTTTTCATTAAAATATCATATTTTGCTCTCACTCTTATTTTTTCATAAGTTTCTTTAGTAGCCCCATCCATAGAAAATATTATTCCATCTAATCCTGCTTCTATCAATCCCCTAATTTTATTTTCATTTAATAAAGTTCCATTAGAATTTGTTTGTAATTCTTTAATCCCTTTATCTTTTGCATATTTCACCATTTCAATAAACTTGGGATGAATTAACGGTTCACCTCTCCAATTAAGTTTCATAGAATATAATCCTTCTTTTGCGCATTCGTCTACAATTTTATGAAATAAATCCATTGTAATAAATCCATCTTGAATTCCACTTCTATCAAAACTTTGTGGGCACATAACGCATCTCAAATTACATGCATCGCTCGGTTCAATGTCCACATGTGTTGGAAATTTAGGAATTAATCCAAATCTTGCTGTTCTAGGGCTCCAGTTCCATTTAGCTCTATACCATAAATATTTTGGATCTTTCTTATTCATGAACTTTTTAAATTTAGCTTTAAATCCACCTTGTATATGATGTCCACTCCCACCATAGAAGTGTTGTTTCTCGTTTGTTTCATTACTTTGTTCAGTTGACATATTGATCTTAAACCGTAGCTTCTCCGCTTTTTCCTGTTATTAAATTTAAAGCACCTAAAGCTCCTCTCGCATAATATTTTACTTGTTCAAATGATTTAATTCCAACAAACATTTTCCATAAATAGCTTGGTCTCATATAAAATTCTTTGTAAGCTTTCTTTCTTAACTCTTGTAGTTGATCTGTTGTTAACTCTCTAGATCTTATTAATGGATCTTCAGCTATTTGCACCCAATTATCCCAATTTGGATCTGAAATTAAGTTTTCTTTTACAGTAATATCATACAATCCGGTTCCAACAATCGGGATTGCTAAAAAGAAATAAGCTAACTGAGGGTTAATTTCTTTAGCTAATTTTATTGTTTCTTCAAATGTTTCTTTTGTTTCACCTGGATATCCTAAAATAAAAGATGCTGATGCCGGAATTCCAACTTCGTGTATTAACTTGAAAGCTGCTTTTATTTGTGCAGGAGTTTGATCTTTTTCCATTGCATCCAATATTTTTTGACTTCCTGATTCAACCCCAAATCTAACAAAATAACATCCTGATCTTTTCATCTTTTCTAAGCTTTCCCTATCACAATGATTAACTCTAGTTAAACAGTTCCAATGCAAATCATAATCTCTTTTTATTAATCCATCTAAAATTGGGTTCATTCTACTTTTATTAATAACAAAAATTTCGTCATTAAATTCTAAGCAATGAATATTAAATTTATCAACTAAATAATCTATTTCTTCCAATGTTCTTTCAACACTCCAATATCTAACTTTTCTTGTCCACATAACTTTAGAAGCGCAAAAGTTACATCTATAAGGACAACCTCTCAAAGAAAAGAATATGGAAAACGGTTGTAATTTAACTCCGCTAACTTGGAAAGAGCTATGATGCGCAGGTGGTCTATATAATTCCATTGGTAATAAATCATAAGCTGGCATTGGCAACATATCTAAGTTTTCAATTAAAGGACGAGGAGCAGTCATTCTTATCTGTCCATTATCTCTATAAATCATTCCATTAACTTTAGATAAATCTTTTTTTCCTCTTTTCTCTAATTTATCCAATAATTCAACTGTTGTTAACTCTCCCTCGCTAATAACTCCATAATCAACAATTGGAAATTCCTTCATTGTCTCAAATGGCAATGCAGTCATGTGATCTCCGCCTAAGAAAGTCTTGACATTAGGATTAACATTTCTAGCTATTTGTAAAACATCACAAGCTTTTTTTACTGTAGGCGTAACAGCTCCAACCCCAACAACATCAACATCTTTAGGTATATGTTTATGTAATTCCTTCATCGGAATTTGCAACGCTACTGCATCTAAAATGCTTACTTTATGTCCCTTTTCTCTCATGTAAGCAGCAAGATAAGCTAGCCCCATTGGTTGATTAATTCCTGCAACTGTTGGAACCTTTTTATATACTTCTTGATAACTTGGATTTATTAGCTGAACTTTCATTTTAATCCCTCAGAATCGTGCCTCTTTTTGTATATATATCTTTCTTAGAATTTTGATTTTTAAGCATTATTGTGATATAATATATAGTTAACAATAGTTAATTAAACCCAAACTAAAGCTTTTTAAATAATTCAATCAGAATAATAAAAATGAATAAAAAACATTTGAATATTATAGCAGGTGGAGCTTTAATCACTCTAATTGGAATTCTAATCTCTAAATTATTCAGTTATTTTTATAGATTAATTGTTTCAAGATTGGGAAGTGAAAATTATGGATTAATATCATTAGCTTTCGCTGTTGTTGGAATACTTTCAATATTCACTTCCATTGGTTTAGATTTTGGTATTACTAGATATATCTCTTATTATAAAAACAAAAATGATCTTCCAAGATTAAAAGGAACTTTTTTTTCAGCTTTTAAGATTAGTTTTGTTTTAAGTATAATATTTAGTATGATTTTATTCTTTTCTTCTAATTTCATTTCTATAAATCTGTTTCATAATCAAAATCTTTCCATTTTATTAAAAGTATTTTCTCTTGTTTTAATATTCCAATCAGTAAGAAAGATAATAACAGAAACTATAAGGGCATTCCAAAAGATAAATTATTATGTAATCTCATTAAATATAGTTGAGCCTGTTGTAAATCTTTTATTAACTTTAATTTTTATCTATCTTGGTTATAGCCTTACAGGCATTAGTATTGCTTATGTATCTGCTGTATTTATCAGTCTTGCAATTTCTATTTATTTTTTAGAAAAAAAAGTATTTCCGATATTTACTAGTAAAATTGCTTCTATTTATGAAAATAAGGAATTAATATCATATTCATGGCCGTTAATGTTTAGTACAGCTTTAGCAAGATTTATTGTCTGGACAGATATATTATTCCTAGGATTTTATAAAACCGCTTCTGACGTTGGAATCTATAATACTGCAATACCTACTGCACAATTGCTTTTAATAGCACCAACAGCTATTCTAAACCTATTTGTTCCGATAATAACTGAATTAATAGCAAAAAATAATCCAGATGAAATTAAAGGTATTTATCAAACAACAACAAAATGGATTTTCTTCATTAACTTTCCAATATTTCTGATATTTATAATGAATTCTAATCCAATATTAAAAGTATTATTTGGTTCAGAATATTCTATTGGTTTTATGGCTTTAATCGTTTTGTCTGTTGGTTATTTTATTAATTCAATATTATTTGCGTCAAGATACATGCTTGATTCTCTAAAGAAAACAAAATTTATTTTACTAAATACAATCATAGTCACATTGTTAAATATCATTCTCAACTTAATCTTAATTCCAAAATATGGAATTTTAGGAGCAGCGATAGCAACCGCATTAACAATTTCATTATTTGGAATAATAAACTGGATTAAAGTTTATAATATAAATAAAATAAATGTTTTCAAATTAAGTTATGTAAAATCTATATTTGCTAGCATAATCGCAGTAGTGCCAGTATATTTATTCTTAAAAATTACTAACCTTACAACCTTCTTCCTTTCATTTATCCTATCTGGAGCAATTTACGGTTTCTTAATGTGGAAAACAAAAGCCTTATCTAAAGAAGACGGTGAAGTGCTTGATAGTTTAATAAAATTTAAAAAAGTAAAAGATATAGGATCATAAAGCATATAATTTAAATTTCTTGTTTTCATATAATAATCTAAAATTCATTTCTTTTTCAACGACAATATAATCTACCCCATATTTTCTCTTTAAAACTAAAAAATCGTCTTCATTTAATTTATTATATCCTTCATCACATTTTTCAATAAATATTACCGCATCAACTTTAAAATCCTTTGTCTTACAAACATCTTTAATTCTTTCAATAGCTGTTTTAACTAGTGAAGGATTATACAAAAAATTTCCTGCCGTCTTCCAGTCAATTAAATTACTCCTTTTAGAAAAAGCATTAAATCCAGTATACAATGGGGGGGTTATAAATAAAGAATCTTTATCTGTGTTTTTTTCAGCCCAATAAGATATATCTTGGAATTCATCTGATTGTTTATCTCCAGGATATTCAATATTGTAAATAAATCCTTTTTCTACTCCAACAAAAGCAGGAACTAAAATTATGATTAACAAAAATATGATTGTAAAATAAAATATAAATGATTGTAAACTTATTATCTTTCTAAAATCTTTCCTATAAAAATTGATCAAATAATTCGCAATATAAATTAAAACAAATATCTTAAAAAATATGAAACTCCTAAACAATATTGCAGTCATAAGAATAGGGACTGGAAAAACTTCGCTAAAAATTAACCCAAATATCCCCATTATTCCAATTGCAACTAAAAATAAAATAATTTTTCTATTCAATCTTTCTTCTGGTTTATATCTTAAAGAAACTCCAAATAAGTATAATAAAACTCCAAATAAAACAAATTGATAAATAGGCCACAAACTTGGAAATATATGATGACTTAATCTCAATTTAAGAAAATCCAGCCATAATCCTTTATCAACACTTAATTTTTGTATTCCTAAACTTCCAATAATAATTGGTAAACTTAAAACAAAAAAGAAAATATAAGATAATATAACTTCTTTCATTTTTCTTTTCTCAAGTATCTTGCTTTTCTGAATATAACTAACTAAAAGATAAAAAGAATACATCGCAATTACATATAAAGAAACTAATAAATTAAGGTAATTAATAATTACCAATAATAAAAAAGCTATAATATAATTTTTCTTTAAAAAGAAAAAAATTGAAAATAAAGCTATCGGTAAAGAAAAAAACCATGGACTTATCGTACTATCGATTAGTTTTATATTACCCAATGTTAACAAAGTTCCTTTTACCCCTATTAATAAAATAACGCTCAAAATTCCAACTAATTTATCTTTAAATAAATAATAAGCCAATAAAAATATAGAAAAAACTAATAATAATCTTGAAAATAAAAATCCTAAAAAGAAAAACCATTCAACATTAATATCTTTAAAAAACTCTCCAAAAGTTAGTTCTATCGGTGCATATATTATCCTTAAATTATCAACTAATATATCTTTATCATATAAGCTATTATCTTTATAGTAATTTATCAAAGGAACATAAACAACACTATCATTAGAATTAAAATTATATCCTGTATAAAATATTGAAGCTATAGCTAATAATATTAATATTATTACTGTAAATGTCCATCTTTTCATGAAATAAATATAGATAAAAAGATTTTTAAATTGTATTATCTTATCATTTTATTATAAAAATGAGTCTTGAAAAATTAGTTAAGGGTTTAGGAATTACTTTAGGTGTAGGTTTTGGAATTTTAGGATTTAACAGAAGTTTAGAAGCCAGAACTTTAAGAGTTCCTTCAGTTGAATATTTAACAATACAATCTGGTGTAGATGCTGCTACAGATGATGATACTGTCTTAGTTGCTTCTGGAATTTATAATGAACAATTAGGAATAATAGATAAATCAATTACTCTTAAAAGCGAATCTGGATATGATTTAACTACAATAGATGGCGGTTCTACAGGATGGACTATAAATATTCCACCCAGTCTTTCTAATCTCATGGATGTTATTGAAGGCTTTACAATTAAAGGAGAAAATGGAATTGCTGCTTCTCCATATCAATCTACTATAAGAATAGAAAATAATAAATTTAAAACAATAAGTGGGGCAATAGGAGTTGGTAGAGGTATCGTAGTTATATTAAGAAATTTTATAGATAATAGTGGAGGTCCTGCTATCGGAGTAACTAACGGAACAGCAAATATATTTTATAATGTTATAATAGATAACACTAATCAAGTTAGTACTGGGGGGATAGAATTAGAACCTGGAGTAGTATATCTTAGTAGAAATACACTCATAGGACGTTCTAAAATAGAAATTATTGGATCCGGTTCTCTAACATATTCTAATAATGTATTTTATACCCTTGGAAATAAACCTTCACAAATTAACAGTAACACGATGTATAATGAAGGCTGTAATGATTTCTTTATAAACGGTTATCTACCGAATGTAGTTCACCCTACAGATATTTCTACAAATCCTATGTTTTGTGACGAAGTGAATAATGATTTTTATCTTGATTCTGATTCACCATGCTTACCTCAAAACAGTAATGGTTGTGGTTTAATTGGAGCTTTAGGAATGGGTTGTGGAGCAGTTCCAACAATTTCAAAAACATGGGGAAGAATAAAAGCAATGTATAAATAATGGGCATAAAGAACTTTTTTGTTGAGGAAATAGAAGAAGGTAAAAAGAGAAAAAGAGACTGGCCATTAATAATATTTGTTTCTATATTCTTGCTATTAATACTTTCTGGAATTTTTAATGATAATCTTGGATTTGCTGGACAATTGGGCGGATATTTTCTATGGATCTGGATAATCTTTTGGTTAATATTCTGGTTGACAAAATGTGTGGTAAAAAAGACTAAAAAAGAAAAGAATGTAAAACAAAAATGACTGAAAAAAATAATAAAGAATTGTTCAAATCATTTTTTATATTAGGACTTGTTTCTATATCTATTTTATTTATATTTGTTTATTGTGATTATTTTTATAATTACACCAATAAAGATGGTGCACTCCAATTTTCTTATATAGCTCTATTCATATCGATATTAACTTTATTTGCATTAGGCACATTTGAGTTTTATACTAAATATTATGAAACTAACAAGTCTTTAAAAATTAATAGATACAAATTGGAAATGTTAATGCAAGAAATTGCTACTAACCAAGATATTTTAAATAATGTATTTTTAAAAAATAAAGAAGTGACATTAAAAAATAAAATTAAAGAGAAAAAGAGTGTGTATAGTATTTTAGCTTCTGGATTTCTAACTACCTCTTTAAAAGACATACTTGAAAATATTTATCTAGAAAATCAATTTTTAAGAGCGAAAATTACCTTTTATCACTTCAGAATCGATTCTATAAATTCAATGATAAATATACAAGCTTATAGAAATTTTGATGTAGAAAGTCAGTTATTAAACTATAAAAATATTTACATGCTTATGGAAAAAAAGGTCGTTATGACTTTCTTTGAGAAATCTGACAAGGATATTGATAAAAATTTAAAATATATATATGCAGAACCCATTGACTTAAATGAACTTTTTGATAAATTAATAAATGATGTTAAAGATTATATTAAGAATTATTGTTAAATGAAAAAGAAAAAAGTTTATATACTAATTTCTCTATATGAAATGTACAAAAAGAGGTTTTGACCTCAAGATTTTCTTGAGACCCTATATCAAATAAAAATTAATAATGGGGGTGATTTAAAATGGGAAATGCTTTAGCCTGGTTTGTTTTGGCAATATTATTAGCAATAATAATATTAACAATAGCACCAAGTCTTAAGGTAACGGCCTTAGATGTAATCAGGGCTGCACGTGGAGGAACGTAAATCCTTTACTATCCATAATTGTATTCTTTACTGATTTCCATAAATAAAAGACTAAGAAAAGGTTTAAATATCTTTAAATTTTTCATTATTATGCTGAAAAGAGGTGTAGGAGTATCTATGAATAAAAGTGTTAGGATTAGAAAGAAAAAGATCATTTTAATCTATCCTAATCTAGGTATTTATGGAAAGATTATTCAAGATTTACCATTAGCTTTACTACAAACAGCAAGAATTGTTTATGACAAAGGCTATGACATATTAATTCTCGATCAAAGATTAGATGATAATTGGAAAGATACATTAAAAAAAGAGATTAACAAAGACACTTTATTTGTAGCCTTATCTGCAATGATAGGAGAACCAATAAACTATGCTTTAGAAATTGCAAAGTTCATGAAAGATAACTATCCTGAAATGCCTGTTCTCTGGGGCGGTATTCATCCAACATTATTGCCTTTACAAACTTTAGAACATCCATTAGTCGATATTGTAATTAAAGGAGATGGAGAAGAAACAATCTATGATGTTGCTCAAGCATTGGAAAAAGGTAAATCATTAAAAGGAATTCCAGGTGTTTTTTATAAAGAAAAAGATGGAACTATAGTTTCAAATCCAGTAAGAGCTCCATCTAATCTAGATGTTTTGCCTCCAATTCCATATAACCTAGTTAATATAGAAGCTTATGAAAGGCAAGGATTCAAAGAAAAAACATTTACAATATTTACCTCAGCTTCCTGCCCTCATCGATGTGCATTCTGCCATGTTCCAGGTGAAAAAAGCACTTGGCGTCCAGAAAGTGTAGATAGAACAATGAAACATCTAAGATTTATCTATGATACTTATCATCCCCAATATATTTACTTTGGTGATAATGATTTCTTTGTAAGAATGGATAGAGCTAAAGAAATTTTCGCAAGAATAAAAGAAGAAAAATTTGAAGGAGTAACTTTCGGTTTCAGAGGAACAAGAATAGATGAACTAGATAGAATGGATGATACAATGTTATCTCTAATGGAAGAAATCAATCTAACATATTTACACATTGGAGCTGAATCAGGATCTCAAAGAATTTTAGATTTTATCTGGAAAGATATCAAAGTAGAACAAACAATAAGAGTAAACCAAAAACTTGCCCATCATCCAAAACTTCATCCATCTTATAATTTCTTCTGCGGAGTTCCTACAGAAACTAAAGCTGATCTTAAAGCAACAACTGATCTAATTTTAAGATTATTAAAAGATAATCCAAATTCTCAAATTAGCAGCGCAACTCAATTCACTCCTTATCCTGGAACAAGATTATTTGACATCGCTATTCAATATGGATTTCAACCTCCAACCTCTCTAGAAGGATGGGCAAAATTTGATCCAAGTGATTTCGCAAAAAGACTTCCATGGTTAAGTAAAGAAAGACAAAGATTATTAGATTTAATTTACATAACAGCCTGGTTTGTAGATAAGAAAGTAAACTGGAACTTTACATCAGATGAAATGTTTTGGAAAGTTTTCCGTACATTATCATCAGCTTATCGTCCAATAGCAAAGTTTAGATTAAAACATCATTTTACAGGTCTTCCATTTGAATATCCAGCAAGAAAAATATTCTTTAACATATTAGAAAATAGAAACTAAACATGAACATTGACGACTATTTTAAGTATAGGTTACCCTATGATAAAAATAGGGAAATAGTATGGAAAGAAATAGCTAAATATCTGCAAAAATTTATTCCAAAAACATCTAAAATTCTTGAGCTGGGAGCTGGTTATTGTGAATTTATCAATAATATTCAAGGACAAGAAAAACATGCTCTTGATGTTTACCAAGAGATTAAGAATTTCGCAAAACAAGATGTAATAACTCACGTTTCTTCCTGCACTAAAATAAAACTAGATAAAGAATCTTTTGACATTGTATTTGCTAGTAATTTGCTTGAACATCTGAATAAAGAGGATATAGACAAAACATTAAATGAAATTTACAGAATATTAAAGAAAGAAGGTAAATTAATCTTAATTCAGCCAAATTTTAAGTATGCTTACAAAGAATATTTCGATGATTACACTCATCAAACAATTTTTACTGATCTAAGTTTAAATGACTTATTATTATCAAAAAACTTCACAATCCTAAAATTAATGCCAAAATTCCTTCCAATATCGCTTAAATCTAAACTTCCAAAAAATTCGTTACTAATAAAAACTTATCTGCATTCTCCTATTAAACCATTCGGCAAGCAAATGTTAGTAATAGCAAAGAAATAGTGATAAAGATGTGGCAAAAACAAAAAGTATCTGTAATCTTTCCTACATATAATGAAAAAGATTCTATATATTCTTCAATCCAGGATTTTTTCGCATCAAAATATGTAGATGAAATTATAGTTGTTAATAACAATGCAGCTTCTGGAACTAAAGAAGAAGTAGATAAGACAAAAGCAATCCAAGTATTTGAAACAAAACAAGGTTATGGTCATGCTATTAGGCGTGGATTTAAAGAAGTTAAAGGAGATATAATAATTATATCTGAGCCAGATGGAACATTTTCGGGAAAAGATATTCTTAAATTATTATCATACTCAGATAATTTTGATGTTGTTTTCGGTTCTAGAACCTGGAGTATAATGATACAACAAGGAGCTAACATGGGATTTTTCTTAAAGTGGGGCAATTGGTTTTTAGCAAAACTGATGCAATTCTCATTTAACACAACAAGATTAACAGATATTGGCTGCACAATGAGATTAATAAAAAAAGATGCTCTAAATAAAATAGAAAAAGATTTTACAGTAGGATCTTCTCATTTTGGAGTTGAAATGATGCTCTTAATAATGAGCAATAAAATAAGATTCATCGAAGTTCCTGTTTCTTATCATCCAAGAGTTGGTCAATCTTCAGTTACAGGAAGTAAAATAAAAGCATTTTTTCTCGGTTTAGATATGTTAAGCTTGGTAATAAAACATAGAATTAAAAGTTTATTTTAGTTTCTTTTTTTCTAATAAAAAGTTTCCAACAGCCAAATAATCTAGTCCCGTACTATAAAATGTTTTTATTGCTTCTTTTGGTCCAAGAACAATAGGATCTCCTGCATCATTAAATGATGTATTTAATACAGCGGGTATTCCGGTTTCATCTTCAAAAGCTTCTATCATTTTATAATATCTCGGATTAATTCTTTTAACAACAGTCTGTATTCTTGCTGTTCCATCAATATGTATTGCAGCAGCTAATTCTTTCTGTTTTTTCTTTTTTGTATCAAAAGTTAACAACATAAATGGACTATTATAATAATTTTCAAAATATTCATCACATGCTCTATCTAAAACACTTGGCGCAAATGGTCTCCAATTCTCTCTATGCTTTACTTCTTTATTCACTTTATCTTTCATCTCTGCTATACTTGGATTTGCTAATATGCTTCTATTCCCCAATGCTCTCGGCCCAAGCTCTAATTTTCCTTGACACCATCCGACAATAAATCCTTTAGCTAACTTTTCAGCAACCACTCCTTCAATATCTTTTTGATAACTATAAATTGCTTTAGATTCTTTTAACACTTTTTCAATCTCTTCATCACTAAATTCTGGTCCATAATAAGCATGCTCCATTACAAAATTTGTTTTATATCCAAGTTGACTGTAAAGTTCAAATGCAGCCCCTAAAGCAGTTCCAGCATCATGTGAAGCAGGTTGAATAAATATGTCTTTAGTAAATGGCATTCCAAGTATCTTAGCATTCATATCACAATTTAGCGCAACCCCACCAGCCAAACAGAAATTCGGAATTCCTGTTTTATCATACATCACTTCAGCCAATTTTTTTCCAACCTGTTCTAATTTATATTGTACAGAAGCAGCCAAATTTTTATGGTGTTCATTAATTTCCTCTTCAGGTTTTCTTTGCCTTCCAACTATATTTGCTACAGTGCTAAACCAATTCTTATCAAATTTGTACCCCTTCCTTGTTATCTGTACAACATCATCTAAATCAAATACGGGCTTCCCATAAGTAGCCAATCCCATTATTTTTCCTTCATCTCTATGACTTCCAAATCCAAGCAAATGTGTAAATGAAGAATATAAATTTCCTAAAGAATTATGCACATCATATGTTTCCATTTGATTTATCCTTCCATTTTCTCCAACACCTAAGAATGTGGATTCGCTCTCTCCCCTTCCATCCAAGGTTATTATATTTGCTTTATTCATTCCAGAAACGAAAAATGTGCTTGCTGCATGTGCTCTATGATGTGGAATAAATTTAATCTCCTTTTTTCTTCCTTTCATCATCTCATTTAATTTTCTCATCTCCTTAAGATAGGTAAAATATGCATCAATTCCTGCAAATGGATCCGAAACATAATTATTCTGTTTAATAAAAGGCCTAAATCTAAATTTTAATAAATAACTTGCATAACTTGCATATAAAAATTTATTCGGAGTTCCAAAACCAACAGCAATATAATCTATATTATCAAATGTAATATTAGCTTCTTTTAAACAGAATTTAATTGCATTTCTAGGAAACATTCTTGGAGAATATTTAATTCCATTAAATCTTTCTTCTTCAGCAGTTGCAATCAATCTTCCATCTTTTATTATAGCTGCTGCATTATTCCAAGATATTGGTCCAGTTATCCCTAAAATGTACATTTTAGTTAAATCATTGCGAAAAACTTATATAACTTTCTTTTTTATTATCTATATCCTCTATTATCCACTATCATAAACATATATAGTTTGCTCTCTATTTTCACTTTTTAATATTATAGGATAATCTAATTCATAAGTAGAAATAATATAATCTGGTTTTACTTTTGTTTCATTTAAGTATTCTGAAACAGTATTTTTGTTCATCCAATATCCCATAACTAAAACTGATCTGTCTTTCTTTCCAAAAACATCTGTTCCTCTTCTAAAATCTTCATCTTCATTTCTTCTATCAAACATAATTAATGAATCTTCCTTGACATTTTTATCCATCCATTTTCCCATCCAAGTTTGATCTTGCAAATACCAGTTTTCATAGGAATTATAAATTGCAATAGAACTTCCAAATAAGGTTATCAAAAAGAAAAATACCATATAAATCTTTAATATTCTCTCTAATCTATAATTATAAATTTTCATAATCAAAAAAGGAATAAAAAACATGATTATCGCCAAGATTAAGACATTATGTTTTGTAATCAATCCTAAAAATATTGTAAAAACTCCGATATAACTTAAAGATGAACTATTTATTGGTAATAAGCTTCTAAATGTTATCGTTGTTGTTATCACAACCAAAATGCTCATTAACAATATCAAGATTTTTTTATTTGTTTTCTGTAGAATATTTTTCTCTATACTCACTGCACCTAAAATAATAATTAAAGGCAAAACTCCTTCTAAATATCTTCCTAAAACTCTTCCATTAAATATATTTTCTTTAGTTAACGGGAAACTACTGCTATGTGTAGCTGCTATAAAAATTAAAAATAATGAAGATAATATTGTTATTGCATTTAATAAATTTATTTTTTTATCTTGCTGTTTTTTTATATTTATTAAAAATCCTATAAAGAATAATATTCCGCTAGCTAATAAGATATATCCTACATCAATAATAATCCAATAAAAGAATTGTAACGGTGTAAAATTATTTTGTACAGCTGTTATATTTTCTCCATATCCAAATAAACCACTTATAGAAAATCCAAATATGCTTAAATTTCTTATCAGCCAAGGTAAAACAACGATAAATGCAATCAAAAATAGTATAATCTTCTTCTTTATTTGACTATAATCCTTATCTCTAAAGAGTTTTATAAACAATATTATTACAATTGTTGGAATTAAAGATAAAGCTAATATTCTGGTTAAGTAGCTTAATCCTAAGAATATCCCTGCTAATACATCCCACCTTATTTTATTATCATTAAAAGATTTGTAAATAAAATAAATAGTAAATAAGAATAAAGGAAAAAATAAATTTTCACTTAATATATAAGAAGAAAAAACAAAAAATGGCGGCATTATTCCGATTAAACTAGCAATCAAAAAAGATTTCTTCTTGTCAAAAAATTCCTTAGCAATCAACCAAGCTGGAAATATTATTAAACTAGATAATATCGCATTAATTATCTTAAAAATAAAATAGATTATTTCCATATTTTTAAAAATATAAGATATTGAAATTACAATCGGATACAAGGGAGGATAAAGATAACTTGCTCTTCCATCAACAGTAAAACTTCCATCATGAAAAAAACTTCTAGCCATCTTCATATAATGGTAATCATCAGCAAACGTGCTCGGAGATAAAACAAAAAAAGCAATAGCTATCTTTAACAAAACTAAAACAATAAATACAATCATTAACTTTTTAAAAAACCTATCCATAAAACTAAAGAATTATAAAAATTTATAAAGCTATTTGTAAGCTTTCTCGCCAGTTTTATACTGTAAATCATCAACTTTTTTAATTATTTTTGCAGGATTCCCGACAACTACTGTATTTTCAGGAACATCTTTTGTTACCACGCTCCCCGCCCCAACTAAAGCATTTTTTCCTATATTTAATCCAGGAAGTAAAGTAGAATTTGCTCCTATCTTTGCATCTTCTCCGATAATAGATCCAGCCAATTTATCTTTTGCTAATTCTGATAATGGAAATGGTGCATTTGTTAAAACAACATTTGGACCAATCCAACTTCCTTTTTTTAGTTCACAATATTCAGGAACAAAAGCTTGAGTATGTATTCTTACATTATCTTCAATCTTAACATGATGCTCAACCACACTTAAAGTTCCTATAGCAACATTATTCCCAATTTCATTTTCTTCCCTTATATTTACTTTGTTTCCTGTTTGAAAATTATCTCCTATTTTATTTCCAGAATAGATTACTGTATGACTCCTTATATAGCAATTATTTCCAAGAATAGTTTTTAATTCACCTTCTTTCTTTCCTCTAGGTGCTGCTCCAATAATAACATAATCTTCTATAACACAATTGTCCCCCATAGTAACATTTTCATGTATTCTTGCTGTAGGTGCTATTTTATTCATAATAAGTAATAAATTCCAAAAGCTTATATAACTTTCTCCTTATGTTTTTATAGGTGATAGTAATGATAGAAAAAGAGATACCACAAGTTGATTTGAAAAGGCAATATCATTCTATTAAAAAAGAAATAGATGAAGCTATATTTAACATAATTGAAAACACTTCTTTTATTAATGGAAAAGCAGTACAAGAATTTGAAGAGGATTTTGCCAAATTTTGTAATGCTAAATATTGTATTGGTGTTAGTTCAGGAACAAGTGCAGTAGAAGTTGCATTACAAGCATCTGGAATTAAAGCAGGAGATGAAGTTATCACAGTTCCTAATACATTTATTGCTACAACAGAAGCAATAACAAGATTGGGAGCTAAATTTAAATTTGTTGATATTGATGAAAAAACTTATACTATAGATATTAATCAAATTGAAAAGGCAATAACATCAAAAACAAAAGCGATCTTACCTGTTCAATTATATGGACAATCAAGTGAAATGGATAAAATAAAAGAGATAGCTGAAATTTTTAATTTAAAAGTTATAGAAGATTGCGCACAGGCTCATGGAGCTGAATATAATAATAAAAGATTGCCTTATTCTTTAGTTGGAACCTTTAGTTTTTTCCCAGCTAAAAATCTTGGAAGTTTTGGTGATGCAGGAGCTGTTGTTACAAATGATGAAGAGATAGCAAATAAAGCTAGATTATTAAAAGATCATGGTAGAACAGGAAAGTATGTTCATGAAATTGAAGGTTATAATCATAGATTAGATACATTACAAGCAGCAATATTAAAAGTTAAGTTAAAGAAATTGGATGAATGGATTGAGAAAAGAAGAGAAAATGTTGCATTATATAATGAATTATTAAGTGATAATATAATAAAACCGATAGAAAGAGAAAACTCTAAGCATGTTTATTATGTTTATACGATAAGGGTAAAAAATAGAGATGGATTACAAAAATATTTGAAAGAAAATAAGATATCTTCTCAGATTTATTATCCTATACCATTACATTTACAACCAGCTTATTCTCATCTTGGTTATAAAAAAGGAGATTTTCCAGTAACAGAAAAAGTTTGTGATGAAATCTTATCATTACCTTTATTTCCCGAGTTAACTAAAGAAGAGATTGAATATATTAGTGAGAAAGTTAATTCATTTATTTAATCATATCTATAAATTTTTTTCTATATATCTTAATATCTTCGTTATTTATTTTTGAAATAAAATTAATTAATTTACTATTAAAAATTTCAGCTTTTCTTATGGTATCTTTTACATCTTCTTTAGTTACCACAAAATCAACATAATATTGTTTGTCTATTCTTTCTTTTTTAGCATCAAAAATTATAGAAGCAGAATGATTTTCAGATTTAATCCCAATTTTAAATAATAACGCAGTTAATAGATGATACATGCTATAATAGGCAAGTCCGACAGATTCTTCAAATTTATCATTATTCAGAAGAATTTTTGCAGAGATAAGATTGCTTTCAGATTTTATAATATAAGATTGTTTTAATTCTTCACTTGATTCAACTAATTCTAATTTTCCTTGCTTACGAAGTTTCTTCAAAAAATTTATTTTTTTCATAATATGCTTCAATGCCTTTTATTACTACATGATTTTTTTCTATTTCTTTTATTAACAAATTAGATTTATCATATTTTCCTATTTTCACACTTAATTTTGAATCTATTGAATTAATATCTTCCCTTATTTTTTTGCTATCTGTTTCAATATAAACATCAATATCGCTATTTACTTTAGCAATTTCCTTTGCATATGAACCAAATAAGATAGCAAGTTTTATATCTTTATTGGTTTGAATTTTTTCTATTATTCTCCTTAAGCTTGGATATTTTTTTAATAATTTATTTAACTTATAATTTTCAGCAGAAAAAGCAAAACTTTTAGCTTCTATTGTTTTCTTTAAAAAATATTTATTGTTTTTTCCTTCTCTTTTGTAGTCTACAATATTTTCTTTATATAATTCTTTTATCTTTCTTACTATTATCATATGATTAGTATTTAATCTTCTAGCAAGCTCCCTTATATGATATTCTGCATTAAGTAATTCATTTACGATTTCTAATTTGTAACTCTTTTGTTCCATATGTAATATTTATGTTACAATAGTATTTAAAGCTTTCGATTAACTATTTTGTTGAGAAGGTTAATTTATTTTTGTAACTTCGCATTAGCTTGCATATCAAACAACATTGCAAACAAGAAAAATTGCAATCCCGTTATTATAAACAAAGCAGATAATATTGTCTCATTTGTTGGTGCAGTTGATATAATTGCAAAATATAATGCCCTTATTCCTAAAATAATTCCTATTGGGATAAATAGTATTCCGAAGAAATAAAAAAATACCAAGGGATGGAATTCTTGAAATAAATATTTATTTTTTAAACGCCAAAAAAATCTTTTAATCAATAAAGGGGCCATCCTCCTTATATATTTTCCAATTTTGATCTGTGATTGTCTTTCTCCAGGCAAATAAATTGCTCTTCTAGGAACATCTTTTACTCTTAAATTATATCTATTAAAAACAACTAAAAAATCAGAAACATATCCATAGCCCCCCCAAACTTCTTTCCAGTCTATTAAATCAATTGCTTTTTTTGATATAGCAGTATATCCATCTTGGGTATCAAATATTCCCCAATAACCAGAAGCAAATTTTGTCATGAAAGATAACATGGAATTTCCGAAAAATCTTTTTCCAGGCATTACATTAAAAGCACTGGCATTAACTCCAAGAAATCTATTCCCTTTAACATAATCTGCTTCATCTTTAACAAAAGGTTCAAGAAAATTAGGTAAATCAGCTAAATCCATTTGATTATCTCCACCTATAACAACGACTGCATCATATCCATATCTTGAAGCTTTTTGATATCCTGCTATAATTCCATGTCCCGGACCTCTAGGATTTTTTTTATCATGAAACTTTACTAACTCCACCCTCTTATCTTTCCAGTTTTTTACAATTTCGGCTGTTTTATCTGTAGAAGCATCATCCATAACATAAACTTTATCTATTGTTTTAGGAACATTTTCTAAAGTTGGAACTATTAATCTTTCTTCATTATGTGCTGGAATTACTAATGCTACTTTTAGTTTTTTGTACATTAATAATAAAATATGAGAAAAATTTATAAATGTAACTAATTAAACTATTAATTAAAAATAAATTAGATTTTATGTTCTTTAAAAGTTCCATGCGGAGCTTCACGAATAAAATTCAAGATTGCTGTTTGTAAAGAGCTTCCATTTATTATTTTTAAATTATTATAAAGATTTGTTCTAAGTTCCCTACCAATTTCCCTTAAAAATCCAGGTCTAATATCTTCATAACCTGGCCAATAAACAAAAAATCCATTTCCATCTAATTTTAACGTAGCATATGGATCAAGAGAATGAAAAGGTATGCCAATCATTCTGTCACCTTGTGAGTATTTACTTTCGCATGCCAATCTAGCTAAAGCTAAAATCTCTTTGTCATTATTAACTAATTCTACTAATCCTGTAACTTCTTCAATACCATGAAGCCCTTTTTCTCTATGTAAATCAACTCTTTCATATCTATCATAAACATTTTTTAACATAGGTAAAACTTCTCTTTCAGTTGTAACTTCAGTTGTCATTTTATACCTCCAAAATATATAATAAATAATATAATAAAAAAGCTTAAAAAGCTATCTAAATAAAAAAATAAAAGTTAAATCAAATAAATTATTGTTTTTTTGCTAACTTTTCATATGCAACAGTATAGCTAGAAACATTTACTCCATGTTTAGCAAAATGGTCTAACAATTTTTTATGGAAATCTAAGTTTGGGTCATAAACATCTATAGCTTGTGGATGTAAACAAAGTCCCAAGAAAACTTCTTTTCCAGTATCTTCTGCTAGTTCTTTTCCTTGAATCATTAAACTATTAAAATATTCAAATATTCCTGCCGCAGTCGTAGGATAACCAGCTGTTCCAATAGTTTTTGATTTACCTGTGAATGCTGTATCTTGCCACCCGTGACTCGGAATTTCTAGTAAATTTCCTAGTTCTGTAGAATAAAATCTTGGTTGTCTTGGTTTTCCATCTTCAACCAATGGCGGTTCAATTCCCCAATCTTTACTTCTTAAATCAGAACTAATATATTTTACTCCTGCATTTAATAAAGCATTAACAACTTCTTCATTATCTAAACCACCTGCATAACCCAATGGAGCTCTTACACCGATAACAGCCCTACCAAATATTCTATAAATTAAACTGGAAGCTTTTCTTACATCTTGTTCTATTTGAGACGGTAGCATTGGATCTTTATCTGGACGAGTTGCAATTCTTCTAAATGGCACATGGGAATAAGAATGTTGTTGTATGTCTACCAATGGATCATCAGAAGAAAATATTGTTCTTAGTTCAGTATTCCCCATAAAATGTTCTGAAGTGCTCTCTAAGAAACTTCCCAAAATAAAAAATGTTCTACCAAATCCTGAGTACTCTTCAAATAAAGAATTTAATTTATCTACAGTCCTTAAAGTTACTTCTCTCTCTCTAGCCCCTTCTTCTGTAGAAGCTTTATCTCCGTAAGGTGATTCTGTATCATATCCGAATAATAAATTTACATTTGTCATTTTTATTCCCCTATTGTCCATTCAAAACAATTTCTTTCCCACTAACAGCACTTTTATTAGCAGCTTCAATTATTCTCACACTTTCTTTTGCATCTTCTCCGATAACATCAGCTCTTCTTCTTTTCTTTAAAACATCAATAACATTATTTACAACCATTTCATGATTGCTTGGATTATGTGCTTCAGGAATTTCAGGAACAATTTGCCCTTCAACATCAAACAATTCCATTTTATTCAGATAAGTTCCTCCAATCTTAATATGTCCCTTTGTTCCAAAAACAGATATTGATCCTTCAAGATTTTTATTGTAAATATTTGTTGTGTAATTCATAGTTCCCAGAATTCCTTTCTTAAATTTCATTATCATTGTTCCAGTATCTTCTGTTTCAATTTCATGATTAAAATTTTCCATTTTTGCATAAACACTTTTCACAGGACCAAACAACCAATACATCAAATCAATAAAATGAGAAGCTAAAGTAAATAAAGCTCCGCCATCTAATCCTTTAGTTCCACGCCAAGGTTCACTTGTATAATATTCAACATTTCTGTTCCATAAAACTTTAGCATCAACTAAATATATTTTTCCTAATTTTTTCTTATCTAATAATTCTTTTAATTTCATTACCGGAGGATTATATCTATTTTGCTTGACAACAAATAAATTAACTCCACTTCTTCTGCAACTTTCCATCATCCTATCACAATCTTTTATTGAAAGTGCCATTGGTTTTTCACATAATACATGTTTAAAATTATTTGCTGCTTCCATAGTATGTTTAGCATGCAATCCTGATGGAGTGCATATTGTTATAACATCAATATTTCCTTGTTTTAACATTTCATCATAATTAGAAAAAGCTTTACAATTAAACTTATCAGCCAAAGATCTTGCTCTCTCTTTATTTACATCACTAACTCCAATTAGTTCAGCTTCCGGATTATTAAAAAGAATGTTAGCGTGTTTTTCACCAACTTTCCCGCATCCAACAATTCCAAATGTCACCTTTTCCATAATTGTCACCATTAATATTATTAAAATTAAAATGTTAGTAAAGTTTTAAAATACTTTCTAATATATAAATAATGCTCTAAATAATAGAAAAGTTTAAATACCAGTTGGAATTATACTGCTCTAATACTATTAATCATAAAAAACAGAAAAAGGGGTAGATTAATGAATCAAAACAAAAAAAGAAGGATTTTTTTCTCACTAACAATATTTATTGTTTTTTTAGCAGCTTTATTCTTAGTACAAAAATTTAGTTTAGCAACAGTTACAATGGGAGCATTCCCAACATACAGTAATATTTCAACAAATAATACTAATTACAGAGGTACTGGTGGGGTAATGTACAACTTATCAAAAAACGGTGAACAACCACTATTTAACATAACTATAATGAATAATGGTCCTGATCCAGTATATCAAATTTATATTAGGGTTCCTACAGACTATCTTATCACTCCCGGTACAAACATTACTTTTTATAATACCAACCTGGCTATAGCTGGTGCAAGACTAAATGATAGTAATGTATCCATATCAAGTAATGCAACCGATATTAATATTTCATTTGTTAAAAGTCTACCAAATGCAATGAACTTAACTTCTGGAAGTAATCTTACATTTAACACAGTTATCAATGTAACTCAAATAACAGCAACAGAAAATGCATATATTTGGCAGGTAATTTTAATAGATAATGCATCTACCACTACTGATAGAACTATGAGAACTTTAATTGATGGATTAGCACCAAGAGTTTCAAATGTTAATGCAACTGATGGTACTTATACAAAAAATTCAGGAGATTTGAATAATCGATCTCATCTTAAAGGACATGGTGGTTATGCTAATATTTCTATAACTGCCACAATAGCAGATATGAACTTAAATCCAATAAGAAACTCCAGTGTTAGACTTGTAATGGCAATCAATCATTCAGGAGCTGGGTCACTTCCAATAATAAGTAACGGAAATGGTTATCAAGGAACATTCTTTAAAGTATATAATATGAGTACTGTTTCAACACACTCACCTTATATCTATAATGTTACTATACCAACTGGACTATTAAACGGAACAAATCACACAAGCTTCTTTATAGTTGTGAATGACAGCTTAGGATATCAAACAAATGAAACAAATGGTGGAATTTACTATAATTTCACTATTGATGACGATAATCCAAACACCCCAACAGTAACGCCAACACCTTCATCAACAACTACAAATAATGCAGTTTCAGTTGCATGCAGTGGTGGTGGAGATCCAACATCTAATACAGTTACATATTCAATATCAGTAACTAAACCTAGTGGAGGAGTTTTAATATCAGCAATAAACCCATATCAATTCACAGATACTTCAGCAACAGGAACATATACAATTACATGTACAGCAGCAGACTCAACAGGACACTCAACAACCTCAAGCTCAGGTTCATTCACCGTTACTTATGATGGTGGTGGAGGCGGCGGTGGAGGGGGCGGAGGTTCTGGAGGAAGTTCAGGTTCAAGAGGAACAGTTCCATCACTAGCAGAATCAAGCACTGCTCAATTAACATTAAACACAGGTGAAGCTAAGATACTTGAACTAGGAAATAGTTTAGTACAAAGTGTAACATTAGCAGCAGGACAAAAAATAGCTACCTCAATTAAAGTAGAAGGTATACCTGCACCATCTGTAGCTGGTTACAAGATAATTCAGGCATTCAAACTAGAAACATCAATAACAAGGTCGATGTTAAGTAGCAACCCTACAATTACATTTACCTGTCCAGAAAATGGTAAAAAGATATCTCTCTTAAGAGAAGAAAGTACAGGAAAGTGGAATAGTTATCCTGCTACAAGACTTGGATCTGGTAAATGTCAAGCTACAGTTCCAGGATTCTCAAACTTTGCAGTAGCAGAAGAAGCAACACCAGTAACTCAACCTACTAAAGCTCCAACAACACAACCTGCACCTGTACAAAAAGCGCCAGCAGCAACAACAGCAATAATTATAGTGATTATTATAATAGTCATTATAATCTTATTAATTGTAGCAATGACAAAGAAAAAAGGAAAGAAATAAATACTTTTTCTTTATCTCTTTTTTTATATGAAAACAATAATCACAATATTAATCTTATTATTAATATCTATAAACATCGTTTCTGCAAATAAAGTTATCGAACTTAATGATATCTCTAATGGAACATTAAATAATCTTTATGTTAAACAAAGTGATGCTATCTTATTTACTCTTTTTGATCATGAACATGCAATTGTAATAAAGAAAATACAATACAAAGGTGTAGATATAGCAATTTTTCCATATAGAAATAATACGGTTTACACAACATTAAAAGAAAATGCTCGAACTTATATAGATCTAAACAAGGATGAAGTAGATGATATATCTATTAGACTAATAAATTACAAAAATGGAACTGATGGTAATGCAATGATAAGATTTGCTGTTCTTAAGAATACAGAAAAAGAAAATACTGAAGATAACTCTTCATCAAGTGTTACTGGAAATGTTGTGAATAATGATATCAAAAAACCTAATAACAATCTTTTATTTATCTTTATACCAATGGTTATAATATTACTAGCATCATTAATATTCTTATTAAGAAAGAAAAATTTAAATACTAAGGAATAATTCAATTCTTAGGTGAATGATGAATAAAAAGAGGATATTACTAAATATAGTGTTGTTGTCTATTTTATTTCTAGCAATTAAAGAAGTATCTGCGGTACAACTCAATATAACTTTTATTAATGGAACAACATATCCAAGTTTTCAAATAGGAAATTTCTCAAGAAATTACACAATAACAATAAATGTTTCCAATGTAGGAATAAGTAACGCTACTCAACCATTAAATGTAACTTTATTCATGCCTCGTGGTATTCAAAACAGTACGGCTGCTGATTGCGGTTTAGACTTCAGGATTATAAATGATACCACTTCTTCATGTACCCTTAATATAACAAGAATGGGAGCAGGAGTTATGGACGTTGTTCCATCAAACGCAACAATAATTGCTATAAATGTTACAACCTCTGTTTCAGCATTTACAAATTATACATCAATGATATTCACAGCTAAAGCTTATTGTGGAAATTGTACTGGAACAGCTAATGTAACACAAACAGTAAGCTTATCTGGGAATCCTTATTATAAAAATCCTCGTCCATATGTACGTGATTATTCTTCATTCGAAAACGCAACGTTCATCTTTGATTCATGGAGTCAAATTCGTCCTTACTATGAAGTTTGGGCTCCAATGATGACATTTAACACAACATCAAATAAGACTCAACTTGCAAACTTATCATTTGCTGATATAATCTATGCAGATCTTCCATTTATACAGGGTCCAAACTACATGGAAATGTGGGGTTATAGATTAAATTTCACAATTAATTTTAATAACACTGGTGGTTTAGGAAATACAACATTTAGAGTTTATACTCCTATTGTTGATCCAACCTATCAAATACTTTTCCCATTGCTGTCAATGAATGTTTCAGCTCCAGGATTACAGGCAACCCGTTCATTTATAATGGCAGTTCCAAGCGCTTCTTCATTTTCAGTTTGGTATAATGGAACAGAATATACATCTCAATCATTAAATGCAAATTTCTCTATTAATGTTGCTTACAATACAGGATATGGACAAGGTGCTGACTCAAACCCAGAAAAATATTTATTATTAAATGTATCCTCCCCATCAACTCGTGGAAATGTAAGTCTTTCAGTTATGTTCACATTATTCTCTAATGAAACAGCTGCAAGAACAGTCTCTCCATTATATGTTCAAAGTCAGGTAGGTTCAGGATTTATGGGTGGCGATGCCCCTCCTGTAATTGGTGGAAATGTAAGTCTTAATTATTCATTATACGCAGTAAACCTACTTCCAAATTATACTTTAGATGATCTAAGGTTAAAATTCTTATCTCCCACTTCAGTTACAATAGTTAATACAAGTGCTACCTATAATCTAACAGATAACTTAAACGTTTCATGGCGCAACAGTAAAATAACTACCCGTTCATCTTGGGAGAGCATAATGAATATAATTACTAGTAATATATCATTTAGTCTTGTAGATAATCTTGCTGGCTCTCCGAATATTGGAAGAAATATAACTCTAAATTTCACATATTTCGAAATTAATCTAACAAACAATACATTTAATAATTGGCTTCCAAATTCATCTTTATCAAATATAACTGTAAACATGTCTGGAATACTTAGATTCCCAACTTTAAATAAAACAGTATCAATCCCATGTACTTCAGGTGCCCACAATCTATATAATCTTTCAGTTTCTATAAGTCAACAAGGTGCATTAAATTTAACAGATGATATAGGATCTTGCTTTAATGCAACAGTTACAGATGTTATACTTAGAATAGATAATACAGTAATGACAAATGCAAGTAATTTTACTGTAGGCAGTTTGGTTGTGAATAGTATCGGTCAAGGAACTCATACTGTTTCGGTTTCATGGAAATCTCCAGCAGCAGCATCCTCTTCAACATCATCTACTTCATCAGCAACATCATCAGGCGGAACAACATCCTCTGCAGCTGCTCCAACCGAAAAAGAACATACAATTGTAATTACTGAATTTAAACCAAATGTTCCAGTAACAATAGCACAAGATTATCCTGAACTTCCATTAAAAGAATTAGTAATAACAACAAATGATAAGGCATCAAGTGTTAAAATAACAACTAAAAATCTTGAAGCTCTTCCAAAAGATACATCTGCTCCAGAAGGAGTCTTTATTAATTCATATTTCAGTGTAGAAAAATCCAATTTAGATAATGCAAAAATTAAGTCCGTTGATCTTAAATTCCAAGTTACAAAAGCTTGGTTAACAGAAAATATCGTCGATAAAAACGATATTATATTACAACACTTTACTGAAGGTTCATGGAAGAAATTATCTACAAAACTTATTAGCGAAACAGCAGATTATGGGTTGTATGAAGCTACAACAGATGGTCTATCAACATTTGCTATAACTAGTAATAAAGCAGCTCCATCAGTTCCAGAAACAACTGGAGAAGTAACTAAAGATACAGAAAAAACGCAACCTCCAGCAACAATTAAAAAATCTCCAAGTTCTTCTACAATTATAATAATAACTCTTCTAGCAATAATTGCAATAATGTTAATTGTTTATTTTATCCGAGTAGGTAAAAAACAACATAAAAATTATTTATAAAAAAACGCCGCAGCCAGGATTTGAACCTGGACATCCTTTCGGAAACCAGCTATCTTTCTCAAGACTCAAGGCTGGCGCCATACCAGATTAGGCGACTGCGGCACAAAAAATTAACGAATTTAACCTTTTTTAAATCTTTTTAAAACACAGTCAACAAGTGCATTACTAATTTATCTGTAACTCTAAATAAATCTTTCCCGTCTTTTCCCTCTACAATAACACAATTTCCGTCAACTGTTATCTTGCTTTCATCTCCTAAAGTTAAAAGAATCACAGATTCTTCATTATTTGCATCTTTACATGTTTTCACAGGCAGCTCAAGTTCCTTTCCCCTATCTGTTTCCCTTGTTAATGCACTTATAGTATCAATTTTAAATACCCCATAATACGCCATTCCCGTTACTCTATTAGTTTCAACTATTGCCAAGACGCTCTCACTATCAGTTAACTTTGGTAAATCAGGATCCTGAGTGATATAGATTTTTTCCTTTGCTTTATTTTCATTATATAAAATTACCTCTCTTGCTTTTTCATCCAATTTAATATCCTCTAGTTCTTTCGGGCTATGTCTGAATGGTATTAAGAATTTATTATTTCCAGAATAAGCTTCTAAAACATAATTTAATTCATTATCTGTTTTAACAACGTTAAATCTAAATTTTTCTCCTTGATCATTCTCCCAAGTAATCACACTCTTCTTATAATTAAAATAAAATATACTAGAAAAAAAAACTATACTAAAAATTAACAACAATATCAAAAATGTTTTCGTTTTCATATTACACCTAATATTTTATAATTTATATAATCTATGTTGTTAGATATCTGAAATATGCTTCCTTCAATTTTAAAACAATTTCCTTCTTTACTAATAATATTCTTTTCATCATTAATTTTAAAATAAAATCCATTAACTTTGCTACAATCAACTATGGGCAATTCATTATCGCATTCTTTTTCATTCAAACAGGCTCTTAATCCTCCCTTTCCGGTCAATCTTAAAACTAATTCAAGTTTAGCTAGGCTATCTTCTATATCATTTTTACTAAAATCATATATAATGTAATTATTTCCAGTTAAACTTAAATCATTAACCTCATAACCTTTCAATTGATCTGGTAAATTATCGAAAACAAATTGTTGCCCGTTTATGCTCGTTACCCATCTTCCATTTACTAAATCAAATTTATATCCATTAATCTTTTTTGTTGTAGCCAAATTACTATTACTGTTTCCCTGTAAGGCAATAAATCCAAGTACGCTAGTTATCATAATTATCACTAAGAATAAAGTGATTAAAATCTTTGCAGTTTTTTTGTTATCTCTCATAATCAATAGGAAAAATTAAACGATTATATAACTTTCTATTCATTAAAAATTTATAAAATGGAACATATATTATATAATAGTATTAATCAAAAGATAGCTTTATAAATTTTGTTATTTTTAATAAGATAATGGGAACATTAGATGATGCATTGTCAAGTCTACCTGATAGTAATATAACTTCTGGACAGGTTGTATATCCTGAATTTAATGAAGATATTGAAGCAATATATGATGATATTAAAAGGGAGTATGAATATGATGCTGCTGTATTCCCAAAGGTTTCAAAACGTTTCCTATTCTGGAATATAAAACGTGTTACAAGGGACAAAAAAGCTCTTGTTGCTTCAACTACGATGCAAAGAGTTAAAGTTACTGACAATGTTATTAATCTTTTAGAAAAAACTTTAGAAAGGAAAATTGATTTTGGCACGATAAAAAGACCTGATTTAGAAAAATTTCTTGCATTTGAAGATTTAGATTTAACATATGATAATCTTGATTTAGAATTGATAGACGAAAAATTAAAAAAAATTGGTTCGATCTTTTATATCTTCCCACATATTCAACCTGGATATGGTGGAGGTTATTTGGTTAATGGTGGCATTCATCTTAAAATATTGGGTTCTGCAATAAAAAACGGAGCTCAATATAATTATCTTAAATCAGAATTATCCAAAACATTAAAAATTTAATATGGAAGATTTTTTAAAAAATTGCATAGATAATCTGCTAAAGGATTATTCTTCCATTGAAGCACTATATCTCTATGGTTCTTATATTAATGGTTATTATAAAAAAGACTCTGATATTGATTTAGTCGCTTTAACAAAGATTCATGCAAAAAATGATCCAATAAACTTTCCACCAAATATCAGTGTGCATATGGTAAATCCATCAGTAGTAGAATTTTTTGAATCTGGGATACCATACACTCATTTGAGAATGATTCCTGTTTACAACAAAGAGAAATGTGAAGAAATATCTGAAAGATTAAAATCAGAGTTAGTTAGACGAGAATTAATAAGATTTAAAAGAAAGGGAATTTCTGATTTTTCAACATTAGACCCCATATATAACTACCTTCTTGGTTATGCCATTAAAAGACCTTGGCGCATAAAACCTATAAAGAGAATATTCAAATCAGAAGAAACTAAACAAATTTTACATGCGGAATATAAAAATATTATGAATAAACTAGAAAAAAGGGGAATGATAAAACATTCTGGAGATATTTATACCATAAACAAGAATTTTGTTTTTGATGGGGAATCAGCTACAGAATTAAAAGATTCTTTCCAATATAAGGTAAAGAACTCAGATTATGGTATTTATTATTTACTTTGTTTACCTTCTATGTTAGAATTTTCGCTAAAACGAATTTGATTATTGATAGATAGTTTTATAAATCTTTTAATAATTAAAAATAACATGGCATTGAAATTCAAAACAGATCCCAAACCAGGAAAATGCTGGATAGAGAGTTGCGAAGAAGAAACTTATGCCGTACTAGCAGGTAGAAGACTTTGTTCTAAACATACAAAAGAATTTCAAGCAGAAGTTTTCGCAATAAAATAGATTTCTAATAAAAATTTAAAATTAAATATAAAAAAGAAAAAATAGTTGCTTAAGCAACTGTTATTCCGCTAAGGTCTAATGAAGTTCCTGTTACGGTAACTGATGTCTTTCCAGACAATAAGGCTTTTATGTTTGCATCATCGTAGTTAGCTAACACTACACCAGCTCTTCTAGTGTCTGCTGCTTCCCAGCCTGCTGCAACCAATGCCCAGTTTGCTCCATTAGCTTTCAACTGGATAACTGCTGTGTCCTGTGCTATTCCAGATGCTGCTCCACATGATCCAGCTGCAACTCCAAGTAAACTTGCTGTTACACTGTTAACACATGGTCCACCAACTGAGATTACATTCCAAGAAGCTATGTTTGTTACTTGACTTGCTTTCTTTGGTGTTGGTGCTGTTGTTGTTACACTTGGTGTTTCATCTCCAGAAACTTCTGTTCTAGTTCCACCGACCTTTGCGATTCCCTGTACTAAATCGCTTGGTATCATTAAGTGTACTCTATCACTTGAACCTTGGCTATCTGGGTTTTCGATGATAACTCCAAATTTTGTTCTATGGTTTTCATCCTTTGCACCAAGAAGAGTACAAGTAACTCCTGTTGGGCACCAAGATACATCTATTCCCTCAGCTGTACTTCCGCCAGCAGTTGCTCCAAGTGTTCTAAATTTACCCCCACTTAAAGCCCAAGTTGTGGTTATATTTTCTGTTTCAGCAAAGTCTGTTGTTTCTAACAATCTTAATGTAATATTGTAGTGCCCTGTTGTTGTTTGGTTTACTGCATTTAAATGCAATTGTGCGTTATTGTTCTTTGTATCTCCAAAGTTTACGTGTGCAAACTTAGTAGACATATTTCCTTGAACTCCTTCACCACCTTCTGGATCACTTATATTACCTGCATACACTATATCTTTTACATCGTTATCATAGTAAAACAACATAGTTGCGTTGTGTCTTGCATCAAGTACATCTGTGTAGAAATAAATATCTTTAGTCTTCTTTTCTGTAGTTACATTATTGTCTGCCCAGTTTCTAGAAGTTCCATCGCTATCTGCATCTACCACTAAACCTTCTGATTGGTCTGTGTAAATGTGTACAGCTTGTGCACTAGAAGGTACTCCTGCGATACCTGCAACAGATAAATCTGCACTAGATAGATATTCAAACCACAAATCCATGTAATCATCATCTGCTACATTTAATTTATCATAACAGACGCTTACATAATTTTCTGGGTATGAAATACATTCTCCAGCTGCAACAGCTCCTCTAGCTTTAGTATCTCTTAAGAAGTTATTTCTAACTCCAAATTTAATACCTCCAACATAGATTCCTGAGTTGTTGTTTACAATGCTTGTAGCCGAATTACTCGTTAATGCACCGATGTCCCATTTCCAATCTGGACTTTGTTCTGGTTCTCCAATATAAGAGTCTCCATTTTTATAGGTCTTTGTAGCTTCTTTTCCAACAATAAGTGTAGCTGATCTTTCAGCTGTTGTATCAGAATAGAATGTTTCATCTACTTTGACGTCAAGTCCGTTTACGGTTTCTGTACTTCCACCGCTTACAGATTCTTGAACACCATCGACACTTAAGATTACAGATTGTGGGCTTGTTCCAGATGCTACATTGTTTAATGTAACTGTCTTTCCATCAACTACAATACTTTCTCCAACTTTTAAGAAGTATTCAGCTCCTACATTTGCTGTAAATTGTGTTGCAGATATGGTTGTTATCTTTAATTTTCTTCCCAAGAAATTTAATTCTAATGGGTAGTTTGTATTTACTGGATTTGCTGAGTCGCTTAAGTTAATGGCTTCATCAAATGCATAGTAGTAATACAATCCATTTCTTGGTATTTCTAAGAAAATTCCATCTTTATAATCGTCTTCGCCACTTGTCAAGCTTGTCTGGAATGCTGTTCCATTACTTAGGGCATTTATCACAACATGTTCGCTAATATCATATTGTGAACTTCTCCAGTTCATTTCTGTGTCAAGTAAGCTTTTTATATCTCCATCGTCTAAGTCTGCATCTATCTGGTTTGTAGTTGTTAAAGCAACTCCAAGAGGAATATCTTCTTCAACACCACCTGTTATTGTGGTTTTTGTTACAGTTCCTCCGCCTCCACCGCTTCCAGAAGTTACAGATCCAGCAATTTTATTAGAAATAGCTGTTAAAGCTACATTATCTTCTGATGCTGCTGTATCACCAAAGACATAAGCTAAATTTTGGTATTTCCCATCCATAACAAATGGTTTTGGGTAATCACCTAATGTGTAACTTGCTGCTAAAGCTCCGCTCATCGTAGCTCCGAGCATTGCTACACCTGCTCCGACAGCTGCTATTTTTCTAATTGCTGTCTTCGCTTTTATCGCAAAGTTTTCTTGCATTTTATAAAACACCTCCGTGTTTATATTTTTGTATTTATATCTTGGATCATTAATTGCATTTCACGAAGAAGACATCTCCATCTTTTTTTTGGCGTCCTCTCTTTTAGCAATATATCCATAAATCAAAAACTAATGTTTGTTTATAAACATTTATCTACTCTAGAATATATTAAAATCCCAATTCATCAAAATTTGGTGTTTATAGACGCTATAACCTAAGATTATCAAAAAAATTTCACGAAGAAAAGTTCTAACTTTTGAGTAAAAATTATCTTTCATTTTTCGCAGATTTTTAGTTTGATTTCTAGCTCATTAACAAAGTAAGGACTAGAACTTATTCCTTGCTCACATTTCCCGAGATTAAAGCAACTTTTATCTTCATTTTTGATTTCTAGCAAATAATTGCTTGTTATTGTTTTATCAAAGATTGATTTAGCTTCTTTTTCTAAAAAATCGCAAGCATTCTGTCCGCAAAAATCGCTATTTTCACAACAATTTTTCATAGCTTCTTTTAAATTACTATCACAACTGCTAGCTTTAACTAAAGCATTAACTAGATTATTTGCTTTTATGCTATTCAATGTATTATCCTGATTACTTTCAACTTTAGTTATGCTAAATCTTAAAGCAACAATTCCTATTATAATTATGAGTAATAATACAACTGTTATTCCAATCATATCAATCTGCCCTTTACCCATACCATTCAACCTCTAAAACACCTATTTTATACAAATTATCATTAGGATAAAATATAGATATTGGAGTACTTACTTTCTTAACACTATCTGCATTAATTGATCCTGCTTCATATAAATCAAATATTCCACAATCTCTTATGTTTCCTTTTTGACATATCTCTTCATTAGTTTCAGGGTAGATAACTTTAACAGTTAATTTACTCGCTCCAAATTCTTTTTTATACTCGCTAGAAACTTGGCTAAAAGCTACTAATTTTAAAGCATCCAAACAATCTTCTTCTTGTTTATTACTCGTACATTTAAATTCAGCCATGTTTGGCAAATTATTTGTTAGTAAACTAAATCTTTCATCATTAAATTTAACATTTTCATTCTTTATGCTTTCTGTAGTAAATCTGTAATAGAAAATAAAAGCTATCATGAAAATAACTACAAAAACAATTAAAACTAGCATCGTTTCCTGAATCTGCAATTGTCCTCTTTTTAGTAAATTGTTATGCATCCCTCTCTCCCCAATCTATTATTCTGTTCATCAAGCTCTTTTTCATATAAACTCAACAAATCATATTTTTTTTCTTCTATATCATCATTAATTTGATAAAATATGTTACTTGGATAACTACATTTTTTGTCAATCAAATTTGTCCTTTCAAGATAAATTTTGTTAATTAATCTTATTTTATTGATAGCTTCATTAAATCCGCAATTATAATTATCATTGTTGCTAAATATTGCTGCATATAAAAATTCTTCATTAAGGTAGGCTATTTCTTCAGATTCTAGAGGATAATTTTCACTTTCTTTAGGCACTGTTGGCATTTTTTGTCCAAAAGAAATTGTTTCTTTATCTAAATTAATCACAATATGTTCATAATTCCATAGTGATTGTCGATTTATATTAAAAAAAGCTATAATCTTTGCATCTTCACCAATATCAACTAAACTCTCTGTTTTTATTACATTAATCTGTTTAGGAATGTCATCTATCAGTTTATCAACAAAATCTTCACTTTTTTTATTATAAAGAAAAACATATTCTTTATCTAAATCAGCAAAGTAAATAAGATTAGTAATAGGATAAGGGAAATTTAATCTTTTTACCCAAACAAATGCCTTCTCATTAACAGTATCTGCAAATAATATTTTATCATCAAAGCTTTGACTAAACTCTCCCAAACTTATTTCATTGCAATTAATTTCAACATCTTTACTTCCGATATTTATTTCAGTATACAAATTATTATTATTTAATCCATTAATGCCATTATTCAAGCTTCTCACAATATTGGCTTGCTCTCTTTTATCTTGTAATGATTTATATCTTATTCCAAATCCAGCAAAAAATATTAATAATATAATTCCAGCAACTAAAATAAAAATCCAGTTAAACTGATAATCTTGTCCTTTTTTCATCTACTAACACTTACATAATCTCCCTTATTCTCTAAAGTTATTCTCATATCAGTTACACATAATGGATTTTCTATTGGTTTAATATGTTCAACAAAAAATCTAACTTTACTCAAGCTTTGTCCTCTCTGTGGAACAAAAAATAAATTATTTTGGCTTCCCGAATCTAAAGAATCTCTAACAACTTGATCTATTAATTCATCATCAATTATATCATTTAATGGCATATCAACATCAACAAAACAAATCTCTCGAACTTTGCTTGGTAATATTATATCATCTAATTTTATTGAACTTCCTTTATCTAAACTATAAACATCATTAACTTTATTTTTAATGCCATCAATAAATAAAACAATCTGCCCTTCATCACCCAAATCTTTAAAATTTTTTATTGCTCTATATCCAAATATTACTATCAAACCAATAACAACAATCGCAAAGATATAAATAAAAATTAACTGATTCTGCCCCTTTTTCATATTTTAAAAAGATTAAACTTTAAATATAAAACTTTCTATCTTACAAAGCATCTCTTATCCTATATCTACCAACCTCCAATACAACGATTTTACCGATTAAATTATTTTCTCCAATATTAACTAAGAAATTTTTTAATATTTTTAAAACTTTATCTGGGGTAAAATTATTAGGTAATCTTATTATAATCAATCCATAGTGTGTTCCTTTAGGATATAAAATGAAACTACCAAATTCTAGATCTTTAGTGATCAAGATAGATTTTTGTTTCTTGGCATAGGTTGCTATATCTTTATCGGTTGCTCCTGTTAAACCAACATTCGCAACATGTTGGGTTTCAAATCCAATATTTCTAAGTTCTATAGCAAATGATCTTGGAATATTTTCATCTAAAAAAATTTTCATGTTCACGCATGTATCCGACTTATCTTCTCACCTTTAATCATAGAAGAAGCATATTTAATAACTGTAAGTACTTGTTCTTTTGTAATCCCATATTCTTTTTTTATTTCATCATAATCCATACCACTTTCTAGCATCCCGAGTACTTCATCTACTGTTATTCTAGTTCCTTTTATTATAGGTTTTCCATGACGTATATTTTTATCAATTGTAATTTTTGCCATATTTATTAAAAGGTAAGTTAAATATATAAGCTTTATCATTCATAAAAATTATATGTTAGAAAAGAAGAAAACAGGTGAAGGACTAGAAAAATATTTTGGACTAATAAAAGATGATAAAGAATCTGTTAAGTTAACGGAAGAATTAAAAAAAGGTTGGAAAAGATGGACCAAAAGATATTCTAAGGATAAACAGTAAAGCTAGCTTCATTTTCAAATCTATCTCTGCATATTATATAATAAGCATTATTTTCGTCTAAGGCAGCCTTATGTAACTTGCTATCATCATCTGGCATTCTATTTCCATTTCCAAAACTAAATGGTAAATTATTATATTCGCAAATTGAATCTTCATCCATCTCAACATATAATCTAGTTGAATCAGTATAAATCTTCTTAACACTTGGTGGAATTTCATCAATTTCTACGGTAAAATTAGTCCTTCCTATAGCTTCATTTCCCGCTATATCTCTACACCAAACTTTAGGATCATAATATCCTTTTTGTAATCCAACAAATTCATAACTATGTTCAGTTGAATTTGTTGCATCAAACTTAGTACTTCCAGGGTCAAAATAATCATTAAATGTCCAATAACAATTTGCTCTTCCTTCTTCCGCCCCTCTTACTGTAGTTGTAGTTAAATTAAATCTCTTGTCAAATATTGTTCCACTAGGTTCAACATTAGTAATGTTTAATGCTCTTGAAACAAATAAATGCAATCCTCCTGCAGGATAACTTGCATCTCTATTTACATTTCCATTAATGTCTTGACATCTGAAATAATAAACATTATCTTGTTCATTCTGTAATCCGCCTAATATTCCACCACAAGCATATAATCTTCCATAAATTGTATCTATTCTTGAATCTCCGCAACTTAAATTGTTCAACATCTTTTGATAACTTTCATCTTTACTTGAATATTTACATCCGCCATTCGCAATTAATTCACTTTCATCATCAACATAAGCAGCTATTGTAATATTCTTGGTATTAAATTTCAACTTGGCATTATTTATGATATTAAATCCTTTCACAATTGGACTTCCTGTATCTGGACCTTTAGCAATTGTAAATCCAATTTTATAATCACTTCCTGTAACAATCTCCCTATTATTTTCATCTGTATTTGCACTTTTACATCTAACATATAAATCATAATCTCCTGAATCACTTATTGCAATTATATCATCTTCAGCCTCATTTATTATCGGAACTGTAAATATATGTTCTTTTTTGTATTGATTATCTCCAAAGAAATCGCTCATTCTATTATATTCAACAACAGAATCACTTCCTAAACTTCTTTCTTTGCTTACCTTACATTGACTTATTTTATCTGTTTTAATTCCAATCTGTAAATCTCTATATTCTTGTTCTCCACTTATAACATACCCATTAGCTTGTGTTTGAATATCCTCATTTGTTATAGGATCAACAGCCAATGGGTTTATTACAGGAGCAATAACATCTCCTTTGTTTACCCAAGTACAAGTTTCATTTCCACTTCCTTTATTTAATAATTGACAACTTTGTCCTAAACTAGTGCATTTATAATCATCACATTTTTCATAATCAGTATTGCATTTTTCGCAATCATTTCCGCCAGCAGGAGCAACATAAGGATCACAGCTTATTGTGTAAGTTAATGTTTTTGTAGCTGAGAAAAAATATGTAATCAAGAAATATACAGCAAATGCAGATAATACAACTATAACAATTGGATTAGAAAGGAACGCTGCAATCTTTCCTAAAGAACTTGCTAAAAATCCATGTGCTGGAGCTTCAGCTGGTCCAATTAATCCTCCGATCTCTCCATAACCTGGTCCACTACCACCACCCTTTATTGCTCCAAATAACCATTTCAATCCTTTCCAAGATAATATCCCAACTAATAAAGATCCTGCAATACCTTTTAATTTACCTGTTCTATCTTGATACCAACTTTCATCAACAATACCATTATAATTGGCACTTCCACCAGCAAGAATTATTTCAGCCACATAAAGTGAAGTAAATAAGCTAGAATGTAAAGGTTCACTCGCTTTTGCAAATTCGCTAAATGCCTCAGGACTTATTGTTTGTGCTTTTCTAGCTATTCCTTTAATCTTTTTTTGAGGTCCAGTAAATCTAAAACTTGTATCACTTACTTTTCCCTCAACATTATAACTATATCCACAATCGCCTAAACTTCTGCAATAATTACTAAATCCTGTTGCAAAATCACTTTTATAAACATCACATCCTTCTACACAATCATAATCTCCGGTTATAACATCAAATCCTTTTTTTGCATAAACAGATTGAAATTCTATTTTTCCAAAACATGTATTTTCTTGTTTTCCAAGATCTCCAAGTGAAACTTCAGGGGCACATAATTTAACATCATCATTCCAGAAACAACTTCCAGCTAATATATCACATTTTTTCTTTCTGCATAATTGTTTAGCTTTACAATCATCATATTCATTTTCTTGTCCCTCATAAACATTTCCATTATCATCCTTTAAATAATCACACTCAGCTCCAATACTTATTGTTATATTGCTTACATCTCCACAATTAGTTCCTTCATCTTTATTTACTTCTACACAATCAACAGCCCTATTGGGAGCACATAATGCAGCACTTAATCCAGATTGAAATTCAGTTATCTCAGTAGGAACATCTCCTTGAACACAAACTGTTGTTCTTCTTTCTCCACAAGCCTCAACATATTCTTCTCCATTGTAACATTTTCTTACATATTGTCTTGAGCCAACTAAATCTTTTCCTTCCCCAGTAGCTCCTTCATATTGGCACCAGTTATCTCCACTATTTCTTGTTCTTCCGTCAAGTTGTGTATTTCTATCATCAACTTTCGTTTCTTGACAATCTAAACTTACACACATATTTCTTACTCTATCATCATTTACTTGACTTTTAAATTCAGAATCAGCATTTCCACAAATACTTCCTTGAAAGAAATCACAATTTCCACAACTTGGATTATTTACATTATCACTATTAGGATCACAAGAAAATTGTTTCTTTAATATTAATCCATTATTATAAGATAAATCTTCATTATTGCTTCCTATTCCAGAATAAATATTTTCAGGATTACCACATGAATCAAACCAATAAACTTCATCTTTTTCAGTTAAACATCCTGTTTTAAAATGAGGTTCACATCTTGTTTCACTTCTTATATCAGGATTGCTACATAACATCCCAGATCTAAAACTTGTTTTATCTTGACAATTATCTTGAGTAGTAAATTTTCCAGTTGCTACACAACATCCTTCCACTCTTGAATTACTTTTACTTAAACATTCTAACTCATTTGTTATTTTTGTATCAAAAACTTCATTTAATTTTAAATCTCCAGTCAAAAAAGCATTACATTTTGCTTGAGTAATATAGGAATATCCGGTTGGTAATTTACAACATCCAAGTTGAGCATCTGTTCTTTGATCACAACTTGTTTTAAGCCAAGTATCAGGCAAATTACATAATGGTCTTGGAACACTATCTTCACACTCTCCTGTTTTTGAACTTACGCAACTTCCAGTCGTACAATAATCTGTTTGATCGCAAAAAACATTATTTTTATTTCCATCTCCACAATCATTAACATCAGTATAAACACATTGTGCTCCGCTTTTTGTGTTTTCGCAACAAGCTTTTTCTACACTTGGTAGACTATCTGTCTGTGCTTCTACATTATTAGAGAATAAACTAGCTCCAAATATTGTTGCAACTAATAAAATTACAATCATGAATATTGCTTTTATTTTTTTCAACTTGTCACCCAGCTTTTTATTGCAAACTTAAATTCATAAGGAACATATTGTAAAGGATCATTTAAATCTCTTATCTTTATTTCATAAATCTTGCTATCTCCAACAAATGTTTTTACAACAACAATCTCACCTCTATGTTTAATGTAAAATGGTTGATCAAAAAAATCTCCTCTTGCAATCTCGCTTGCTACAATATCTTTAGTAGCCTGAGTTATTAATCCAATTGGAACTGGTAAACTTTGGCTAAATTTATTTTCACTTTGAGTTACTTGATCTTTTATTATTGAAATATCATAATCCATTAAAACTAAAACATTTCTCTCTCCAATCTCAACATTAACATTTACATCATCTTCATTTACTTCATATCCAATATTTCTCCAATTATCTAAGTTAATGCAACTTTTAATATTCTTTTCAACATATTGTTTTAATTCATCTTTAATATGTTCATCTAAGAATGGTCTCAAATTTGTACAAGAATTATATCCATCAACATAACACAAATAAGCAACTTGATCACATGTTTCTTTATTGCAATAGTTTAGATAAAAATTAGGGCTAATATCTCCGCCTTGCTTTCCGATTAAAGTTAATCCTTCATTACTTGTTTTCTTTAAACAATCATTAACATTATCTTTTAAGCTAACTGTTCTTGTTGAAATTATATTAGTTATATTAATATTTGGTTGTCTTAAAAAATAAACTAATCCTATAATTGCTATTATTAATAATCCTAATAATATGAATATTGTCACCTGGCCTCTTTTATTCATGATTTATTTAAAAAGAAAGAAATTTATAAACCTTTTCATTAAACATTTAGTACTTATTCCATAGATTATTAAAAAATTCTTTAAACATTTGTGATATTTGTTCAGATTCAATTAAATAACCAATAGGTTTTTCGCCCCAAGAGATAAATGCAATCTTATTTTTACAGATACTTATACCATGCGGAATTGGAAATTCAGTATATTTCATCTTTAATGATTTTCTATCAATAAATAAAAGTTTCAATTCTTTTGGGGCCAATCCTTTTATAATCAATCCTTTATCCTTTCTTTTTATATCATATTTTTTAAAAAATTGTTGAACTTCTTCATTTTTCTCATTAAGATAAGAAGCAAAAAAACAATATTCGTCTCCCTTTTTTGTGTCTTCTATTAAAATATTTAACATAGTCAAAACGCCTTTCGTTCCTTCAAAGATTTCAGCTTCTTGACTTTCTTTTTTTATTTGCTGTTTCTCCAATAATTGCGGTAGTATCTCTTGAAATTTTTTCTTTTTTTCTTCAATAAAGTTTACTATTTGATTTGGTGAAGCAGCTTGATAAAACTTAATCTTACCTTTTTTGATATAAAACACTAATCCTTTTTCTATTAAAGTATTTATTGCATTATGTACCGCTGAACTTGCCATTCCAGATTTTTCAATTATATATCCCACCTTGGTATTTCCTAAGTTTAATAATGTTAAGTAAACTTTAATCTCTCCTTTACTTAATCCTATATCTTCTAGTAAACTTGTATCCATAAGATTGCGTTAAAAGATTAGTATATAAAACTTTCTACAAACTCTCCATTTTTAGAGAGCTATAATTTAAATATCTATATATTATTACTATTATTAAGTAATTAATAAAGTCCTGTAGACTTAAAACATAAGAGGTAATAAAAATGAAACAAAAAAATAACGGAGCAAAAGCCATGGGAAAGGGCTGGAGCAACAATGCGCAATCTGATTATATATATGGTATTTTACTTGGTGCGCCTTTAATTTTAGGATTTATGATGGGCGGAAGTTATTTAGCTTATCATACTAATCCTTGTATAAAAAGGCAACAAATATCACTTGAACAAAGATGTATTAATAAAGAAAACATTGAAACAAAAGTTAAAGATGTAACAGTATCTCGTAAACAAGATACACTTCAAATAACATATGAAGGAAAAAACTACACTTTACAAGTTCAACCTGATTCAAGCAACTATAACTGTAATGAAAACTAAATTTTTTTCTTTCTTATACATTCTCAGTTCTTGGTGCTAAAATAGTACTTAATTGTAATCTATCTTTTAATATATAATCAATTCTTAAAGGATAATCATTGCTAAACTGTATAACAACTTTATCAACTAACTTGCTTCCTTTTATTATCTTCTTCAAATATTCAGAGCTATATTTTGCTTTTACGCTAGTTCCAGTTAAATTAATAGCAACATCTTCTTCATTTAACACTTCAACTTTTCCATCGCTTATATGTCCCTCAGCTTGTATTGTAAATCTTTTAGCATCAGCCATTAAACTTATTGAATCTGAAATAACATCCATATCTTCTACAGCCTCATCAAATATCATAGTTGGCATCTCAATTTTAGCATTAAAAACAAGTTCAGGTATTTTCTGCTCTCTATCTTCAATATCAATCAATCCAAGATTAAATGTTCTATTACTTTCACCTTTCAATTGTATTTTTAATCTATTCCTTTCTTTATCTAATTCAATTACTAATGTGTCAGAAGGCTTAGCTCTTTTCAATATCTGTTTTAAACTATCTAAGTTAACAGCAATCTCAGTATCTTCTTTAACATCATAATCAACAAAAGCGCTGCTCAATAACTTAAACATAATCATCGCAACATTAGCAGGATCCATGGCAATTAATTCCATCTTATTCTTATCAAATTTAAATCTAACTTCATTTACCAATTCAGAAATTACATTAATAGGTTCTTTTAAAAACTTAGGTTCAGCTAGTGTTAACTTCATAAAAAATAAGAAAGTAGGAAAACTTTAAATAACTATTGTTTACTGACAGAAACTACTTGTTAATAAGGCATTACAAGCTGGTTCTAATATCATCCATATGTAATTAGAAAATATTATCAACAAAACAATAACTGCTGTATGCCAAACTTTTTCCCTTACTGCTTTTCCAGCACCAGCCGCACTTCCAGCTATCTTAATATAAGCTATTATTCCAACAATTAATCTCACTAAAATTCCAGCATATTGTAAGTTTAACTTTATTAAGGATAATACATAATCAATATTGAAGACAATAAATGTAAATATTATTGCAAATATCAAAGCATGTAATCCATGTCCTAACCAATGACTTCCTCTAAAGTTTTCATCAGCATGAACAAAAAATAACTCAATTAATCCAATTACCACTCCCATTATTAATGGGGGAATAATTGAAATGCTTGCTTCAACAGCCATAAACTTTTTAATAAAGACTACTATATAAAACTTTTTATAATTTCATTAAACTTCTAAGTTCTTTATAAGCTGTATCAATATCTTTATCATTAAACATCTTTCCTATTTTCTCTAACATAAAATGTATATTATTTAAATAATCATGATCAGATAAGCAAAAATCTCTGACAAAAATTCTTCCATCTCTAGTAAATATTATTCTATCTATCTCTTCTTGAGGTATCATTTTCGCTGCTTTTTCAATTAATTGTAACATTTCATACTCACCATTTTCACGATATAAAATAATATCATTATCACACCATTCTAAAAAAGACATGCTAAGTTCTTTATCTCTCAAATTTTTTTCGGTTATTTTATCCAAAGTTTTAAAATTTGTTTTCCCATAAAGTAAATATTTTTCAGGTATATTTATTCTTGCTATATCTCCAGAAATTTCTGGTAATATTGTATACTTAAATTGTGCTTTTCTATCTCTATAACTATACTCTCCTTCAATTATTGCATTAAATGTTTCTTGTTCCATATTTTAATAGATTTACAAAAAAATATAAAAACCTATCTATTCCAAAATGTTAATCTCTGCGAAAATTCCCTGCATATGGAGCAACAAGTCTTAAAGAAAAAGGATGTTTCAAGCTTTTTTTATAAACTTTAGCAGCTTCTTTACTTTCAAAAAATTCTTTAGCGTCTTCCAATACATCTTCAATAGCTTTTAAATAATCCTCTCTAGCCATCATATCACTATCTATAAAAACTCTACCATCTCTCATAATAAGCGATCTTGGCCTTCCAAGAATAGCTGGAACACCTTGGCAAAATGCAAAAGATCCTACTTTTGTTTCTAATGAATTTCTATTTTCTTCTTTTTTAACATCATGAAAATTTTCTGTTTTTCCATAGAATAAATATTTATAAGTGTTATCATTTATTACACCTGTATTTTCAGGAACTTCAATATAGGTTATCTTAAACTTCAAAGATCTCCAATCAGCATATTCAGTCCCTTCAATAATTGCATTAAAATTCTTTTTCGGTAACAAACCTTTTATCATTTCTTTTATCTTAGCCATAATAAATCTTAATAAATAAGACAAAAAATATATAAAACTATCCTTCCATCATCTTAATTATTTTCCTATGTAACTTCTTATTTATATTATTAAAATCAATAACAATCTCAGCCCTTATCTCTTTAGTTTTATCGACAATCCCAATAACACTTAAATAATCATTTTCCTTAACATTTTCATCAGAAATAACAATAATCTGCCCTGTTCCATCATCCAAAACAAATCCATTTTTAAATTTATTAATAACAAACCCAGAAATATTTACTCTGAAATCTTTTTCATTTATTTTATTAATCTTCTTCTCTTTAAATCCTTGTTTCTGAAATTCCATAAAAATAATATGATAAAGAAAGATATAAAGATTTAATTAATATAAAATATCAATCGTAATCTCTCCATCTAAAGCCACATTTAGTACATTCATAAAACTTAGTTTCAGCTTCATCACTTGCTCTCGTCTGCATAAGCCAATAATATGCTTTTTTATTTCCACATTTTTTACAATCAGCTTTAACTTTCGGTAAAGTCTCAACTTTTTGGCTTATTACCTGGATTTTTTCAGCTTTTGTTAACTCCACTTTTTCCCTTAACACCATGCTTTTCTTTTCTCTACTTTTGTATCCGCAATTATGACATTGTAATCTTGCTTTCTTTCCCTCATCTTTCGGTAATAATACACTCCCACATTTCGGACAAAACTGCATTTTAATTCCTCCCCCTAAAACCATTTATAATCTCAACAAATCCTATCTTAACCCATCCAAGCAAAGGTATTCTAGCTACTGCAATTCCCACTAATTTCTCTTGGCTTATCTTATCTTCTCCCAATAAAGGAGAACTATCTGAATTATGATCTCCTTTTGTCTGTGCATACTTTTTCCCATCTACTTCATATACCTTAATCACCCTATGAATTATAGGATCACTTGAACTTCTTCCATCAAATACAATAACATCTCCTACTTTTACATTCTCTATTTTAACTCCCTTTAACACCATTATATCTCCTTTATTAAATCCGTTTTTAAATCTATATTCATTAAACATCTCTTTTGTTATTCCAATTTTATCATAATAAGCTCCGCATGCTATCCAATAATCAGTTAAGCTTCCCTGATAATCTTCAGGTGTTATCCCGCAAATCTCTCCCTTGTTTAATCCATGATCCATACTTCCAGAAACGACAGCAACAACTGGGTGGGTTGTATGTAAAACTAATCCTAATCCAGGATATATCAAAAATTTAACTATAACAAATGCTAATATAACATTAACAATCCAGCTTAAAGCACTATCATCTTCCCATATAAACTTCCAAACCTTCCTTAAAAATCCCATTTCATTCTGGCTTGAACTAGGTTAAATAAAAAGCTTTTGTTTTTAAAAAAGGTAAAAAGCTTGTTTATTTCCAATATCTTTCGTAAAATTTAAATAATCATTGTTGTTTTGTAAATGATGCACCTTCATAAAGTAAAATGGATTGTAGTAACAGGTGGTGTTCTAAGCGGTCTTGGTAAGGGTGTGGTATCTGCTTCTATCGGAAGGTTATTAGCTGATAAATACAAAGTTATTCCTGTCAAATGCGACGGCTACCTTAATGTTGATCCTGGGACGATGAATCCTGTTGAACATGGAGAAGTCTTTGTTCTAAATGATGGTGGAGAGGTAGATCTAGATTTTGGTCATTACGAAAGGTTCATGAATATTGATTGTAAATTCGAATGGAATCTTACATCAGGTAAAATATTTCAATCACTTGTTGAAAAAGAAAGAAGGGGAGATTTTCTCGGTAAAACAGTACAAGTAATTCCACATGTTACTGGAGAAATAAGACAAAGATGGAAAACGATTGCTAAAAAAGAAGACGCCGATATAATGTTAATTGAAATCGGTGGAACAGTCGGTGATTTAGAAAACCTATGGTTTCTTGAAGCTGTTAGAGAGTTGGAAGCAGAAGTTGGAAGGAAAAACATCCTTTTTGTGCATCTTGGTTTGGTTCCAGCAATTGATACATTAGGACAACAAAAAACAAAACCCATACAGCAAAGCATTTTTTTTCTGCGTGAAAGAGGAATATTTCCAGATATAATTATTGGAAGAGCAAAAGAACTTCTAGGTGAAAAAACAAAACTAAAAATACATTGGCTATGTAATGTAGACATAGATGCCATAATTTCAGATCCGAATCTTGAAAGTGTGTATGAGCTTCCTTTAATCTTTGAAGAAGAAAACCTTAGGAAAGTAATTTCAAGAAAATTAGATATTAAAGTTTCAAAAGACCTTAATATGTGGAAAGGTCTTGTAAATAATATTAAAAATCCTAAGAGAGAACTAACAATTGCTATATGTGGAAAATACACTGAATTAGCTGATTCATACATTAGTATTGAAGAAGCGTTGGGACACGCAGGAGCACATTTAGGTGCAAAAATAAAGGTTTTATGGATAGAAACAACAGATGTTGAACAAGGTAAAGTAAACCTTGAGAATATCTTTAAAAATGTAAATGGTGTAATCATTCCAGGTGGTTTTGGAAGCAGGGGAGTAGAAGGAAAAATAGAAGTAATAAAATATGCAAGAGAGCACAATATACCTTACCTAGGATTATGTTATGGTTTACAGCTTGCTGTTGTCGAATTTGCAAGGAATGTCTGTGGCTTAGAAAGTGCAAACACAACTGAAGCCGATAAAAAAACCCCCCATCCAGTCATTGACATTCTTCCAGAACAGAAGAACATTGAAAACAAGGGAGGAACTATGCGACTTGGTTCTTATAAAGCTTTATTAAAGAAAGGTTCAAAAGTATCTAAGCTTTACAAATCAAATGTTATATTTGAAAGGCATAGACATCGCTATGAAGTGAATCCTGCTTATCACGAAATTTTGCAAAAAAATGGTTTAATTTTTTCAGGAATGTCTCCAAATGGAAGGCTAGTTGAATTTATTGAACTGCAAAAAAATAAATATTTCATCGCAACGCAAGCCCATCCAGAACTTAAATCAAGACTTCTAACTCCATCTCCTCTCTTCTTAGGATTTATAAAATCTCTTTTTTAATTTTAATAATTTTTTAAATTTTTAAAGCATTAGCTACCTCATTAATTCAAGAGATATAAAAAATTATGAGAATTACTTAATTCCTTTTATAATATCGCTAAACTGTTTATTTTGGTCTTTCAAAGAACTAACAGCTTTTTCTAAAGCCTTTCTTGGATTTTCGTTTCCATCAGTTTCTATCGTTAAAATTGGGCTGCTTATTAAGCTATGATCAATTCCATAACCAGCCACTTTAACATGGCTATTTTTCCATAATTCATTTCTCAAAGCATTAACCAAGGTGTGATCTTCTCCAACAATCTCTATCTTTAGTCTATCTTTGCTTTGCTCTAGAACATCAATTTCCATAAGATTTTAGCTTTTAGGAGTGTTTTTAAGCTTTTCTATTATAGTATTTATTGATGATTATCATGAACAGAAATTTAAGAACCTTGGGAATAAGTTTGAGTTTAGCAACCTTGCTTACTGGATGTAGCCCTTATATAAAAGATGAAAAGCCCATACATCAAGGAACGGTTAATGGAAATGATTTCACAATTATAAAAGAAAATTGGAAATGGGATGGGGATAAATATCGTTTGGAGTTTTACAATGATGATGGTGTTTGTGTAATTAAAACCCCAATAACATATAGATTTACTTTGTCTGGTGATAATAAAGAACAAATAGATCATTTAAATCTCAAAAAATATGATAAAAGATAATTTTATAATTTTTCCAATTCCCATATCCCAACCCTAACACTATAATTTTCCTTCTTATGGAACTTATAACTTTTTCTTATTATAAAATTAACTTTCTCGATTCCATTAACTTTCCAATTATTGTTTTCACATAACTTCTCGATAAAGTCTTTGCTTTCAATCTTATGCATAGAATAAACTTTCTTTCCAGTCTCAAATGCTTTTAATAAAAACTCTTGGTCAGCATGTTCATTCTGTACCCCAAATGGTGGATTCATAATTATAGTATCAACTTTCTTATCAAATTCCTTAACATCTAAATTAAAAATCTCTTTATTTTTAAAATCTTTAGTATTCTCTTTAACTAGTTCAATAACTTTCTCATCTACATCAACAAAATAAACCTTTTTAGCTTCTAAAAATAAAGCTCCTAATCCAAGTATTCCATTGCCACACCCCAAATCAGCTATTATTTTTTCTTTGATATCATTATTCATAAAGGCTTTCCATAATAATAAAGCAGCTAACTCAGAATCTGTTTTATATTGTTCTAATTTAACATTCTTGTCATCAAAATCTTCCAATTTAGAAAGAGCAATTGCCAATTGTTTTTTATTCATCTTTTTTTAATTTAATTAAATCTCCTATTGTAATGTTTTTAGCACTAAAATCTACCTTCTTCTCTTCTTTAAATTCTGTTTCAATATCAATTAACTTAATTCCTAATGCTCTCTCCAGTTTCTTAGCTAAATCTAAACTAGGTTCTAAACTTCCCGTTTCTAAAGAATGTATAACACTCTCTTTTTCAGCTATTCTCTTGGCCAACTCTTCTTGTTTTAACCCTAATCTTTCCCTGGCTTCTTTTATTTTTTTGCTGTAATCTTCAACAATAAATTCTTTAAATTCCTCATCCAATAATTTCTTTTTAGGTTTTTCAAATTTCACTTTTTCTGCGATTTTCACAACCTTACCATAACTAGAGCAGTTTTCACAAACACTTAACATAACCCCCTCTACCAAAGCATCAAATAATTCCTTTTCCGCCCCACACATCTCGCATCTCATGATAAACCATAAATCAATTAATCTTAAAAGTCTTTTGTTTATATCTTATTAAAAATTATATTGAATGTTGTTAGTTCTATTTTATGTCCTGTAACTTTTTCTATATGTTCTTTATATCTCTCCATATAGACTAATTCATATCTGTCAAGTTTGGCACATTTATTCTTATCTCCATAAATTGCATATTTATCATTTTTGTAGATTAAATTAAACTTATTCGTAAAGATTTTATCATCTTTATATTCTGGTTCAAAAATGTTATTAAATAATATTAATCTATAACCTTTAGTTATTCTGTCTTCAGCTAAATCCATATAAGGTGCAGGTTCGCTTGCTCTTCCAATGCTATTCAACATCACCCACCCATTGCTTGAAATTCCGCATTCATCAACATTTTTTAATGCATCTTCGAATTGATCTAGTTTATAATTCCCGATATAAAAAAACATTATTACCACTGCAATTAAATTTAATAATACCATTGTTAAAAATATTTTTTTATGTTTTTGATAAGCAAAATAGCCAAAATATGTTAAAGGCAGTAATAAAAAAAACATATATCTAACATCTTTATATGGTATTTTTATAAAACTATAAATTGTAATTAACCCAATTAATAACATAATAATGTCTAATTTTTTGATGTCCTTGATTCTGTAATAAAGTCCAATAAAGGATAATATTAACAAAAATCCAAAAAACCCTATCGGATATATATTTTTTAAGTTAATTGCGTTTCCCCTAGCTACTATATTAAGTAAATAAGAGTCTAACATGCTAAATAAAAAATTACCTTTTTTAATATAATTATAAATTAACCAGGGTAATACAACAATAAAGCTTCCAATTAAGAAGTAGATATAATTCTTTATCTTTTTATTAAAAAATATCAAAATAGCAAATATTAATGTTGTATATCTTGTCAAAAAAGCTAATCCTAAAAATATTCCAGAATATTTTGTATCTAAAAAAGTAATAAATAATAATATAAAAGTTAAGGCTAACAGCTCAGTTCCCGCAAAAAAACTATACCCAACAAATACGGGAACCAGATACAGCATCATCATTATTTTATAATTAAAACCATATTTCTTACAAAACCTATAAACAGAATAATAGAAAAATAATAAAATCAAAAAAATAATAATATAACTATCTGCATTCCCTAAAAAACTAAAAACTGTAAAAAGTAAAGGCATTAGTGGTGGTCTTAGCCATTCAAAATAAGTGCTTTTTCCTATAAAATATTTTCCATTCATACGATACACTTCAAAATCCCAAGAAAAGAATTTGTAATGTTGAATAAAGAAATAAGCCAATTCAACTAAAAATATTATAATAATTATCCAATTATCTTTTAAAAATTTCTTACTTTTTAATAAAAGATTCAAGCTCGGTCAATCCCCTCATTCCCCCATAAATATTTCCATTTATTACCATGGTTGGGGCTTTTTCCACATTATATTTTTCCCTAAACAATATCAAAGCAGGATTTTTATTATTAATATCAAAAGAAAAAACAGCAATTTTATCCTTATTTCTTGCATAAAGGTTATCTAATATATATCCCTGATCTTGACTTTGTTTATATTCTAGTTTATCGTCTTCATCATTCGAATAAAAAAAGAGTATTATATTGTACTTTAAATTACATTTTCCACTTATCTTATCTAATAATAAAATAGTTTTGACTTCAACAAGTTGATAAAATTCTTTCTTTAACAAAACATCTTTGTTTTCCTTTCCAAGTCTTTCTTCTAGTAATCCGACATCTCCTCCTACCCTGACTTTATCCTCCATTAGTCTGTCAATGTCTAGGTCGCATCCAGGTTCATTAGTAATTGTCTCCTTTAAATCTAATCCAATAATTAACAAATTTAGTTTCTCTTGTTCATATTGAAAGTTTTTAAATTTATAATTAGTAAACTGCCACCCTATGAAAATCCCAATTATTAATATTAAAGCTGTAACTGAAAATGCAGCAATATAATTCAATCTTTTCCTTTTTTGTGGAGTTTCTATTACCATTGTGGTTTCCTATTCACTATAAAAAATATAAGCGACATAACCCAGATATATAGTAAAAAAGGGGTATACAATAATGAAAATATTACATATTTATATATCTTAATGTTGTCTTCTTTATTGGTTTCATAATAAAATTTAACCTTTCTGAATATATATAATGCCATAATGAATATGACTATCGCTAAGATATATTTTAAAGTTGTAATTACATTTAAAAAAGAAAAATCACTAAAGTCTATCGCTATCTTAAAATTTGTGAGTATTAAATTTCTAATGATTTTAAAACCATTATTTAATAAGTTATAAAAAAATATAAAAAATAATAGTATAGAAAAAAACACGGATAAAATAAACATCGGCATAAAAAACCATCCAAAATCACCGTACTTCGTGCCAAATATATCTTTATGTTTTTTAAGATTATACAATGTTCCATAACTCCATCTCATTCTTTGTCTATGCACTCCTTTAAATGTATCAGGTATAATTGTATAAGCAGTTGCATTTATTGCATTATAGATATTATATCCTAACTTTTTAACCTGAAATGCCATCTCCAAATCTTCTGTTAAGTTTTCTTCATCATATCCTTGTGTTTTTTTTAAAATCTCTGTTCTAAACATAGTGCAAGCTGGAGCAGCAGGCAAAGCCTCATAAGTACTCATTAAACTTCTAATGAATGTTGATACAGAATATTCTACAACTTGAAATTTTTCTATTAATTTTTTTGGTTTATATGGTTTTAATGTAGGTATTACAATTCCAATCTTTTGATCTTCAAAATAAGCCAAACATTTTCTTATCAAATCCTTTTCTATCAAAGTATCTGAATCTAAGAGCAAAGCATATTCGCTTTTAATCTCCTTTATGCCAATATTTAATGCATGTGCCTTTCCCTTTACTTCAGTTCTTATTAATTTTACATTTTTGAATTTCTTAATTTTATCCTTAATATTATCTGTACTGGCATTATCAACAACAATTATGTTTAATTTTTCTTTTGGATAATTAGATTCTAAAATATTATTTAATGTATTTTCTATAAAATTGGCACTATTATAAGCTGGAATTAAAAAAGTTATTGTAGGCTCATTTTTAGAAGCCTCCTTTATCAACTTTTTTTTATTTTTAACATATGCCAAGATATATATCAAACTAGTAAAAATGGTAAAAAAATAAATAACATATAATATATAGTCTATTATCATTTTGCTATAACTAAATTCTCTCGTATCTCCAAATCTCTAAATAGTTATTAGCAAAAACTCTTTTAAACCTATTGGTATTCCTAAGGTTATACAAAATATTTTTAGTTTTCCCAAAATCTAGATCTTTTGCCATATCAATTGTTATTACTATATAGGTTATTTTGTATTTATTGACCAACTCCAGTAGCCTATTGAAGTTCTCTGTATTCAATATTTCATTATAATCTTTTAATTTTTGGTCAATATCTTTTATATATAAATAATTTCCATCAATATAAGTTTTTATTCCATAATAATTCAAAATGTAGCTATATCTCGGGTCTGTAAATATAATATCGATGTCTGTATTTCTTTGTGCAATAAATTTGGCTCCAAATTCATGCCTAGATTCTGGACCATAATTAATAAGTTTTCCAATGTATAGCACAGTAGAAAATATAATGCAGATAATTAATAAACCAATTAGTGATTTTCTTACAATTTCGCTCTCCCATCTAGTTTTTATCAATCTCAATAATCCTATGGCTGCCAAAAAAGACATGTAAAAGTTCAGGTAGAATAATGCATACTTGTACAAAAAGGAGATTATAATAAAGAATATCAATGCAAAATAATAACCCCTATTATTGTACTTTTCCTTCCATAAATCCCCAATTCCAAAAAAGCAGAGTATTATTATAAAAATGCTCAATCCATAAATACTCCCTATATCTGAAGAGAAGTCAAAAATGTTGCCAAAATTAGATTTAATTATATAACCCAAAGAAGATGCACCTATCATGCCAAATTTAATATAAAAGAACAAATAATAAATGAATAAAACAAGTAAAAAGATTATCATGTCTATTTTCATTATATCTTTTTTATTTTTTCTAATGGTAACTGTAAATATTATTAAGAAAGCTAATGTAAAAAAAGCAATGTACGCATCAAAAAAGATAATTAAAGATAAAAATAGGCCCGAAAACATAGATTTCCTCTTGCTATCCATAATGAAAAAATAATAGGATAACAAACTTAAAAGTACGGCAAATAAAAATGGTGATGTAAAACTAGAAAAATAAATAAATGTAGAAGATAATACAACAAAAAATAAGCTTAATGAAATTATTCTCCAATCTAAATGTAGTTTTTTAAGTATCCAATATAGCATTAATAAAATAACCAATCCCAATAGGATAGATAAATATTTGATAAAAAAGATAACAGGTAAATTTGTGATCTTTGATAAAACACTTATAACAAATGGGAATCCAAGATTATAAGAAAATGGTCTCCCATTATTATTCATCTCGTCCAATCCAGTTTTACTATATTGGAAGAAATTTTGAGATATCCTTGCATAAAAATAAGATTCCTCTTCAAGTAATGCTTCTTTTTTATTATCATACCTCATAAAATTTGTAATTAATATAATCACTAAAAATACTATAAAGATAATTGTTAAGTAATACTTATTAACATAATACTTTATAGATTGCTCCTCTTTCGATTCCGATAACTTTATCGAAGCAGACATCATCAAAATATTTTATCTCCTTAATATCATATCTATCTCTAAGATAATCTGTTAATAATAGATAGTTAATTCCGTAATTCTTGATTTTTTGTAATGCTAAAGCTCTATTCCAAGTAGTGGCTAAGAGCTCTGCATCTTCAATCCTTTGGTTTACATTAGGCGCCAGTAAAAAGTTTTTATCTATAAAACTTTTCTTGTTAGCAATTGTTGTAACCAAATTTCCTTCACTTAAATCACTATATATTATTGCACCATCTTCTAAATTCATATTAGCCCATTTCAATATTTCTATCTCTTCTTTTGAAATGGCATTTTTTTTGATCTCTAAACTTAGATTAAAACTAGGAATTATCAAAAATAACATGATTATCACTAAAAGTATTATTGATGTTGTAAACTGAAATCTGCTAAACTTAGACATCTTTATCATATCAAATACCTTATTAAAAGAAAATGCAGATAGTAAAATCAAGGCCATACTTATCACTATAAATCCAATTGAAAATTCTAATAATCTTAAAAACATCAGTATTAAACTTGATAAAAATAAACCTATAATCAAAAATAAATCTTTTCTGTTAGCTTTTTGTAATCCGTAATAAATCCCAAAAGCTCCAAAAATTAATGGTACTATTCCTACATAATATGTCAATATAAAGAAATCTAATCCCTGAAAGTAATCTAAAAACAATCTATTTGGTATTCCCAATCTTAAAAAATCAAATCCGTATTCAAATATTACATTTTTATAATAAAAAAATCCTACAAATAAAACAAGGAAAAATGAGAATAATATTATTTCCTTTCTAATTCTTGCTATGTTTACATCCTCGCTTAAGGATAGCAGAACATAAAATAAAAGAGCTACTATATACACAATAAAAGAAGGATATATCAATGGTAATAGGATAGATAAGATAATGATTAATATAACATATTTGTTGTCGTTTTTTACTTTTAATATACAATAAAATAGGGTTAATAATATGAATAAAAATAATGAAAATATTGAAGCCTTGTTTAAGGTATCTCTGATAAATAATGGAACAAATCCTGCCATGAGCGCACTTAACAATGATGCCCTATCATCGTTTGTTAATTCTTTAGCAATTAGAAATATGATAATTATAATAAGAGCAAATAAAATCTCAGGTATTATTTTTAGCACCATTTCTAAAGGAAAAAATAGAGAGAAAAAACTAAGTAAATAATGGTAAACGAAAGGGTAAGCATTCCCTTTTCCCCCATAACTTAGCACATCATAACTCATAGGTAACTTGTTTTCCAAGATGTATTCAACACTTCTTTCATGAAAATATGCTACATCATCATTGAATGTGTCTATAGTCAATGTAAAATATAGTCTAAATAAGAGTACAAAAACAAATATTGCTATTAAGTATATATATACTAATTGATTTTTTTTAATTTTCATTGGTTTTAGAATCTTCCTTAATCATATGATCAGTAACATCCTTAATAACTTTCTCGAATTCTTTTTTGTCTCCTGCAATATCCAATTTATTTTTTAGATTATCATCAACAACATCAAAATAATCATAAAATTTTTGAGTTAATTTTAATATTCTAGTTCTGCTTGATTTTTCACTTGTTACGAAATTGCTATCAAGTAAAAGTTTTATATGATCATATGCCTTATTTCCCCTTATCTTAATAACATCACTCTGTAAAATGGGCTGTTTATATGCAATTACTGCTAAAGTTTCTTGCGTTGGTCTATCTAACTCTGTATCACTCAATAATCTTTCTGTAAGGTGTAAATAATTTTTCTTTATGTTAATCTTCCATTTATTATCCTCATTAACAATCTCTAATGAAGATTCTCTTTTTTCATAGTCCTCTTTAAGTTCATTAAGCTTATCTTTAACTATACCTACGCTAGCCACGCCTACCATTTTACTAATATCATCAATTATCAAAAATCTACCAGTAGTAAACAATACAGCTTCTATTCTATTCTTTAAATCATCCATAAAAATAAAGAAAATTTAAGAGTTTTTAAAAGTTACCTATTCCCTATAAATAACTGCCCAATTGTAATATCTAGCCAATTCCTTATAGTTATAAATAATCCTCCTTCACTAAATTCAGGAGCTTTTTTAAAAATATCCTCGCTGTCTATACCAATAATTTCGTTTCCAGCAGAGTCGTAAATTCGAATTTTAGAGTCTTCATATGCAGGTACAGTTAATATTACTTCTTTCTCAACTACCTTAACCGCTCCACCTGAAATTTCATCATTACCTGGTCCATCCTCATAAATGATCTCTGGGTTAAAGTTACTTGAATAAACTACTTTGTTATTCAAATCTATGTCTATCCTATAATCCTTTCCTTTAATTTCTCCGCTACCACACCCCGTATTCAAACTTGTATCAACAAGTGTTAATTTACCATCTTCATAAACCATATCTAATAATATATACTTGCTATCCTTGCATTCCGCCCCATAGCTTATTCCGACCATAATTATTATTATAAAGGCAAGCAAAATAATTTTCATGTTAACTTCTCCGAAAGTATTCTTTCATTCCATATCCCAAATACATTAGATTTATAATAATTTCTCATTATTCCATTTTGTATAGATCTATAATATTCTGCTTTACTGCATCCGTTGAAGCATCCTGTTCCATCAACATTGTTCCATTTGTTACAATTAGAGATATCGCAGTTTAATGAATTTGTTATATCTATGGACATACCATCTTCAACATATTCATCGCTTAAACCACCAAATAAATGCCCAAATTCATGCAACACAACCAACTTGTTATCTGCAACATTTATTGATCCAATATTTAAGTATGCACTAGATCTCAAAGGCAGTACAATATCTTTAAATTGATTAACCTTATTTATTATAAAAATATAATCATTATGACATTTACTAGCAACTTTCTTAGCTGCTCTATCATCACATAATATAGTGCCATCATCGATATGGCATTTAACCTCATCACTCATAACTGCATAAAAATTAAGTTTATTAAAATTGGAACTATATGGTTCAATTGAAGAAAAGCTATCTGTACCATTAATATATTTATCAACATCAGCCAAAAAAGTTTTTTGATCATCATATCCATAAGATAAAAATACGACATTTACCTTTCCACTGTCTCCTTCATGAAGCACAATACACTCGGAATTTAAAACAGGGCTTTTATTAACCTTATCTATATTAAAACTAAAAACGACAATTACTATAATCAAAGAAATTGGAATGATAAATTTATTTATTTTTTTTAGATCCATTATAAATCAAAACATTATATTGCTTATAAATTTATTTGTTCTTTCTAAAGTAAAATAAAGCAGCAACCAAAAGCATCATTATAACAAGCCATAGTGCAGCCAGATTTATTGGGTTATTAAAAACAACATTTCCAGAAATTCCACCTAAAGCTGCAAATCCACCGCATTTTCCGCTAGGTAAACAAGTTGGTGTATTGCCTGGACAACCACATAGCTGACAATTATTTACTAAAGTAGCCGTTCCCTTGCTTATCTTTCCTGAAACATCAAAATCTTCTTTACAATAACTTGGTTTATTTAAAGAACACTGTCCTGCAATCGTCCTGTCTGTGCATAGAAGTTCACATTCACCATCTTTACAGCCATAATAATCACCATAGTTTCTACAATCTATAACGGAACTCTTTAAAAGTACTGGTTCGGGATTTATAGATTTAGATGTTCCACAAAATGATTCATTTAAGAATAATTTATCAATACAAAAATCATCAGCTTTTTTATAGATATTTCCCGCGGGATTTATCACAAAAGTTGTTCCTTTTGCTAACGCTTTTTTTCCTGCATCAGTTTCGGAACAAGTATAAAAATTACTATTGGGAATTTGTCCACTCAAGACACAAACCCCAGAACTACAAATATAACCTTCTTTGCAATATGCATCTAAGGACCTTACAATAATCCCATCATCATCACAGACATATTCTCTAACTTGGGCGATTCCGACACAGTGATCATAATATGTAGTAAACTGTTCATTTAAACCCATTCCATATGTGTTTCCAAAAATAAGTGTATTTGTCCCATCTGAATCCTGACACACTTTCTTTTTTTCGTTAGATGTACAAATTCCGTTGCTGCAAACATCACCTTTATTACATTTTATTTTTTGGAAACCTACATTGTTTCCGTCGCAAAAGTATTCATTAACTTCGTCTAAAGCAGAACAATAATCAACACTATTACTATTTCCGCTTCCAGAAGTGTTGGACCAGCTAAAACTAACAGTACCCCTAGTTTCTTTAATGATTCCATTGTCGCTATCAACACATGATTTGGTAACTATTGCTCCCGGATATTTTACGCATGTTCCATCATAGCAAGTTAACCCTTGTCCACAGTTTATTAAACTTGTATCTCCCCTATTGTTTCTGCAATATGCTTCATTAAGTTGTTTAGAATTTAAACAAATATCTGTTCTAGTTCCGCTTCCGCTTCCAGATGCATTTGTCCATTTATATTGGGTACTTCCTTTAAGTCCAATATTCAATCCACCATCATCTTCGCTACACTCATAACTTATAGGGGTTCCAGCAATGCAAGCACCATTGCGGCAAACAAACTTTCCAAAACTAGCACATGATTTATAAACTAAATTATAATTATCGTTTTCACAATAACCTTCATAAACGCCATCAGGATCTCCACAAAAATCATTATAACCATTTTCCATTCCACCTGATGAATCTTTTACCGTTCCTATAGAAAAAAAACTTTGTCCGCCATCAGTATCGCTACATTTTATAGCGTTAACATCACTAGAATAAGATATCAAAATAAAGCTAGATATAATTAAAATTAATAATATCTTAAATTTCATCTATTTCCTCTTCCCTTTTTTCTTCTTCATACTTAAAATGAGATAAGATATTATTATAAGTATTATAAGTATTATTAAAATTATCAAACCATATGTTGATAAAGAACTTCCTGGACTTTTCATGGCTCCTTGAACTTCAAATGCAGCAACATTAGAAATTAAAGCTAAAGAAGATAATAATAGCAAACTTATTTTTTTCATTTTAACACCTCTTTTAATGAAAATGATAATTAATCTTTATATTTAAAGTTTTTGATTAAGAAGATGGCAAAGCAAATCTCAATATAGCTCCAATTCCAGTTAGATCTCTTAATTGAACACCTTCTCTTGTCTCTACGCTTATAATTTCCACTTTCGATCCATTCTTCTCAGCAATCTCAATTAATTCTTCTATTAATTTGTCGTCCAAAGCCTCGCTTAGCAATAGCATATCAACAGCCCCATATTCTAAAGCTTTTCTTACCTCTTTTTCACCATAAGCAATTTTATCAGCTTCTTTATTTAACATATCAAAAAACTTGTTCATCAATGCTTTTTCTTTTGCTATAATCTCTTTTGCTAATTCTTCCTGGCTTTTATCAACTAATTCATTTAATCCAAAATCTCCAGTATAGCTTAAATCTTTAGTTCCAATTATTTTTTTCTTTAATTCATTATTCAGATAATCTCCATTTAAAAAAATTTCTTTTGTTGGTCCTGGTCCTCCAACTAATAATCCTTTCAAATCATTTTTTAATGGTAAAAATTCTTTATTACAAGCTTCTCCTATTTTAGTGTAAAAATAATGTGCAGCTCCTTCTCTTAGCCTTGCAAATCTTTGAGCGCTCTGCCCGCCAGCCTTAATTTTCCCAGGAACTTGTGATTCTAATTTAGCAACTTCAGTTATTGAAGTTCCTCTTAAAAATCCTAAATTAGCTTCTCTATTATCAATAACTAATAATCCATAAACTTCCTTAACATCCAACTGTTCTCTTAACAAATCTAAAACAAAAGTTTGATCACATCTATACAACCTTGTCTTTATAGGTTCAGGTGGTTCAATGCTCCAAACTTCAATATCTTGTTGACCTTCTCTCTCGCTTTTATTTCCTGAAAAAACAGCCAGTCCTTTTTCTGGAGTTCTCTTAAACAATCTTAAATGTCTAATCATTCTTTCCAAACTATCAATAACATTATTTCTTGTTGTTTTATCTTTAATATTTTCAGCAGTTCCTTGTTCTTGCTGTAAATGCTGTATTATTTTGATTAATTCATATCCTGCTGGAACATAAACAGAAACTAATTCAGTATGTCTTCCTTTAATTACTTCTAATTCTTTAATAAATTTCTTCAATCTTTGTTTTTCTTTTAAATCTATCATAATTCAACTCTCAAATCTCCGTATTTTATCTCTTTAACATTATGTGCACTTATTAAATCTTTTTCGATACTTTCTAATTTTCTCGGAATAACTAATAACCTAATTTCTTCTTTTAAACTCTTTCCATTATCTTTTTTTGTTTTCCAAACTAAACTATCTAACTCCACTATATCTTTAGTTTCAATCTCATTTTTTACTTCAATCTCAACTTCAGGAAATTCTTCTTTATGAATATCTTTATCATAAATTTCAATATAAATCTTTTCAGTTATCATTGGATTAATTGGAGCTAATAATTTTAATAACACTTGTAAACAATAATGCAATGTAAATAACGCTGATTCCTGATCTTGTTTGCTAAACTTCTCATTTTCATTATAAGCCCTATTTTTTACTAATTCGATGTAATGAGAAGCAAAAGTTTCCCAAATGAAATGTTTAATATTTGCACTTGGATTATGAAAATCATATTTTTCATATTTTTCATTAGCTTCTTTTATTAATTTATTTAACTCATTAATTATCCATTCATCTAAAACAGTTAATTTTACTTTCTTTCCTTTCTCAAACATTGAAACAAATCTAGCAACATTCCATAATTTTGTTAATGTCTTTCCCGCTCCTTCTATTCTTTCAAAACTGAATATAAAATCACTTTGATCTAAATTTCCTTCTACCGCTGCCCATAATCTAAAAGGTTCAGCCCCATATTCATTTAAAACGTCTTTAGGATCAATAATGTTTCCTAGACTTTTACTCATTTTCTTTCCTTTTTCATCAGTTACATGATAGTTAATCCAAACATCTTTAAAGGCAATTTTTCCAGTTAACAAATAATCTTTTAATAATGTATAATAAAGCCAAGTTCTGATTATTTCTTTACCCTGAGACCTTAAACTGCATGGAAAATTTTTGTTGAAGAATTCATCATCTCTAGAATATTTTAAGATATATAATGGACTAATACTTGAATCAAACCATGTATCCAAAACTCTTTGATCACCTCTAAATTCAGTACTTCCACACTTACATTTTTTTATTGGTGGATTTTCCTTCCAAGGTTTGTAATATCTTCCTTTTTCAGGAACAATAATTTCATTACATTTCTTGCAATACCATAAAGGAACTTCTGTAGCATAATATCTTCTTCTTGTTATCGGCCAATCAATACTTACTGAATTTATCCAATCAATTAATATCTGTCTTGAATTTTCATGATAAAAATTAATTTTCTTAGCAATCTCCATCATTTTTTCTTTATAGTCTAATTGCTTGACATAATATTCTTTCATAAAAATAAATTCAATCGGATCTTTACTTCTCTCACATATCGGAGTTCTATGAACGATTCTTTCTTGCTTTGCTAATAATCCTTCTTCTTTTATTTTTAAAGCTAAAGCCTTTTGTGCATCTTTTATATTCATTCCTTTCAAAAATCCAGCATTTTCATTCATAGTTCCATCTTTATTTATAGAAATAATTGGTTTTAATTTCATCTCTCTAAAAAATCTTATATCAGTAACATCCCCAAAGCTGCACATCATCATTAATCCAGTTCCTTTATCTTGTTGTGCAAAACTATGCTCCATAATTGGAACTTCTTTGTTAAAAATAGGGGTTATAGCATGTTTTCCTTTCAAATGTTTATATCTTTTATCATTTGGATTATAAATTATCATCCCGCAGCTTGGAATTAACTCTGGTCTTGTTGTTCCTATTATTATATCTTCTCCAGTTTCCTTAACTTTAAATTTAATATCATTGAAAAAACTCTTTAATTCTTCATATTCAATTTCAGCATCTGCTATTGTTGTTTGACATCCTGGACAATAATTGTTTGCTCTTTCATCTTCATAAATTAATCCTTTATTCCATAAATCAATAAAAGTTTCCTGAGTTAATTGCCTGTAATCATCACTATCAGTGTAATAAACATCTCCAATCTTATTTCCAACTTCAAAAGAATTAAAACTTATTCCTAATCTTAAATAAGAATCAACACTTTCATTGCTTGTTTCTTCTAAAACCTTTTTACAATATTCAATAAAAGTTTCTCTAGGAACTTCAGTTAATTTTATCTTAAATTTCTTTTCAGCAGCTACCTCAATAGGTAATCCATTTCTATCCAATCCTAAGGGAAACAAAACATTAAATCCTTTCATTCTCCTATATCTAGCAAACATATCCATCAAAACATAAGTCGTTGCTTGCCCGATATGTATAGAAGTGTTAACATAAGGCGGTGGGGTGTCTATAGAATAAATTTTCTTGTCATTTTTAACAAATTTATAATCTTTATTTCTTTTCCAAGATTCATAAATTTCATTTTCAAAATCTTTGCTCCATTGCTTCTCTTTTATCTTAGGATCTAACATGGTAAAAATTTGATAAATAGTTTATTTAAAACTTTCTAATGGAAAGAATATATATTTATGTTCCTTATAAAACAACATGTATTTATAATTCTTAATAATCCCAGCAAATTGCTTTTTTATTTCACCTAATAAACTTCTTAATTCTTGTATTGATCTTATCTGTACATCAATTTCAATATCATCTCCGCCCAAGACTTCACTATCATAAATAATGTTTGGATTCTGTTTAATAAATGCTTTAAACTGTTTTTCTTTTTCATTTGTTAAACTATGTAAATTAAAATGTACTTTAAAATATTGATAACCTAACTTTTCTATATCAAACATTGTTCTATATCCTAAAATTATTTTCTTTTTCTCGAGTTCTTTTATTCTTGCTGTAACGGTTTTAGTAGTTATTTTCAATTTTTTAGCCATATCTAAAATAGAAATTCTAGAATTTGGTGTTAATATTTTTAATATTTCAACATCTTTCTTATCAATATCTATCTTTTCTGATTCCGAAATAAAAACATATTCTTCAGTGTTATATTTTTTCTCTAAAAGATAAGCTCTAGGATAGTAAGAAACTTTAATAAAAATTGTGAGCCATCTTTTCTCGATAAAGTTTATATATCTTTTTAATATATCTCTCCATAAATTGTTCATCTCCCTAGTTGATTTAGCTAAAATCCACATACCTAAATCAAATTCTCCATCTATAGAAACGATCCATGTTACTACATCTTGATTTTTTAAAAAATTAATTATCTCGTTCTCCTTCTCAGGAGTAATATTTTGAAGTTTGATATATAATCTAAACGAAATAAATCCCAATTTGCTAACGTCAATTATTGTATGAAATTGTTTTATTACTCCCGCTTCTTGTAATTTGTTTATTCTGTATATAACTGAATCTTTACTTAATCCTATTTTCTTAGCAATTTGATGATAAGATTGCCTGCTATCAATATCCAATTCATAAAGCAATTTTCTATCTTTTAGGTCTAATTTTAACATTTTTAAGACAAAAATAACTATTATTATATAAATATTTCTCTTTTAGCTTAAAATTCAATAAAAAGCTTCTTATAGATATTATTACTACTAATTAATAATAAATAAAGGAGAGTAGAAAATGGAAGAAAACAGAACAGATAACTGGACAGTACAAATTCATGGCCAACAATATGGGTATGGTTGGGGAAATAGAACAGATGAAGAAGTCCGAAGATCTTTAGTCAGATATTATAACGATGATGTTAAAAGAGCTGAAAAAGAAAAATTGGTAGGTTACACAAAATTGGTCGGTAAGGGTTTAGTTGGTTTAACCGCAATATTATCCCCTATTTTTGTTTCATTTGCTTTAGTTGGTCAGTATGGTAGGAACCACCCAACCTTTGTAGATTATATGTCTCCTATATTAGCTACAGTTCCGGTGCTTGCAGGCATAGCTTTTTTGGGAAGAGATTATGCTAATTGGATTGGAATAACAAGAGATAACATACATGAAGTCTCTAAAAGAATTAAATATAATAAAACTAGAATAAAAACATTAGAAGAAAAATTATAAATTTTTCATACGTTAGATCTAATAAACCCGTTCACCCAATCCTTATTTTAGAAACATTTTTAAAAGGTATCCTATCTATTTTAACAATATGTCATTTGTAAACACCCTGCCATATGTTAGTAACCCAATAGAGGAATTTTCAGATTTTAAGTTTGTCAGCTGGGAAAAAGAAATTTATCCAAAATTCAAAGGTGAAATAAATAAAGAAGAACGGGATTTCTTTCTTAATCTAATAATAAAAAATAAACTTAAGAGCATCATTGACTTTGGTGTTGGTGGTGGAACTGAATTAAGTGGGATAATAAAAGGATTAAAAGAAAGGAAATATTCTACAGATAGTATTGAAGCTAATGAAGTAGATGAAGATTTTATTAATCAAGCAACTAAATTATTTAATAAGAATAAGCAAAAGGTTATCATTCATAAAGCAAATTGGTTAGATCTTCCTCAAGCAGACCCGCCTTACACTCATATATTTGATTTTGGTTTTTTAACTGGAAATTCATTAACCTACATTGGCGGAGGAACAAGAGAATATACAAAAAAAGCTCAGCAAATTGCAGTAAACAAGTTCGCACAATTATTAAAAAAAGATGCTTATCTTTTCATTGATACGAGAAATTATGATTATATCCGATCTTTAATGAATCTGCCTAAAGAAAAAATATTTGAAGAGTTTACCTTTGATTATTCTGTTTATTATCACGGAAAAATCTTAGCATTCCCCGCTTATATAAGTGATACAGTTGTTGTTCTACACTATTATGATAAACCACACAAAAAATGGGGTAAGTTAGATCTATATCCTATCTACCAAAAAGATATGATAGAAATTTTAAGTAAAGATTTTATAATAGAAAAGATATATCATGACTTTAAATCAGAAAAGAAAGAAAAAAGTCTTTTTGTTCAGTATCTTGTAAGAAGAAAATAGTCTAACTAAATTTTTCTAATAAACCCTAGGTCTTTTATCTATCTTAGTAATTAAAATTATTCTTAGATTTTCCTTTATTTTATATAATGCCCTATAATTTCCTATCCTATATCTAAAAAGCTTCTCTCCTTCCTCTCTGCCCAGGAATTTTGAATCAGTAGGAATGGGATTTTCTGACAGTCTTCTCAACCTATTTAATATTCTTCCCTTAATATGCTTATCAAGCTTATATAAAAATTGTTCTGAGTTCTGTGATAAACGAACTTCATAAAGATTAGGCAATTCTCTTCGTTTTTCCTTTTTTTAAATCAATCTCAGCCTCTCTTAAAGAAATTATATCATCATAGGTTAAAATTCTATCTACATCAACCAAATGTTTTTTAAGATGTTTTATCTCAGTTTTAATTCCTTTTAATTCCCTCATTATCATCTTTGTTCCGTTTGTCATATAATCTGTATATCTTATAAACTTAAAAAGCTTTCTATCCATTCCACCTATTATAAAGAATTAAAGTAACTATAGTTAATATTAAACTTAACACTAATAATATTAAAGAAAATGTAAAAGCTCCCTTATCTTTGCTAAAAAATCCTTCATCAGAACTTCCTTTTATTAAATCATTAACACTAAATCCAGTAATTGCAGCTTGTGTTAACACCAATCCAAAAATAACAATAATTACAAATAGAATTACAACTATCCCCCATTTTTCCCCTTCGGCCATAAAACTACTAATACCTTATTGTATATAAAATTATCTACTCTATTTATTAATTTTTACATCTTTTAAATAATAATGGAAAGTCAAATTTTTAGAAATCTTTCTGGAAGAGCAAATGTAAAATGGTTAGGGAAAGTATTAGAAATTCCGACTTCAAGAAATGGAGGAATAGATTTAGTTGATGATAAATATGGAGTAGAAATTAAATCTAGGCTAAATACATATCCTCAAAATTTTGCGGTACATTCTTATCAAATATCTCAATTTGAAGAAGAAAATCCTAACCAAACTTTATATTGGGCATTTTTAATATATGGATTATCTAAACCTGTTAAAAAAATTAAAACGCATAATGTAGAAAGACTAATTAGTGAAAGAAAAGTTTGGCTTTTAGAATGGGATTGGATTAAAAAGTTACCAATATGTGATCCTAAAACAGGTCCTTATGTTTATATTCATAAAAAAGATTTTATAGATACAAAGTTTCGTAGATATGGAGCAAGTAATGGAATTCTTTATCTTCCAATAAACACCCCCTTAGAGGAAAGATTAATAGTTCCTTTCTAATAAAAAACTATATAAACAGCTTAAAAGTCATTTCTATTATGGGTCGGTAGCTCAGAAACATGATGAATGTTGAGCAACCTGGGAGAGCACACGACTGAAGCTCGTGGTATCGGGGGTTCAAATCCCTCTCGGCCCATATAACTATATTACTCCCTTTCCAGAATTAATAACAATAATTTTATCCTCTTTTTTAAATTTTATCTTCTTAAATGCTCCCAAAACAACTGCACTGGAAGGTTCACATTTAACCATTTTTTTAAATTTATCATAAGCTTCTCTAACCTCTTTTTCATTTAGCAGAATTAACTTGTTTCCTTTTTTTACAATCTTCTTTATCTCATTTTGATAAGGGGTATGTATTGTATGTAATTTATCTGCAAAGCTTTTTATCTTATTTTTTACCCCTACGCCAATAAGTATGGTTTTTAATCCATATTTTTTTATTCCATAATATAATCCAACAAATGTTTCACCGCTTCCTATTGGAACTATTACATAATCTGGTTTTTCATTTTTTAATTCTTTAATGATATCCATACCAGTTTGATGAAATCCAGTAGAAACGTTTAGTATTCTTTCATCTCTTCTTTCTCTAGCTAAATTTATGATCTCTTTTTGTGATAAAATTTTTTTGTTTAAGTCTACTTCCAGTATTTTATGACTATACTTCTTTATGATATTTTTTATCTTTTTCTTTATTTTTATATCAACAATGCAAACCAACTGAATTTTTGATCCTTTAGTAAATCTAGCTAAACTATAACAAGCATTTCCAGAAGAAATAATTACCAATTTTTTTATTTTATTTTTTCTTGCCTTTTTAATAATTAACTCGCTTCTTCTATCTTTATATGTTCCAAAGGGATTCCTACTTTCATCTTTAATATATAAATTATATCCAAATAATTTAGTTTTTATTAATCTTGTTTTTCCAACTCTCTTTTTCATTGTTTATCTAAAATTGAAGTTGTTTTTATCTTTTACTAAAATGTTAAAAGTAAGTTTATCTAACAATTCATAGAAAACTATATAAACTACATAATTCATTTTCCAATATATGTTAAGAAATAAGAGGGGTGCAATAGAGCTTTCTATAACAACAATTATTATCATAGTTATAGGTGTTGCTTTACTTGTTCTTGGACTAACTTTCGTTTCTAAAATATTCAAGCAAGGAACTCAATTAATAGATCAATCTTTTGCAAGAGCAGATGCTGAAATAGGAATTTTTGAAAGTATCAACGCTCCTTTAACCTTAATTCCAGATACAATTAAGATGAAAAAAGGACAATCAAAACTCGTTACAGTTATTGCAGCTAACCTAGATGAAGGTGTAGCAAAAAATGTTAAAATGACAGTTAAAAGTTCTAAATCTTCGATTGGATGTTATTTCCTAAGTACAGAAAACTCAGTTTCTTCTCCAAGAGATATTGAGTCAGGAAATCAACTAAAAGATAAAATTGTAGTTCGAAGTTTAGGAGATTTAACAACAGGAGCTTGCCATGTTGAAGTTCAAGGTTTATCAACTTCTGACAACCAAGTTGACTTATTTGTCCAAGTTGGTCTAGAAGAGTAAGTTTTTAAATGGTTATTTTATCTTAATTATATGCGCTCATTAACTTCCTTAGACATTTACTTCTTAGTACAAGAATTGCAAGTTTTAGTTAATTCAAAAGTTGACAAAATCTCACAATTAGATTACAAAGACTTTCTATTTTCTTTTCATAAACCTTCTTTTGGTAAAATTATTTTAAGAGTAACTCCAAATATTCTTAATATTTCAACAAAAAAAGAATCTTCTTCTCTACCTAATCCATTTATAATGCAATTACGCAAATATTTAACCTCATCTTTCTTAATATCAATAACACAAAAAGAATTTGAAAGAATAATAGAATTAAAGCTAAGGAAAGATAAAGAATATACTTTGATAATAGAAATGTTCGGCAAAGGTAATATTATTCTTGTTTTAGAAGGTAAGATAATCTCTTGTTTAGAATCTCAATCATTTTCAGCTAGAAAGGTAGCTCCTCATGAAACTTATTCCTATCCTCCATCAAGATTTAATATTCTAAGTTTAACTTTTAAAGATTTTAAAGATTTAGTAAACTCATCAGATAAAGAAAGTATTGTTAAAATATTGGCAATAGATTTCTCTTTTGGTGGGATTTATTCAGAAGAAATACTTTCTCCATTATCAATAAAAAAAGATAAAAAAATATTAAATGATTCTGAACTTAAAGGTTTATATGAAAGAATAAATCAAATATTAAAAAAACAACTATCTCCTGTTTTAATTAACAATGATCCATTTCCATTCAATCTTGGTTCTTTAGTTGGTGAAAAGGTAGAATATGATTCATTTTCTCTTGCTCTTGACTCATTTACTTCAACAAAAGCAAAAACATCTTTTGATAAAAGGTTAAAGCAAGTTATAGAATTAAAAGAAATTCAAATTAATAAAATAAAAGAATTAGAAGAAGAATCAATTCAATTTAAAGAAATAGGAGATTTAATCTACAATAATTATTCTTTAATCGATAATTTAATAAAGCAAATAAAAGAAACTAAATGGAAATATAATGATGATATTATTAAAGAAAAAAATGCAAAGGAAAGTAAGGTGGTAATTGAATTATGACATTCAAACTATATAATGCGCTAACCGGTAAAATTGATGTATTTAAACCAAGAAAAAGTAAAAAAATTAATTTATTCGTTTGCGGAATAACTCCTTATGATTATCCACATATCGGTCATGCAAAAACATACACTCAATTCGATTTTATTGTTAAATATCTTAAATTCAAAAAATACAAAGTTTTCTATCTACAAAATGTAACAGATATAGATGATAGAATTATTGAAAAGGCTAAATCAGAAAATAAGAGTTGGAAAGAAATTTCTACTAAATATGCATCTGTTTTCCTAGATAATATGAAAGATCTCCATATTAATTCAATAGATAAATATGCTTATGCAACAGAATACATACCTCAAATTATATCTCAGGTAAAAACATTAATAAAAAAGGGGTATGCTTACAAAATAGAAGATGGTTACTATTTTGATCTTAAAAAATTCCCAGATTACGGAAAATTATCAGGTAGATTAATGAACAATGCAGAAAGTGCAGTTTCGAGAATAGATGATTCAAAAAATAAGAAAAATAAAGGAGATTTCTGTTTATGGAAGTTTTCAAAATCAGATGAACCTTCATGGCCAAGCGATATTGGAAGTGGAAGACCAGGTTGGCATATAGAAGATACGGCAATAACTGAAACATTTTTCGGTCCACAATATGATATTCATGGTGGTGCTCGTGACTTAATATTCCCACATCATGAAGCAGAAATAGCACAAATGGAATCGGCTTCTGGCAAAAAACCTTTAGTTAAATATTGGTTACATACTGGTTTCTTAAACGTAAAAGGGACTAAAATGTCAAAAAGTTTACATAATTTTATTACAATATCAAATGTATTAGAAGAGTATGATTACACTATAATTAGATTTTTTTATCTATCTCAACATTATAGAGCTCCAATAGATTTCTCAGATAAACTGCTTGAACAAAGCAAGAATAGTCTAAATAGAATAAATGAATTTTTCCACAATTCTAAAGGTAAAAAATCTAAACTGAAAAAAGCCTTAATCTCTAAAGCAAGAAAATTATTCTATGAAGCTCTAGATAATGATTTTAATACTCCAGAAGCTTTCTCGATATTATTTGATTTTATAAGAGATGCAAATAAAATTGGACCAAATAATGAATGTTATAAATTTATGGAAGAAATAAATAATTTCCTAGATATTCTAAGTTTACAGGATGATAAAATTCCTCAAAATATCATAAAATTAGCTGAAAAAAGATTATTAGCAAGAAAAACTAAAGATTGGAAACTTTCTGATTCAATTAGAGATGAAATAAATAAAGAAGGTTATTTAATTGAAGATACTGAAAATGGATTTAGAATTAAAAAGAAATGAGAATTACAATAGATATTAAAAAATCAGTGCAAGAAAATGCAGCTTTCTATTATGAAAGAGCTAAACGTTCTAGAAAGAAAATAGATGGGGCTAAATCAGCTTTACAAAAAACAGAAAAAGAAATAGAAAAACTTGAAAGAACAAAACAATATGAAGAAAAAATCCAAGAATCCAAAACACAAAGAAAAAAAGAATGGTATGAAAAATTCCATTGGTTTTACTCATCAGATAATTTTTTATGTATTGGTGGAAAAGATCAAACAACTAATGATATTGTAGTTAAAAAATATATGGAAGATAAAGATATAGTTTTTCACACAGAAGCTCCAGGCTCTCCTTTCTTCATAATAAAAACAGAAGGTAAAAATGTTCCTGAACAAACAATAAAAGAAACAGCTCAAGCAACAGCTTCCTTCTCAAAAGCATGGATGCAAGGTATTACAACAACTGAAGTTTATAATATCAATCCTGATCAAGTTAAAATAGAACTTGGCTTGCCAAAAGGAACTTTCATGATTCATGGAAAAAGAAATTATTCAACTCCTGTTTTAGAACTAGCAATTGGAATTTATGAAGATAA
>Ga0209542_10000330_pt1 | contig 117854 bp, 110 predicted proteins | sample RifCSPhighO2_01_FD_184028 | JGI IMG/M metagenome (GOLD analysis project Ga0209542, IMG submission 184028) | Soil microbial communities from Rifle, Colorado - Rifle CSP2_plank highO2_0.1 (SPAdes) (version 2) | ecosystem: Environmental > Terrestrial > Deep subsurface > Rock core/Sediment ...
CTATTATCCCCCATTCTACCAAATCCCCCCATAAAAACATAGAGGGTATGGAATGGGGTGGGAATTTATAGAAAAATATGGTATTTCGAAAGGATCTTTTAGGTATCGAAAGTGTTTGATGCAATAGTAGCTATTTCCGTTAACCCAACAAAAAACACGGCTATTGATTTTAAAAATCAATAGCCGTGCTAAGAAACAAAGACTACATCTTTTCCGGAACCTTGATGCTCATCATCGACAATCCTTTTTTGATTACCATGGACACGCCTTTGATTAAAGCGATTCTTGATTCACGGAGTTTTACATCTTCGGTTCGGAGGATAGAGGTCTCGTTGTAAAAGCTGTTGAAGAGCGACGCTAATTCTTCTAAATATCCACAGATATAATTAGGAGAATCGGTCTCTTGAGCTTTTGCGATAACATCAGGGAACGCCATAAGCTTCTTTGCAAGCTCAAATTCGCTCTTGTTCACGAAGGATATATCGTTCATCTCGAGCTTTCCGAGATCAATCTCACCAAAAGCTTCTTTCAGCTTTTCCATGATGGAATTGATTCGAACATACGAGTATTGCAGGTAGACCGCGCTCCCTCCTTCCAAGTCCAACATCTTGTCCCAATCAAAAGAGATGTTCTTGGTTCTTGACTGGCGCAAATCATTGTAGATAATTGCTCCAACACCGACGATTTCAGCAACTTTGTCCAGTTCCTGGGGGTCAGTATTCGGGCTCTTCGCAAGCAAAATCTCTTTTGACTTGCTTACAGACTGAGAAATGAGATCTTCCAGTTCGATCAATGTCCCCTTCCTCGTGGACATCTTCTTCCCATCGCGTAAGATCATTCCGAAGCCTATGTGCTTTGCCTCTACACCTTCGGGTAAGTAGTCAGCGCGCCTGCCTAATTCAAACAATTGTTTGAAGTTCAGCTCTTGCTCACTACCTACCACATAAAGAATGGAATCTGAGTCGAACGTGTTGACCCTGAACTGAAGTGTTGCCAGATCTCTCGATAAGTAGAGACTTGAACCATCTTGCTTTCTAAGCAAGAAGGACGGGAGATCCCCCATTTGATCCACAATGACTGCTTCTGATGACTCGTCTTTTCTGCAGAGCCCTTTTCCCGTGCACTCATCGACTAGCTTGTCTGCCTGCTCGGTGAAATAACTCTCGCCGATACTGAGATCAAATTCAATTCCGAGCTTTTTATAAACACGCTCAAAATCTTCGAGACTCAAGTCTCTGAATCGCTTCCAAAGAGCGACCAATTCGGGATCTTTTTTCTCGAGACGCGCAAACAGCTCACGAGCGTTGTCTTTAACCTCAGGATGTTCTTCTGAAAATTGGTGGAACTTAACATAGAGATCTTTGAGTTCTACGAGAGGGTTTTCCGCGATTCTCTTCTCATCTCCCCACTCCTTGTAAGCATAAATGAGAGAGCCGAACTGCGTTCCCCAATCGCCCAGATGATTGTCTCTGATAACACTATAGCCAGTCTCGCGATAAATGTTTGCGAGAGCCTGTCCTATAATCGTTGATCTCAAATGGCCGACACCGATCGGCTTTGCGATGTTTGGAGCAGAGTAGTCAATGATGGCAACTTTGCCGGCATTAATGTTACTCTCTCCATACCGCTCTCCAAGTTCAAGGATTTTTGAAAGAATTTCCTGATAGAGCTTTTCTTTATGTGTTTCCACATTCACAAAAGCTCCTACAAGAGAGGCATCCTTAATCAAATCCATTCGATGCTCGTTTATGCCATCAACGATTTTTTTTGCAAGTATATTCGGCTTTTCATCAAGTTTTTTTGCAAGACGAAAAACCTCAATTGCAAAATCTCCAGATATATGAGATGGGGGTACTGACAATTCTATTTCCTCAACATCTTGAGTGCCTAGAGACTCCCTTACCACCTCCTCTACCTCTTTTTGCAATTTTACTGACAGATAGCTACCAAAATCAACGTAATCACGATGCTCCTTTTCTTTTCTAATCCTTTCCTGGACAGTGTTTACAGACTCAATTACCTCAAGTTTGTATTTTTCAAATTCGCTCTGTTTTTGCTGATTGATTTCCATGTTGTCTCCTTAATTTTAGTAAACGAGGACAGCCACCATTGTTTTGTCTTTTGTGTATTCTAAGATATTATTATTCCCCCATTCTACCAAAAAACTACACAAAATATACTATTGACAGAACGCAAAATCTTGTTATTATTCATAATAGAAAGAAAGTATGTTCTAATAAATAATCAAGGTCTAAAACCTTGTTCATATATATAGCGGAATTGAACGATTGTCGCCGACAATAAAAAATAAAAAAGGGAGGAGAAGATGCCCACGGAGGATATTTCTTTGTATCGACACCATATCGGCTGTGACATAAACACTCTTGTGGCAGAAGTATACGATCTGGTAAAGGATGTAACAAAATGCCCACAGGTTTCTTCTCGAGTCAAAGATTTGGAAACACTGAGAAAGAAGATGGTACTCAAAAATACTCATGACATCTTCTCTATCGACGACGTATATGGGATACGCATCATAGTTACTTCTATAGATGAAGTATACGCCGTCCTTGAGAGAATCTCTCGAGTATTCGAAGGATTCCTCGACCACGATTACTTCAAGAACGCAAAGGCGTGCCCGAGCGTCGACGGAAAGTTCTTACGACTGGTGCAATTCGTTGCATACAAAAACAAAGTTCCGTTTGAGGTGCAGGTCACAACAGCATCTTGTCACGAAACCAACGAATCACTCCATGCGAGATATCATCGGAGAAAATATGGTTCGTAAACCCATGATGACTGGCTCATGCCTCATTGTGGGTTTTCTTTTTTACATAACTCTGATATTTCAAAATAGTCTTTCACTATTTGATGCTCCCCAAGTGCAGATTTTAAAATATTGCCGATTTCTGCATAGTACCACCGATAATCATCGGGTGTACCACGGAAATGAGATATCACATTCTCATTTTTTTCTCTCAACGCGCTGAAGTATGCCTGCAAATTAGACATCTTATCGATTGCGACAATGATGAGTGCGTCTGGTGATGCTGTTTTTATTTTTTCTAAATACGCCATCTTTTTTTCTTTCCATGTTGCATATTCTTCTTCCTCGACGAGACTCACCTCGTCTACAAGTTGTGCTATATGTTGACCAAATTCTTCTTGCAGATGAGCAAGAGAAACATCGGAACAATCTTCGAGCACGTCATGAAGAAGTGCTGCGGTAATTATTCTTTCATCGTCTGTGTACTCGGAAAGACTGAGTGCTACCAATACAGGATGCACTATGTATGGTACTCGACCGCCTTTGCGGTACTGCCCATCATGTTTTTGAGCTGCGAAATATAGAGCTCGTTTGATAGAGGAATGTTCTTTTTTCATAGAGATCACGGGCACAGTAATCGCATACGGGAAATGTATTCCCGGCAGAGAGGAAGTGATTCTTCCCAGAAGCCCAGCGCCTTTTCTGGATCAAAAGGAACCGCACTGAATACAGACTTTCCTTCCAGTGAATTTGAGCTGACTCCGCATTGTTCCAATATGTCCATTACTTCTTCTTTTGTTTTCTTCACGATCGGTGTGTGGTACGTAATACCATATTCCTTCAAAAAATCTCTTGTGAGTTCACAAAAACGGTCTTGTTGTTCAATGTATCTGTCTTCTTTTGCTTGATACCCAGAATATCCAGTAGCGATATCGTGAATACCTTTCTCAAGACAATACAAAACTGCGTCTGTATGAATTGCAAGGGCGAGCGCTATGGGATACACCACGTGTGTTTCATTCGTTTTTTCGATTGCAAGTTTTCTGACCAGATAAGGATTCACCTTCGTCACCTGAAAGGAGTCAATACGATCTGGAGAAAAATTTATTAGCTCTTTATGGCGTATACTTGAAGGAGAATCTCCGTTGGGTCCTGTTATGCCAGGATATTCTGAGTACGTGAATAATTGTACATCGTAACTGGCACGTACCATTTCTATGGCTGTAGCTGAGGAATCCTTTCCGCCGGAAAACAGAACAAGTACTTTCTTGCGAATATCTTTGTTCTTCATCAGGTTAATGGGTTAATGAGGACAACCATCATTGTTTTGTCTTTTGTGTATTCTAATATATTAAAATTCCACATTTCTCTTCCCCTTATAATCCCCCCCATTCTACCAAATCCCCCACCAAAACGCACCCTTGCATAAAAATTAATTTTCTGGTATAATTGTTATTGGAATAAAATCTGTTCAAAATCTACACCACCCAAAAGGAGGCTTAGATGCAGATGAAAAAGCAAGGGTTTGGAGGCTTAACAATCTTACTCTTCATGATAGTAGCTCTTATGAGTGGGTGCGCAAGCACCACGGAGCTCGGCAAGGGCGGAAGCATGGCAACAGGGGCCGCGGGTAATAACGGCACTCAGGGTGAGTCGAAACAGCTCGTCAAATGCGACAAGATAATTGCGACCGTCGAAATCGACGAACCCACATCCGGCGCAGATGCCGTATCATGGGTAATGCTCGCACAGCAACTCGGGGTACCCTCAGACACGCGACCGCTCATCAATCTCATGGTAGCCCAGTCAGGGTGTTTCAGAGTTGTCGACCGCGCAGCGGGACTCAGAGCGGCAAAGCGCGAACATGAACTCGCCGAAGCCGGACTGACGCGAAAGAACAGCAGTATAAAGAAGGGCAACATCGTCGAGGCCCAGTATACCCTTGTACCGAAAGTAGCCATCTCTCAGCAGAACTCTTCAGGAAGAGGGCTTGCCGGCCTTGCGGGATTCATCCCCATCCCGGGAGCGAGTATGATCGGCGCATTGGCCGGAGGTGTCTCGTCCAAAACGAGCGAGGCACAGGTGGTAGTGACCATCATCAACAACGAGACCCTCGTTCAGGAAGGTGTCGCCGAGGGTAGCGCAACCGCAAAAGACTATAGCTTCGGCGGAGGGCTTCTCGGCGTAGGCGGTAATGGTATCGGCGGTGCCGGCATAGGGGCGTGGAACAAAACACCCCAAGGAAAGGTCGTCATTGCGGCCTTCATGGATTCATGGAACAAACTCGTTCCGATGGTCAAAGACCTGCAGGTTCCACAACAGGCCTCAACGACCACGGGGAAGCACTGATTTCAAGGGGATATAGAGCCCCGATACCCATCTTTTCATAGGTGGGTATTTTTTTGTTTACGATGCCTGTATTTACCTAGCTACCTAGGACCGCCCTAGATAAACTTCTATTGATACCCCTCTGCCTGGATGGTGAAGGCGTGGTGGTGTGAATTTTATAGGGAATTTAGGTATTTCGGTTGAATTTTTTGAAATTCCAAAGGAACTAATTAACTCTAATTAATTTTTCAAAAAGACTGTAGTCACTATTTCACATTCGCGTATAAATAGTCATCGAGAAACTTTTTATTCTTATATGCGTGCTTTTTCAATATACCCTCAAACACATATCCATTTTTGAGAAGAGTTTTCTGTGATGCGATGTTGGATGGGTAAGTAAACGCATACATTCGTTTAAGGCGAAGCTCTTTAAAGCCGAACACTGTTATCAATTTCACAGCTTCGGCCATGATCCCCTTTCCCCAATATGACTCAGAGAGCCAATAACCAATCTCCGCCATATGATGCTCTGTGATGTTGCGTACACCAATACTGCCAACAACCTCACCATCGACATCAATGACAAAATTGAACATTGACGGTTTTTCTTTCTTATACTCTTTTAGATTTTTATCTACCCATTCTTTAGCATCCTTTAGTGTATATGGCGACGGGATAAGTAGAAGATTCTTTATAATCTTCTTATTGTTCAGATTTTTGGCAAGTGAACTCTCGTCTCCTTTTTTAAAAGGTCTTAAAATAAATTGGGATGCCCGTATCGTTTGTACCTTCATCTTTTTAGTATACCATCCTCTCAAAAAAAACTACTTCCCTACCATCAACTCACGAAAAAGGTTAGGTATTTTATAAGGACCCTATGGTATGCCGACACTCCACCAGTCAATGAGTACTGAGGACAATAAGGAAGAATTTTGTTATACCCCAAGGTTGACTTTTGAACAAGTGGCGCCTATACTAAAAATAGATTCCTTAACAACTGCAATATCCATGACATGGGTCCCTCGATCATACTCGAGGGATTGGGCCCATGTTTGCCAAGCGAATTTCGCAAGGCGGGATGATCTCTGCACGAGTGGAGATCCGGCTTCCTCCGTAACAATAGGATAATTGATGTCGGCCGTAAGGTGTCTGAGTCAATGAGTGGAACAAATATGCGCCCATGGGCGTTTTTTTTGTTTTAAAATAAAGGTGGTACCGCGAGAGGTCTCAAACTCCCCGCCCTTTGTACAGGATTTTTCCTGTATGAAGGGCGGGGAGTTTTTTGTTGTCACTTTGGCACAACAAAAACAATTCGCAACAATAGTTCTTTAAAAAACCAAAAAGGAGGATTTTATGTTTGACGCAGACCGTGTTGAAAAGGCTTTACGCGATGAAGGGAAACGAAAAGGTATCAACAAAAACGAGATCGACCGCGCAGTACACTCAGCAATGCATATCGTTGAACGATGCGGGGAATTTTCTCAAAATCGAAAGATGGCCACAAGAATAGGTTCCACGCTCATGAACGGTTGTAAATCTGTTGTAGTGCCGGTATGCGTAAACTATCGCAACCTTGAGAATTGCGGTGGCGCAACAACGCTATTCCTCGAACGTCACATCTCATTCCTGGAAAGCATCGGCGCTTGTTCGTTTGCACTTGCGCCGACATTTCTTGTTCCGCGACATGAGGCGACAAGCGATATCTTGAACCGTTGGTATAGGATTTCAGAAGATAGTCTCACAAAAGTCTTTCAAGGAATCTACACCACTGCACGAACTCTCTCAGAGAAGCACAGGTGGAATGTTTGCCCTATGGACATACTCATTCCCGATATTGTAGAGAGGGAGCAAGAAGCATATGTAGCACTTTCTTCTGACACTAGTGTTGAGAGGCAGATCAATGCACATATGTTACGACGACGTGCTCTCTACTCCGAACGCATGCAGGTTGAAGAAATGCGGTCGCTGACGGTGCGTACCGCCGCTCAATACGTAGCTTTCGGCAATTTTGCCGCAAAGAACAATCTTCTCATCTGCAACCACACAACCACAAGTCTACAGTGGTATACACGAACAGGTGCAGCAGTGCTCCATAACCCTATCTCTCTCGGGTAGTTCCTCAAGCCACTCTACGGAGTGGCTTTTTTTTGGCCGTCGTGTAGACTTATCAGATGGTTAATATTTTACGAACTAGATTTAAAAAAGAGATTGTAAGCGAGTTCCTCCCTCCCGCGATAAATTCAAACAAAGTAATCATTCTTTGTGCAGGTATGCCTAGTTATCCCGGACGAAGAAATGATCTTATGGAGTTCTTGTCGCAGAAAGGGTACTGGGTATTTTTGCCTCGATATCGTGGGACATGGGAAAGCGGTGGATCCTTTCTTAAAAGATCACCACATCAAGACATTTTAGATATTACAGACTCTCTCGAGGCGGGGTTTATAGATCTCTGGAACAAGAAAAAATACGCGATACGCAACCCAAATGTTTTTGTGATCGGTTCCAGTTTCGGAGGACCTGCGGCGATCCTTTCCTCGCTCCATCCAAAAGTAAAAAAAATTGTTGCATTATCTCCGGTTATCGACTGGAATAACGAAAGCGAGCTCGAGCCAATTGATTGGCTCGGCGAGTTTACACGTTCCGCGTTCGGAAACGGCTACCGTTTTGAACAAAGAGATTGGGATAAATTAAAATCTGGTAAATTCTATAGTCCCCTTGCCGCTCAAAACAAGCTCAAGGGAGCCAACATACTACTTTTCCATGCAAAAGATGACGAGGTTGTTTACTATGAACCTACAAAAGTTTTTTCTGTCAAAACCAACTCCACACTCGTTACACTTAAAACCGGCGGGCATTTGTCTATTTCACAGATTTCGACCCCGCAGTTCTGGAAAAAGATATCGTCTTTTATCACCAAGCGCACACCGAAGGGGTAATGAAGAGATTGTGCTATCACATTTTATGATAAAAAAATGATGACTGCTTAAATTACCTTTTTTTTCTAAATTTCGTAAACGTACAATTTGCGAGCAAGCTTATCCCCTTTTTTCGTTGTGTCTATTATTTTAATAGGCACCCAATCCGAGATCTCGTAATCGCACGACACTACGCGAGTTCCTTTTTTACATTCTTGAAGAATTTTAGGAGCCAGCTTCCCAAGAACATCTGTAAAAAGATAAACATAAATATGCGTAGCGGGTGAAATATTTGTTTTAAAAAAATTATCTCTGATTACCTCTATTGATAATTTTCGAGTATATATTTTTGCAAGAAGGAATGGGATAATGCCGTTCTCTATACCAATTCCACGCACTCCTTTTATTTTTGTTACTGCATGTTCCAGAATACTTCCATTACCACACCCAAGATCATAAAGGATACTACTCTCAGATAATTGCAGAGCATCGATAACCTGAGAGACCACCCTCTTTCTTGTGGAGATGAAAGGAACATCTCCCGTAAGAAAATCTCTCATATGCAAGAGGAACATAGACAACCACACGAGCATCAAAGTTAGTATGAGTATTAAAAAAACAGATCCGAGGAGGTAATTAGAAGACATTATATATTTAAAAAGATTCTAAATACTTCATTCTTGTTTAACTATCGAAATACGATCCTTATTTCACCAAATCATTTTAACCCAAACTAAAAATAACAAAAACCTACACAAGTCCGATATGAAGCTCGTACCGATGACGGTAGTTACCATCTTTTATTTTCATTAGTTCATCGTGACTTCCCTCTTCTACTATTTTTCCTTTTTCAAGCACAAAGATGCGATTTGCTTTTCGTACTGTTGAAAGACGGTGTGCGATGATAAAAGTCGTGCGTCCACGCATCAGTTTCTCTAAAGCCTCCGTCACGTTGCGCTCTGTTTCAGAATCAAGCGCGCTTGTTGGTTCATCTAAAATCAAAATTTTAGGATCACGTAAAATTGCTCGTGCGATCGCAACACGTTGTTTCTGCCCTACAGAAAGCTTAACTCCTCGTTCTCCCACCACCGTATCAAACCCGAGAGGAAGTGCCTTGATAAATTCTTCTGCGTGAGCTTCTTTTGTAGCACGGATGATATCTTCATCTGAAGAAGTAAACGAGCCGTAGCATATGTTCGATTTGATGGTGCTATTAAAAAGCGCTACTTCTTGAGGCACGACGGCTATATTTTTTCGAAGGTTGGTGAGTTGAAGTATTCGCGTATCAATACCGTCAATAAGAACACTTCCTTTTGAAGGAAAGTAATAACCTGAGATAAGAGAAATGGTAGTACTCTTACCAACTCCCGACTCTCCTACAAATGCAACCACTTCTCCCGCACGAACTTTAATATTAACACCAGATAGTACTTCTGGTTGACCATCCCCATACGCAAAATGAACATTTTCAAAAACAACTTCGCCAGAAAAATGTTCGGGAGATACTGCACCCTCCGGAGTATAATTTTCTTTTTTCCCCTCAAAAATTTCCTCTGCTTGTGCTGCGGTGGTAATACCATTCTGGATATTTTGCCAACTATGACCCAATGAAACAAAAGGACCAAAAAACATTAATGCATATCCATTAAGTGCAATTAATTCACCAACAGTGATGGTACCATCTGAGACAAACTTTACAGAAAAAAGAAAGATTGCAAACTGTGTTGCGAACACAATGATTCGCTGAAAGAAACTGACACTGCTCCAACGACGTTCAACCTGATACCACAATCGAAAAGTTCTCTCCATAAGTGATTCTTGAACTTTTTGAATCTCATAATCTTCGCTTGCGGCTTGTTTAACACTCTCAATCTGCATCACGGCCTGAGCAGCATCATCCCATCCCTCGCTCCATGATGTGTGTGCAGCAGCATCAATTGCCGCGATAGGTAAGAGAATCTTTATCAAAAGCGCCACATAGAGAAGCACGCCTACCACCAAAATACTCGCAAGAAACATATTGATACTCGCTGCAAGAACAATGCCAATAACAATACTAAGAAACTGCGGGGCGATATCCGCGACTGTTCTCACAATCGAAGAAACCCTCCATCCCGTATTGCTTATTTTTTGCATCGCGCCATTAATATGCACATTTTTGTGATACATTAGTGTGGCACTAAACAAACGAACAAATCCACGCGCCTGAATACCAAAAAGCACTCCCGTATCCACACGTCGACGCAGACGATCCATAACCCAATCAATATTATTTGAGATAAGTTGAACAAGAACCCATACGCCAAGCAACGCCATCCACAAAGGAAGCGCACCCGCAAAAAGAAGATTCTTCCCTTGAGAAAGGTCGATGAGCGTGTCAAAAAAGCGTCCTGTCACATAAGGAACGAAACCATTGGCGACTGCGGAAACAACACCCAATAACACCAAAATGGTGAGTTCCTTTTTGAATGACCGGACATGACTCCATATGGCCTTCAATCCTATTTTTATTTGCTCTTTTTGATTAGATAATTTTCTTTCCGATTGATTTATTGTAGACATATTATATTTATAATAGCACACTACAAAAGGTCATTTACTTTACTTTGACTATTATTCTCTTTTTATATTTAAACCTTACGCTCGGTACCCCTCTGCTTGGATGGTGAAGGCGTGGTGATATTTACCTTTGCGTGCCATAAGCTCGTCATGACTACCACTTTCGATGATTTCACCTTTATCTAGGACGTAAATCTTGTCCGCGTTGCGCACAGTAGAAAAGCGGTGCGAAATGATGATGACGGTCTTTCCTTTAAAAAAGTCATATATTTGTCCGAAAATTTCACTCTCAGAAACAGCATCGATGGATGCGGTTGGTTCGTCAAAAATAACGACGGGTGAATTGCGGTAGAAAAATCTTGCAATCGCTATTTTTTGCCACTGCCCTGTACTTGGACGCGTGCCACCTTTGAATTTTTCACTGAGGACCTGATCATATCCATTTTTGAAGTTCGCGAGGAATGAATTTACATTCGCCTTGTTCGCCGCTTCTATCATCCGCTCTTCATCGAGCTTTTCGTGTGCATTACCAAGATGAATATTTTCCTTGAGTGTGAGCGGTGAATAGGTGTTGTAATCCTGAAACAATACGCCAAGATTTTTGTACCAACTTTCTATTTTAATATCATTGATGTTTGTACTATCCAAAAGAATCTCGCCTTCGCTCACCTTGTAGAATCGTGAAAGAATTCTGACCAATGTAGTTTTCCCTGCGCCATTCTCCCCCACAATCGCAATCTTTTCCCCCGGCTTAATCTCGAGGTTAAGATTTTTAATGACGTTGGTTTCCGCGCGTGGGTATGCAAAACTTACATTTTTTAACGTAATATTCGGTGGTGTCTCGTTTTCTGGAAGTACAACAGCACCATCAGTAATGTTTGGCTTCATCTCGAATACTTCTTTAATTTCAGCAATCCTTATACTACGCTCTCGTAGGGCGGTATAGCTGCCACTCATCGAGGTGAGATTACTAATGAAAATATTGAGTGATCTGATTTGAAACGTGACATCGCCGACAGAAATGAGTCCTTTGAGGAAGTTTTTAAATATAATGAAATATCCGGCAATACTCGCGCTTGAAGTCAGTAACCCAAACAAGAAGCCATAACTCCGCCATTTTCTCAATATCTTCAAGTCGGCCGTCGCAAAGTAGTCAGTATATTTTCGATAAACACCACTTAAATAGCCGTACGCCGACGTGATAAATATCTCCTGCAGGTTGATAGTCTCGATGAGAATGTCAAAGATATTCCGCGCGCGCCTCCTATTCTCCGTTTCGTTTCTCCATAATCGCCATTGTTTTTGTAAAAAATATTTACTGGACAGCATACCTGGGATGACCGTAAGGATGATGATCCCGGTAAATATCGGCATCATCTTTACTATTACCAGCGCCGCCACCAATAGGGTAATGATCTTTGCAAAGAAGATGGACCCCCTCTCAAAATCCTGATTGAGTAAATTGAGAGTCTCTTTTGACCTCTGAATCTTGTTTACCACATCGGGAACTTCTAATGTTTGAATCCCGAGAGAGTGAATGTGTTGATAGAAATAGTATGGCGTTTTGAAATTATTAAATGTTGAGAGCACAGAAGAGAGATAATAATTAGAATGGTTTACCGCCGAAGATATAATGTTGTATCCAAATAAAAGGCCGAGCGCGGGAATAATTTCTTGCGGTTCAGCGCCAGTACCGGCGATACCAATAGCAACATCCAATAATCGCGCAAATATGTATGCATAAACGAGAGGCTCTAGTTCTATAAAAACGATTACCGCCACCTTCAGAACCGCTACCACAGGAGATAGCTTCATTTGGAATGCAAAGGACCATCGCAATGTATTCAAAAATTGCAAAAATGAAAGTTTATTTTCTTGTTCCATAGTTTATGCAAAAGTATACCATGCTTATAGTTAACTAATAAATAAAGAAAAAAACCGAGCGTTAGGGCTCGGTTCTTTGTTGACGAATTTTATTCGTCGTGTTTAGAGAAAACTACAACGCGTATTTTCCTGTTGGGTCGTCGCGGGTGACACGGCCGTGATCCATCGTGATCACTCGTTTTCCGAGAGATTCTACGACGCCTTTATTGTGGGTCGTTAAGATAACCGTCGTACCGAGGTCATTAATCTTTTTCAATATCTGAATAATTTCGTACGTATTCACGGGATCAAGGTTGCCCGTAGGTTCGTCAGCCACGATAACATCGGGATGATTGATGATTGCGCGTGCGATAGCAACACGCTGAAGCTCTCCTCCAGAAAGCTGGCGAGGAAAATTCCACATCTTTTTTGTTAAGTCCACGAGCTCGAGCACGTGGGGAACATCAGACGCAATATCTGTATCTGGCTTTCCCGCAACCTCCATCGCAAACGCCACATTTTCGTACGCGGTTTTGTTGGGAAGAAGGCGAAAATCTTGAAAGATAATACCGATCCTGCGACGAAGCTCGGGCATATCCTTTTTCTTTATTTTTTTGATATCGATTGAGTCGATGGAAACGGTTCCATTTGTTGCCTGTTCTTCACCGAGAAGTAGTTTTGTGAGGGTAGTCTTGCCAGCGCCTGAATGTCCCACGATAGACACAAATTCTCCTTCTTTTATTGCAAAGGTGACACCATCGAGCGCCATCGTGCCATCGGGATATGTTTTCGAGACGTTATCAAAGTAAATCATAGGTACAGTATAGCAATTTTTTTTGGATTACGAAATTTGTATTTTCTGCGTAATGCGCGCAAGGATATATCGCAAAATATGGTATCCAAGAACACCAAGAATACCGCCCAAAATCCATCCTGCCAGAATATCAAATGGCCAATGCACTCCTACGGCAATACGCATACTACCAATAATAAGTGCGCCCATCACATACACGAGTGCTAAACGACGACGAATAAAAAAGAGCGATGTCGCGAGCGCCATAAAGAACGTAGCGTGCCCCGAAGGAAATGAATCCCCTCCTCCGTGGGTGTACAAAACATACGCATCAGACAATACTTCAAACGGACGTGGGTGAGGTAATAAGTGCTTAAAAATGTATGCAATCGCATACGCAAAAAATGCCGTACTAAGTACCATCAAGATATCACGCGCACCTTGCTTTTTGTCTTTGTAAAAGAAAAAAGAAATGAGAAGTCCGAGCACTAAAAGATATCCGAAACGATCACTAAAAAAAATAATGAGCTGATCAAAAAGATAACCTTGTCCTGCAATACTATTGATAAGATAAAAAATGGATTCGTTCATAATTATAAATATTCTTTATTGCACATTTTTACACACTCACTATACACCTTTGCGCGAGAGTACGAGCTTGATCGTTTTGAGCAAAATAACCACATCGAGAACCAGTGAACGATTTTTTATGTAGTAGAGGTCATAAGAAAGTTTATTGCGTGTCTCCTCGGTATCCACGCCGTGATGCGGATGACGTTCGTGGTACAGCTGTGCCCAACCTGAGAGCCCTGGTTTAACCAAGTGACGAATATTATAATACGGTATTTCCTTTTCATACACCGCGACCCCAGAAGGAAGCTCTGGGCGTGGACCGATGAGCGAAAGGTCGCCACGGAGCACATTCCACAGCTGTGGCAATTCATCAATCCTCGTTTTTCGCAAAATATTTCCGACACGTGTCACGCGATTTTCTCTCTGTGAAGAAAGCTCGGTTTCGTTGCGACTCATCGAGCGGAACTTGTAGAGTTTAATGGTCTTACTATCTTTTCCTACACGTTCCTGTGTAATAAAAAGAGGACCACCATCGTCGAGCTTGATCGCAAGATACACAAACGGATAAAACAAGAGAGAAAGGGCGCCTCCGAACAGCGCCGAAATAATATCAAGTCCTCGTTTCAAAAAATCATAACCCGCGTGGGCTGATGAAGAAATATTTTCGAGAAACCAACTATGACGGACGATCGAAAGTGGAATACGCGCAAAAACTTCTTCGTATACCTCATGCATATCGTAGAATCGTACGCGCGCAAAAATGAGGTTATAAAGCGTCGGCAGAATTTTTTCCGCTTTTTCGTTATGCAAATCAATGACTATGGAAGAAATCTTTTCGCTATAAATACGGTCAATGATCTCTTTTTTGAAATCAATACCATCGATCTGTGTAAGATCAACCGAAGAAACAAAGCGTAGGTTGTAGTGCCCGTGCACGTTTACTTCATTCTTGAGTACGCTCATCTCCTCCCCTGCACCGATCAATATCGCCGGCTCCTGATGTTTGATATTAAAAAGTGTCGGCCCTAACAGTCGCCACACAATAAGGAGGAGTGTCGAGATCAACAAGAAAAGCGCGAGGATCGTCTTGGGCGCAACACCGATATAGGGCGTGAAGAGATAGAAGAACACAACCGCAATGACGCTATTGATAAGCTGTGCATTCAAAATCGAGCCCAGAATCTTTTTCTTAAAGACTAACGCGTGTTTCTCATAAAAACCGGCGACAAAAAACACCATGATCCACGCGACGAGCAACACGATGAGCGGGACGGTGTAAGACTGGATGAGCGCGAGCGAAGGAACCGCTCCCATACGAAAAACGAGCGTAAGCCAGAACGCAACAATGAGCGAAATGATATCCCCTAGAAAAAGAATAATGGGCTCTTTTTTGCTTCCAATAGTCATAGGATGTCCTCTATGGTAACATAAATGAGATATATTGGGTACTATAAAAGCGGTATTTACCCCGGGGCTTGCCCCGGGTAAGTGTGTTCACTTCACTCACACACTTACCGCATCAGAGAGGCGTGGTATTATACCCTTATATTATTCCATTACATGGACGGTACACCTTTTGGATTTTCTTTTCGCGATTACACGCAATAAAATCTCAAAAGGTCTTGCGAAGCTCCAGGTATTCGCTTCTCACCTCGGCTCGAGAATGAAAAAGGTTACTTTTTTATTCCACTCGCTCTACGTCGCTAATAATAACATCACATGACCATTCCACTCTCAACCAAAAAAACAAAAATTTTGTACGTTATTACCAAATCAAATTTTGGTGGCGCGCAAAAATATGTCTACGATCTCGCGCGAAGTCTTCCTCGTGATCAATTTGAGATCATGGTCGCACTGGGTGGTGAAGGCGTACTTGCGGAAAAACTTGCCGATGCGCACGTCCCTACGGTATATATCCCCTCGCTTCAACGTGACGTAAATCCTCTCAAAGATTTTACAACTCTCATCGCACTCTGGAAACTCTTTCGCAAGGAACGACCTGATGTCATACATTTAAACAGCGCAAAAGCAAGCGGCCTCGGCGCACTCGCGGGACGTCTTGTGTTAGTGAAAAAAATAGTTTTCACAGCGCACGGATGGGCATTCAACGAAGACCGGTCACCGCTTTCACGATTCCTCATCACCATACTTTCATGGGTGACGGTACTTTCAGCACACAAAACAATCGCTGTCTCTGATGCCGTGAAAAATGACACTATTAAATGGCCTTTCGTAAAAGATAAAATTACCACGATCAGGAATGGGATATCTTCACCACAATTCACTACCTGCGATGATTCACGCTGTGACATAGCGAGCATCATCAATGTTGCCTTTCCTGACAACGCGTTCATTATCGGTACGGTTGCCGAACTTCACAAAAATAAAGGACTTACCTATACACTAAATGCTTTTGCACAACTAGCACCAAAAAATCCACATATTTTTTATGTTATTTTTGGTGAAGGAGAAGAGCGCGCAAATCTGCAAGCAATCATCAAGGAGCACGGTCTCGAACAGCGAGTATTCCTCTTGGGTTTTGTAAAAAATGCCGTGCAGTATATGCCGGGACTTGATTGTTTAATTCTTCCTTCGGTCAAAGAGGGTCTTCCATATGTTCTACTCGAAGCTGGGCTTGCTTATCGCCCCGTTATCGCGACCGCAGTAGGAGGAATTCCTGAAATTATTGAAGACACTCAAACAGGGCTCCTTGTGCCACCTAAAAACATCACTGCACTTGCCGGAGCCATTTTCTGGATGCTCTCAAACCCCGCAGAGCGTGCCGTTCTTGGAAAAAAACTTAATGAAAAAATAACAAATTTTTTCACACTAGAACAAATGGTGGACAAAACGGTTGCGCTTTATCACAAGAAATAATATACTATTTACCATGCAAGGCATTGAATTTGAAACAGACAACGCTAGTTCCTCACCACAGAAAAATATACCTACTGAAAAAACATCTGCGATGGTAGAGCTGCTTCTGAAATTTGGCGTAAGAGACACCTCTACTGCAAACTATATTCTTTTAGGTACGGCGGGAATTCTTTTAGGAACTACTATTTTTATTTACGCAGGGTTGCTGGGAGAACAAAAAAAGGATATGGGCTTGGACGCACGTGCAGTTTTAATAATGAAGGATAATCGTTAATAAATTATCATGTCAAAAAGAAATACAGCTGGGTTTACTATTATTGAACTTCTCATCGTTGCAGCTATCATCGGTTTGCTTTCCGCGGTAGTTCTTCAAAGTTTAAATACCGCACGCCAACGATCTCGTAACGCAACAAGGTTATCTCAAATTGACCAGATCAATAAAGCAATGGAGCTTTCAGCAACAGGAGGGGCAAACAAATTGCCATACTCAGGTAATCAATGGAGTTGCTTAGGACTCAGTAGCGGTACATGTTGGGGTGGAATTGGTTGGTATATACCACTAAACACTGCGGTTAGTACGAATATTGCAGGTGGTGTTATCCCAAGAGATCCAAGTATCTCAACAGGAAGCCCTGGTGATTATTACGTGTATCACTCAAGTTATCCTGCGATTACTACAGGAAACTGCACCGCGACACTATGCCCTGCTGGAGCATACCTTTCATGGGTTGTAGAGAATAGCACCAACTGTGGAAGAGGTAAGCACTGGCAAAACGTTTCTACGGGAAGTCAATGTGTTCTCCGTGTAGGAGATCAGGTTACTACTCTATAATTCTGATTTCAATTCTCATAAACAATAAAGCGCACATCGTACGATGCGCGCTTTTAGTATGAGTAGATGGTAATAGTGAATTACTACTTCCTATCCCCTTCTCTGAAATTTCTCCCACACTACCAAGAGCGGAGAAGCAATAAACACTGATGAGTAGGTACCGATGAAGATACCGATCCATAACACGAGTGAGAAATCTTTTGTCGATGTAGGACCAAAGAAAAAGAGCGTTGCAAGCACGAACATTACCGTCACTGAGGTGTTGATCGAACGACTAAATGTCTGCTCGAGGGATTTACCCACGGTTGTTGCAAAGTCACTTGAAAGCTTGTTCTTCAAGTTCTCACGAATACGGTCAAATACCACAATCGTATCGTGTACTGAGATACCCATAATAGAGAGGAGCGCCACCACAAAGAGGGTGTCAACTTCTTTCCCAAGCCATACAAAGACTCCTGCAGGCACGATAATGTCATGAAGAAGGGTGAGCGTCGTTACCATACCATATTTCCAAGAAGAAACTGGCTCAGAGACACGACGAAATGCATAAGCGATGAAAAGCACGATTCCAAAAATAACTAAAATGATGGAAATCAACGCCTTTGAACGAAGTTCTTTACCGATAGTTGGTCCAATAGAATTAAAACGCTTTTCTTCTACCTGAAAACCTCCATTCAAAGAAAGGGTGCTCACTAACGTCTGATGCTCTGGTTCAGAAAGTGCTTTTGTCTTAATGATTACATCGCGCTCACCAGCAACCTGAATGCGTGCGTCGGGGAAACCAGCCGAATCAAGAGCGCTCTTGAGTACTTCACTATCAGGAAGTTTGTCGTATGCAACTTCAATAATAGAACCGCCTTTAAAATCAATACCAGTTGTAAAACCTTTGGTCACCATTACAAACACTGAAATGGCAATCGTGATCGCAGAAATGATAAAGAAAATATTTCTATATTTAATGATAAACATAATAGTTATTTTAATTTAAGGAACCCACTACCGAAGAGTGCGCGGACAAGTGCACTGTGTCCCGAAAATGGGAGCGCAAAGAGGAGGACACGAGAAATCGTAATCGCTGAGAACATCGATACAATAACACCAAGTCCGAACGTAAGCGCGAAGCCCTTAATCAAGCTCGTACCAAACCAAAAGAGAATGAGTGAGGTAATAATACTTGAGATATTCGAGTCACGAATAGAGGTCCACGCGCGTGCAAATCCTTCGCGCACCGCATCGTGAACACTGTGTCCCTTGCGAAGTTCTTCCTTGGTGCGTTCAAAGATAAGAATGTTCGCATCCACCGCCATACCGATAGAAAGAATGAACCCTGCGATACCGGCTGCGGTCAGCGTAATACCAAAGAGTTTAAAAAGTATCAACATAATAACCGTATAAATAGCGAGCGCAACCGCAGCAACGACTCCCGGTAAACGGTACCAGAGGATAAGGAACCCTGCCACTACGACCAACCCCCAGATACCAGCCCATACGCCTGCATTAAGTGCTTTTGCACCAAGAGGAGCACTGATGGTTTGTGTCGAGAGAAGCTCAAGCTTGTCTACTGGAAGTGCGCCAGAGTTCAAGCGTCCTACGAGCGTTTTTGCTTCTGCGGCAGTAAATTTGCCCGTAATTTGCGCTTTACCTCCTGTGATTTCCTCACGAACTACTGGTGCAGAAATTGGTTCAGTGTTCCCTAGGTCGCGATCAAGGAAAATAGCAATCGTTTTATTTACATTTTCTTTAGTAAGTTTTGCAAAGAGTTCAGCACCCTGCTTGTTGAATACAAGGGAAACGATCGGTTCACGGGTCGTTGGGTCGAACTCGAGCGTTGCGCGTTCAAGGAAACGGCCTGAAAGTTCAGTTGATGCGTATGGTCCTGCGACAAGTTCTGGTGGTACGACGAGTGGCTTCCCTGCTTCTTGATCTGCATTAAATTTCTCGAGTGCTTTATTGTAGGCCTCGATTTCCTTTGCGGAACGCTCGGTCATAAATTCAAGCTTTGGCGTCTGGCCAATCATTTCAACGGCTCTCTTTACGTCGGTAATACCGGGGAGCTCTACAATGAGACGCTCCTCAACAGCGCCCGCAACGCCACCTTTTTCTTCAATCTGCACAATTGGTTCCGCAACACCAAAGAGGTTGATGCGACGTTCTACGACATCACGCAATGAATCCATTGCATTTTTCACCTCTGCTGGTTTTATTGAAGAAACATCTGCTTGATACACAAGCTGTACACCTCCCGATAGGTCAAGACCGAGCTTAAACGGAAATTTTTCTGCGGTTGTTTGACCGTACACTGTTTTACCTTCGTTTAATGAAGGAATAGATGCGTAAATAAAATATGCTAACCCTGCGCCAATAATAAGAAAGGCAAGTGCCAAAATTCGTGTTTTCCACATAATGAGATTACTATACCCATTTTCAAAGGTTTTGCAAGATAAAGAGCCATTATTTCGTTCTCTGTACACACGAAAATATCAGAATTTAGCGCTCTTTACTTTTTTCTCCTTTTACGGTATGTTACTCATATTAATAGCAAGCATAGTTTTTGGTAATCCCGCGCAGATCCTGATACGCCCGACATGCACGGACCCAAATTCTATTGTACCGCTTGCAGGTCTACACATTTTTATGTGCGGGCTGGTAAGCGGATTTTTTTGTATAATTATGACTGATAAAGAAAAACAAATTGAAGTTCCTGTGTCGTTTATGGCAACACTCTTAGAGAGCGTTCAGAACCCACCAGAGGTTGATGCGCTCGTCGAGGGGCCTGTTCTTGGTATTGCGAAATCATCTGTCTATATTGATCTTGGACCTTTTGGTACGGGTATCATTTACGGTGCAGAGTTCATCAACGCACGCGACGTTATCAAGAAACTCAATGTAGGTGACGTAGTTACCGCAAAGGTAGTCGATATGAACAACGAGGAGGGTTATATCGAACTCTCTCTCAAAGAGGCACGTCAGGCGCTCATTTGGACCGAAGCAGAAGAGGCAATCAAAATCAAAAAGATTCTTGATCTTCCTATTAAAGACGCAAACAAAGGTGGTCTTATTGTGGAATGGCAAGGTATTCAGGGCTTTCTCCCTGCATCACAGCTCAAGAGTGAGCACTACCCACGTATTGAAAACGGGGATAAAGACAAAATCATGGGTGAGCTCAAAAAGCTCATTGGTAAACGTCTTGCAGTAATCATTATTTCCGCATCTCCAAAAGAAGGCAAGCTTATCTTCTCTGAGAAGGAACAAGGTGGTACCCGCGAGAAGCGCGAGATTACCGGCAAATACTCCATCGGCGACGAGCTCGACGGTACGGTATCTGGACTCGTTGATTTTGGTATCTTTGTAAAACTTGAAGACGGTATCGAAGGACTCGTACACATTTCAGAAATCGGCTGGGGCCTCGTTGACGATCCTCGCAAGCTTTTCAAAATCAATGAAAAGGTACGCGTGAAGGTAATCGAAGTTAAGGACGGCAAAATTTCACTCTCTATCAAGGCACTCAAAGATAATCCTTGGAAAGATGCTGAAAAGCGTTACAAGAAGGGCGACAAGGTAACGGGCGTCGTCATTAAGTTCAACGCCTACGGCGCACTCGTTTCACTCGAAGAAGGAGTTGCAGGTCTTGTACACCTTTCAGAATTTGGCACCGAGGAAAATCTCAAAAAGACTGTTGAATTGGGAAAGACGTACTCTTTCACCATCACCTTCTTTGACGCAAAGGAGCAGAAGATGACTCTCTCGTACGGAAACGGAAAATAAAAATAATAATCGTTCGTAATAAAAAACAGCACTCATGAAGTGCTGTTTTTTAGTGGTAAAAAATACAAAAGAAAAAGGGGTTGCCGTACACGGCAACCCCTCGGCAAACAAATAAATTACGTTATACAATTATTTAAACATAATTACATCAACAAAGGCGAGTCCGCCTTAAATTCGCTCCCGAGTGTGACGATGTCACAACTCTTTCTGCAGTGAAAGATGATCTTTCTGTTCCCATCCGTCAGAGCAACAACCGGAAGGGTGTCACCCGAAGGACCAAATGAGGTGTTTTTTCGTCCACCCCACCACCAGCGTGGCTCATGCTTTACGATTTTATCGAGGAACAACTTCTCCTTGATAAGAAGTTCCGAAAGAACCACAAAAAGACCAGATGCTTTTTTGCCTTCAGACCGATAGAGATTGACGTACGTGATCGTACTTATTTCACTCGCAATCTCAACAACCACGACACGTGCAGGCAACCGAACTGCCTCAGAAAAAGACATAGTCTTTGAACCAGCACGGTTCCATTTTGGTAATAGGCGCTTACCTGCTGAGGAATCCTGAGACAACCGCGCAGCTCTGAGTGTTTCTTCTCGATGATCATTGATGAAAAGTTTACGATCATCATCTGTTCTCTTGTCTCTCGGCTTGTACTCCTCGTACACAGTGAAGCGTACGTAGTCGCGAGATGGTGCCCCTTCTTTATAACGGGACCCGTGAATCTTAGAACTCGAAAGAGGAACAATAACTTCTGCGACCTCTTGTGTACACAGTTCCTTTCTTTCAAACTTCCCGCTCGGCATTCAGCATCTCCTTTGTAAATGTATTTGTACTACCTATATACATTATAGCAGATTTTTAACAAAATAGCAAGGACTGTGGCGCCCTTAATTCACCTCACCCATTGCCTTGATGCGTCCTTCTGAAAGGATCGTGTCGAGCACCGCAACAACTTTTTTTGCGGTCTTTTTCAGTTCTTCTTGTTCTGGTTTTTTGAATGGTCCCACAATAAAATCAAGGATGGCATTCTCACCTTTTGGTTTGCGTGGTTTGCCACTTGGTGTTGCGGGACAAATACCGACACGCACGCGCACAAATGCTGGTGTCTTGAGTGCTTTAATAATAGATTCAACCCCCTTGTGTCCACCCGAGCTACGATTAAAGGAAATCTTTATAGCACCGAGCGGTAAATCAAGATCGTCGTAGATGACAATCGTGCGTTCTGCGTCCTTTGCGTTTTTCACAAGTGGCACCACACTCTTGCCTGACACATTCATGAAATTATCAGGCGCAAGAAGAACCAGCTTGTCTTTCTTCCACGCTCCTTTTGAAACGAGTGCTTTAAGAGTTTTGTCTTTCTCCCATTCAGGAAAATCGTTTTTTTTGCGGAACTCCTCGAGCATGATGCGCCCGACATTATGTCGCGTTTCCACATATTCTTCACCAGGATTTCCGAGTCCTACTATGAGATACTGCATAATATATGTAGTGTAACAGAAATAATTATTGCCTCAAAACAAATAGTGTATTGCGTTTATGTTTAATATTATACCACACATTTGACCTTTCCAGCAAGTCCTTTTGTGGTCTATGATAAGGGTGAATTATTTATGGACGAAAACATCACCAACCAACCAACAGAGCAAGGAACGGAACCGGCAGAACCCACAGAAAAACGTCATTCGTTCGGACGAGAAATCTGGGAAACAATTCGCTTTATTATTATTGCGCTTCTCATTGTTCTTCCTATCCGACTCTTTATCGCACAGCCTTTTATTGTGTCGGGGGCATCGATGGATCCAACGTTTGAGAACGGACAGTATCTTATTGTGGATGAAATTTCATATCGCTTGAGCGAGCCTGCGCGTGGCGATGTGGTGATTTTCAAATACCCTAAAAATCCTAAACAGTATTTCATCAAACGCGTCATTGGACTTCCCGGAGAAACGGTAACAACTAACGCCGAAGGACATATTGTAATCAAGAACACCGAGCAAGGAACAGAGCTCGCTCTTGAAGAACCGTACATCTCTAACCCTATCAAGAGTGGTCCGTTTAATCGCACCCTCGGCGCAGATGAATATTTTATGATGGGTGACAACCGCACCGGCAGTTTTGATTCACGTATGTGGGGACCAGTTAAACGCGACCTCGTTATTGGACGCGCGCTCGTTCGTCTTTACCCTTTCACGACGATAAGTTTGCTTCCGGGAGAACATACCTACAAATAGCATTTATAATAAATCTATGACGCAAGAAAAAGCAAAGAAAACCAGAATGGAAGATATCGCAAGCCCAAAAGGTATGCGTGATATTTTAGATAAAGAGTACTACGCGTTTCAGGGTTTTTTCGAAAAAGCATCAGAGGTCGCTATTTACTATGGCTTTCGCCCTATCGAAACACCTATTCTCGAGCGCGAAACCGTCTTCACGTCGTCACTTGGTGTCGGCACCGATATTCGCGACAAAGAAATGTACTCGCTTAAGACGAAAGGAGGCGACCATCTCGCAATGCGCCCCGAAGGAACCGCTGCGGTAATGCGCGCGTACCTTGAACACGGTATGCACACCCTTCCCCAGCCGGTAATGCTCTACTACTACGGTCCTTTTTTCCGTCACGAAAATCCTCAGCGTGGACGCTTGCGCGAGCTTCGCCAGTTCGGACTAGAAATTCTTGGTACGCAAAAAAGTATTGCGGACGCACTCATCATTCGTAGCATGACGCTCATCCTCGAGGAAGCAGGTTTTAAAAATATTTCTATTGAGATTAACAGTATCGGTGACAAAGAATGTCGTAGCGGGTATATTCGTGAACTCACTTCGTATTACAAAAAACACCTTTCAGAAATTTGTGCACACTGCAAAGAACGCGCAAAGACAAACCCCCTTCGCCTTCTCGATTGTAAAGATGCGAAATGCCAAGGTCCAAAAGCAAATGCACCAACCCCGCTCGACTCTCTTTGCAACGACTGTCGTCACCACTTCAAAGAAGTCATAGAGTATCTCGAGGAGATGAGTATTCCCTATCGTATCAACGGCAACCTCGTGCGTGGCCTTGATTACTACACACGCACCGTATTTGAAATAATGGACAACACGGTAAATGAACGTGGAGAGATTGAACCGCTTGCGATTGCTTCCGGTGGACGCTACGACCTTCTTGCACGCTCTCTCGGTTCAAAAAAGGATGTACCAGCTGTTGGCGGCGGTATCGGTGTTGACCGCGTTATTATGTCACCTTCACACAAGATGATTGATCCTCGTATCATCAAGAAACCAAAAATCTATTTCATTCAACTTGGCGCAGACGCAAAAATGAAAAGTCTTGGTATTATCGAAATACTCCGCAAGGCACGCGTCCCTATCGCGCAGTCACTTTCCAAGGACGGCCTCGGCCAGCAACTCGCACAGGCTGAGAGAAGTGGTGCTCCTTTTGCGATCATTTTTGGGCAAAAGGAAGCAATGGAAAATACCGTTATTGTACGCAATATGGAAACGCGTTCACAAGAGATCGTAAAGTTGGAAACGCTCCCTGATTTTGTAAAACACCTTAAAGAAGAATTGCGATAATGCACGAAATTGCACCGGTACAAAAAATTGCAATAATACAATGAATCGAAACAGCGCAGGAGTAAAAATCCTGCGTGTTATAATACTCCTGTCAGTGACGGCCTATTTGGTACTATAGTACCAAATAGGCCGTCATACGGGAACGGTTATTATTTTTGACCTGTAATTGATTTTAAACCTTTTGCAGATTAACAGAATCATCCTTGTTAGTTATCCACCACTCTAATTGTTGAAGAAACACGGCCTGTTGCATCAAAAATAACTTTGTGGTAGAGTAGCCAAATGTCAATCGTAACAGCAGAAGTCAAGAAAAATAACAACGAAAGCGCAATCAGTCTCATTCGTCGCTTCACCAAGCGTGTTCAGGGCGCAGGGACCATTCGTCGTGTTCGCTCCCTTCGTTGGGCACAGCGTTCTCCATCAAAATACAAGATGAAGAAGAGCGCACTCGTAAAAATTTCTCGTCGCAAAGAGTATGAACTCTTGAAGAAGATGGGAAAACTTCCTGAACCAAAAGGTAAAGGTAGACGTTAATTACAGGATCCTATGTCTCTCACGATCACCAATCTCACCAAAGGCAAGCTTCCCCGCTTGCCTTTTGTTAAAATAGTCGATGCAGTTCTCGGAAAGGAGTACGACTGTTCGCTCGTTATTGTCAGTCCGCGCACCTCACGAAAACTTAATCTTGAACATCGAGGAAAAGACAATTCGACCAACATTCTTTCATTTCCGCTCGATAAAACATCTGGGGAAATCTTTCTCGATCTCGCACAAGCACGCAAAGAATGTGCGCAATTTGAACGCTCGTATCAAAATTTTGTGGGCTTTCTTTTCATTCACGGACTTTTCCATTTGAAAGGTTACGATCATAGTAGTACAATGGAGAGACAAGAGAAAAAAATTCGCGCATTGTTCAAGATATAGTAAAGAACAAAGGTGAAGTTTTTTCCTTTTACTATTTACTATGCGCCCGCCCATTAAACAAATAGCAACAGGAATTGATGTTGGCACGCACGCGACACGTGTGGTCATTGCAGAACACACCAAAGGAGAAACGCTTCGTATCGTAGGAACAGGGTTTGCCGAGACACACGGTCTTCGCCACGGATACATCATCAACAAAGCGGACGCATCAAAGAGTATCAAAACAGCGCTTATACACGCAGAAAAAATGGCGGGTTTCAAAGTGAAGAATGCGCTGTTGTCGGTGGGTGGCGTAAGTATTGAATCACTCATTTCTCACGGCACTACCATCGTCTCGCGCGCATCAGGAGAGGTTGAAGAACTTGATATCAAAAAAGCAATTCGTGAAGCAGAAGAAAACCTTCCTCGTATTACGAATAAACGAATCATTTACCGCATCCCGCTCCGCTATAAACTCGAAGGAAAAGAAGTGCTCGGTACTCCTCATGGCATGATCGGTACTAAACTCGAGGTAAAGATGCTTTTTGTTACGTGTCTCGAACAACATTTAGACGATATGATGAAGACTATCGAGGACCTTGGTGTCGAAGTAGATGAGGTTGTTCCTTCATCTATTGCAGCCGGACACGTTGCTCTCAGCAAAAAACAACGCACGGTCGGTTCTGCGCTCGTAAATATTGGAGCAGAGACAGCGTCTATTGCAGTTTTTGAAAACGATATTCCCATCTCACTACAAGTCTTCCCGCTTGGTTCAACCGACATCACTAACGATATTGCCATCGGTCTTAAAATACCGCTCGAAGAAGCTGAGAAGGTAAAAATTACTGGAAACACACAACCAACCCCCCTCGACAACAAACAGGCGCAGATTCGTTCTAAAAAGAAACTTGATGAAATCATTGAAGCGCGCTTGTGTGATATTTTTGAACTCGTCGAATCACATCTTAAAAAAATAAATCGTAACGGACTGCTTCCCGCGGGCGTTATTTTGACGGGTGGTGGTTCTGGTATTGCAACCATCGAAGATATCGCGCGCGCCGTACTCAAACTTCCTTCCTCAACGGCACAACCGATGATGATCGCCTCAACCGGGAAACACGCCGTTAAAGATTCTTCTTGGCTCGTTGCATACGGACTCTGTATTCATGGTGTCAACAGACCTAAAGACCCAACCGAAGCTACCATGGGGAGTGCACTCAAAGTACTCAAAAGTTGGGTCAAACCTTTCTTGCCATAGGATCTTATTTTCTGTTTTTTACCTATAATGTTTACAGAAAATGGGTGAAAAGTCCCTTTTTTCTTGTATTTGTATTCCCTTCTCTATTCTGGTATCCTAAGGATACTTTAGTGATTTAGTAGGTTAATATTACAATAAAATTATGGCCAAGATAGAACCCGAAGTAGCAGCGTTTGCCCGCATCAAAGTAATTGGTGTTGGTGGATCAGGAAAGAATGCCGTCAATCATATGATCAACTCAAAGATCAAAGGAGTTGAGTTTATTGTGATGAATACTGATGCCCAAGACCTCCATCACTCACTCGCACCAAAAAAGATTCATATTGGTAAAAACCTCACGCGCGGTCTCGGTACGGGCATGAACCCAGAAATTGGACGCAAGGCTGCAGAAGAAACGAAGGAGGAAATCCAAGGTGTCCTCAAAGGCGCAGATATGGTCTTTATCGCCTGCGGAATGGGAGGAGGTACGGGAACAGGCGCAGCGCCTATTGTTGCTGGTGTTGCAAAAGAACAAGGCGCACTCACGATTGGTGTGGTCACCAAGCCATTTATGTTTGAAGGTTCACATCGCGCACGTCTTGCTGAGCAAGGACTTGATGAACTCCGCAAGCAAGTTGATGCACTCATCGTGGTCCCTAACGACCGTATTATGAGTGTTGCTAATAAAGACACCACGTTTGCGTCAGCATTTATGATGTGCGACGATGTATTGCGCCAGGCAGTCGAAGGCATTTCCGACCTTATTACCACCCCGGGTGTCGTTAATGTAGACTTTGCTGATATTCGCTCTGTCCTCTCAAACGCTGGTTCTGCACTTCTTGGTATCGGTTCCTCGACAGGAGACAACCGTGCACAAGAAGCAGCCCTCATTGCTATCAACTCACCGCTCCTTGATATTTCGGTTTCTGGCGCGAAAGGCGTACTCTTTGCTATTGCAGGAGGCGAAGACCTTCGTATGCACGAAATTCAAGATGCTGCAAAAATTATTACCGAGGCAATCGACCCTGATGCACGTGTTATTTTCGGTGCTATCCACGACGAGAAACTCAAAAAGAATGAAATCAAGATCACAGTTATTGCTTCTGGTTTTCCAGAAGGAATAGAGAAGAAAAATCTTTTTACTTCAAACGCGAATACCCAAAAACCGAACACGATGACCTCAATGCGTGAAGAAAAGAGAGAAATTCATCACAGTTTTACTGAACCAGAGACCAAGAAAGTTGAAATCGCGCAAGAAAAAAATAATGTGGTTGCGTCTGCTCCTGCAAAAAATACTACCCCAAAAGAACCGATCGCTATCATTGACCTCGAGAACGAAAATGAAGAAGACTGGAGCGCAGTACCCGCATTTCTTCGCAGAAAGAAATAATTTTTTATGATTTACGACCTCATTATTATCGGGGGCGGACCAGCGGGCGCGGCAGCAGGGGTTTATGCAGCACGCAAGCGCCTTTCCTCTCTCCTTATCACGAACGCCTTTGGTGGACAGTCCTCTGTTTCTGACAAAATTGAAAATTGGATAGGAACCGTAGCAATATCAGGAGAACAGCTCGCGGAAAATCTTCGTTCTCACGTAGAAGCCTATGCGGGAGACTGTCTTGAAATCCGTAAAGGTGAATGGGTCACCGGCATTAAAAAAGAAGTAGAGCTTGTCACCGTAACCACCGACAAGGGTGAACATCAAGCACGTGCAGTCCTCATTGCCACAGGGAGCCATCAACGCAAAATTACGGTTCCCGGTGCGGAAAAGTACGAACACAAAGGTATCACCTATTGTGCTTCGTGTGATGGCCCCATGTTTTCTGATATGGATGTAGTCGTACTTGGTGCAGGCAACGCTGCGTTTGAGACTGCTTCACAACTTCTCGCATACACAAAAAGCGTCACCCTCATTCACCGTGGAGACACATTTCGTGCTGAACCTATTACTGTTGAAAAAGTTTGCCAGAACCCTCATATGTGCGTCATTAAGAACGCTGAGATTCTTGAGGTAAAAGGAGATGCAATGGTGTCCTCGATCGTCTATAAAGACAAAATTTCTGGCAAGGTTGTCGAGCTTCCAACGCAAGGTATTTTTGTGGAAATTGGGCAACTTCCCAACACATCATTTGTAAAAGATGTCGTTGAGCTGACTCCCTACGATCAAATTGTTATTGACCCACGTACCCAAAAAACTTCGGTATCAGGAATTTGGGCGGCTGGTGATTGCACGGATATTCTCTACCACCAAAACAATATCGCTGCGGGTGACGCCGTACGCGCACTCGAAGATATTTACGTTACCCTTCGCACAAAGTAAAAAAGTTCACGAGTTAATTAGTCTTGTTCGTCTGTCTCTTCCCCTATCTCGCCTTCTGCACCACGCGCGCACGCCTCGAGAATAGCATCTATATATCCTAAAAAGATTTTTTCAATATTACTCCACGATTGTTTGATACGATGATCGGTCACACGATCTTGCAGCACATTGTAGGTACGAATTTTTTCTGAACGGTCACCGGTTCCTATCTGATTCTTGCGCTCTGAAGCAACGGCGTTTTCTTTTTTCTCACGATCAATATCCTCGAGTCGTGCCGAGAGCATTGAAAGTGCTTTTTCACGGTTTTTGACCTGACTGCGCTCACTGGTACAACGCACCGCGATGCCGGTCGGTCGATGAATAATACGCACTGCCGTTTCTACCTTGTTTACATTTTGTCCTCCCGCACCACCTGAACGAGAAAACTCCATTTCGAGATCTGCAGGATTAATCTCAAAATGCTTTTCTGGAAAAATAGGGAGTACTACCACGGATGCTGTTGAGGTATGTACGCGTCCCATTTTTTCAGTCGCAGGAATACGCTGGATGCGATGCACGCCGGTCTCCCACTTGAGGAGATCGTACGCATCCTTTCCTTTTATCTCGAAAGAAGCCTCTTTGTATCCGCCCATTTCACTTAATGACTCATCTAGTTTTTTGAAATCCCAATTTTTCTTTTCTGCAAATCGTTCATACATCATCGCTAGATCTTGCGCAAAAATTGCCGCCTCTTCACCACCTGCACCCGCACGCACTTCCAAGATGATCATTTTGGGTTTCTCTTCTTCCTCTTTGCCCGCCGAGACGATATCGTTCATCTGCTTTTCAAGTGTTTCCATTTGCATGAGAAGAGTGTCGAGCTCACCTTTGCCAAGCTCTGCCATTTCAGGATCACTCTCTATCATAGTGCGCACCGAAGACTCCTCGCGAGAAAGTCGTTCATACTCTTCAGCAAGATATCGCGTCTTATGATTTGTTTTAAAAGCTTCAATGTCCATACTCTGTATTATCTCTTTTTATTTCACCTATGCAAAGCAAAAGCCCACAAAAGAAAAATTCGTGGGCTTGCTGTAACTCCGCTACTTCTTTGATGCAGATGCGCGCTTTTTGAAACGTTCCACGCGTCCACCCGTATCGAGAATCTTCTTCTCGCCGGTAAAGAATGGGTGACATGCGCTACAAATCTCAACATCAATCTTTGGAAGTGTTGAGCCTACAGTAAATTTTGACCCGCACGAGCAGGCAATCTTTGATTCTGGGTGATATGTTGGGTGTGTGTCTTTCTTCATAATAGATGGAATATACCAGAATAGCCTCTTTTTTGCAAGTAGTTTGCCACCCCTCTATTCTCATGTGCGGGATACGAGACGCTACGCTATCTCACTCGTCGCTACGCTCCTCTTTAGAAACCCACGGTTTCTAACACTCGCTTCGCTCGCTGTTTTCCTCCACGGGGAACTCCCGTTCCCCGACCCCCTCCCGAGTTCGATTCTCGTATTCCGCACCAAAAAAACCTATGGTTTTTTGTGCGGAATACGAGAATCTGTCACGAGTTACTAAGTGTGCTCGGGCGAGTACGCCCTGTGCGCACTAAGTACTCTCGACCCCGCCTCAGCGACCCGCGTTGCGGGTACCCGCTTCCGGCCTTCGATTCTCGTATTCCGCGACAAAACATAATCACAAAACTCTTCTCGTTTTGCTCATTGTTTTTGTGCGGAATACGAGAATCGAACTCGTGTCTACTGCTTGGGAAGCAGTCATTCTACCACTAAATTAATTCCGCAATTATTGCCAGAGTCTTAAAATCGTCTGCCAAAAGCCCTGACGCTCTTCAGCTTCACCATTCTTACTTTTTTTGGTACTCTCGTCAACTATAACCACAACCTCCTCTCCTGGGCGCGCTACCGTAAACTTTTGCCTAATCTCCCCTTCTATTCCCTGCTCGCTCTTGAGACGCTCTACGCTCTGCTCAAGCTCGCGTGCATGTAGTGCAAGCTCCTCAAAGGATTTCTCAACCTCTTTCTGCTCAGTACGCGCAATGTGTGCCTTTTGATACACCTGATACGTGCCTCGTGCAACAAAAATAAGGACAACAAGCAGCACAAATAAGGTTGCCTTTGCATAGAGAATCTTGCGTAATTTTTTGCGCTCTTGAAATGGTATCATTTCTCTTGTAGTATACCCAAATGAGTGAGTGATAAGCAAATCCTAAATTTGTTTATCCGAACGAATGCAGGGTATATTGTACCCAGTTATATACCCAAATGAGTGGAGAAGGAGCAAATTCAGTACTTGCATCTTTACACAGAAACGATGTATATTGTACTTAATTATACAGAGTGCGATAATTACCAAACGAACAATTTATGCTTTTTAATAAAAAATATAGAAAATATTGGAGCACGTTTGGCGCTGTTATAGGGATTCTTGTTGGCGCAAGCATGATACTTCTCTATTCCGCACCATCTCTCATCCAGTAAATAACAAGAAGGATAGTTACATAATAAATAAAACCGAGGACATTCCTCGGTTTTATTATGTCACTACCCTTTATTCTCCTCCTTTTACCATTTTCAAAAATACCTCGTGAGGAATATCTACACTCCCCTGTGCTTTAAGTTTCTTCTTGCCACGCTTCTGTTTTTCCCATAGTTTCTTTTTACGTGAAATATCACCACCATACAAATACCCCGTCACGTCTTTCTTCATTGCTGAAATAGTGCGCGACGAAATAATACGTCCCAATGCCTGTCCTTGAATTTTAACCGTAAAAAGTTGTTTCGGTAAAATACCGTGAAGTTTTTCTACCATTTCTTCTGCTTCTTTTTCCACACGACGTCGTGAGACAACTTTCGAAAACGCAGGAACAATTTCCTCGGCAACAAGAATATCAAGACGCACCACATCTGCCGAACGCATACCCATAATCTCGTACGCGAGGGACGCAAACCCCGACGAGACGCTCTTTAAATTATCAAAGAAATTTCGCATAAGCTCGCGAAGGGGCATTTCGATCTCGATGGTCGTACGATTGTCACCAAAGAGCTCCATATGCCCCACCACTGCCTCGTGATCATACAATAGCGTCATAATAGGGCTCACATAATCAGGAGGTGTAATAATAGTCACCTTTGCCCATGATTCGAAAACTTTTGTCACTACTCCATAGTCAGGGAAAAGATGTGGCGAATACACAATATCGCGTTTACCATTTTTAACCTCAACTTCATACGTGATAGACGGGGTCGTTACAATAAGCTCAAGGTTAAATTCTCGACGTAAACGCTCGGTAACAATCTCCATATGAAGCATGCCGAGAAAACCACAACGAAACCCCTTACCGAGCACTCCTGACTGTTCTTCTTCAAACGAAAGCGAGGAGTCTGAAAGACGCAAAATCTCAAGTGACTGCTTGAGGAGCGTGAAATCGTCCGCACTTTCCGGATACACCGAAGCCCATACCACTGGTCGTGGTTTCATATATCCAGAAAGCGCTGGAAGCTTGCTTCTCTGTTCAAGAATGGTATCTCCCACCGAAGCGATCCCCGGTTTTTTCACTCCTGTTAAAAAACCTCCAATCTCACCTGCCGATATTTCATTCGTATCTGTCATATCAGGATGAAAGATTCCCACCCCAAGCGCGCCAAATTTTTCATCAGCTTGCGCAAAAGTAAGTGCATCATTTTTTGAAACACTTCCATCAAGTACGCGAACATACACAATTACCCCCTTGTGGCTTGAATAGCCAAAATCAAACACGAGTGCCCGAAAAGGACCAGCTCCCCCATTATCAGAAACCGGCGCGGGAACCTGCTCAATAATTGCCGAAAGGATCTCGGGAACCCCCTGCCCTGTTTTACCCGACACCTCGAGTACCTCGCTTGAAGAAATATTTAACAACTTTGCAACCTCCTCCTTCACTTCATCAGTGCGCGCAATAGGAGAATCTACTTTTGAAACTGCAGGAATAATAACGAGTCCCGCTTCACGTGCCATCGCGAGCACGGAAAGTGTCTGCGCCTGCACTCCTTGCGTTGCATCCACAAGAAGGATAGCTCCCTCCACCGCTTTCATTGCACGCGATACTTCGTACGAAAAATCGATGTGTCCTGGAGTATCAATAAGATTGAGAACATAGCGTGTTCCGTGATACTCGTGCTCCATGCGAACCGGCTGCATCTTGATAGTAATGCCTCGCTCACGCTCGAGCTCCATAGAGTCCAGCACTTGCTCCTTCATCTTGCGCACCTCTACCGTATGCGTTACTTCAAGCATACGATCGGCAAGTGTTGATTTACCGTGGTCGATATGAGCGATAATAGAAAAATTGCGAATGTGTTTGAGGTCCATAACCCACCAACCATACCATAAAATATCAGATGTTGTAATGGTTGACGTTTTCCATATTTTGTGATTAACTGATTCTAGAAAATTCAAATATATCAATGGAGGTATATTATGAAAGAAGTGCTCGTTCCTGCCAAGATCTTTAATGAAGAAGTGGGTGTAAGGCGTCTGCAAGCAATACTTGCTAGCATTATCGCGAATTCAATAAAGGACAGAATTAACAAAGAAATTACTCGTTGTATCAACAATAAAAGTGATTCTCCTTGGGTACAGCAGAAGCTTCCTTCTCGCATAATGCTGTCACTTTGTCGTTCGTCTGACGACAAGCTGTTACAAGGAAGCGAGGAAGAAGAGCTTGGTGAGCGCATAAACACTGCACTGTTCAGTAAAAAACACAGAGGCATAAACACTCCGATGGTTCTGTATTTCGAAATACTCGAAAGATATTTTCTCTTTAAGAGGTTACGGAATGCGGGACCGGAGCACAACGAAGACTGTATTATGATGGTCTTCTATGAGGCGGTACCGGAACAGCCAGATCTGCGCCTTCAGGAAATAATGAGCAACGCTTTCAAGGGCGCAGGAGTATCTGTTATGGCAAAATGAGCATCGAAAAAGAAACGTAAAAACGGGTACGACGCACGCGCCATGCCCATTTTTTATCACATTCACCACAAAACTATATCTCCTCCCGTTCAGGAACCACGACGCCAGATTTCCAGAACTTATTAAAGAGTGCGGCGCGAACTTCCTTGATATCCGTATTATTCATTAACTCAAGAATACACCACCACGCAAAAAGCCCCGCAACACCACCTGCAAGCCCCTGCAGAAAGATACCCCAGAATGTGTCGAGGTTGAGGTAAAGTCCAAACACTTCCAAAAATTCATACGCAACAATTCCTGCCATAAGAGCAGAAAACAAACCCTGAATGAGTGTTTTCTTGAGCGGTGAAAGAATTGACCCAAAGCGTTTACGGAAAAGATAGACAAGAAGAAGGGTATTAAAAAACATACCAATAGAATATGCGAGCGGGAGCATCAATACTTCGGCGCCAGACAAACTCTCTACGCGAAAAAGAGCAGTAATAAAATCTTGAAGAAAAACCGAGTGCTCAAACCATACCAAAAGACCGTACCCGCCCAAAATAATGATTACCGCAGATAAGGTATTCGCAATGAGCGGGATTTTATTATCCCCCGTCGCATAGAACCCACGCACGAAGAGAAGTCCAAGTGACTGCATCACAATAGAGAGCGTAAAGAGTGCGAGAGTTGCTGCCGTTAATCTCGTTGCCGTCCAATCAAATGAACCTGAACCAAGGATTACGCGCACGATCTGCGCACGAAGCACAATCAAGAGTACGAGTGCCGGAAGTGACCAAAAAATAATTGATTTCGCCGCACGAATAATTTGTTCAATAAATTTACCCATTTCATCACTCGCAAAATGTCGCGAAAGTGCTGGAAACGCTGCCGTCGCATACGAAACGCCAATGAGCGCAAGGGGTACTGACTGAAGATTGAGCGCAAAATTAAACACGGTCACCGATCCTTCACTCATTCTTGCCGCCAGGACCACCAATGCCGAAAGGGCAACCTGGTTCACCGAAAGTCCAATCGTACGAGGGAGCGAAACACGGATAACTTCCCCAATGTCAGAAAACGAAGGCCTGAGTGACGCCATCAATGAAAATCCATTGCGTGAACTCACAAAAAAGTGAACAAAGAAATGAAGGAATGCACCAAGCACCACGCCCCCCGCGAGTCCTACGAGCCCAAATGCCGGATAGAAAAATATTGCACCGACAATAATACCTAAATTGTACAGCACTGGCGCAATAGAAAGTGCGAGAAACTTATGGAGCATTTGTGTAACACTCCCCAAAAGATTTGAAAGACTAAATAAAATTGGTGAAAGGAGGAGGATGCGTGTAACGAGTACGAGTTCATTAAGTGCTTGCCCCTCAAACGAAGGGAATAAAAACGGCGTAAGCCATGGAATGGCAAAGAAGAGCCCCGCACTCACCACAAGGAGTACAAAGAAAAAGAATGTAAACACGCCATTCAAAAACTTTTGCGCATGTTCATCGCTCTCCATCGCATATTTTGTAAGGATAGGAATAATGACGAGCGCTGACATAAATGAACCCACAATAGCAAACACAAAATCGGGAATACGAAATGCTGCATAATAAATATCGAGCGTACCACTCGCGCCAAAGGAGTGTGCCAACAACCGGTCTCGAAACAATGCAACAATTTGTGAAAGAAACGTGAAGAGGGCGATCAAGATTGCTGCTTCGTGGAGACCACGCCATTCACGATTGAGAAGTGAGAAAAGTTTTTTTACCATACTACGAGAATATCTATAGAGTATACTCGCGAAACGAACCTCATGCAAACATATGTATTAGTGATTCTACTCCATCATCGACGTATAATATACTATAGTATATTATACGTCGATGATGGGAAAATGTTTAGAAATATATGAGAATTCTTATAAGTAGGTGAACTTACACTATATGTGTAGGACGAGAAAACCCGCGGGTTTTCCGCGGGTTTTCATATGGTCTGTATCGATAAGCCGAATTCTGTACCCCCCACCAATTTTGTTTCCAAATAAAGAGCACTTGGAAACAAAATTGGTGGGGGGCGATGACCATTTATCTAGGTGATGAGTTACCCCATCACTCAAGCGGCACTCCCCCCACCAATTTTATGCACTAAATCAATCCAATTCGCTTTTTGATCTGATAGTATGATTGACCAAACTTTTTTATTGATCTTTCTCTCACTATCGCCAATTGCGAAGTTTCATATGCTTCATAGTAGATAAGTTTAAAAGGACGTCTTGCCTTGGTTGAGATGGACTTGCCGTCGTTATGTTCCTTAAATCTTTTTTTGAGATCTTCGGTTTGGCCAACATACAAGTCGTCATCTTTTAAACTTTTCAAAATGTAAACATAATGCATAAAATTGGTGGGGGGCACGGCCTTGCATTCAGATAAGGATTTAGCCGTTTCACTCCCTGCATCACTGCAAGGACTCATCTGTAGAAAAATCTACAGATGCCCTCCACTTTCGCTCGGGGCGTCTCTGCTCGCACCTCTCGGATTACTCCGGACGGGTGTTACCCGCTACCCTTCTCCCCGCACCTACTTTGCTATCGTTGTCTTTGTGCCAATATATTATCAACACAACCTTTTAGAATTGAACCTACGCAACTTCGTTAATATCACTAAACGAAACAACGCTGGGCACAATAGCAAAGTAGGTGCGGGGGAATGTTCGGACTTTCCTCCCTTGTTTTCACAAGGGCAGTCACCTAATACAGGCACATACTATTATAGCACATTTTTGACAAAAATGGAAGGGTTATGCATTTAGACCAGAAAACCCAATCACCGTATCAATAATTGGGTTTTCTGTAATCTAACTTAGACCCTTACTCTTTTTTCCCTTCTTCAGGTTTTTCTTCTTTTGATTCCTTTGCCTCTTTTTCCTCCATCGACTTCCTAAGATCTTTCATGAATTTTTCCTGCTTCTTCTTTTCTTTATCATCACCTTTTCGTACTTTCTTTATAACGCTTGCGCGATCCTCCTTTGACAAGTAATATTTAGTTGAAGAGAATACTGAGTTCATCGAATTTTCTGCAGAAAATCCACGACGTTGTCTATTTTCTTGATCCTCCCATACCTCGACAGCCTTTTCTGTTTCTTCAATGATTTCTTTTGTTTCTTTGTATTTTTTTACAGCCCAGTCACGTTCATCTTTTGCTTCATTAAGCTTAATATTTTCTACAGTCTTTTCGTAAGCATTTTTTGCATCAATAAGTTTTTGCTCTTCCTTATCTAAATCTTCTTTTGCTTTTTTGATTTCTTCTTCTGTGTTAGTAATTTCTTCTTGTAAACTGCTCTGTAATTCTGGAATTTTTGTTTCTGCCTGCCTTTTTTTCAAGTCATCGATTTTCTTTACCAGACTACCTTCCGCTGACTTAAAACTACTTCGTGCGGTCTCAGTGTTATTCTTTATATTCTCATGTTCTTTCCACTCCTTTGTATTTTGTAGATTCTTTTCTGCTTCTTTGTGTGCGCTTTCTGTTCTAAATTGCGCTTTTGTATGTGCTTCTTCCTGCTCTTTTGCTTCTCGATATCTTGAATCCATTCTTGCTGCCTCATTTTCTTTTTCGGTGCTCGTAACCTTCATTTTCTCAGCTTCTGCCTTTGCATCCTTTTCAGCTTTCTCCAGTGCTGCCTTATACCCACCCTTACCCTCAGCCTTACCGAGATCAATCTTCACATCAAATGCACTTTTTGCATTCTTTGTCGCCCATTTTACGGTGTCGGCGTTGCGTACATCAAAAGAACTATTGTGCGCCTTATCAGTAAGACTCTGCAATGTGCGTCCTGTAAAACGAGCGAGGGCACTGTTAGGGTTACTACTCATTTGTTTAAATTTACCTGAATCCGATAGTTTGCCCGCACGCGAACCTACCGAAGTACGAAGTAGTGCTGCGCCACCACCAAGTGCCATCCCCATCGGGAAACTACTCATTATTTTACCCAAGGCATCAGCTCCAATACCTCCAAATTTCCCCGACATATCTTTTGCAACTCCCAACGCTCTCTGAAGTGCGTAGACAACCATGACCGTCATAACTATGGGAATTACGATAGCATCAAAATAAGTCTCGCTTACATTACCACCATTTCCAAGAACTGTTTTTAGTCCTGTTATTGCTTTCAGAATAAAATAAATAAGGATCAAAAAAACAGGTGCAACAAAAGCTTGATTGATGAGTGTGTTGGTCCACCATCCCCAAATATTACCCTTAGGAAGAGTCATTGAAATTAACGCAAAGGGTGAAATTGCCATGAGGAACCAAAATGCTATCAAACGACCAACGAACAGCAGTGAGGCTCTTATAAAAATAAATGCGGCATATGCACACACCACAGCAGCTACGATAAAAATAGTTACTGCGGCTCCTCTATTATTAGCACTCAGTGTTGCGAATTGTTGTGGGTTAAGCGCATTTACCAGTGTCGCTGAAATGGTGCGCTCTTTAACATCCCCCATAGCGGTGCTCTTATGCGGTCTGTCTATCCCATCCACTTTAGTTGCCCCCATGCCTTCATATACTCCCACGGCAAGAATGTTCCCTGCATCAATAACCACCTTGGTAAAAAACATACTAAAGTTAACCAAAAGCGCAACGATGACAACCTTGATTATAGTTTGTTGCCATTTCCCCATACCAAAAATAGTCTGTACTCCTGTATATAAAAGAATAAAGATAAATATCATATTGGAAAAATCACGAATAATTTTCCAAAGTTCACTCACAAATGATTGGTTGATGAATGTATGATCAATACTAAGTGACAAAACAAAATCAAAGATGTACCCACTAAGTGCCAACAGCCCCATCGCCGGTATGTACAAAAGATAGTAGGTTAATTGTGGAACAATACAACTGACTTTAAGATCACTAAAAATTCCTCCACACTCTACAAGATCAAGTGCGTTTGACTTCGCAAATGCTTGCTGTTCGAGTGCCGTTTCTCCGACTGCATGAACGAATGTTGGCAACACTACTACACTTGAAACGATAATAATGCTGAAAATAATTGCAAAAAATTTTGCGGAGGTAAAACGCATAAAAAAAAGATGTATGAGCAAAAAATATCTTACCCTTAGTGTATCATATTTTACCAAGAAAAGGTGTGGATTTCTCAGTTTTTTAATACAATTGCTTACATGAGAAAAAAGGCGACGTAGTGTGTCGCCTTTTTTCTAAATTTGAAGAAGTGGCGGAAGAGGAGACGTACTGTACGCAGGATGTTTTGCTGCATACAGGCGGTCGTTTGCTGCCTGCAAGACCGCGCGCGCTCTGGTAAGAATTGCTTCTGCCTCTAGCATGTCCTGCTTAAGACTATCAATAAGAATGACATCTATTTCTGTTGCGAGTGCCTTGTAGTATTCCGTTTGCGCTACTGTAAAATCGTACCCAGCATCACGCACATCTTCTTGTGCATAATCTACTTCTTGCTGGGCTGCAACAAGCTCTTGTTGTCGTAAGATAGCCATCTCGGTACTTGAAACTTGGTCATACGCGGCCTTCGCGGTGGCAATTCGTTCAGGAGCGAGGGCAATAATAGCTTCGAGCTCTGTTCGCCGCTTATTCAAACTTTCCGGATCTGTAATCGTTGAATTCCCAGAATTCCATAGGTTGAGATCATCCCATACTTTCGTAAGTTCTTTCTCCGCATCTTCTTTCTTCTGTATTTCTGCCTGCCATGCATTATAATATGGCCTTATTGAAGCATTCTCCATCGCAATCGTTTCTGAGGTCTTCCTACTTGCGGTAACGTAGTTTGTTTTAAGTGTTGCATCCTCCCCTGAAACTGCATTAAAAATACCTATGGAGGCTTGTTTGGTTACCTGACTGATTACCGCACCAATGATTTTATTAATACTATCGATAAGTCCGAGTCGTTGCATATCAACACCGGTCGACTCGCTAAGCTTATCGCCAAGCAACTTCCCCGGGGTGGTCGTTTTACAATATATTTTTTGATACTCTCGTACATCGGCATTGGTCATCATCTCATCAGCTACGAGTTCGTCCCACTCATCTTTTGTAATATTCCCATCTTCGTTGAGGTCGTATCGCCCACGTGTGGTACTTGGGTAATTACAGTTTTCCGTATCTACGATATTCGTAAATCCATTTGCCCAAGAAAGTTCTTGCTTGCGTACTTCTTCTTTTTCAGAAGAACGGAGTGCAAGTTCATTTCCCGTAAGAAGTGCCACGCCAAAAGGATTCCCGTTTTCTTGCATTGCATACTCTAATCCTTCCCAACTCCATTTATTAATGCCATTATAAAAATCAGATGAGTTCAGGTTATAAGTTTCGGGGAATGGACATTCAACACTGCTATTAAATTTGTATTGACGTTTCGAGGAAAGCTCAACTGAATTCGCTAAATCATTTTTGTAATTTACTCTAAAATCACATGTTGCGATTCCACGAAGATCGCGCGCAAGGTCTCCTGCAACCATATCTGCAAGATCAAGAAAAACTTCGTGCGTGTTTACTGAAAATGATGGCGTACCATGGAATCCTCCCTGAATCCACGCGACCGTGTTGTTGGTAAGCTGTTCAAGCATCTTTTGTCCCGCATTGTAGACGATACAATCAAGGACACCATTAGACATTTTCGATTGTGCTTCCTTTGGAGTTTTGGCCGCAGCAGAATTACTTAAGAGCCCCAACTTAGCTTCTTCTGTAAGTTCTAATCGAGTATTCGAGGTAGGAACAGATGTAACAGCTCCGGCAACAGTACCGAGAGCACTTGCTGCTGCGATTCCTCTCGCCGCTTCTATTGACGCCAATTCAGCAGAAGCAGAAACATTAGTCGCTCCACCTGTAGCAGCGACAACTTCTGGCGAAAAAAGGTCTGCGATGAGCCCCGTTACCGCTGAAACCGCAGGTACCGCAGTATCTGCAATTGCCTGTCCCGCTACACACGTCAGTGCAATGCCCGCAATGTCCTCGAGAGGGTTCATTCCTGAAAGAGATTCTTCAACATTAAATCCCGCACCCGTATCAACAGCCTGTGCATGAAGGGGCACCAAAAGTGAGACCGAAGTAAATACAACAAGCGTTAGTGTGGTAAAAAAAGTTTTTTTAAAGGACGACATATTTATAAAAAAGTAATGATATTATTATAACATTTAAAAAAATTATTGTGCAGCCTTTATGTTATCGACAAACATATTGAGCGCATTCATACCTTGACGGTATTTCGCAATACCCCTCATTCCCGTAACAGGATCGTTAACAATTTGTTGCATGTCAACAACTCCTGAATAAATCAATGTATAATTTTGCAAAAGAAAGAGATGGAACGAAGTTACGGTCTCCGGTGTCTTTACTGCAAGAAGTGAGTCCAGGAGCTTTTGAAGACTACTCGCCGTCTTCGTCAATGAAACAAGTTTTGAATTATCATTTTTCTCTACCGCCTCCGCGACCACTTTCACTTCATTCAACGTATTCTTTGCTGAAAAATCTGCAAGAAGTTTTGAGAGTTCTTTTTGATAAGTAGCAAGCGCACTACTGCTAGAAGGAACGATCTTTAAATCTTTTTTCGTATATTGTTTAACCGTTGTATCAACCATTGCCTTATCAGCAAGAATACCTGAAAGAGTTTTGGTATCAGACTCACTCATTGTCTTGTTACCAATGGTTTTCTGCGCGAGCGCATAACTTACTAAAAGCTCTCGCCCAAGACGATCTGTAGTAGTGGTTGCAAGCGTCGAACTGCCATTGATATTACTTCGTGCACCAAGGAGTAAGGGGTACAGAGAATCACCAGGAATAACCTTGAGCGCGTCACGCCAATCCCCTTGCGTAAACGAATTCGTTTTTTCGCTGTCGGCTAAATTTTTATTTGGATTAACTGAGACACGTTGCCATGTAAAAAAAATAATCCCTCCACCAACAACCACCGAAAATATCAAGACAAGTATTTTTTTGTAATTTTGAAGCATATAATAAAACGCTACATACCCGAGAACAAATTCGTATCATAAGTATACCGTAAAAGAAAAATGAAATCTACCATACGGCAAGGAAAATACCTTGTTATTTCCTGCTAATACCCTATTTGACAGGCACTAAAAATCTGCTATACTTACCTATATAACACTCCCGTCTCGAAAGCGGGCTTTTTTTGTAAAAAAATATATGTTGGACTTAAAAATAATGGGGTCGGCGCTTGAACAGCTAGAAGCGGAGCGTGGTATCCCTCGTGAAAAAATCATTGAAGCAATAGCGCAAGCACTCGCCGCAGCATACAAAAAAGACTACGGTAAAAAAGGGCAGGTCATCCGCGCTCATTTTGACCCTGATTCTGGTAAAGCAGAATTTATGCAGGTAAAAACTGTCGTTGAAGAAACATCTGTCCGTATGCCCGAAGACGAGGATGCAGACGCAGAAAAGAAAGAACAAGCACTTAACGAAGGATTGAACGATGATGAAAAAATCTCACTTCGTCGTTTTAGTCCGGAGCACGATATTCTTCTTGAAGACGCACGCCGTATTAAAAGAGACGCAGAACCTGGTGATGAAATCATCTTCCCTCTCGAAGCCTATGACGACTATGGACGTATTGCAGCACAGACCGCAAAGCAGGTAATTATCCAACGTATCCGTGAAGCAGAAAAGATTTCCATTGTCGGTGAATACGGCAACAAACAAGGTGAAATTATCCAGGGAACTGTTCAACGTATCGAGCGTGGAAACATCTATGTCGACCTCGGCAAAACGACAGGAATCCTCGCCTACGAAGACCAGATTCCCGGCGAACGCTACAAACAAGGCGAGCGCATTCGTGCCTACCTCTACAAAGTAGACGAATCTCCTCGCGGTATCGAAGTACGCCTCTCACGCTCACATCCAAAAATGATTGAGAAACTCTTTGCACAAGAAGCTCCAGAGATTGCAAGTGGTACTGTAGAGATAAAAGCTGTTGCACGCGAACCAGGTTCACGTGCAAAAGTTGCGGTATTCTCAGCAGATGAACACATTGACCCTATTGGATCCTGCGTAGGACAACGTGGTGTGCGTGTGTCTACGGTAATGAGCGAAATCGGCGGAGAAAAAATCGACCTCATTCTCTGGTCAGAAGATGCAACGAAATTCATTGCTGATGCACTCTCTCCTGCGCGCACACAGGGCGTGGTACTCAACGAAGCAGAGCACTATGCAACCGTCACCGTAGCTCCCGACCAGCAATCACTTGCAATCGGTCGTGGTGGGCAAAATGTACGCCTCGCTGCAAAGCTTACAGGATGGAGACTCGATATCGTAAGTGGCGAAGGAGAAACTCCTGTAGCAGTATCAGAGGAAGCTGATGTTCTCACGGAAACTCCTTCAGAAATTAATTCCCAAGAAGATGGTGGCCACGCAAACGAATAAATTTTGCTTATAAAACTTCTTGAAACAAATTATTACTCTAACTTATAATTAACGAAAACATGAACCTCTGGCACGAAATATCATTGGGCAAAAATGCACCTAAAGAAATCAACGTCATTGTAGAAATTAATAAGGGTTCCAAAAACAAGTACGAAATAAACAAGGAGACGGGACTTATTGCGCTCGATCGCGCGCTTCATACCGCGCAGGATTATCCGTTTGATTATGGATTCGTTCCACAGACTCTCTGGGATGACGATGACGCACTCGATGTCGTTCTTCTCACTACGTACCCCCTCTTCCCCGGCATTATGGTCAAGGCACGCCCTGTTGGAATTATGCACATGATAGACGGGGGTGAATCAGACGACAAAGTTATTGCCGTCCCTGTAAAAGACCCTCGATGGGATGAAGTGCAGGATCTCAACGACATCAACAAGCATACCCTCAAAGAAATGCAACACTTCTTTGAAACGTACAAAAAAATTCAAGGAACTGCAATCACAATTTCTGGCTTTGGAGACAAGAAGGTTGCCGAGGATGCCGTCGTGCGCAGTATTGAGCTCTATAATGAAAAGTTTGGTAAAAAATAGATGATATTATAGCGAATAAATATACAAAAAACGCCATACCTCTAGGTATGGCGTTTTTTGTATATCGTACTATACTATATAATAGGATTGGTAATCATCATTATTAGCATTAACATACTACACATATGAAAAAAATTATTGTTTCAGGCATCACTCTGGCCACTTTTATGGTGGCTGGTATAGCCCTTGCTCAAGGAGTGGCAGTCTCCGAAAAAAAAGGTGATGCTATCTCGCAAGAAAACCGTGCAAACTCATCAGCGTTAGAAGAAAACGAAATTAAAGTAGCTTATTCTACAACATCTTCAAAAGAAGCACGCTCTGGAAATAAAAAAGGGACCACCACCGCAGAGCTTCACCGAAGCGAGGTTGCTAATTTTGTACAAACGCTTCTTTCCTCACCACTCAGAGTCGGTGGTATTGGAGAACAAGTACGATTGATTGCTCAGGAGCAAGCATCCTCAACAGAAATAATGGTTGCCGCAATTGAAAAAGTTGAGCAACGAAGTAGAGTCAAGACATTTATCGTTGGCGCTGATAACAAAAATCTTGGCGTTATTCGAAGCGAGTTGGTCACCATGCAAAATCGCATACAACGTCTCGGCGCTGAAGCAGAGCGTATGGCTTCCTCAACAGAGAAAGATACACTTATTAGAGAAATCGTATCACTCGGAGAGGAACGAATGAAACTTGAAACATTTATCAAAGACAACGAAGAAGTTTTCAGCCTTTTTGGATGGGTTCGAAAGATCTTTGAATAAGTCTTATAGATAGACTTAGATCAAAAAGGCGCACACAAGTGGTGCGCCTTTTTGATTGATAGACATGCGCAACATGTTCCGTCCTTCAAGTCCTCTCCTGCGCTACAAAACGTAAAGGGCGAAACGTGTACACAGGAGAGGACTTTGTCACGAATATTTTGCTCGTCGTCACTCGCAGGAGAGGACTTTGCCAAGCGCTCTCTCGTCGTCGACACTCCTCGTTCCGCTCGGCCCTACTCACGCGACCCATCGTACTCGATGGGTACCCCGCGCTCGCTTTCAAGTCCTCTCCTGCGCTACAAAACGTAAAGGGCGAACGTGTACACGTTTCCGCCCTTCGTTTTGTGCGCAGGAGAGGACTTGAACCTCCATACCCTTGCGAGTGCTACCACCTCAAGGTAGTGCGTCTACCAGTTTCGCCACCTGCGCATATATTACTAACCCTCACACTATATGTGAAATCTCACAGAATTTCAAGTCTAAAAAGAAAAAAGCAGGATATCTTCCTGCATTTGTTCTCTGCTGCAAAATCCTATTCTGCAGATGCAGCCTCTTCGTTTTCCGGAGATGCTTCCTCCTGAACAGGAACAGTTGCACCTGTTTTGGTGTGACGCATCTTACGGCTAATTTCGCGCGCAACCTTATTGCGCACATAGTAGAGCTTTGAGCGACCGACATCTGACTGGCGTACAATTTCAATCTTGTCGATTGAAGGAGAATAAAGAGGGAAAATCTTCTCCATCCCTACACCACTTGCCGTCTTACGTACGGTGAACATCGAGCCATTACCCTTGCCACCTTTTACTGCAAGAACCAAACCTTCGTAAACCTGAATGCGAGTTTTACCCTTTTCCTCAATTTTAAGATGAACTTTAACCGTTGCACCCGCGCGAAGAGAGAGATTCTTGCGCTCTGTCATAGAAACTGGGCTCATTTGTATTGTGGTGTTTTCCATACGTATTTCGTTAAATATTTTGCCACTTTAGCATACTAACCCCAATTCTGCAAGACCTGCTTGAAAGTCACCTGGCAGGGGGGCAGAAACCTTTTTCTCTTCTCCGGCAATGGTACGAAACGTCACCGAAAACGCATGGAGCGCCATACGCTTGAAGCCCAGAACGCACGGCATCTTTGGCGCATACAGCTTGTCGCCCATAATGGGGTGCCCTGCGTATTTGAGGTGCACGCGGATCTGGTGTGTGCGCCCCGTATGAGGAAACACATCCAAATACGAGAGCCTGATACATTCAGAAGTCTTTGCAGTCTTTGCGATGGTAATTTCTCCCTGCCCCAACACTTCATAGTCAGTTACCGCATCACGAAGTTCGCCCTTCGCACCATATTCGGCAGACCATTTGCGAAAATCACTTGCCGAACGCCCAATAGGTCTATTGATACTTCCCTGCGGTTCTTTGAAGAAACCGTACACAATCGCTTTGTAATTTTTCTTGATGGTGCGTTCCTGAAATTGATTCTTGAGATTCAAAAAAGACTCGTGCGTTTTTGCAACGATAATTACCCCTGAAGTATCACGATCAATTCTATGCACTACGCCAGGTTTTTGTATCTCCCCTCCTCCCGTGAGAACAATCGATTCCCCCACATTCTCACGCGCAATAACTGGATAGTGCGCACGCACCCAATCCACAAGTGTTTCTTCTTTCGTGCGCCCATCAGAATGCACCACCAGCCCTGCCGGCTTGTTAAGTACCAGCACCTCGCTGTCTTCGTATAAAATTGGGATGGAGATATTCATATATTAGTTACTACACTATAGCAAATTTGCACACAACCCATAGTATCGCAGATTGGGAAATTAAAAGGGTGGCTTCCTTGGCCACCCTTTTTTAAAAGACTACATCCTACTAACTCACGTGCTTCATCTCTTTTGTGTGCGATGGTTCTTCTTTGCTCGAGATTCAGAAGATATTCCCCACGCTGTTTCTTGTTCATCTCAAGATACGCTTCAACATCGAAACTAAGTGATGAATCAAATTCGTCTTTTCTGACATAGAGACGCGACCACCAGATCCTCAGTAGCCACAATAAACGACATCTCTTCATATCCTACCTCCTTATTTTGAGAGATGCACATACAAAAATTCCTTAGCTACAATACCACAAATAGGCATTTTTATAAAATGGCAGATATTGAATTTATTTATGAAATAATGTATAGTGCTCGAGACAGACAAGGGAAACAAAAAAGGGCGATTAGCTCAGTTGGTAGAGCAACTCATTTACACTGAGAAGGTCGGGGGTTCAAGTCCCTCATCGCCCACAAACATTAGGCCACAATGCAAAGCATTGGGGCCTTTTTGTTTGTGCGGGCGATGAGGGACTTGAACCGAGGGCGCGCGAAGCCGGACTACTGTCCGAGCGCCCGAGTGGGGGTCGAGCGAGTGAGGTTTTTGTGAGTTTGAAAAACGAAGCAAAAACCCACGAGAGTGACCAAGTCCCTCATGTTTTTGTAAGGCGATGAGGGACTTGAAAACGAGTACGGGGTACCCATCGAGCACGATGGGTCGCACGAGTAGGGCCGAGAAATTTTTTGGTGCGACGGCGACAAAAAATGTTCTTGGCCAGGCCCCCTCGCCCACAAGTATTTCCGTCTTTTTGTTTGTGCGGACGATGAGGGACTTGAAAGCCGGAGGCGGGTGAGAAAGCGAAAACTTGGAGCTTTCGCAAGGCCGGAGCGCGACGGCGCGAGGAGGGGTCGCGGGATTTTTCAGTAGAAAAATACCTGTGACCCCTGAGTACTCGAAGGGTCGCCGAGGCCGGGTCGGGAGTACTTAGTAGATTTCGAGCAACGCGAAGAAATATACTCAGTAACTCGTGACCAAGTCCCGCACCCCCACCCTTCGACAAGCCCAAGGTAGACAAAAAAACACTGCGAGAGCTTTAAGATCTCAAACTTTTTTTATAAAGATCAGGAAGTTTTCAACATTATTTAATATGCAAAACCATTCTTCTTAAATTTTCTACGATAAAAGAGTTTGCGAATTTCCTCAGCTGGCACGATCAGTGCCGCGATCGGCACAAGTATTATCCAATCAGATGCATTGAGTGGGACAGTTTTCAAAAATGTATTCATCACGGGTGTATAAATGGCAATCAACTGGAGAGTAATAACGATAACTGTTGCTCCAACCAAATACCTATTGGAAAACGGATTCATTTGAAAAATTGATTTATACTCTGACCGACAATTCCAAGCATTAAACCATTGAAAGGCGGCCAGAACGGTAAGCGACATCGTCCATGCTTTTGCCAAATCAACTTCGTAATAGTTTTTAAACAAATAAAGCGTACCGAGCGCCATTACAAGCGACATAATAACCATTCTTTTTGCCATCAATTTATCAACAAGATATTTTCCCGGCTTTTTAAATTTACCCTTAAGCAAGTGCCCTTCCTTCGGCTCCATAGCGAGCGACATATCAAGAAAACCATCAGTAACAAAATTTAACCAGATAATTTGCGCTGCCAATATCGGCAACGGATATCCTAAAATAAGCGCACCGGTGATCGTGAGCACCTCACCCATACTCGTTGAAAACAAATACAAAATAACTTTCTTAATAGTTTTATAAATGCTACGACCCTCTTCAATTGCCGAGACAATACTCTCCAAGTTGTCGTCGAGAAGCACAATGTCAGAAGCCTCTTTTGCTACTTCCGTACCAATATTCCCCATAGCCACACCAAGATCAGCGGCGACCAACGAAGGCGCATCGTTTACCCCGTCTCCCGTCATCGCCACTACTTCACCAAGAGTCCGATATGCCCTAATAATTCTCATCTTGTGCTCCGGATTTACTCGCGCAAAAACTGAGACTGTTTTAATCCTACTCAACAACTCTACATCAGACATCCCTTCAATTTCGAACCCCATGAGCATCTCGTCATTTTCGTGCCAAATGCCGATTTCTTTTGCAATAGCTTGGGCAGTCACCTTGTGATCACCCGTAATCATTACGACTTTTACCCCAGCTGATTCTGCTTTCTGTATTGCCGATAATGCCTCCGATCTTGTTGCGTCTTTCATACCATAAAAACCAACAAAGGTGAGCGCTCGTATTTTTTGTGGGTTGAGTATTTCCCCAGCGTCTGGTTCAATAGCAAAAGCCACTACACGTAACCCCTCTTGTGACATTTGATAAAAGATAGATTCAAGTTTTTTTCGGTCTTCAGAAGAAAGTTCTTTGTGCTTCCCTTCCAACCACATCGTTTCAGACAATTCTAAAACAACTTCTGGCGCGCCAACAATGGTTAGGAAATTTTTATCATCAACCTCGTGAAGCATAGCGTGATACTTTAATCGGTAGTCAAAGGGAATCTCTTCTATCACAGGCGATTCTCGCTCAAGGTTTTCCTTATGAAAACCGAGTTTCTGCGAGAGTACCAGCATTGCCGCCTCGGTAGGGTCTCCTGAAACTCGAAACTGTGCGTCTTCTTCCGAATACACAACACGAGCACCGGCGCAAAAAGCACCGATCTTCCCGGCAAGGAGCAACTCGGGGTGATTTGCACCGTCGGTAATACGGCCTTCAAAACTAATATCACCCGTAGGTTCATATCCAATACCACCAATTTCAAACATCCTCTCTCCTACGTATACTTTTTGGATTACCATCTCGTTTTTAGTAATCGTGCCGGTTTTATCAACAGCAATAATGCTTGCTTGTCCCAAAGATTCAACCGCCTGTAGTTTTTTTACCAGAGCATTACGTTTACTCATACGCCAAACGCCCATTGCAAGAATGAGTGTCACCACAATAGGAAGTCCTTCCGGTACGATCGACACAGACAGAGAAACGATCGTTGTAAACATATCCTTAACCGGCTTACCAACCGCAATACCAAGTATAAAAATTGTTATTGAAACAATCGCCACGGTTGCAATAATGAGGTGAGAGAGATGGCGAATATTACCCTTGAGTGGAATCTCGGTGTCAATGAGTGCGATCTCCTTTGCGATCGTTCCGATGGTAGTTTGTAAGCCAGTTGCAATAACTATCGCTCGTCCACTACCAGCGACAATACTCGTACCTTTGTATGCAATATTTTTATATTGTCCGATCGTCTCACCGCCGACCTGCTGTTCGCTTGTTTTATGTACCGGTTCAGACTCTCCTGTTAGGGTCGCTTCATCTATTTTAAGATTATGGGAAACAATAATACGAGCATCGGCAGGAATTTTTTCTCCTTCTTGAAAGATAAGAATGTCGCCAGGTACCAGCTCTGTATCTGAAATGATTATTTCCTTGTCATCTCTAAGTACGGTAGCCTTCGTTTCTACAAATTTTTTGAGAGCCAACAGAGCGTTCTGCGCTTTACCTTCTTGAAATGTTCCCACAACGGCATTGATAAGAAGTACCGCGAGAATAATCGACCCATCGACCACTTCTCCGATCGCGAACACCACAATACTTGCAACCACCAATATATAAATGAGCGGGCTCTGAAATTGGCGCAAGAAAATAGTAAAAAGACTATCGGTTTTTGCCTCAGGAAGTCTATTGAGTCCGTATTGCTTTATGCGCAACGTCACCTCCTCATTACGTAAACCGCGTTCGCTTGAACGTAATTCTTCGATAACAGCTGTTGGTGATTTTGTATGCCACATTTTTTTGCGTATTTGTTCTATTTTATTATTACTCAGAGCTGTGCAGAGTAATTATTATTGAACAAAATCTTATTATCTAGATCCCCACAATCAAACCAAATACCAGCGACACCGCAGGGGAAATAATGTATTGCGCAAAAAAGAAAATAAAGATAATAAACAAAAGCCAGTTCTGCTCTAAATAGTCATGAATATACTGAAAACGATATGGTAAAAAGGAAAACAAAACGCGTGCGCCATCAAGCGGAGGGAACGGAATTAAATTAAACACCGCAAGCAACACATTCACCAATACAATACTTATGAGTATCGTATAGAAAGGAGAACCAGGCACGATACTAAAAACATCAGCAAAACGTATAATGATTCCGAAAACAATTGCAATGAAAAGATTTGAAAGCACCCCTGCGAGACCAACTGCCACGGTTCCCCATTTGAGATTTTTAAGGTTATAAGGATTGTACGGTACAGGCTTTGCCCACCCAAACATAAAACTACCACCCGACCCAAAATACATCAGTGCAGGCAAAATTACCGAACCAAGAGGATCAATATGATTTATGGGGTTCAACGTGAGTCGTCCGGCGTGTCGCGCAGTCGAATCACCGCACATCTCAGCCACATATCCATGCGCAATCTCATGGATAATGACAGAAAAGATAAGGATGATGAGAAAAAAGAGGGCTTCCATGACTATTTGCAATAATATGTAAGTTATGATAGCATACAAGCTATAAACAAAAAAGCTATGGCAAAAGTCTGTCTAACATGTAACAAGGGAACGATCGTATCTGGAGGCTACTCAAACCGCGTCCGTGCAACGAAATTTAACCCTATCGGCAAAAGTCGCAAATATCCCAACCTTCAGTGGGCGCCTCTTGCTGACGGTTCCCGTATCAAAATCTGCACCAAGTGTATCAAGGCAGGAAAGAACACCAAGATTGTGTAAAAGTAGTTTTCACTCTAAAAAACCACCCTTCTCGGGTGGTTTTTTTATACCATATACGCTTCAGAAACATACCTATTGCTCCATCCTCTTCATTACAAGAAAAACGACAAGCATAAAAATCAACAACGAGAAATATGCGGGCACGAGAAAGACCCCGCCGATACTAAACAACGTCTTAAGGGCAAGCCCAGGAACAACAGCATACACACTCATCTTATATGCCCCACGATACGTAAGGGGGATATTTTTTATCCATGCAAGGAAGTATGGGATGAGGGCAAAGAGTGCGAGTGGTACCAAATATACAAGATACCCCACGAACAATAATGCAAAAACAATCACGAGAGAAAGAACAACAAAAAGTGCAAGTGAGTTATTTAACTTCTCTATAAAATTGATCAGCGATGCTGAAGTAATCGTCATTTCAGGAATTCCACGAAGTGGCTGAATTGTAACCCTCTCTTCTACTCCTCTCATTACAAGATCATGTTTAGTGAGAAGTGCGAAAGTGTGATAGTTATCAAAAACACTCCCATCGTATTCACTCCCCGTATCAATTACGAGGATGTTTTCAATTGAGTCATCATTAAAAAGAGTCTTGAGTGTCTTTTTTTCTCCGGGAATAAATGAAGGGGAAGCACTATTCGTTGAAGCTTCCCCGTTTTTAAATGTCACGACGAGGTCGGTAGGGTATCTTTCTTGTACCAACAATGAAGCTTCTTCTTTCATAAAGCGAACTCCCTGAGGAACAGAAAACACCCCAAATGCAACCGTTGCAAACAGAGAAAGTAAAAAAATAGCTTTTATATAATATCGTATGCCGACCTTGAGCGGTGCCTCACGCGCCTCGCGATACAAAGAAACATCCGAAAGACTTTTCTTAAATATTTCAAACGTTTTTTTCATAATCGATATTTTGTTATTCAACACACCCCTACTCTCCTATTCCGCAGGATGGAGTGCTGAAGGTGTGTACTTGTTGCTCGGATCCCATAGCATCCACGACGTCAATCCTGCATCATAGGTTGCCTGTATTTGATCGCGAACCTCTTTAGCGCCATACGTGCCTCCATAGTCAAAATCTTGAAGCCATGGACGAAGCTTGAGTGGTGTCGTCGAGGCTACCATCGCACGAGATACTGCACGACTCATAGAATAATGTACAACGTCATACGCATGCTGATTGGGGTCCTTCCATCCGTTATAGTTTGGTGGATAATGTGACGGATATACCATCGGTGCAACATAATCAAAATGGCGCAGTGCCGGCTCAAGCACTTGCCCAATATTCAAATCATCTGTATTGGTCGCCGTCATACCAAAAAGATCCGCAGAGATAACTGCGCCACTTGGTTTTACTTTTTCCTCGAGGTATGCAAAAAAGTTTTCGAGTGCCTGCCTCTTGGTAAGATTCTTTGACCACGGATACGCAATATCCCTCATATTGCCGTCAGAAGGAAAACGAATATAGTCAAAATTGATTTCATCAAAACCTTGCGCATAAGCATCAAGTGCAAGCGCCACCACGTAGTCCCAATACGGCGTAGCGGAAACATCAATAAACGAGAGTCCTTTATGATCCTTCCATACCCCTCCATCGCTTGCACGCTTTACCGCAAGCTCCGGATGCACTTTTGTGTACGTAGGATCCTGAAATACCGTAAGGCGTCCAATAGTATAGATTCCTTTTTCATGAAGCTCTGCGACAAATGCTTTCATATCATTCACCTGACACCCTGCACCCCAATTACCATTTAATGTTTTATCTGATGGCTCATATGAAATTGTCCCCGTATAATCTTTAATATCGATAACCACCGCATTAAGCTCGGTCTTCTCTATCATTTTGACCAGCTGACTACGTAACGAAGATTGAGATGCATAACACGCCGTCATATACACCGCGCGCAATGGCTCGGGAGTAGAGAGGTGCGTCACAATAATCTCGGGTGGTATAAGAGGAATCAAGAGTGATTCCGTCGTACCAGCTCCTTTAACACCATTTAGCACATCGCCTTCATGAGACGAACGATAGGTTACTGAAAAAAGAATGGGCACTAAAAAATAAAATACCGAAAAAACTCCGGTAATAAAAATACCTCCCATTAAAACGGTCTTAAGTGCGCGCCTCATATGGTCGTGGTGTTTTGATCTACCTCCTGCTCGTCGAGAGCTCGGTCCGCTTCCTCGATGAGTTTTTCACAATTACTGCAATACACAACCGAGGAAAGGTATGCAAGGACAGCAATACTAAGACCAGAGAGGACAAAAAAGATCGTGCGTATCCACGAAGGAAATCCGAGAGCCGGCAAGACGGCTACCAAAACCCCCAAGAAAATTACTGCAGTATTTTTCGTCATTGAAACTAGTATACACTAGAGAGCAAAAGAAAAGCAAATATGTGCCTAGTACACACGATCCACAATCACCACAAACTCCCCGCGTACACGGTCAGGGTTTTTTGTAAAATGAGCACGCACGCTGGCAACCCCACCACGCACATATTCCTCGTATATTTTTGTCAGTTCACGTGCGACGATGATATGCCGCTCAGCACCACAAAATTTTTCAAGTGACTCGAGTGCCTTTTCAATACGATGGGTTGATTCATAAAAAACCATCACGCGTGATGAGCCGGCGATCTCCTTGAATAGCGTTTCTCTCCCCTTCTTGTGAGGCAAAAAACCAAGAAACGTAAACTCTGCTACAGAAATTCCTGCTGAAGAAAGTGCCGTGATAAGTGCCGATGGTCCTGGAATTGACACAATAGGTACCTGTTCTCCAAATCGTTCTAATACTTGTTTAGTAAGGAGCGAGCCGGGGTCCGAGATACACGGGGTTCCCGCATCCGAAACAAGCGCGAGGTCGTTTCCTTCCTCAAGAAGTGCGAGGATTTTTTCTACCTTCGCAAGTTTTGACTGCGCGTGATAGCTCATAACTGGTGTTTCTATCTCGTATTTTGTGAGCAAGCGTTTTGTTACGCGGGTATCCTCGCAGAGCACTATCGTTACTTCTTTAAGCACGCGCAAAGCCCGCAAGGTAATATCCTCGAGGTTTCCAATAGGGGTGCCGACAATATATAGTGTTGCCATGTTTTTGACTGTCTCAATCGTACCATTCTTTATGTATTACGCCAAAATTGTGAAGGTCTTCAAGGTGTGATATAAATGAAAGAGAAGTACACGACCTTAAAACCAAAAGAAAGGAGTGACTGCCAATGGATGAGCACAGAAATGAAGTAAACGGCTCTGTCGTTGTCATAAAGAACGACTGTGGCGAAATACTCATACTCCTCAACAACAGAAACCCTCAAAAGCTTGAACTTCCCGGAGGCGGAATTGAGCTCGGAGAACTCCCTGTACATGGAGCTGTCAGAGAAGTTCATCAAGAAACAGGTATTGTTATTTCCCCACACGACCTCCTCTGGGTAGGAAATTTCGTGTTCAGAGAGAGATACGGTATCGTACATCTCTTTGAGTATCAATATTCATTTACAAGGATACTCCCTGAGCATACCTCTAACGAGGTCGCTGAAAAGAATTGGATGAGCATTCCAGAAATACTCGTCCTTTCCCGTAGCGATACATACCCTGCCCAACAAGCCCTCATCGCACATTATGCACAATGGGCAAGAAACGGCAGGAATGGAGTGGTGACAGACTATCTATCTGCTCCATTTGATACACTGGAGGAAAACAGCCTCCCGGCGCGGAAGTAACGTCCGCGCCGTTTTTTTATACCATCACGATAAGGAGGAAAACAGCCTCGCTCCCATAGTGGCGGAAGTAACGTCCGCGCCGTTTTTTTATACATAGACACCACTTCTATTTTGAAACTCATCTGCTATAGTGTTTCAATATGCAAGCAATCATTCTTGCCGCGGGTAGAGGAACACGCCTCGCACCCCTCACCAACACCATACCCAAACCTCTCATCCCCGTACAAGGGCGACCAATTCTCGAGCACATCATCAAAGCACTTCCGCCACAAATTGACGAAGTTATTATCGTTGTCGGATATAAAGGTGATGCGCTTAAAAAATATTTTGGTACATACTACGACCAGAGAAAAATTACGTACGCAGACCAAGGAGAAATAATGGGGACGTATGGCGCTCTATGTTCCGCAAAGCAATACATACACTCAGGTTCGTTTCTCGTAATGGGCGCTGACGATATTCAAGACAAAGAAGCGCTTGAAAAAATGATTATCCTCCCTCTTGCTTTTGGTATACAAGTAAAAAAATTGCCGTCACGAAATTATTTGATCGTCGACGTTGAAAAGGAGCGCGTACGTGGTTTCAGGCGACCGACCGAAAAAGAATTTGAGAATCCTCAACCACTTGCGACCGGCACCTACATACTCGACGAACGTCTCTGGGACTACTCGCCTGTGGAGGTTGCTGGCGGTGAATATGGGTTACCACAAACAATAGTGCCGATGTTACAGGATTATAAGTTTCAAGCGGTAGAGATGCCCTATTGGGTCCAAATTAACTCTCACGACGAGCTCGCTGAAGCAGAACAAATGACGTTTTACTAAATACACACCTAAGGATCAGTATACTGAAATTTGTTGCGTAAAACCCACTTTTTTGATATATTGCACGAGTGCGAAATGCGCGATTAGCTCAGTTGGCTAGAGCATTCGACTGATACTCGAAAGGTCCCTGGTTCGAGCCCAGGATCGCGCACCAACAAGAAAGAGGGCAAAAAATAAAGGCGGACTTCATAAAGTCCGCCTTTATACATCCGCCATAATCAGTTTAGAAAAAAGAATGGGAAAGGTATTGTACGACCACCGCTTTGATAGGAAATCAACGAGAGGAGGAACATTCCTGCAATAACAACGATAACGCAAAAGATGACCACCTTGTCTTCTTTTCTTCTGTTATGCATATTCCCTCCTTGTGGTAGGAATTATTGTCCGCTTTTAATGATACCAAATTAAAAAAGTGCTGTATATGAAAAAATAAAGGCGGGCCAAAATGGTCCGCCTTGTTTGTTTCTTGCTCAACTTTAATACTCATTGAGCGTTTTGGGAGCTACCCACTCTGTGTGGTAAACTCCCTTCATTTCTTTTTCGCAGGTAGAAATTTTCCCCTGCGCGTCCTCTGCCTTGGTGCAGATATCTTTGTCACCGTGCACCATGTATACAGTGGGCAATTGGGAGGCATTGATGATCCCCTTGCTGAGATATGACGTCCCAACAAATACTCCCGTAGTTAACAACAAAATTGTAAAGAAAAAGAATATCTTATCCGCAAAACTTCTCTTCCTTCTATTACTCATTTTATTTCTCCTGTAAGAACTAATTTTTTTGAACCAATTTTTATCTAGATATAGTATAGCATATTTAAATACAAAAGTCAAGCATTTTTACTACATACACTAAAAAACGCCTATTTATAGGCGTTTTTTAGTGTATTGACCACTGCATATGTATCTAAAAATTAGAGTATTCTTTCTTTTGTTCCGTTCTTCGCCCCCCACCTATTTTTACAAAGTAAAAATAGGTGGGGGGTCTTCTGTATCAGTAACCCTTCTGATACGGGGGTGTCTCTTTTTGAGATGGAGAAGACAATCATCTTATTCCCTTGCGGGAAAAACCGACCAATTCAGAATATCGCGACTACAAGAGCGCACGATATCGTATAATTTTGAATTGATTCACGACCAGCTTCCGCTAGCCGTGCCTTGTTACGACTTAGCCCTTGTCACCAAATTCACCTTAGTTCCACACAAGGTGGAGCTTTGGGTGCCCTCGGCTCCCTTGGCTTGACGGGCGGTGAGTACAAGACTTGAGAACGTATTCACCGCAGTATAGCTGACCTGCGATTACTAGCGATTCCAACTTCATGAGGTCGAGTTTCAGCCCTCAATCCGAACTGGGGCCATCTTTCTTAGGGTTGGCTCAGGGTTACCCCGTCGCATCCCGTTGTAATGGCCATTGTATCAAGTGTGCAGCCCAGGGTATCAAAGGGACATGCTGACCTGGCGTCATCCTCTCCTTCCTCCCCCGCCTCTGTTCACAAGCTTTCGCTTATGCACACAGGCGGGGGCAGTCTCGTCTGACAAATATAACAGACAACGAGGGTTGCGTTCGTTGACCCACTTAAGGGGACAGTTCAAACCACGAACTGACGACGGCCATGCATCACCTGTCCATAGGTCCTTGCGGAGTTACCGAGTTTCCTCGGTCTTTCCTATGGATTTCTAACCCTGGTGAGGTTCTTCGTTTACCGTCGAATTAAGCCACCTGATCCACCGCTTGTGCAAGTCCCCGTCTATTCCTTTGAGTTTTAGCCTTGCGGCCGTACTTCCCAGGCGGATCTCTTAACGCGTTAGCTTCGCCTCTCAGAGGGTCGATACTCCGAAAAGCTAGAGATCATCGTTTAGGGCGTAGACTACTGGGGTATCTAATCCCATTCGCTACCTACGCTTTCGTGTTTCAGTGTCAGGAGTGTGCCAGTTTGCTGCCTTCGCTTTTGGTGTTCCCCATGATATCAACGGATTTCACCCCTACACCATGAGTTCCACAAACCTCTCACATCCTCTAGTTGTGCCGTTTCCCTCGCAATTCTCCGGTTAAGCCGGAGGATTTAACAAGAGACTAACACTACCACCTACACACCCTTTACGCCCAATAATTCCGGATAACGCTCGGGGTACTCGTATTACCGCTGCTGCTGGCACGAGTTTAGCAACCCCTTATTCATGAGGTACTATCAAAAATTTCTCCCTCATAAAAGACCTTTACATCCCGAAGGACTTCATCAGTCACGCGGCGTCGCTCCATCAGACTTTCGTCCATTGTGGAAGATTCTCGACTGCAGCCACCCGTAGGTGTATGGTCCGTGTCTCAGTACCATCGGTGGGGGCCAGGCTCTCACCTCCCCTAAGCGTCATTGCCTTGGTAGGCCATTACCCTACCAACTAGCTGATACTCCGCAGGCCAATCCCCAAGCGATAAATCTTTACTCCGAAGAGACCATCAAGTATTAGCCCGCCTTTCGGCGAGTTATTCCTGACTTGGGGGTTTGTACCTACGTGTTACTACCTCGTTCGCCACTGCCCTTGCGGGCCGTTTGACTTGCATGCCTTATCCACGCCGCCAGCGTTCATCCTGAGCTAGGATCAAACTCTTTTAAAAGAGTCAGATGCTCTCAAGAACGGAACAAAAGAAAAAATACTCTGTTGTTCATTCACTGTTTTATTTTCCTGTTTCCAGGAACTTGCATTGCGAGAGCCCGTTTCCGAGCCCTCGACTTTTTTTAGATGTACAATATGCAGTTGTCAATGATCATTTTCTCATCCCAACCACCCTTGTGGGGCAAGGCTGGATAACAAAAGCGCCTATTTCTAAGCGCTCAGGTAGTATATTCTTTTGTTTGACAGAAGTCAAGCCCCCTTCCGAGCACAAGGTTTAGCCGATAAACGTGAGTGCTTTACCCTTTGCACCAGCACGGCCAGTACGACCGATGCGATGCACATAGTCTTCGTATGTTTCAGGGATATCAAAGTTAATAACATGAGAGACGCCAGCGATATCAAGTCCACGCGCAGCAACATCTGTTGCTACGAGAATCTGCGACATTCCTTTTTTAAAGAAATCCAATGCGCGCTGACGTTGTCCTTGGCTTTTATCACCATGAATTGATTGTGCTTTGAAACCACGTTTATCAAGTTCGATGGCAAGTTTTTCTACGCCATGTTTTGTGCGTCCAAAAACAAGCACTCGGTGAAATTCTGGTTGCACTAAGAGGTCGTGGAGTACATCAAACTTATTTTGTCCCTGTCCAATATGTACCACATCCTGTTCTACGTCTTTTGATGTGTCACGTGTTTTTACTGACACCATCACCGGCTCTTTCAAGAAGTCCTTGATGAGTGCTTCGATCTCGCGTGAAAGTGTTGCTGAAAAGAAGAGTGTGTGACGGTCCTTGGGCATATAGCTCATCAATAATTTCATATCATTGATAAAACCCATATCCAACATACGATCTGCCTCATCCAAGACCACAGACTTGAAACTTGAAAGGTCCAAGCATTTGCGTTCGATGAGGTCTTTAATACGACCAGGTGTTCCGATAATAAAATTATTATGGTAACGAAGTTCGCGAATCTGAGCACCAATTGGTGCCCCTCCCACCACACACACAGAAAAGATTTTGAATCCTTGAGTAAAGCCCTTGAGTTCTACGTTGATCTGCTGAGCAAGCTCACGCGTAGGTGCAACCACGAGAACATTTTCTTTAGGGTTAGCAAGTACTTTATTGATAAGCGGAATAAGGAACGCAGCCGTCTTGCCTGTTCCGGTATTTGCAATACCTACCACATCATGCCCATTGAGAATATGTGGAATCACGCGATCCTGAATCGGTGTTGGTGACTGGTATCCTTTCTTAATAATATTATTTTTCAAACGCTCATCAATAGCGAAATCTTTGAAAAGATGTTCAGGAGTAAAAACCACCGCCTCTTCTGTGATGACCGTTTTGTTAATAAATTTTGAGATGTCGATATGACTACCTTTGCGATGACCGCGCCCACCACCACGATTAAACGTGCCAGTATTGCGACGTGCACCCGAAGATGCTGAACGACGTTGCCCAAATGATGATGAACCTGATCCGCTGCGACGTCCGCCAAATGACGAACCTCGTGAACCAGCTCCTCGTTTAAACGAAGAGTTTTGTGTATTTTTTGTATGCATTCTATATAAAACCTCCCCGAAAGCCTTTGTTAGTTAGTGTTAGAAAAAGTCGCTTTCGAGGCAAACTCGTAGAACAAAAACTTATGAGATGAAGTTATGCTGATACTATATACTAATTACTATTTTTTGTCAACCGTACCTAAAACAACCGTACTTCCCCTACCTCCCCTCCAACTTCCCTCTCGTCACCGGCCCCACATACCCCGATGCAGGAATAATGTTGTTTTTCTTCTGGTACTTCATCACCGCAGCTTTCGTCGCAGCACCAAAGTACGTCGTCTCGTTCCCCGGAGAACCAGCACCGGTTGCAGAGATACGGGTAGCAATATCGGTGTTAAGTAACTGTTGGAGTTTCTTCACATCTTCACCTTTAGAACCAATGGTAAGGTTACGATAGAAAGTGGTAGAGATGGTAGTGGAACCGTAGAGTTGATTCAGTTTAGATTTAGTAAGAGGGCCTACGGTACCTTGTGCAGGGGTAATAGCATACTTCTTCTGGAAGGCGATGATAGCGGATTTAGTACCGGGGCCAAAGGCACCATCGGCAGAAGATGTGAGCGAGAGAAGTCCTTCGAACTGGAGGATCTTTTGAAGTTCACGGACATCGGTACTGTCTTTCATACCGTAGGTAACAGCACGATCTTTGGAGAAGGTGTAGAACGGACGGAAGGCAGTAGGTACCTTGGTGCAAGGTTTACCGGTGATCGTAGAGTAGGTGGTGGTTTCGGTACAGCCAGCTTCAATGGTGGTGTAGGACACATTGGTTTGAGTTAATGATGCTTGGGGAGTAACCGAGAGACCAAGGGTTGAAGTGTAGTTGGGTACCTTGTCGTATGCGTAGATGGCGTAGTAGTAGGTTTGATTGTTCACGAGGTTGGTATCAGTAAAGGTGGTACCAGTACCATCGTAGACGGTGGTGCCATCGGTGTGGGAAGCAACGGCACTGCCGGTCTTACGCACAATCTTCACACGGACAAAGTCAGGGTCGGTAGGGTTTGTCCATGAGAGGGTTGCTTGGGTGTTGGTAGGTTCAATACGAACATTGGTAGGGTTCTTCGGTGGCGTGATGTCAGAGAGTTGGTAAATGGTGAAGCTACCACCGCCACCTCCTCCCCCACTCGTCGTAGGAACCGAGATGGTACCGGCTTGAGTTGAAGCGGTGGTCGAGGTGGTGGTAGGTGCCGAGAGCGTAGTGCCGGTGGCGATGTTCGAAAGTGAAGAGACATTACCTACGGCATCAGTTGACTTGATGGCAAAGGAGTAGGTGGTGTTTGGGGTGAGGCCGACCGAGACATACTGTGTTTGAGTGGAACCTGAGGTGGTAGGAAGGGGTACGTTCGCAAGTTGGGATGCAGAGGAGAAATTGGTGTCGGTAATGGGGGTAGTGCTGTACCTGATGTCGTAGGATGCAATACCTGAGGTATCAGTAGGAACCGTCCATGAGAGCGTGAGTGATGTTTGACCAAGGGACGAGGTGGTGAGATCGGTGATTGAGGAAGGTGCCGTGGTGTCAGCTACCGCTGAGGTGGTGAAGGTACGGTCTTGGGACGTTGCGGTGTTCCCTGCACTGTCGGTGGTGTTCACGCGGTAATGGTACGTGGTGTTGGAGGAAAGGTTTGAGAGAGTGTGGGAGTGGGAGGTAAGAGAAGCAGAAAGAGATGTCGTATTACCGTAAGACGTCGTGAGACCGTATTCTACGCGAGAGGTGCCTGCTTCATTGGTAGTCCATGAGATGGTAGCACCTGTTGTGGTAACGGAAGAGCTGATGGTACCAAGGGTTGGTGCAGTAGTGTCGGCAATAGGTGGTGGTGGAGCAACTACTGTTGTGGTGCAGTTGGTGCAGTATTCGTAGGCGCCGATGTCGTAGGCGGAACCTTGAGGGCGGGAGATGCCGTTGAAATCATGAGTGACCAATGAAATATAAACACCACTATTTACTGCGGGGCTACTTGACTGTAAAGCATAATCCGAAAAAAAGGTAGGGTTTACCGAAACAAGAAGTGGATTTGTGGTGAAATTATATGTATCCCAAGAAGGAACATTTAGGCCATTGAAATACAAATTATTACTAGCAACGCACACAGTGCAATCATATCCTCGTACAATATAATTTGATCCTGAATTAACTTGCACAATATTATTCTTTAATTGTACTGAATGAGGGGTTCCTGTAATATCAAAACCTCTTACATTCCCATACAAGGTATTGTTGTAGAGATAATAATTACCACCATTACCACCCCACCCTACCCCACCCGCCAATACGGCATCGTCATTATATGCAATAATATTGTTATAAAACCAAACATTTTTTAGATACTCATAATTATAACTTCCTCCGCCTCCATCACCTCCTCCTAAAATAGCTCCTGTAGTGCTATTGTGGTGTATATAATTATCGTGTACATATAAATTATCAATTGAGTCATTGACAGTATGTCCATAAATCTGCATACCTCTTCCATTTGTGTTATGACAAAATTCGTTCCATCCAACATATACATAGTTATGTGTACCATATCCTCCTAAATAAAAACTATACCCTGTAGCCGACGCAGTTTCCCCTCTAACATTAACCCCCGTATCACATACATAATTTCCATAAAAACGAAACTGTGTTTGTCCACCGCCCCCACCATTAAATGTAGCTACAGTTTTTCCTCCAGCAGTAGTTGACATATCATTACCAATAAACCTTACATTACTATCGGAGTTTGGCTGGTTAATACCCCAGTTAGTCACGTTCATATTTGCACGCATACGAAACTTTGAAAAAGTCCAATAATTTAAAATGTCACCAGAACTTCCATGGTGCCCAATAACATATTGCGTTGAACTATCTCCAAGTGACGCGAGTTCTCCGGGATACGAAGCAATTGTTATTGAGTTATTTAGAACTCCGTTACCATGATTTGTACTCCAAAAATCAATAACTGCCGACCAATCATCTATCGTATTCCACGTACCAGATCTAAAATATGCGATATCGCCCTGAGCTAAACTTTTGATTTTTTTTGCAGAAGACCAAGGGTTTACAGTCGTTAACCCAGTATTAGTATCACTTCCATTGTTTGAAACGTAATATATTTTATTACTACCTAGCGCCCGACAATAAAATGGAATGGTCTCACTGGTTCCGCTTGTAGTAGTGACGCTAATTGTCCCTGCCCCTATCGTCATAGTAGGTTTAAGCCAAAAAGTAATACGTTGCATACCACGAGCGGCTGTTGGGTTTGTTGTTGCTCCCCACTCGGCAAAATCTGAATCTACGTTTAGAGTGACTCCACAAACAGTAAGACTTGAAGACCCTCTCGTCGTACCGAAATTATTTCCCCAGATTGTCACTGCCGCTCCTTTTGTAGTAGAATTTTCCCATCCAGAAGTCGGGCCGTCTGTCATATCAGAAAAATATAATCTTGGTGCTCCCGACGTCGTCACTACTCCTTGTTCCTGAGTTGTTGCACCGGCAGACGTTGATTGTGCTGAGGTGTTCCCTGCTCCGTCGTAGGCACTCACGGTGTAGGTGTAGGGGGTGGATGGCGTGAGACCGGTGTTTGAGTAGGTAGTTCCGGTGGTTGTGGTGATCTGGGTACCGTTACGATAAATGCGGTAACCGGTGACACCGGTGCTGTCGGTGGATGCTGACCAACTGAGGTTGACTTGAGAAGGTGAAACGACGGTAGCTAAAAGGTTGGTAGGTACAGATGGGGCGGTGGTGTCGGTGACGGGAGGAGGTGGAGGTGTGGTAGTCGTTGTAGTGGTACAGTTAGTACAGTATTCGAACGCACCGATGTCGTACGCGGAACCTTGGGGACGGGAGATGCCGAAGTAGTCTTTAGTGACAAAATTAGAGACGAGGGAAATACCTGTGTCGATGGCTGAAGAGATTGGTTGGGGGGTGAAGTCTCCGGTAGCAGGAGAAGTAAGTTGAGGATTGATAATCCTATCATTTATACCCATAAACGGAATACTTTGAGTTGAGTTGAACCAAATGTTGTTGTTAGAGGTAACCTTATTTGCTGTAAAAGAGGAGTGGTTAATGCTGTAGAAATTGGAATTGGTTGATTTAGAGTAGATTATATTATTGTATAATGTGACACTTTTAGGATAGGTAGTTTGGGGTGAATATCCCATTTGGATGATACCGTTGAGACTTCCTCCTCCAATGGCATCTGTATAAACAGTATTATTATAGAAATAATAGTCACCGGCATTCAAATCAGCTCCCCTAAAGGCAACTGCGGCAAACGCATTATTTCTTGTTACCACATTGTCAATTATATTATTGTAGATAAATATTTCTTTAGATCCTAAATTAAATAAAATCGCTTCTTGTGCTAGATTTTTAAATAGAGAATCGTGTATTCGCACATTTGCATTTACTCCCCAAGCAAGAGATCTATCTGTGCCCCAATTATCTCCAGCAACCTGGAGTGCCGCCCTCCCGTACGCATTATCGTGAACATAAATCCATCCGATATCAGCATTATTATAAAAATGACTTAAATAAATAACATGCGAAGCAAGTAATGGGTTAGCCAATAAACTTTGATTTCCTACACTCATCCCATAAAGTTTAAAATTATCAACTCTATGAAAATAAACTGGGGTCACACCAGCAGTAGCACCTGCCATACCTCCAGAGACTTTCGTATTTATCACATTACAATAATTACAATGTTGCCCCGGGCTTGAATAAAAACCAAGAAAGAACGCTTCACCTCCTGAGTTTTTGAGATCAAAACTTAAGTTTGCCATTGTATAATAGGACGTTGATGATACAGTTCTAATTCCAGATATTCCTCCTGTTGTAATGGTACCCCAATCAATCGTGGTGTTTTCTCCAGGATATCCATAAATAGTAATCCTATTTATATCTGACGTGCCATTTCTTAAACCTCCACCTTGACCAACACCGAGATTGATCCATCTATTATTGTAAAGATTTTCTTGTCCAGAACTAATATCATAATTTCCACCCCTGATTACCATAAAATCATTATCGGCAAATGTAGATAATGCCATAACATAATTTGCGGTGCGGTAAGGTCTATTAATATCATTAACCATACCTGTGGTATCACTTCCTGTTTTAGACACATAATAAAAATCTCCTGCTCTCACCGTAAACATTTGATCCGCATTCGAATCAACGCCTCCGACAGTTACTTTAATAGCTCCCGTCGTAGTATTGGGGCCAAGTTGCACCGAGAGTTGCTGGACGTCTGGTCTGCCGAGAGACGCACCAAGGTATATGTACCTTATTACTTCCCCATTTCCTACAGAAACTTTTACGTTGGAGATGTTAGTACCGAAATTTTTTCCAAAAATGGAGAGGTAGGCACCGTTATTATTTTCTCCTCCCGTGTTAGGGCCAGAAGTGATGTCGGTATAGAAAATGATGGGTACACCTGTGGTCGTCGTGGTAACGACGGTAGGTGCTTGCGTCGTCGCACTTGCTCCGCTTGATTGAGGTGACGCGTTCCCTGAAAGGTCGTAGGCAGATACGGTGTAGGCGTAGAGCGTGGATGCGGAGAGACCCGTGTTTGAGTAGGTGGTGCCCGTCGTAGTCGTGAGTTGAGTACCGTTACGGTAGATCGTGTAACCAGTTACACCTACGGCGTCCGTGGAAGCTGTCCAGCTGAGATTGATTTGAGAAGAAGAGATTGCGGAGGCAGTGAGGTTGGTGGGGATACTTGGTGCAGTAGTATCAGGAACAAGTCCTGCTTGGGTGGTAGCACTTACAGAGGTTGATTGGGAAGAAGTATTCCCTGCTGCGTCATAGGCAGCTACGGTGTAGGTATAGAGAGTGGAGGCAGAGAGACCGGTGTTCGAATAGGTGGTACCGGTGGTGGTGGTGAGTTGGGTACCGTCTCGGTAGATGCGGTAGCCGGCGACACCGGTGTTGTCGGTAGATGCTGACCAACTGAGGTTGATTTGGGAAGAAGAGATTGCGATTGTAGCGAGGTTGGTAGGGATAGATGGGGCAGTGGTGTCTCCTGCGGGTAGTGTTCCCCCACCTGAGGTTTCGTCAGCACCGATATCCCAAGCACCTGAACGAGTTTCTCCGTCGATGTCAGTGGTGAAAGAAAGTAAAGGATCAGTAGAGAGGTCGACGCCAGCATTCAGGGCGGAAACATCGGAAGAAGCGAGGTGATAGTTGTTATTGGTAGAATCTGCAAATGTAACAGTCTGATTTATTTTATCGTTAGCTCCGCCGGTCGATGTTCCGTCGGAAGAAATGTTGTAGTTGGAGCCGATGCCCCACGCGATACCACTATCTGATAGATAATCAGAGGAAATAGCGTTAATGATGATATTGTTTTTTGAAATAACAGTACCGCCACTTCTTCTAATACCATAATATGAATTTACGATAGTGTTATTGTATGCCTTCAAGATTCCTTGACCACTGTACCTTACCCCTCCAAAATACTGACTCTGAACATTGTAAATGATATTGTTATATAAATTTACACTCCCCGTAGTAACATCGCTTACTCCTACCCCAACGCTATTTACACCAGACCCGCGAATAATACTATGAGATAATGTCACTACACCATTTTGGTTGAATATTGAAGAAAACTCTTTCCTCTGTATTGTTGGGTTAGTAATACCAATCTGCAAACCTTCAACTGTTACATAATCATCTTTTATTTTTAATGCATCAGCATCATTCGGCTCCAACCTATACTTCCCCGTACTCCATACCCCACTGTGTCTCGCCTCAGGTGTGGTGTAAATCTTCACGTATCTTGTTGCGTCGGTCGTCCAACCATCAATCGTAACTGCCGTGGTGTCAGGGGTTGTCCATACGCCTTCGATTCTCGCTACCGCAATTTCATCAGTAGCGGTAAGGTCTCGGTTTTCTGCAGCTTCCCACGCAGAAAGTGAGGTGTAACAGTTGGTGTAACCGGTACAGTCTTGGCGGATGATACGGATGGATTCAGTCGCTGCAGAAGAGAGATTAGGAAGAAGAAACAAGAGGACGAGAGGAAGAAGACGTGCGAAGTGTTTGATGGACATAGAAATACGAATGATGATTAACTATCAATAAAAAAATTACTCGGTAAGTGTCCCGTCAAAATGCTCCTCATCTTTTTCCGCTTCTTCTTTCGTCGCGTGTACCACCCCATCACGATGATTTGCAGGAGCGTACACGGTATATAATTTCATTTCTTTGTCGGAAGACGTATTGATAATGTTGTGTTTTGTGCCTGCGGGTACAACAATCGCAAAACCACTTGAAATACTATGTTCAATGCCATTCAAAACGGTCTTTCCTTCACCTTCTTCAATTCTCAAAAACTGATCAAGAGCGTGAACTTCTTCACCAATATCTTCGAGAGGTTTCAAGCTCATCACGACCAACTGACAATAAGGAGCCGTGTACAACACTTTGCGAAAATTATTATTCCCCTCTGATTCTTGTTCTATATTTATTACGTAGCCATTCATATGTTTATGTGTATTATATTATCCTTCTATTGCTATTCATTATACACCCAATAGTGGTAAAAATATATCAAGAATTGCAAAAGCTCATGCTTCTGGTAGCATGATTTTATGAACACTACGCTCGACCTCGAAAATCTCCTTGTAGACAAAGGGTGGTGCACGGCGCTTACTGAAGAGCTTCGCGCGCCATATTTTCAAGAAATTAAAAGAAAAATTGAACAAGAGGTAAAACAAGGTGTAACACTCTACCCCTCACAAAAAGAAATATTTAACGCTTTTAACAAAACACCGTTTCATAAAGTGAGAGTGATAATCCTCGGACAAGATCCCTACCATAAAGAAAGACAGGCGCACGGGCTATCTTTCTCTGTACCAAAAGGAGTAACGCCACCACCATCACTGGGAAACATCTTCAAGGAACTAAAAAACGACCTCAATATTGAAATACCAAAAAACACCGGAGATCTTAGTGGGTGGACGGGTCAGGGAGTATTTCTGCTCAATACCCTTCTCACGGTTCGCGCACACGAACCAGCATCACACCACGATATCGGGTGGGAACAATTTACCGATGCCGTAATCAAGAAACTCTCAGACACCCACGAGCACCTGGTTTTTATCTTGTGGGGAAAATATGCAGAACAAAAAAGAAATTTAATTGACGCACAGAAACACCTTGTTCTCATTTCAGCACATCCTTCCCCATTCTCCGCACGTAAATTTTTTGGTGGGAAATATTTTTCTAAAACAAACAAGTATCTCCGCGCGCATCATAAAAAAGAAATCGCGTGGGAAAAAATTTAGCAAATTTCTATTTTTCTAAATCGAGCACCTCATCAATCCTAATTTGTTTTACGAATTCTGGAACATGCGAAACGAGAATCATCGCGCCTTCATATTGGTCAAGTGCTTTTGCAATCACGGGAAGATGACGGAAGTTAATATGATTTGTCGGCTCGTCCAAAATAAGAAGTCCGGGACGTTCGAGCACAAGACGTGCGAATGCCACAAGCCCCTTTTGCCCTTCAGACAGTGCGCCAATTTTCGTACGGATAACATCATTTGTAATAAGAAAGCTTGCCGCTACCGAGCGCATTCGTTCCTCGTCAAATTTTCCATCGACTGATTCTATAGCGTGCCTGAGTGATTCGTATACCGATTCATCAAAATTGAGTGTTGAGAAATCTTGTCGATAATATCCAACGCGCACTCCCGGTGCTATTGTTGCGCCCTCTGATGTCCCGCTTGCAATAGTTTCCAAGAGTGTAGATTTACCGATGCCGTTTGGCCCCGCAAGAAGCAAGTGATGCTTCCTCTTGAGGGAAATTTTGGTGATGCGCTGTACCGGCATGTGATTTTTCAACATCGTAAACGAAGAGAGGTGTAAAATCTCTCCCGTAATCTCGGGTTGTGCGGGAATAACAAACGGACGAATGGTACGATCCTCTTTACGAATATCAACTTTTTCTTCTTCCATTTCTTCTGCTTTTTCACGCATTCGTTTTGCTACCATACGCATCTGTCCACCCTTCATCGCAAAAAAGTTTGCCTTCTCTTTATTTGCTTGAATCTCTTTCGCAAGGAGCGCGTTCTTTCTGTTTTCCTTTTCTATTTGAATAGAAATCTGCTTTACCACATCAAAATAATTCCCCACGTACTGTTCGAGTTTACGCGTGTGAATATTTAAATAGAGAACTCCCTCCGTAAATGAATTCAAGAAATCTGCATCGTGTGAAATGACGATACATGTTTTTTTGTAATCTTTCAAAAAATCCGTAAGATGCGCGATGCCAGCTTTGTCCAAATTATTTGTTGGTTCGTCCAACAACAGTACATCAGGATTTTGAATGAGCGCCGATGCAAGGAGGAGTCGCGCCTGTTGCCCACCAGAAAACGACTTAACGATGCGATCATGTATCTTAGTGTGACCTTTAAGGTTCACAATCTCGAGCACCTCATCAATCTTTGGGTCAATATCGTACACCTTTTTCGGAAAACATTTTTCGAAAAATGCGCGTACCGTGAGGTCGAGCTCCCCACGTGGAATAACCTGACGCGACATCGCTATTGTTACACCATTTACGATATGAATGTTCCCGCTCTCTGGACGAAGGGTTTTGGTAATGAGTCCAAAAAGGGTAGATTTCCCTGCACCATTTTGCCCCATAAGGGTAAATTTGGAACCACGACGCACGGGAAAAGAGACCTCCTCGAGAATAGGCTTTGTTGGTCCGTACTCAAACGAGACATTTTCAAATCGAATAATAATATCCCCTCCTTGTGCCATATGTTTTAACACACTACCCTATTTCTCTTAAAATACCAAGGAACAAAATCTCTACGATCAACTCAAACAAATAATATTCATCTATATATTACTGATAGAGAATTCTTTGGTTAAGGCATCGATCATCCGTTCGTTACTAAATTCATTTATTTTTTTCTGCGCATTTTTTACTAAATTACCAGCAAATGCATGATCAGTACATAGAGTATGCACCGCCTCTTGTATCAGTAGGCGGTCATTATATGGCACCAAAAGACCATTATCGCGGTCGGTAATAATCTCACTATTTCCTCCCTCGGGGGTAGTAATAATAGGCGCTCCAAGTGCCATTACCTCAAGTAGCTGATGAGAAAAACCCTCATATGCAGTGTTAAGAATAAAGACATCACTTGCTTTAATATATTCAAAAAGTTCCTTTTGTGGCTTCTTGCCCAAAAGGGTCACTGATCTATCAAGGTGAAGCTCTTCAATCTTTTTCTTGAGACCTACATTCTCCGGCCCGTCACCAATAATAAAAATATGCGCAGAAGGAATCTTTTGCATGATTTCTGGCATCGCATCAATGAGTACCGAAAATCCTTTCCACGGTACAAGACGTCCGACCGAAACAATGGTGTATCCAGATATTCCGAGTTTTTTTCTCAATGCTTCTTTATTCTCGGAAATTACGGGCGCATCAAACCCATTATAAATTACGGTTAGTCTTTTTTCAGGAACGCCCCAAAGTGAAACAATTTTTTTCAAATATATACTTGGTACCACAACCCTTACGGCACCTCGTGCAACAGAACGCTCAATTCTTTTTCGTACTTCCGTTTTCCAATCACATGTTCGTGCTTGAAATTCTTCGAGCCGCACATTATGCAACTTAGGATTTTCTATTTGAAATTGCTCCCACGCATAATCTCCCACCACCTTAAGGTAAAACTTTTTTCTCAGAATTTTTGAAGCAATGAACGCTGGCAACCCCACCGATACGGGATCTTGTGCGTAGATAACATCAGCACGAACACCGCGAAACACAATCTTAAAAAAATAAATGAGGTGGCGTATCCCCTTCGGGAACATTAGTACGTCACCGAAATTTACCACCTCGACAGAAAACCCCCGCGAAGGAAGAAGATCTTGCAAGAGCTTGCTGTATGTTGCTGGACCACCGATCTGTGGCGGAAAGATACCTGTCGCAATTAAAATTTTCATATACGATAAACTATCGTGTCGCAAACAATTTTTCGAACACACGTTCGCGCATTGAGCGCGCTACTAAATCCCAGTCATATTTTTCGATCACGAGGGTGCGACCATTCGTAAAAAGTTTCATACGGAGCACATTATCATTGAGGAGACGGTTGACTTGTCGTGCAATACTTGCAGGATCATCAACGGAAGCAAAAAGTCCTGTCGGCTCATGATCGGGGTTTGCATCAGGATCAAAAAGGAAATCAGGAATACCACCTACAGGAGTCGCAATGACGGGAAGCCCTGCTGCCATTGCTTCAAGAAACGAATTTCCCAATCCTTCAGAACGTGAGGGGCGAATAAAAATATCCGAGACTTTGAGATACTTTGGCATTTCTGTATGAAGTATTTGTCCTAAAAATTGAATTCGGTCGGCGACCCCCTGACTGCGTGCCAACTCGCGGAGCATCTCCTCATCAGGGCCGATGCCAAGAATTAAAAATTTTACATGCGCATCGAGAAGTGTTAGGGAACGAATAATAACATCAATAGCATTCTTTCTGACCATACGTGAGGTAGTGATGAGGAATATGTCTCCTTCTTTCTTACCGAGTTTTCGCCTGAGGATATAGAGTTCTTCTGTAGAATACTCTTTCGAAAAGTGACTGATGTTTACCGCGTTAGGTACTACCTCAAGGTCACCGTTATACCCCATACTGCGCGCAAAATTCGCAAGATACGTTGAAATTGATTGCACAAAATTCGCACGCTCAAAAATACGTTTAAAGAGCGGTGACACGAAACGAACGCGATGTTTGATGTATTCAATGGGATCCCCTTCCTGCAGGGTAAGCAGGAACCGTACGTTAGGGTACCACATCTTGAAAAAGAGTGCTGCAAACCCTGCATGATTTGCCATCATTGCCCAGATGCCATCATATGCATTTTTACGATGCAGTGAGCGTGCCTTCAAAAAACCCATAAATGGGAATAAATATTTATTGATGACGAGGGGAAACTTCCCTAGGTCAGAGATCGAGGGGCCTGCTTTCGTAAAGCCGACCCGATAAATGTTGACATTACCGATACGTTCATACGCAGGAAGGAGCGAATTGAATCGAATCGTCACCATATCAAAGACAATCTCTTCTGAAGCAATACGATCGGTAATTTCTTTGAGCGCGACTTCGGCCCCTCCCACGGCATCCGGATAGTACGCAAGCGCGAAAATGAGAACTCGTTTTTGTGCCATAGACTCCATAGTACCAAGGAAACAAGGTTTCTACCAGAAGCAGACCCTCGATCAATCTCGTGCGTTCATCTTTTGATCATATCCCAAAAACTCATTTTGGAGACTACTTCGATGAATAGAACGAGAGGTTTTTTTCATACTCACCAAGAGGCCGAGCGCAAGAAACTCAACAAGAAGATGGGAACCACCAAAGCTCATAAAGGGCACCGGTACTCCCGTGACCGGCAATAATCCTATAGTCATACCAATGTTTACGGTGAAGTGTACAATAAAGAATACGGCGACCCCGATACCATACAACATTTCAAAATTTGTGGCGAGTACCATCGCGATCATTAAAATGCGCACAATGATTATGGTATAAAGTGCAAACAAAATACTTACCCCCACAAGCCCCCACTCTTCAGCAAATGCTGAAAAAATAAAGTCTGTTTGATATTCCGGTAAAAATCGCAAGCGTGACTGTGTTCCGTACCCAACCCCTTTCCCCACCACTTGTCCCGCCCCTACCGCGATTGTAGATTGATATGCGTTATATCCTGTCCCACGGATATCTGCAAGTGGATGAAAGAAGGTCAGGATACGTGCCTTTTGATATGGCTTGAATACTCCAACCCATAACGACCCAAAAGCAACCATCCCCACAATAAACACTAAAGCAAGATGTTTCTTTGAAACACCGGAAACAAGGATCATCCCCACCCAAATGAAAAAAATGATCATCGCTGAACCAAAATCTGGCTGGAGGAGAACCATCGCGAAAGGAATGAGTGCGTAGACCCCCGAAACAATGATGTGGCGGAAGTGTGCTATTTCTATATGTCGTCGCGAAAAATATTTCGCAAGAATAAGGATGAGCAAAAGTTTCATCGCGTCGGCAGGCTGAAACGCAAACATACCTAACTTGAACCAGCTTTGCGCACCCTTGGCGATACTTCCAAGACCAAAAAGGACGAGAAGGACGGCACTCATAATCAAGAACAACCCAACCAAAACATCGGTACGCTTAAGAATATCGGTATCCATACGCGTCGCAAGAAAAAATGCGCCGATAGCAACTCCTAACGATATGATCTGTTTTTCAAAAAAAAAGTTCTCTCCTGCAAACGTACTCATGGTTACCAGACCAAACGAAACTACGAGAAGTACTGAGAAAAAAAGCACCCAATCAGTGGAGGCTTTACGGGGAAACACTTCTCGAAGGAGTGCGAGGAATTTCATACGATTGTCAATTAAGTACTAACACAATTCATCGCGAATTGCTATTTTTCAAACACTGCTGGCGTCATGATGATAATATCGGTGATAAGACGCTCTCCCTCCTCAACGCCAAGGAAACGATTTGGCCACGTAAAGAAAATTTGTTGTTCCTCACCTTTCTCGATCTCTTCAACAATCGTGCGAGAAATAGCGATCGGGTTTCTCGCAGAATCAAAAATGATGGCGCCGAGAGAAACCGAGGAAACACTATTTAGTGGATCGGTGTTTACAAGCACTGCATCAAAACGTGGACTCGTGGTAACTTCTTTTAAGCGCTGGTTCTTGGTAACCAAAACAGGTGCGCTTGGTCGCGCAGACACCATACTTTCCAAATACGCATCATCGAATACAACTTCAACTTTTGCAGGTGGTGTCAATAATGTAAAATTCCCCTCAAAAAGAAATGTGGGGGCGCGGGGAGAAATTTCTATTGCTCCGATACGCTCACCAATTGTTTGTCCTGTCGCATCAAAAATACGAACCGTATAACGTGCTGACTTTATTCCCGCATCTATATTAGGGTTTTCAATATATGCACCTACATCATAGTGATCAGGCGCGAAAGAAAACGCTTCTGCCCAGACTACACGCAGAGGTTTTACCTGCGACGTGCAGTAGAGTGTACACGCGCCACCACAGTCAACGCCAGCCTCCCCTCCGTTTTGTTTATTATCGAAACACGTTCCACTCGGGAACAATGCTCGATACATAGGATACGCGCCAATAAGTAACACGACTCCCACAAGCGCGCTCACATATAAAATTTTTCTCTTCATTGCCCACTCCATATAGTTCATATCATACCAAGAAACACGGCAGACAAAAAGGCGTAACCACTACAGTTATGCCTTTTTGATATAAACCTGCAATTGAATTCTTTAATCTGATGACTTCAGTTAAATACTTAGTTCCGGCGGCAAGCTACTTTCCCCTATAAATAGAGTATCATCGCCGCAACTGTGCTTAACTTCTGAGTTCGGAATGAGATCAGGTGTGACCACAGCGCTGAACCACCGAAACTAAATATTCAACACACGTCAATCATCAGATTAAAATATTCAATTGCAAATTTTGTAATGTACTTTTGCATCTCTATGATACCATTTTTCGAAAAAATGGTCGGGGTGGAGGGATTCGAACCCCCAACCTTCAGGTCTATAACCTGATGCGCCACCTTAAGTCAGTTGCGCCACACCCCGATGCAGTTTGAAAACAAAATAACGTAGGTAAAAAAGAAACGAGTAAATAATGATTGTGATTCTCAAATTCCCAACAGGAATCGGCGTATTAGTACTCCTCGGCTAAAGCGCTTACGCGCCGTACACCTAGAGCCTATCAACGTAATAATCTCTTACGGGCCTCAAACGATTTCTGATCTTGGGGTTGGCTTCCCTCTTAGATGCTTTCAGAGGTTATCCATTCCCGACATAGCTATGCTGCGGTGCCCTTGGCAGGACAACAGCCACACCAGAGGTCAGTTCACTCCGGTCCTCTCGTACTAGGAGCAAATCCCCTCAAAAATCAACGCCTGCAGTAGATAGGAGACCAACCTGTCTCACGACGGTTTGAACCCAGCTCGCGTAACTTTTTAATTGGCGAACAGCCAAACCCTTGGAAGCTTCTCCACCTCCAGGATAAGTTGAGCCGACATCGCTGTCGTATTTGTCTCGCATTACTGCGAGGATCGGACTATATCTTCACCCTCTCGATCAAAGAGGCGTTGGCGTATTAGCTATGATCTTCTCATAACTCTGTCATATAGTGATTGTGCATACTATGCACTCTCAGATGACAAGTCTCTACGGGGTTATACACTCAATCCTGTATTTTAAAATACAGCGTAGCTCTTCATAAAATTATGAAGTGATCGCTTTCTTGAATGCAAACTTCCCACGGTATTACCCCTATATTGTTCATGTATAAGGGCTTCACCGTTATAAGCCAAGATTTCTTTTATATATTATTTAATGACGATTATAAATTTGTTGCTACAGGATTACTCCTGACGCACCCCGATTATGTTAAGGTGCCGAACTCCGCCGTCGATATGAACTCTTGGGCGGAACTAGCCTGTTATCCCCAGAGTAGCTTTTATCCGTTAATCTTCAACCGCGTCTAAAGCGTGTTGTCGGTTCACTATGCTCTGCTTTCGCACCTGCTCGACTCGTACGTCTTACAGTCAAGCCCTCTTTTGCCATTACGCTATCGGCACGGTTTCCATTCGCGCCTAGAGGACCTTAATAGACTCCTCCGTTACTTTTTAGGAGGAGAGCGCCCCACTCAAACTACCTACCAGATACTGTCACCGCACGTTTTTTCCGTACAGATTAGAATATGCCCCGAACAAGAGTGGTATTTCACTGACGGATCCACAGCCCCCGAAAAGGCTGCTTCAAATCCTCCCACCTATGCTACGCAGGTACAGAACATACTCAATATCAAGCTATAGTAAAGCTTCTGGGGTCTTTTCGTCTAACTGCAGGTAACCGGCATCTTCACCGGTATTGTATTTTCACCGAGCTGTTTCTCGAGACAGTTTCCCAGTCATTACGCCATTCGTGCACGTCTGAACTTACCAGACAAGGAATTACGCTCTTCTATTCCTCACAGAAGGACTCTATCTTCATCCGCTCTATATAGAGTTGGGATGCATGGCGTTGGTCTCTCGTTAGCCATGATTGGATCAACAATACATCGCTGTATTGTAGGTAGCATTTCAATGTGTAATATATTTAACTTGCTTACCACTCACCCTATAATCGTCCCAATCCTTTCGGCACCAACATATAGTCAGTGCCGAAACCTTAGGACAATTATAGTTATTGCCGACATTCACCAGGGCTTACAACGGTCTGCATACGCATCACACAACGCGCGATAATAATTATCGTACCCTGTGTGATGCGCATACCGCCACTGTTTGACCTTCTGGCATTGGTCAGGCGTCACCCCATATACATCTTCTTACGAATTAGCATGGAGCTGTGTTTTTGGTAAACAGTTGCCAGGAAATCTTTCGCTGCGGCCCCTCCTCATTGCTGAGGAAAGGCAAGCCTTATCCCGAAGTTACGGCTGCTTTTTTGCCGAGTTCCTTGAGAAACAATCACTCGTTCGCCTTAGTCTACTCGACTCGACTACCTGTGTCGGTTTACGGTACGGTTTCTTTTTTGTTATGCTGAGAAGCTTTTCTCGGAAGACTGCTCTGTCTCATCCCGCGAGGCGAACCTCGCGATTTCTGCTGTACTTGGAGTGGGATTAAACCCAGATTCCCGGATTTACCTGAGAATCACCCTCATACCACAAACGCAAATCCAATAATGCGCGAAACATACAAATCTTCGTCACTCCATCGCACAAAAAAGAAGTCAGGGAATATTAACCCTGTGTCCATCGGTTCCGGCTTTCGCCATCACCTTAGGCCCGACTAACCCTTGGCTGATTATCATCGCCAAGGAAACCTTAGTCTTACGGCGTGCGGGGATCTCACCCGCATTGTGGTTACTTGTGCCAACATTCTCACTTCTTGACGCTCCAGGGTTGCTCACGCTTCCCCTTCAGTGCAGACAAGAACGCTCTCCTACCGCTTTACCATCTCGAAAGACGATAAAACCCTCAGTTTCGGTACTATGCTTAGCCCCGATTATCTGCGGCGCAGAATCTCTTAGTGAGTGAGCTGTTACGCTTTCTTTAAATGATGGCTGCTTCTAAGCCAACATCCTCACTGTCAATGAAACTCCACCTCCTTAAGTGCACTTAGCATAGATTTAGGGACCTTAACTTGAGATCTGGGCTTTTTCCCTTTTGACCGACGGAGCTTCGCCCCCGCAGTCTTACTGCCTTGTAATTAATCTCTGGTATTCGGAGTTTGATAGGATTAGCGAGATTTCTCCCTGTCCAATCCTTCCAGTGCTCTACCCCCAGAGGGTACACAAGACGCTAGTCCAAAAACTATTTCGGAGAGAACCAGCTATTACCAGATTCGATTAGCTTTTCACTCCTTACCACAAGTCATCCGATGGTGTCGCACGGCCAACCGGTTCGGGCCTCCCTCTTAATTTCTCAAGAGTTCACCCTGCTCATGGCAAGCTCATCTGGCTTCGGGTCTCATACATACTACAAACGCGCTATTCACACTCGGTTTCCCTACGGCTCCGCCCGAAAAGGGCTTAGCCACGCAATATATATGAACTCGTTGGCTCATTCTTCAATAGGCACGCCGTCACCCCCGAAAGGGCTCCGACTCCTTGTAAGCATATGGTTTCAGTTCTATTTCACTCCCCTCGCCGGGGTTCTTTTCACCTTTCCCTCACGGTACTAGTTCACTATCGGTTTCTCAGAGTATTTAGCCTTAGGAGTTAGTACTCCTGGATTCCCCCGAGCTATTCATGTCTCGAAGTACTCAAGAACAAGAGCAAAAAAGATGTTTAGTTTTCGCTTACCGGGCTATCACCGTCTAGGGCGTTGCTTTCCAGCAACTTCAGCTAACAAAACATTTTGTAACTTTTCTCGTATAAATACGACGCTCTTGCCTTACAACCCCCCCACCACTCTTGAAACAATATTTTTCAATATTGCGTCAACAGTGGTGGGGGTTTGGGCTCTTTCCGTTTCGCTCGCCGCTACTCAGGAAATGTTCTGCCATTCGGCAGCTTTTTTTATTTTCCACCAGGTACTGAGATGTTTCACTTCCCTGGGTATGCACCTTACTAAGTAAGGTATTGACCTATAAAAGTCAATGAGTTTCCTCATTCAGAGATCTCCGGATCAAAGGTCGCTAGGCACCTCCCCGAAGCTTATCGCAGCCATACCACGTCTTTCGTCGCCTCTGAGAACCAAGGCATCCACCATATGCTCTTAATTTCCTGTAAGGAAATTTAAGAACCACAATCATTATTTACTTACAACTCCGTCACGTGTGTGACGGAGTCTTCTTTTTTTTACCTGCCTGCCTCTCTACGCCTCAAAGACCCACATTAACGGGCGTACAGGACAGAATTCAGTTGTCAATTAACAGTCGATGAGGTCTTAACGAAAAAACAAAATCCGCACCAGGCGGACAAAAGAGAGAACCAAAAAGGTCTTTCTATCCCGCCTGGGAGTGTCTTTTATTGATCTTCGTACTCATATGCAACAATAGAGTGCATTATATACAAAAGAAAAACGATGTCAACCCCCACACCTATCCTCGCATCGCTTTTGTTCTGCCACTTTATAAACAAAGGGTTTTATTTAGTTAACAGTAAAAGATACTTCTTATAAACAAAATTCCAAAAGCAGAACAATGCGAGGATAGGTGTGGGGGTCAAGCGATATGTGGGGAATGCAAAAAGTTAAGAACCATATGACTAAAAATACCGAGTCTCATCAACAGAAAAACCCGCCATCTGGCGGGTTTTTCTGTTGATAAATAAATCCTAAAAAAGACGTATTATCGGCTTGAAATATCTTCTCGAAGCTTTTCAATATAACGTGCTGCTGCATCCTTGCCACCGAGACCAAATGAGAGGCCTCCTGCGATTGCAAGCATTGCGACAAGACCTGTCACGAGTGTGCTCAAGATCTGATCTGCAATGTGTAACTGCATCAACGCTGCGATAATAGCAAAAATCCAAATTGCCCAACGAGCGATACCGCCAACAAGTCCTGAAGATTTTGCATCAACAGCCTTTGCTGCGCCCGACATTACTTTCTGAACAAACTCAGCGAGGATTGCACCTACAATGAGAATGAGTGATGCAATTGCAATGTTTGGAATAAACTGTGTGACTACAGAAGTCAAGAGCGCATTGATTGCCTGAAGTTGAAATACATCAAGTGCTGCTACAAGAAAACCGATCACCACAAACCAACGTACGATACCACCCAAAAACGCACCTGAGTTAAGGTTGAAGCCTGCCTTGTTTACCAAATTACGTGCTCCTGCGCTCTCAAGGATGCTATCGATCTTGAGTGTCTTTACAATTTTCTCTACTACTTCACCAAGGACTGAACCGATTACCCAACCTGCAACAAATATTACAACTGCAAGTACAAATCTTGGGAGAAATCTAATGATTTCAACACCCAAGCCCTGGTTGAAGGAATTGCTCAAGCTCACTCCCCATTGATTAACTAATTCCATATTATTTTTATTATCCCCTGCGAATAAATTCGCACAAGGTACTATAAACTATTAAAACCTAATAAAAGCACGTTACCTAACGTAAGTCCTTAGTACAAGAAACAGAAGAGCGTAAATGCTTCTCGGTTCTCTTACACACAGTACTTACTATTTGATCAACCCCGTATTTTGTATCTTCCTATGGCCACGGAAGAGACAAAATACGGGGGGTTGATTCCGTAAAAACATTATACCACCTAGCATATACGGAATGGAAGGGGGGTGTGGATAACTCCACACCCCCCTTTGGCTCTTTATACGCTCACAAACATGAACTACGTACCATCGCGTTTAGATCCTTAATTTATCAACCACGCGATCGTGTTTAAAATCAAGAACGTCATGTACGAACTTGTCGTAAACACTTACACGGTAAAGGAAATCCGCTGTCTCAAGAGCGCTATATGAAAGTTCCTTTCCTATTTCTGACTCAAGGGAGCGAAGCGCCGATTCTAAAGCGCGTTTCTTGACCCCATCCCCCACCACCAAAACATCTACCCGTGAATCTGGTTCATCAATAAAAACTCCCGCCAAAATAAGGAGTTTAATTTTCCCTACTGAACGAAAACGTTTAATAATCTCATTACGATTAAGTGGCATTTCTGAAAAAATAAGATTTTTGAGTGGCGCAAGGAGAGAGAAATCTTGCTTGAATTGAAGACCGGTTACTCGTTTTTTTACGATCATTTCCTTTGTTCCTTTTTTAACCAACACTTCTTTTATGCATGTCTTTTCACTCAGAAAACCTATTTTCTTCAAAAGAGATATTTCCTTACGCACCTCCACTCCCTTTACTTTGCTTTTTTGAGCCACATCATCAACACTAAAAATCTCGAGTGAGTTCGAGAGAAAAAGACGCAAGATTTTTACGCGCGCAGTACTACCAAAAAGTGCTCCTAATGTATCCATTTTTTTAGTATACCACGGCTTTTTAAATATGGAATTGACCGATAGTGTTCAGGGAGCATAAATAACAAGGAGCGCCCTTCTGACGCTCCTTGTATTAAATATTACAAAACCTCACGGTTGAACTTAAAACTGTTGTACTTTCCCCCTACAATCTGAAGGAGCATTGAGCATGGTCTCCCCTGGTTCACAAATACCATTTCCGTTGACTGCAGCAGGAAGTGGGCAGTAGGTACCAGGATCACAAGTCTGTGTCGCACTACCTGAATACCCGAACCCGCACGTACCGAGCCTTGTACCAGGGATGTCAGTACCGGGAGAATTCGAAGAACAGAAACCAGCCTGCTCATTACATGAACCCCACGACGTCACATTAGCAATCGTACAAGCAGGGAAATTAACATGTACAATATTTGAACCTGCAAGCTCTGGAGAAAAATCAACCCACCCAACAACATCTCCACCCCATGCATATGCATTTACATCATTAGAAAACGAACCATTATTCATAATTGAAACACCATAAGGACTACCATCGGTTGCTGTTCCCGACAATCGTATCCATCCATCCCATCCTCCTGCGGCAGCTCCAGCGTTTGAACTCGCACAAGTAGCCACAGGAACACCAGGAACTTCTTCACATCCAGAAATTGCGCGCGCCCATCCTGTCACAACACCGGTAGAAGTATTTACCTTTGCGATTGCCCCTACGCCACCATTAAATGGAGCGAGAGGTGGGTTATTGGTTGCCGTACGATCAAAGCTAATCCATCCAATATGTTCACTCCACGCCGTCCCAGAAAAATCACCCGTTGCTGTATCTACATTAACGCCATATGCTGGTGGCGCAGATGCGTCGCTTGTATCATTAAAACTAATCCACCCAATACCAGGATTTGCATCAGCACCACCACTCCACGCAAAACCAGACACATTCTGCGCCGTAGATGATTCTGCTTTTGGTGCTTTCAAAAAATCAGGATTCGTGCGATACACAAAAATGACGATACCCGTCAGCACAACGAACATAATAGCTTTATACAAACGATGTAATGTGTGTGGTTTCATAAGTTATTGATAATTATTATATGTAGATAGTATATCATTTATACTAAACAAAACTCCAAAAAAAATGTGGTGTGTGGATAACTTAAAAATACTTAACGAAAAAAAGGGCCTGAGTGCAATACTCAAGCCCTTGTGTATCATTTTTTTATTAATCTTTCGGAAGGAGTAACTTCCTCCCTTCGATGACCACATAGTCATATCCAGGAGGTGGGAAGCTCTTCTCATTAAAAGTTCTTGTGAACATTACCTTGCTATCAGAAAGACTGCGGAACTGATACCTTGTCCGTTCGTTTGATAGCACGGTACTCGAAAGAACTTCACACGAACCCGGGACTGTTCTGGAGTTCGTCACATCGAAACGTGACCATAGAACGCATACTACAAAAAAAGCTGAGGCGCTTCCTACAAGAAGGCGCACCATAATTCGTTTTCCTTTTTCTGTAACTGCATCGTATATTCCGATGATAGAGAATAGAACCACGCACGCAAGAAAAAGTACGATATAACCAAACATATCTACCCCCACCCTTCAAAATTTTAGTGTGTTATCTTTTTATATTATAGCAGTTTTGACAAAATTTGTCAATTCGCTAATAGGGAGGCGTTCCTGCTCGCCGGTATCACGATGGCGAATCGTAATGGTATCCTTAAGCTCTGGTTTTTCGCCAAGGGTGTCAAAGTCGATCACCACACAAAATGGCGTACCAATCTCATCCTGACGACGGTAGCGCTTGCCAATGTTGCCGTTATCATCCCACATGATTTGAGGGACTTCCTTTTTGAGAAGCGCATACACTTCACGCGCTTTCGCGACGAGCTCTGGTTTATTTTTCAAAAGGGGCGAGACCGCAACCTTGACGGGAGCAAGGTGTGGAGCAAGTCTGAGAACAACACGCGTTTCCCCATCCATTTGATCTTCGTGGTAAGCATCACACAGAACGGCAAGAAACACACGACCCATTCCCATCGATGTTTCAAGAATCCATGGCACATACTTTTCCACTGTTTCAGGGTCGGTATAACGAAGATCTACTCCCGAGAATTTCTGATGCTGTGTTAAGTCATAATCAGTACGATCATGGATACCTTCAACTTCATCAAATCCTCCAGGAAATTCATACTCGATATCCCACGCATCCTTCGCATAAAACACAAGATTTTCGTGCTGTTTAAAACGAAGTTTTTTCTCATTAATACCAAGAGAAAGATACCATTGCCAACGCTCCTTTTTTATGCGCTCATACGCTTCCTTATTTTCGTTCGGCTTAATAAAGTACTGTGTATCTGCTTGTTCAAACTCACGTGTTCGAAAAAGAAAGTTTCGTGGTGAGATTTCATTCCTAAAAGCCTTACCAATTTGTGCCACGCCAAATGGAATCTTGGGATTCATTGAATCAACAATATTTTTGTAGTCGAGATAAATGCCTTTGCATGCCTCGCCGGGAAGATACACGGGTTCAGTACCCTCAGACGTGAAATCACCGAGATTGGATTTAACCAAAAGGTTGAATGCTCGTGATCGGCTAAAATCTTTTTTACCACACGAAGGACACTTAATTTTGTCGCGGTGCGTATCAAAAAGATCATTGATAGCCGTCTCAGACATCTTTTCGTCTGCAGTAACTCCGATCTTTGCCAGCTCTTTATCAACACGAATACGAGTATTGCAATTTTTACATTCAGCAAGCGGGTCTGAAAAGCCAGAGACATGCCCTGACGCTTCCCATGTACGCGGATGCTTGAACATTCCACTATCAAGGCCGTAGTAATTCTCCTTGTCATATACATTCGCCTTCCACCATGAATGTTTGATATTTTTAAGGAGCTCAACGCCACGTGGACCAAAATCATAGACCCCCGCAAGACCCCCATAGATCTCTGAACCTTGGTAAATGAACCCTCGACGCTTCGAGAGGGAAACAATTTTTTCCATTATATCAACCATAATTATTCTACTCTATCACAACTCCTTGATTCCCCCTATATTGAGGGTCGGCAGTAATATTGGTGGTAATAGTAGACTTGCGATCGCCTACCTGTGTTTTTGTAAAGTCATCCATTGCCGTAAGGAAACTCTCCCCTACAATCACCGGCAGTTGATTGCGCTGACTCAAACTTGGCGTAATAGAAACCTGAAATGCCGTCTCGCGTGTACCTCCCGCAGGAATACGCCCTGCATTCCATGTAATAGTCGCACTACCCTCATCGTACTTCACGTCCTCACCCACGGGCGAGACATTTGCGAGCCACGATGCGTAAATAGGAAGTGTTGTTTTCACTGCCACATTTGAAATATTGTTTGACCCATTGCGCACCGTCCACACAATTGTGTATGACGTTTCTTGTTCGACGCGAGGTGGTAATGGTCCAAAATTCTTGATAGGTCCCGTTGAGTACAATCCACGTGCCAACAAACTAATGTCTGTTTCAATTTTAATCTTGCGTGTGGCGAAGGTAATGATTTCTGATGAACCCGCGTCAATAGAAGCACGCCGTGCACGCGCAGTTACTTCGAGGGTAATTTGCGGATTTTTCAACATATTCACCGCTCCTACACCCGCGACACGAGGAGAGAAACTGAAACCGATAGTTCCCTGCTCTCCTGGGTCAAGCACCGCAAGCTCGGGTGTGGTCGTCTTTTCCCACACAATCGTATCATCGAGAGAACGGTAGAACCCTCCACTTGAAGCATACACTGAGTAGCGATTCAATGTTTCTCCTTTGAGTTTTACCTCGATAACAGCATCAGTAATTTTGGTCGGACTGTTGCTCTTCCAGGTAATATCAGCACGTACTCCTTTTTCAAATGGCACCGCGTGCTCAGGCGCGCGATCTCCATCAAGTGAAACATCAATACTGAACAACGATTCCGTAATAATGGTTGTCTCTGTTACTGTGTTATAAACGACACCAATTTGTCGATCGTCTTTTGGGTTTTGTGTGCCGATAGATATTTTTGTAATCTTTTCTTCTCCCTCATCACCATCAATAATACCTTTTACTTTAATCGAGCGTTTCCCTTGTTCTTCCATAGTACCGAGCGCCCAAACATTATTTCCATATGAAGGTGCCGGATCAGCACTTTTGAATACAAAATTATTCGGATATGTTGCCTGAACCATGACACCATCAGTGGTATTTTGACTGTTTGATTCTATGTTTATCTGCATTTCAATTTCCTGCCCTGCACTTACCTCCTTAACCATAGTTAAGGCAACATTGAGTGGCGAAGAAGATATTTTGATGGTGTATGAAGATTTCTTTTTTAGGGTTGCGTTTGAACCAGCAATACGATATTCCAAAACGACGGAAATTTCTTTTTGTGTATTCTCCTCACCATACACGAGCATGTTCTTTTTCTCGGTAACTGAATCACCTGCAGGAACTACCCCGAGTTTCTTGGTATAACGAGGAAGGGGCGTACCGAGAAGCGGGTCAGAAAATCCTGTAGGATATTCCACGTACAACGTAACATCATTCAGAGCAACTTTATTATCGTTGGTAACAGTGAAACTTGTTTCAAACTGCTCACCACCCGCAACAGCGACAGGAGATGAAATTTCTATATTGATATTATCGCCAGAAATAATATTTCTACCACCCGACCATACAAACCACGCCACGAGCGCGGTTACTACAAAGAAAAGAACTGAAATGAGTAAAAATTTTTTCATTATTTTTTGACGACGCTCCCCGCGTACTTTTTTCTCGATAATATCCATTGCAAACTTGGCACCTTCTTCTGCACGATCATTCCACGAAGGAGACGTGGGGGCCGCCGGACGAGGAGAGAGTGTTTCATTGACCTTTTGTGGCGTAAAGTCTTTTGCGTACAACTCTTTTTCAAGTTCTTCTATTTTACTTTTAGTATCAGACATAAAATATATAATACCACATCTATTACGTCACCTCTAGGGTTACAGATGTGTCTCCCTGAGTACATTATTGACGTCGCGGAGCGCGAGAAGGCGCACGTTTTCAAATGATATAAGGGTATCCTGAGACCATTCTCTATTTTGTACAAAATCTTTATATAACTCAAAATTGTCGTACCCTAAATGCGAAAGGACACGCATCGTGGCAAGCGTCTCAAACGATGAGTGTAGGAACGATGGAACAATTTCTGATCGTAAAAATTCTGTAATATCTGAAAGCTCTTTAAAGAGTATTTTATTTTGCTCTTCCCCGTGCACCAATCGCGCCACGAGCGCACACACGCGCGCAAGTAATACACGATTCTCAGAAAAAATTCCTCCTTGATGCACAGAATCTTTTTCTTCGGCGATAGCACTTGTAATACGCCACACCTCTCGTCCGTGCACGAGATCGACATTGATCCATGAAAAATCTTGGAGGGTGTATCGAAGTTTTGAAGATAACTTCCTCACGGCCTGTGCGGTAGCACCAACAAGCCCGAGCTCTTCGGTAAAAATTCTATAGTATTTATTTGATTCACGCGTAGCCACACTGCCGAGTATCAGACCATGGGTGTGATAAATGTGGTGAGCCATATGTTATTCACCGAGCACGACGAACAATGTGATGGTATCGAATTCTATCTTGCTCACCTGCCCCTCAGGTGATACAAAACCATCTTTTGTTTGTTCTTTTTCAATATCACCAAACGTAACACTGCTCACGTGAGCCAACTTTTTAAGTTCCTCGGTAAACATTTCAATTAACGCATGGCCGTCTTCGTTCGTCTCTATCTTTAATACGGTCATATCTGAAGGCGTAAGACCTTTTTGTTTGCGGAGCTCCTGAACCGTACGGACGACATCACGAAACTGTCCCTCTTTTTTAAGCTCAGGAGTAATAACCGTATCGAGGACCACTTCTTCTGCAGAAGTGTCCACAAAAACAACCTCTTTTACATTTATTTCATCTTTGATCAAATCCTTAAGTCCATTCTGCGAGATATTCTTCTCTGTATTCTTCACCATGAGTGACGCGAGAGGTTGACGCACTTTCACCCCTGCCTTTGCACGCGCTTCGAGTGCAAGCGAAACAATACGACGAACCTCTGTCATCGATGCCAGAGTTGTCGTGTCAGGTTTTTCCATTGTTGGCCACACCTCAAGATGCACACTCTCTTTCCCCCCTTGTATGTTCTGATAAAGATGTTCAGCAAGGAATGGCATCACCGGTGCAAGCAGTTTTGAGAGCTCAAGAAGGACCGTATGAGTTGTTTGTGACGCGAGCAAACGGTCGGCCTGATCATCAGACTTAAATCGGTCGCGCGAGCGACGAAGGTACCACGTGGAAAGATCATCAACAAAACTTCCAATAGGCTTCACCGCACGATCAAGCTCGTACGCATCAAGGGAGGTGGTCATTTCATTCCCTAACTCAGAGAGACGCGCAAGAATCCACTGATCTAAAATATTATCACTTTCGTTTACTTTTTTAAGAGAAGTCTGCGTTCCTTCTCCGTGTAACTGATAAAATGAAAGAACATTCAACAAACGCATTGTTATTTTTTTCACCACTTCATCGACACCCTTTTCTGAAAACGAAAGGTCCTCCGCACGAACTACCGGCGATGAAAGAAGGTAGTAGCGCATCGCATCTGCACCATAACGATCAACAATGTACTGTGGGTCAGGATAATTCTTGAGGCGTTTTGACATTTTTTGTCCGTCTTCTGCAAGGACCATCCCGTTAACCACCACATTCTTAAATGGCGCCTTCCCAAAAAGACCTACGGACAAATTGAGCATATTATAAAACCATCCCCGTGTCTGATCTACACCCTCACCAATAAAATCTGCAGGAAAATTTTTCTCAAAAAGTTCCTTGTTCTCGAACGGATAATGAAACTGTGCAAACGGCATTGACCCTGATTCGAACCAGCAGTCAAACACGTACGGCACGCGCACCATAGGATGCCCTTTCGCGCACAGCACGGGAACTTCATCGATAGCAGGGCGATGCGTATCAAATTCATAATCATCATTATGAGGAAACGGCGTAAATGAAAGTTCACGTACTTCTCCCGGTACCATAAAATCCTCTCTCCCTTTTTTAAGCTCAAGAAGATGTGGTGTTGCTACGCCAAGCGTACCAGCCGTAAGCATCCATGTAGGATACTCGTGGGTAACAATAAGAATTGTTGTATTGCAGTAAGTTCTTTCTAATTCCTCAAGAAACGCCATTGTTCTACGCTTAACATCGAGAAGGTTTTCACCTCCCTCGGGGCGCTTTGTTATTTTTTCTTCAAGCGAAGAAAAATGTTCATGATAGACATCAATAGATTTGCCATCAAAAACACCCGTATCAATTTCTTTGAGGCGTTCGTCGAAAATTATTTTGTCAGCATCGTACCCTATCGTTTTTGCAACAAGCTCTGCCGTTTGCTTGGTGCGTAAAAAAGGTGAGGAAAATATGAGCTCGACAGGCTTCTTTGCAAGTTGTTCACTTGTTTCCGTCACAGCCTTAACACCGTTTGACGTAAGACCAAACGGCGCATTCGTTGCAAGTTTTGAACTTACAATTCCCTGTACATTACTTTCTGCCTCTCCGTGGCGCATTACTAAATATGTATTTCCCGATCTTTTTGTTCTTTCAGCGAGTTCAGCGCGTGATCCGGCGACAAAACGTTCGTCACATGTCGTACACTGCCACACCGGAAGCGGTGCACCCCAAAAACGCGAGCGAGAGATCGCCCAATCGCGCGCGCCTTCGAGCCACCTTCCGAAACGTCCATCGCGCATATTGGCAGGCACCCATGTTGTTTTTGCATTTTCAGAAATAAGTCGCTCTTTCAAGTCAACAACTTTTACAAACCATGACTCTGCCGCATAGTTAAGAAGTGGCGTATCACAACGCCAACAATGTGGATATGAATGAATAATCTTTTCTTTTGAAAAGAGTGCGCCAATACCTGCGAGGTGTTTGATGATAAGGATATCTGTTGCTTGATGTCCATCTTTTTCTTTTGCTTTTGGTTTTGCCGGTACACCCACAAAATCACGGACCTCGGGTTTCATCAACCCATCCATTCCGACATGTTGCACGAACGGAAGTTGTTCCTTCTTGCCCAGCGCCATGTCATCTTCTCCAAAGGCTGGCGCAATATGCACCACGCCGGTACCACTCGCCATCGTAACAAATGGAGCGCCATAGATTTTCCATCCATTCTGATGATTTTGAAGTGCCGTATTTTTTGCGTAGTAGTCAAACATAGGACGGTACGATTTCCCCACAAGTTCACTCCCTTTGAATTCACTCACGATTGTGTACGCTATTTCTTTGAAGACGTGTGACAAACGTTCACGTGCCAAAATGTAATGTCCCCCTTCGGTAGAAATTTTTACATACGTTTCGTCAGAGTTTATCGCGAGTGCAACATTTCCAGGAAGCGTCCACGGTGTCGTTGTCCACGCAAGCACGTACGTCCCTGGCTCATCCACAAGTTCAAACTTCACCGTCACTGAAATATCGGTGATATCTTTGTATCCGTCAGCAACCTCATTATTAGAAAGTGTTGTTTCGCATCGAGGACAAATCTGCATTGCTTTGAAGCCTTGATAGATGAGTCCCTTTTCGTACAGCGTTTTGAATGCCCACCAAATCGATTCGGTATACGAAGCATCCATCGTTTTATACGAGTGTTCCATATCGATCCATCGTCCAATACGAGGAATTATTTTTTTCCATTCTGCATCATAGCGAAGCACTGATGCACGCGCAGCTTCATTAAACTTGTCGATACCGTATGCTTCAATATCTTTTTTATGTCCGAGACCAAGCTCTCCTTCGATGAGGTTTTCAATAGGAAGTCCGTGACAATCCCACCCCCACACGCGTCGCACGAAACGCCCCCGCATTGTTTGATAGCGCGGGATTACGTCCTTGATCGTACTGGCGAGAATATGTCCGTAGTGAGGTACCCCTGTTGCAAAGGGAGGTCCATCATTAAACGAAAAATGTTCCCCATTTTTAGTCTGTTCAAGTGTTTTTTCAAAAATCTGTTTCTCACGCCAAAAAGCAAGGGTCGCCTCCTCGCGCTCCGCAATTTCTGATAGTTTTTTCTCTGTTTCGTCCATATTCTTTCAGGATAGCACAAAGCCGTGGATGCGTAAAAGTATGAGCATGTCGAAGTCTTGACGAACACTCTAAAGTCTGATAGAACGAAAGAAGATTGTTCTACTAAAAACAAACAGAGGAGGCTAGTATGCCAATCGAGATCATTGCCGCCGTCGCAGACGGTGGCGCAATTGGACATAAAGGAAGGATGCCATGGGACCGCATACCGCGCGACCTAACACACTTCAAAGAGATCACCATGGGTCAAACGATTGTGATGGGATATACCACGCTCGTTTCCATCGGCAGAGAACTATCCGGAAGGAACGTACTCGCACTTACCCGTGATCCGAGCAAACTCGCGTCATTCCCTTGGTGTAAGGCAACGACCAAGGATGTCATTCTCGAGATGGCAAAGACTGAACGCATCATCATTGCTGGCGGAGAGGCTACATATTTAGAATTCCTCCGCTACGCGACGATTGCACACATTACGAGGATCAGAAAGTACTTTGCAGGAGATACGTATTTCCCGGAGCTCCCTCTCTCGGAGTGGCATCTTGAGTCTTCGCAGTTTTGGGACAAGGGGGACAAAAACCCATACCCAATAGAATTCGAAACATGGTTCAGAAGAAGGAATCTTCATGAAGAGAACGCTACTATTTAAGGGAGGCTTTATATGGGACACGAACCGAAAGACGTCATAGCGTATCTTCCTCTCGAAAAAAGGGTCGTCGATACGCAGTACCACGATCTTCTCCGTCAGATATACGAGGACGGAGAGACCGTTCGTCCGATTCATGGAGGAGAATCGCGTATGATAGCCGGAGCTCAGATGCGCTTTACTATGGCAAATGGCTTTCCAGTCATCACCGAGCGCGACCTCTCCGGCAACCTTTTCTACGGCGCGCTCGCCGAGCACATTGCATTCCTTCACGGAGCGCATACGCTTGAGGAGCTTCGCGCGTGGGGAGTAAACGATTGCTGGTGGGCACCATGGGTAACCAAGGAAAAATGTGAGTTTTTTGGACTCCGCGAAGGAGAACTGGGAAGTGCTTCCTATGGAGAAGCCTGGACCAGATTCCCTATCCGAGACGGTGGTACCTTTAATCAGATCACCGCGGTCATTGACCAGATCAAGCGTATGCCCTTCTTGCGGACCCACCGCATCACAAGCTGGTACCCACCCGAGATCATCGGACCGCCAGGAACACGCAGAGTCGTCGTAGCACCTTGCCACGGTGACATCTATATCAACATGTTCCCCGAGAAAAAAGAGCTTATCATCCACCACGTACAGCGGAGTGGCGACCTGCCCGTCGGCGTTGCCTTCAACCTCGTTCAGTACGCGGCCTTCGGTATGATGCTCGCCAAGATCCTCGAATACACGTTTACAGAGCTCGTGTACACCTTCAACGACGTGCACCTCTACGAAATGCAGTACCCGCACGTCGAAGAACTCCTTGCGCGAGAGCCGTTCCCGTTTCCAACAGTAACGCTGTCCAAAGACGCGGATGACATTATGGCATTTCGTCCAAGAGATTTCACTCTCAAGGACTACGTGTCACATCCAAAAATGACCATTCCGACGCCGATCTAATCAGTATCACCAAACCCCCGCCTTCCCGAAGGCGGGGGTTTTTGCTACGATACCCTAATGAAACCCACCGTAAACATCGCTCATACGCGAAATAAAAAAAATGTATACGAAAAAATCGTGAGGGATAAGGTGTGTCCGTTTTGTGTCGACTTTTCTAAAAAACAAAAAATTTTCCAATATCACTCAAAACCTATTCTTTTCCATGGTACACACTGGGTGGTAACAGAGAACTTTGATCCTTACGAAGGAACAAAACATCACTTCATGTTCATTCACCGAAAGCACATTGTTTCTTTTTCGGAAATAAAACCTTTGGCTTTACAGGAACTCGTGCTTCTCACAAAAAAACTCGAGAAGAAATTTTCATTACCAGCAGGGGTGTTCCTTTTCCGTTTTGGTGATACGAGATACACAGGCGGTAGTGTGAACCACTTTCACGGACACTTCGTCCTCGGCGACAAGGGAGCAAAAGGAACGAGCGAGCCACTCACACTCTTCGCGGGGTACAAAAAAGCCGGCAAATAAATTTGCCGGCCACGGTCCTTTCACCGCTATGGTTCTACATAGATCATTTCAACCCCGTGATCACGGAGGGTCTTCACCCCATTGAGATTTGAATACCCTCCTGCAAAAAAGACTCTCTTTATTCCTGCGCCAACGATAGAGTTTGCGCATCTGTTACACGGAAAGGTTGTGACGAACATGTCCGCCCCTTTAAGTTTGAACCCTTCCCGCGCCGCGTGTGCAACAACACCGTCTTCGGCATGAAGGGATGTGTAGATCTCTACGAATTCGCCTGGGCCGAAGTTATTTCTCGGATCACCATCAATGTACGGAGCGTATTCGTTGGGGTAATGGGTATTATGTGCTACGACGGTTGTTCCGTCTTCACATACAGCCATCGCAGCGATCTGCCTCCACCAGTCGGAACTCTTTTCTCTAGCTTCAAGCAGAAGGTTCATGCGTGGCAATACGTCACCATACTCTCTGTCCCCCTTTCGAATGACCTTGTCAGCATTAGGAAGAGTTGTGCCAACGGCATCGATCGACTTGTCCCAATCCCACCGAAGAAAGGTTGGGATGTACTCGACTTTTCTGCCCTGAAAATGTTTTTTATAAAGAAAATGCGAAACATCTTCGTCAGGCATTACGAGTGTGACGTCTGAATCCTTGATCATCGAAACCGCCTTCGAAAAACACAGGGCGCGAAGCCCAAACACAGAGAGTATCTTTTGCACTTCTTCAAACTGAAGTGCGCGAAGCTCTCGTGCGAGATGCGGAAGTTCAGAAACATCCTCCGCCTCAATAACGCAGACGCTTTTAGCACCAGACTTTGAAAGAAAGTCCAGGTACCCGCGATGAATCACGGGGACGAAGGAAATGATGATCTTTCCTCCTTTCATTATTTCACCCCCTTCACTTCGTTGAAGTACCCATCCATTGCTTCGACAACCCTCTTTTTAAGTCCTCCTGCTCCATCGATCGTAAGATCGCGGATCCGTGCAGAAGTTGATGTCTCCGCCTGTGGCTCGAAGATTATGACTTTATCAACAATCTTCTCGATCTCCGCTTTTTTTGACGTAGGAAAATCCTTTGTCGAGTGAGACATAACGAGAACGTTTGGACGAATCGCCTTATGTAAGTAATCGATGTCTCTATCCGCCTCTTCGAATGTCCTCAGGGTCAGTATATCGACCGACCGTAAGAAGGCAAGCATCCTCAGACGCTCACTCTCGGGGACAACTGGCCTATCAGGCCCTTTGCGCTTGCGTGTCAGTTCGTCGGTGTCGACACCGACGATAAGAATATCTCCTTGCTGCTTTGCAAGCTCGAGATACTTTCCGTGCCCTTCATGAATGAGATCATAGACCCCCTGAGTAAGAACGACTTTGTGACCAAAATCCTGAAGATTTTTTACCACTTCCTTGAGATATTCGATGTCGGGGATAAACCTTGCCTCGAACGGTGCACTGGGGGACAAAATGTCCTTTATGCTTCTTTTTGTCATAACAAAACCTCCTTATAGTTTAGGGTTTGAGTTTTTGAGAACTATATATCTATTTTGATACTACCCCAGCCTCCCAAATATGTAAAGGATGTATGATGTTGCCAATACTACTTCCCCGAACTGCCAAAACCACCATCACCACGAGACGTATCCGATAGTTCATCAACAACGACAATGCGCGGACTCTCGATTTTCTGTATGAGCATCTGCGCAACCTTGTTCCCTGCTTTAATAACATACTCCCGAGAATTAAAATTCCTAATTCCCACTTTCACTTCTCCGCGATACCCCGCATCGATAACACCGCCAAATGTTTTTAAACCATGATTAACCGCAAGACCACTCTTGTCCCAAATAAGCCCCGCGTATCCTTCAGGAATTTCCATCGCAATTCCGGTCGAAACAATTGCGGTTCCTCCGACAGGTACAATAATTTCTTCTGAAGCAAAGAGATCCATGCCAGCATCCATTGCATACGCATACGACGGCACAACAGCTTCAGGGTGTAATTTTTTAATCTTAATTTCCATACTAGTGAGTGTATTATATTCTGAATTGGCCATAAAAAAAAGCGTACACTATCGTACGCTTTTTTTAAATAATTCTAAAATGTTGGGTTATTTTATCTCAACGCCTGCAGAACGTGCTGAGCCAGCAATGATCTTCATTGCAGCCTCGACATCATTTGCATTCAAATCTTTCATCTTGCGTTCTGCGATCTCGCGAAGTGCTTCTTTTGAAACAGTTCCTGCGCGTGAACCTTTTTTCCCTGAACCTTTTTCAATACCTGCAGCCTTAAAGAGGAGCGCTGAAGCAGGAGGAGTTTTGGTTACGAACGTAAAGGTACGATCTTCGTATACCGTCACGACAACAGGTACGATATCCCCCATCTGGTCGCGGGTCAAATCGTTAAACTTGGTAACGAACTCACCAATATTTACGCCTGCCTGACCAAGGGCTGGTCCCAAAGGAGGTGCTGGGGTTGCTTTACCCGCAGGGACCTGTACTTTTATTCTTTTTGTTATTTTCTTTGCCATAATATGTTGTTGTGGGGAGTTTACCTTAATTTACAATATTTTTCAAGTCTGCCGTATCCTTCAAAAACTACATCTTTCTGATCTGCAAGAAATCGAGCTCTACAGGTGTTTCGCGCCCAAACATAGAAATGAGAACTTTTGCACGACCGCGCTCGTTGTCTACTTCTGCAACTTTACCTTCAAGTTCGTTAAATGGCCCATCGATAATGGTAACCTGATCACCAACCACGAGATCAATAGAGTGCTTAGGCATACTAGCGTTCATTCTCGAGAAAAGTGTGTCTACTTCTTTCTTATCGAGAGGAACCGGAGTCACACCTGCACCAACAAATCCTGTAACGCGTGGCGTGTTGCGCACTACGTACCATGAATCATCCGTAACGATCATTTCCACTAAAATGTACCCAGGGTAAATTTTCTCCTCTGACTCAACGCGCTTCCCTTCACGTACTTTGATTTTCTTTTCCATAGGAATAATCACGTTGAAAATCCTATCCTCCATACCGAGGGATTCAATACGCTGTTTCAAATTACGCAATACCGCGTTTTCGTATCCTACATACGTGTGGATCGCATACCAATTACGCTCGCCGGTGATCTCTTGTTTTGCCATATGATGTGAGTGATTAAATATTTTTAATACCCTCCTACAAACTTCTTGATAAGGAATACAAACAAACTATCAAATGCGCCGAGATAGAATGAGGTGGCCACCGAAAGCGCAACGGTCAAAATAGTGTACACAATTGCCTGGCTTCGTGTTGGCCACGTAACATGGGTGAGTTCCCCCTTGGTGTCACGCAAATATTGAATAAATGACATAGATAATAATGTATTAATAACCCCGTATCTAAAAAACCGCCCCGGAGGGCTTTTTTATACAATACTCCTTACCAGATGAAATGTCAACCATACAATAACCTTTATACTAAGCAATAAAAAAAACGCACCTCGTATTGGTGCGTTTTTTTGAGAGAAAAGTCCTTATCTGATCTCGTATGTTACCGTTACGTTTGACGTAATCTTTTCCTGCCCTTGAGGAAGTTCTGGGGTTGGTGCACTAGGAACACTTTCTCCTCCTTTTGCCGTCGCGGTATCCAAACGATAAATGGGAAAACTCTGTCCTTCAGAAAACGAGACGATGCGAACCAAGGTCACATCGAGATCGCGCGCAAGTGTTTCTGCTTTCGCACGTGCCTTTTTGATTGCATCACGACGTGCCTCTGCCCTTAAATCGTCCTCCTTATCGATGGCAAAATTTGGCCCTTGCATATCCGTAACACCAAGGGTGCCAAGCGTACCTACTACATCGTTGGTCTTATCAAGATCGCGTACGGTAATAGTAACCGATTGAGAAACCTCATACCCTACAAGAACCTGCTTTCCTGGGCGGTAGGGTGGGCAATTCAAACCAAGACACGAAACGGTGCCCTCCTGAAACTCATACTTAGGGTATGAGCTATAATTCTGGGTCTTAATATCTTTATCAGCAATATCAAGCTTCTTGATTGCCTCGAGAACTGCTTTCATTTTTGTATTTACTTTACCTTGTGCATCTTTTACCGTTTTTGCTTCATCGCGCACACTAAAAGTAATGGTAGCGATATCGGGCGATGCAAACACTTCTCCTTCTCCAGAAACAGAGATTGTATTGGTTGCAGAAACTCCGCCACCAATGAAACGGTAGCTCTTAATCTCGGTTATGATCATCGTAATCACAAACACCGCACTCAAAAGCGCAAGTAGAGAAAGTACTTGATACAGTTGGTTTTTATTGTTTTCCATAGCTATTTTAGGATGTCGTCGACCTGACGTAAGATCGCCTCCATCGAATAATCGGACTTGATAATGTACCCACGAACACCAAGTTCAACTCCTTCGCTCATTTTCCCGAGATCTGAAAGTTGGGTTTCCATAATAACAGGAATGTCCTTACCCCAATCCTCAGAACGAAGTTTTTTCAAAAACTCAATACCGGTAACCTTAGGCATCATAAGGTCGAGCATAATAAGGTCAGGGTGTTCATTTTTTGCCACTTCAAAACCTTCAGCGCCATCAAAGCACGAAATTACTTCATATTTCCCCTGTCTACCTGCAACCAATGAGTCGCGGAGAATCTTTGAGAAGATTTTATCATCATCAATGATAAGTATTTTTTTCATATGTATACAGCTATTATATGCTAGTTCAAAAGAAATACCAAGAAGGCAGACTACGCTAAAGGTAGCGTAAAGTAGAACGTACTTCCACTGCCAGATGCTGAGCGTACACCCACCATACCACCATGAGACTCCACAATACCCTTCACAATAACAAGCCCGAGCCCTGTCCCCTCGTGGTTTTGCTGTCGGACACTTGATTCAAATTGCGTAAATTTATTCCAAAGTTTGCGCGTGTTCTCTGGTGCAATACCTTCACCCGTGTCACTCACTGAAACAATCAAACTATTATCGAGCATAGGTATCGTCTCGCTTATAGTGTCTTTCTTAGACCAAAGTACTCCTGTAGTAATACTCTCGACAGAAACACCATCTTGACGATATGGGGCACATCGAATAGTTACTGTGCCACCCTTAGGTGTATATTTGAGCGCGTTTGAAACAAGGTTATCAACAACCTGCGAAATTCTTTTTGTATCAAGGAGGATACTCGTGGGTGTTTCTTTTGCAAATTCATAATGAAGCAGCACTCCTTTATCTTGAGCGGTAGCACTAAAAAATTTTACTCGCTCTGAAATAATTTCTTTAATATCAAACGGATGTTTATCTACTTCAAATTTTCCGGCCTCGAGACGTGCAACGTCCAAGAGATCATTCACCAAACTGAGCATCGAAGAAGAACTTTCATAAAGCATCGAGATATATTCTTTGCGCTCTTCTTTGTTATCAAGCACGTTACCGGTACTCAACATCTCACCAATTTTTTTAATATTCCCTAATGGTGAGCGAAGTTCGTGCACCATCATTGACGTAAAATCACTACGCATTTTTTCTGCTTCTTTTTCGTGCGTCATATCATGGAAGATTACCGCACCACCAAGAATTTCTCCTTTTGCAACACCGGTATTTGTTTTAACTGGCGTTACGAGTATCTGGTAATACTTATCTCCTAAAAGAATTTCCTCTCCCTTGATTACCTTATCGAGCTTGATTGCTTCTTCGAGTTTTCCTTTGATATCAAATGTATTTTTAAGAATATCAATAAAATCAAAAATAGTAGGCACTCCTTCGCGCGCAAAACCAATGATTGTTTTTGCTGCGGGATTCGCAGCGATCACACGGTAGTCGCGATCAGTCATCACTACGCCCTCAATCATACTTTCAAGCATTGCGGCTATTTTACCCTGTTCCGTCTTAACCACTTCTTCTAGTTTTGTGACCGCTTGCGACGCCTGATTGATAATCTTATAGAGAATCTCCATTTCCGCCTCCTTATACAAACCCGCTTTCGTGCTTGCAATAGTGAGTACCCCAACCAATTCATCGCCGATGACAAGAGGGATATTAAAATATGACTCAATAGGTTCGGAAAGCACCTCGAGCATCAGCGCGCCGGTAACAATCTCTTCTATTTGTGTATTTACTAGATCACGCCCCAAAAGTGCGCTCAACGAAGAGAGCATGCGCGTGCGCATATCTTTGATGAATTGTGGTGACACCGAGCGATCAAGATCTATTTTGAAAACAATCTTTGATGGTTCGAGGAGCATATACGAAACCGCATTGTACTCCAGAAATTGATTGAGGGATCCTGAGATAACGTCGAGAATTTTTTTAATATTGAGCGAATATCCTGTGCGGTCTGAAATTTCTTTCAAAATTGCGAGCTCATACAAGCGACGTTTCACTTCCTGCTCCTTCCCCTCCATTCCCTCACGCATATGCTTCGTCCACCAATACATAAAAATTCCTACCACAAGGAAGAGCGTTAGGGTAATAGAAATGAAAGGAAGATATTCAGAAGGAGCCATAGGAATTAGTAACCAACATACGAACGGCAATACTCCTTAAAAACAATGTGTCCTAGAGAGATTTTATCTCTGGATACTTGGTAAAAATAGGACCAAGAGCATTTCTCACAATCTGTCCAGAAAGCTCCACGTATGCATCAATAAGTTTTTTAAGTGCTTGTGCGGGATCACCTTGTACCTCAGCTACTTTTCCATCAACGAAACTAATTTCAGTAACTTTTTTTGCGCGCAACAACGCCATTTCAGGACCAAGGATAATACTTTGCTTTGCAATAATTTCAGTCATCACTGCTTTATATTGTTCAATCTGTTCCATAGTGTTTTGTATAAAATATAAATAACCTATCCGTTTATCACTTTAAGGAGTTTATTTGCTCCTACACCCATTAACGCAAACCCTGCAATATAGAGCGGTCCGTACATAAACGTCAGCGTAGGAAGAAATTCTTGAAACCACACCATATTTGCCATAAAACCAAAGAACACGAAAAGCATTCCTCCACTGAAATATGCGAGCACGGTACCAAATACTCCCCCACGCATTTTGCGTGAGAGCATTGCCACGGCGATGGTCATCGCAAAAGCAACAATAACCGTGGACCAGAATGAAAAGTTCTCGAGAACACTAGCGTACACGTCAATATATTCAAAAGTAGTGAGCATCATAACATTGATAATTTATTGGTAAAAGAAACGATGTCATTAGTATACCACAGCCACAATAAAACAAACGAGAAGAAATGGTACTTTTATTACTCGTTAGTATTCCCCAAGTTCTTTCTTACCGCTTGTTTATACTCCTCTACGTACGGCTGATCAAAAGCATTGATATCAAGTAACTGCGCAAGATACATCACCACGCACATCTCGAATTGCATCAACGCACCTATTCCCTGAAGAGAAATTTCGGGGAGCTCGATCTCAGAAAAACGAATACCCCGCTTTTGATATACCTCTTTCACCCCTCGGTAAATTATTTCCATTATTTGGCACGGTGCACGACCAGAAACCCCTGGAACGAGAGAGAGGAGTGCCCGTTCATTTGAAAAAAGATCGTGTCCCCAATGTGAAGAATTTACACGCACAATCGTGCGCGCAAATAGTGCGGGGTCCGACAGATACAACTGCTCAACAGAATGAAGGTCCGTGGTGCCAATCGATGCAGTTGGTACGATATGGTGCTTGGTGGGTACACCATCTCTTGTAACATCCTTACCGAGCGATTCGGCAAAAAGTTGACGATACCATTTACCAAAAGATTCTAACTCTGGATGAAAGAGGAGGAGATCAAAAATAACGGCACCATCTCTACTTTGCGACACAATGTCGCATGCAACACGAAACGCGTCACTCTCTGCTCCGCGCTCAACACACTCTGTAACAACCTCCCCCGCTCCTTGGATAAGTTTGTCAGCTTCTATCCCAACCGCAAGAAGTGGGAATACTCCGACAGGAGAAAAAACCGAAAAACGTCCGCCAACAGTTTTAGGAATAGGGAGTAATTGGACACCCTCTTTCTCCCCCGCGTGCCACAGCGGAGATCCTTCGTCAGTAATATATACCATACGGTCATTTATGGTACCGAGTTTTTTTTCAAGCGCATCAATGAGAAAAGAAGCGTTGACCATCGTTTCGGTTGTACCTCCTGATTTGCTAATCACGGCAATAATAATCTCATCTTTGGACGCTACTTCCTCAACAATGATCCCCGTGAGGTCTCCTAAAAATTCAGGGGAACACGTATCAGCAAAAATCATTTTGGGTAACGAGGGACCATACCCATCAATCGTTCCACACATCGCCTCATACACTGCTTTCGTGCCAAGATACGAACCTCCAATACCAACCACTACTACATACGAAAGGTTTGGGGTAGAGAGTTTTTCCGCAAGAAGACGCGACTTTTCAAAAAGTTCATTATCGAAAGGCAAACGCAAAGAGCTCTCAGGGAGCAAGTAACTCCTATCGCTCATTGCACGACGCATGGTTGCAGCATAGTCAGTAGCGTGAGCACGAAATTCTTCCTGCCCCATAATTGGCGTAAGGTCGTGAGGATTTATGTATTTCATATGGGTACATTCTACACCAAAAACATCAATTGTGTAATGTTGTCACGACGGTTGCCCTTGACCAACAATTTGCTACAATGATCCCATGGATACACAAAAAAGAATCGTTATTTGGGCATCAGCAGTATTAATCATTGGCATTATTGCCGTAGGGGCGTGGAGTATTGCTACTGGACCCACAACAACACCAATCAATAATAACGGACTTCTTTCAGAAGAGGTGACGGCGAGCGATTGGACAAAAGGTGCACAAAACCCCAAAGTTACCCTCGTTGAGTACAGCGACTTCCAATGCCCTGCCTGCGCCGCATATTTTGAGATGGTTGAACAAGCAGTCACCGAATACGACGACCGCCTATCGTTCACCTACCGACACTTCCCGCTCGCGCAACACAAGAATGCACAGAGTGCGAGCTATGCTTCCGAGGCAGCAGGAAAACAGGGGAAATTTTGGGAAATGCACAAAATGATTTTTGAGCAACAAGCAGACTGGGCAGAAAAAAACAACGCTTCGGAGATTTTTAAAGGATACGCACAAGAACTCAAACTCGACCTCGCACGTTACGCGACAGACGTAGCATCTACTGAGATTAAGGATGCGGTGTCACACGACAGAGATACGGGATTGCGTTCTGGAGTTGATTCTACTCCTTCGTTTTACCTCAATGGTAAAAAAATGCAGAACCCTCGTAGTTACGATGAACTTAAAGCGCTTATTGAATTTGCGATTGTAAATGGCTAATCACCAAAATACTTAGTACATATTCTACTCTTTATGAACACCCTTATTAGCAAAATAACTCCTACACTTCTCATTATACTTATCCTCGTATTTTCTCTTATGGGGTTTTCTGATGCGCTATTTCTCTTTATTAAAAAAATCGCAGGGGGTCCTATCCCCTGCTTTATCGGAACAGGGTGTGATACCGTCGCAAGTTCCCCATATTCAAATATCTTTGGTATCCCTGTTGCACTCTATGGCGTAGCGTTCTATCTTCTTATTGGTGTATGTACGCTTTTCTACCTTGATACGAAGAAAATGTTCTTTGCACGTCTTCTTCTCCCCCTTACCACGCTCGGATTTCTTATGTCGCTTTACTTCATATATGTACAAAAATTTCTCATCGGCGCATTCTGCGTGTACTGTATTATTTCAGCGATTATTTCCACAATTCTTTTTGTCCTTGGTATTGTAAGTCGTTACGTAATTCGCACCCCATAATAAAGGTTATCTTTCGTTTTTCACGCTTATATCCTCTCCATCAGTAACAAATGTTATCGTGCCGCGTTCGGCAGTACTAAAAGAAGGAATATTAAATTCATCAAGAAGGTTCACCACCTCCTTATGAGGATGGCCGTAGGGATTTTCCTTACCAGCAGAAATGATCGCATAAGAAGGATTTACAGCAGAAAGAAACATACGTGAAGTCGATGTGCGAGAACCATGATGTCCAAGTTTAAGAACCGTCGATGCCATCATAGGTGAACCTGATTCTATATTAATATGTTTACTGATGATGTATTTTTCTATCTCCTGTGGCGCATCACCAGTAAACAAGAAAGATTTGGTGCCGTAGGAAAGTTTTGCAACGATTGAAGCTGTGTTTGTTTCCCACCCGACAACATTTCTATCAGGAGAAAGGATTTCAAGAACAACACCAGTATCGAGAATGATGCGTTCCCCACTACGCGCAAGAACACGCGTAGCACCTTCCTTCTGTATTTCATTTTCAAATGCCTCATATACACCCGTCGCAGAAGTATTTTCTGTGGTTACGACACCATCTATCTGCATACGAGAAAGAACGTCGGGAAGTCCTCCGGTATGATCCTGATCAGGATGCGTTGCAATAACGAGGTCGAGTGAACGATCCCAAAACGGCATAACGCGACCGAGCGCACGAAGTGTTTGTCGACCTCGCCCACCATCGATAAGAACCTGATTACCATTCGGCGCTTCTATATAAATAGCATCACCCTGTCCTACATCTAAAAAAGACACCGTGAGTTCGCCACGCCGATCGCTCCGTATCTCGATTCCCCAAATGAACAAATTTGCAAGGAGAAGAGCACCAAGCACTAACCATTGAATATATTTTTTCTGAACCTGTAGCAATAAAGAAGCGGGCATTATGGTACTATATATAATAGCACTCACGGAAACACTTTTCTCACCATATGCCAACAGATATCAACATCGAAATGATTATTACCGTTGCCGGATATTTCGGTATTTTTGCGCTTATGGTAGCAAATGGGGCGCTTTCATTCCCTTCTAGTCAGGTACTCTACGTTGTTACCGGATACTTTATTGCACAAGAAAAACTTTTACTCATCCCCGTGCTTTTAGCTGGAGCACTTGGCAACACGGTGGGCAACATCATCCTTTACGAACTTGCCCGGAAATACGGTAAATCCTTTATCATAAAATTAAAACTGTTTCCCTCAAGAGAACTTGAGAAAGTAGAAATGGCATTCCAGAAAAAAGGTGCGTGGTTTATTTTTATTGGTAAATTACTCCCCGCAATTAAAGTATTCGTTCCTATTCCTGCAGGGCTTGGCAAAATGCACCGTGGTTTTTTCGCATTGCTTATGTTTATTGCATCATTTATCTGGGCACTCGGCTTTATCGCCCTCGGTTATTTTTTTGGAGGAACGTTTAAAGTATTTGGCCTCTACGCGCTCATCCCTATCGCCATTGCGATTATTGTCGTGGCACTTTTCTACCGATACCTCAACAGTAATGAGATATTAAATGAATTAAAAAAAGAGGAGTAAAACACTATTTCTCGTGAGATATCTCCTTTTTACTAAAGAAGAAAATATAGACGATTTCAAGGATCGCGAATAAGTTTACGAGAAGGAGCGCAACAAACCACCATTTTTCACCACGGCGTGCAGACTTCCATAGCGCATACCCTTTCCACGGAAGTGTCCATATCGCAAGCGCCACGAGCACCCATATGTTTTGTAATAATATTTGTTCCATACCATAATAATACCACTGTTTATTCCCTGCGCAACATATTTACTATTTGTTTTTTTATGTGTAGTATCTACATAGACTAGAATTTCAAAAATCTATCACTTGATAGGAGGAGGTATAAAATGTCCAAGGACAACAAAACAGTTTGGGTCAAAAAGACAGTATGCACTGAATGCGATGGTTCCTACCCGGACCATAAGGAAGGATGTTCTTTTCGTGGTAAAGACGGGTGGACCATTACTGGCGGAGTACACGGAGGGTGCGGCGGAAACATAATCACACGAGGCAGCTGTCGCAAATGTGATAAATGCGACGAACATTTTTGCGGATGCGCAGCTGGATAATCCTCAACATGTCCACAAATGACCCTGTCTCTTATAGACAGGGTCATTTTATTTTGAACATTCCTTACCTCAACTCTGTTGGACGATACGAAAGTGCTTCCATAAGGTGCTGTTCAGCTAACGCTTCAGAATGTTCAAGGTCTGCAATAGTACGTGCAACTTTGAGAACCTTATGGTACGCGCGCGGAGAAAGTTTTAGGCGCTCGGCAGATGAATTAAAGAGTGCGCGAAGTTGCGGTGTAAGTACAATATATTTTTCCACATCCTCAGCACGCATTTCATTGTTGGTCGTGATGCTACGTGGGTGTTCTTGGAATCGCGCTTCCTGTACTTCGCGCGCCATAGCAATACGGTTACGAACTATCTCACTCGTCTCTCCCTTCCTTTCTTCAGAGAGTTTGTCGTGACTCATTTTAGAAACTTTTACCCACAAATCAATACGATCGACAATAGGACCAGAAAGTTTGCGCTGGTATGAGGCAAGTACTGCAGGCATACAAACACAACGCTCTTCGCTTCCATGTTTACCACACGGGCACGGATTCATTGCTGCGACAAGAATAAAGCGTGCGGGAAAATTCTCATACCCTTTGCTTCGCGCTATGCGGATATGCCCTTCTTCAATAGGTTCGCGCAGAGACTCAATCACCCTTCGATCAAACTCAGGAAATTCGTCGAGGAATAATACTCCGCGATGTGCAAGGGTAATTTCGCCTGGCTTTGGGGTAGCTCCCCCGCCAATAACCGACGGGTACGATGCCGTATGATGAGGTGCACGCAAAGGTGGGCGCGTAACCACTTCCTCACGAAGTATCCCTGAAACTGAATGAATGCTCGTAACTTCAAGTTTTTCTTTTTCGCACAGATCGGGAAGAAGATTAGTAAAAGCTTGCGCAAGCATCGTCTTGCCTGTGCCTGGTGGCCCCCACATTGCAAGGTTGTGTTTTCCCGCTGCAGAAATCTCAAGAGCTCGTTTAGCAAACTCTTGTCCTTTAATATGAGAAATATCAAACTCAGAAACCGTCTCGCCTATTGGGGCAATCTCACCACGCGCACATGAAAGCAATACGGTTGACGTTTTAGTATCAAGATGGTCGATAATTTCTGCGAGTGTATGCACGCCATACACCGTGACCCCTGAAACAAGCGCCGCTTCACGTGCATTCTCCTCAGGAACAAAGATCTCACTAAACCCTTCTCGCTGTGCTACCTGTGCATATAAAAGTACTCCTCGAATAGGACGCACTACCCCATCAAGAGAAAGTTCTCCAAGAAATAGTTTACCTTTAGGATCAAAGCGCGCCTCTCCACCCGCCATCAAATACGCAAGTGCGATAGCAAGGTCATAATGTGATCCTTCTTTTTTAAGTTCAGCTGGCGCGAGCGACACCACAATTTTCTGATTTTTTTGTTTGGGAGACGTGAACCCAGAATTTTTAATCGCGGCACTCACCCGATCACGCGACTCATCTACTGACGCAGAGGGTAACCCTATGAGAGAAAAATTATGAAGTCCCCGCGAAAGATCCGCTTCTACATCAATAATGTGTGTAGTTAGTCCGACGATTTGCGCCGAGAAAATTTTAGAAAATTGCATGTGGAGAATAGACTTCTGTCGGACACCACACTCTACAAAAAACTATCCTTCGCGATGTTCGATACAGGTTGGTGCAGCTGGATTTGCACGAAGACGTGCTTCTTCGATAGGATTTTTACAAATACGACACACGCCATACGTACCAGTTTCAATACGCGCAAGTGCTGCGTTTATCTCAAGGAGACGTGCTTCAAGTTCTACTTCAATAGAAGCATTTTCTTCAAATGTTTCCATGCTATCAGCTACATCATTAGAATCTGCGGTTGGGTTGTTAAGGTCTGGCGCTGAAGGCTCCCAGTCTCCCGCAATCTCGGGATTTTTATGCGCAATGCCCGTCATTTCCCCTTCAATACGGGCTTTTTCATCAAGTAATAAATCTTTAAATTCGGTGGTATGTATAGTTGTCATAGGAATCATTTTAACGTATGTCTGTTCAAAAAACAAGAAATGCCCTATTGCGAGCCGCCCTTGGTTTTCATAAAAATTTCTTCAAGTGCACTCTGCGAACCGGCAATTAACAGGGTGTTTTCATCAACAAACACATACGAAATACCTTTCACTGAGCCAATTTCCCCCACACGTGCATCACGCCCTACTATTATGGCATCACGAAATACAATTTGTGGTGAGGAAGTAGCTGATGTCATTCTACCAAACACCATATCGAAAAAATATGGTAATTTCTTTTCCCATAAGAGAATACCCGCAAGACCACCATCATACGTTGAAACTTTAAGCACGAGAAATGGCGTAGTTGCATTTTCTTCACCTAAAAATCCAACCATAAAATCATCTTCAAGTGCCCTCGTAAGCATTTCGGGGACACGAAAATCCAAGAGTCCGAGAAGTCGACGGGAAGAGATTGTTTGAGAAATCATATCCCCCTCTGCTCCTTTAACTTCTTCTGTAAAATAAATATTTTTAACCATCCCCTTTTCTGCACCGAGGCTGTGCTCATCAATAATCTCAGCAAAAATGAGCTCAGCTGATTTCCCTGTAATATCAATCTTCTTTTCAGCTTGCGCGGGGATAAGAGAAGGGGTAAGGATAATCGGCACTGATACAGGAGAAAGATTATCAGCTGTTGGAAGATTATCCGGTCCTCCAAAATTAGGAAGACTGATATCTGGAATCTGTATCTTGAGAGAAGGAAGGACGCGAACAAACAACACCCCAAGAGTACCAACAGCACCGACAAGAACCGCAAGCACTACCACAAGAAACAATCGTCCGTGTGGTCGAGGGGCAACGGGAGACGCATCTTGTACAGAGGCTTTTTCTTTTTCCTGCATGCGTTGTGCTTCTACTTGTGCAGCTTTTTTTCTCTGTTCAGCAAGTGCAATAGAAACAAGTGATTCATTTTTCTCTTCAATCGCACGCGCCATATCACTTTTCATCGTACGCATAGGTTGCGCGAACGGAGTATTTCCTTCTTGAGGTATATTAATTTCACGAGGAAAAGTACCTGCGGTACGCGAAGGTGGGACGAGTGATGCATTAGGGGGAGTATTTGGTATTTCCATAGTACTATGTTACCTCAATCAATTTACCTACTTATTGTGTCGCTGTTTTTTCAGCAAGTGCTTTTTCCTGTTCTTCAACGAGGGCGACAGCATCTGCGCGTGCTTTTTTGAGCGCCTCTGCGACTTCTTTTTCAGCAGTTGCGACCGCCATACGCACACGTTCATCCGCTGTCTGTTTTTCTTTTTCTTCGTTTATTATCGCCTGATCTGCTTCTTTCTTTTCTCTTACGGCTGTAGATTCTGCGACCTCTGCTTCCTTCTTTTCTTTTTGCGCAACCACTTCTGCCATTTCTGCATCTTTTTTTTCTTTGAGGGCTGTGACATGCGCAGCCTGAGCCTCTGCTTCGGCTTGCACTCTTTTCTTTTCTGCTTCTTGCCTACGAGCTTCAGCAAGGGCACGCTCTTCTCGTTCAATAATTTTTGGTATTTCTGAAAGCGCGCGCTCTTTTTCAGCAATAATCTCAGCAGCTTTTGCAGAAACTTCGCTTAATTCCTTTTTTTGAAGCGCAACGACCTCTTCGGAACGCGTGAGTGTTTTCTGTCGTACGCGTTCTCTGGCTTCAATGATTTCGGGACTTTCTGTAGCATTCAGTGTTTTTGCTTTTCGTTCTTCAGCTTCACGGCGCGCTTTTTCTCGTATTGCCGCAACCTGTTCTGCTTCTCGACGTGCTTCGTCCTCAATAGCTTGTGCCTCCTTAGCGCGCTCATCTGCTGACTCCTTTTCTTTTTGCTTCTCTGCTTCCTCTCTCTTTTTTTGCTCAACTATCTGAAGTTCTTTTGCTTTTTTTGCTTGCTCAACCATCCGCGCCATTTCCTCTTCCTCTTTTGCACGTACCGCCAACTCGCGCCCAATACGCTCTTCTTCTTCTATAAGTTTTCCCGCTTCAGCAGATGCTTTCCCTGTAATTCTCTGCCAGAATGAGTAGCTACGGATTAATTCTTTTTTCTTTTGCTCTCGTAAGGATACTCGGGAACTACCATTTTTCTTTTGCTCTTCAAAAAGAGCAATGTCGTCTTTCATGGTATGGGTGGCTCGCATCTCGGGAGTACTTCCTGAAACATTAGTTTGTAAACTGCGAGACGGAGAAGGAGGAATTATTATATTCATGGTACAGTAAATATGTTTCGCTAAAAAATGAGTATGTCAATATTCCCTTGTAAGGTTTATTAAAATTATTATACCGCGTATTCCTTTCCTCTGCACGCACGTCTTGTTGATAAAAGCGGTATCTACCCCGGGGCAAGCCCCGGACAAAATGTTGTTCACTTCGTTGTCACGGGTCTTTTTCCGCTGAAAAAGCCCGCTACCCCACCTCGCGCCGTCCTAGAGCGTTCGTGCGAACGCACGGAGTAGCTCGCGCTCCGGTCTTGCGAAGCTCCATGTATTCGCTTCTCACCTCGGCTCCCTGGCCGACTGCTGTCAGCGGGCTAGGCGGAAATGAGAAAGATTACTTTCTCATTTCACTCGCTCTACGTCGCTAATAACACCAACACAAACATTTAAAAAAACACCTTCGTTTTTTGAAGATGTTTTTTGTGTATATTAAAAATTAATTTTTAGGTGGGGTTTCTTTATTCCTGTCTACTTTATTACGTCCACGACGGTACGTTCTATTATTACCGTTACTCCTTTCTCGCGCTCCTCCTAAAAGGTATTTACGTGAATCTTCACTCATATCTATAAAGTCGTCAGCTACCTCACGAAGACGTCCTGATGCTGAGCGACCAAACGTGATCACCTCAACCTGTGTCCCCATAAATTTCAAATACTCTACGAGGGGAACAAAATCTCCGTCTCCTGATGCAAGAATAATGGCGTCCACTTTTGGCGCGAGACGGACAGCATCTACCGCAAGACCAACATCCCAATCAGCTTTTTTCGCACCGCCGAAAAAGATTTGAATATCTTTTGTCTTGGTTTCTATACCTAAACTATTGAGTGCTTCAAAGAAACTTTTCTCGTCTTCTGCTTCTGTCGTAATAACATATGCAATGGCACGTACAAGATGTCGTCCAGATACTGCTTCTTTAAGAATTGCACCAAAATTAACCTTCGCACCATAAAGATTGCGAGCGCTATGATAAAGGTTCTGTGTATCGATGAGCATCGCTACACGCTGTTCCTTTTGTTTGATTATTGCCATAAGAGGTGGTAAGGATTATTTTGCTCCTACCTTTTTTGCTACGACATCGTAACGATCTCTGTTTTTGCGCTTGAGGTAATTCAAATGCGCGCGACGGTCAGCAACCATCTGCAAAAGACCACGACGAGAATGGTTATCTTTCTGGTTTTTCTTCAAGTGTGCAGTAAGGTCATCAATACGCTTTGAAAGCAAAGCGACCTGCGCCTCAGGAGATCCCGTATCCTTGCTGTGGATCTGCACTTTCTTGATAATATTCTGTTTTTGCTTTGTTGATATCATTAGACATACTTTATCATATCTTGGCAAAAAATGCAAGACCCACCCCTGAAACACATCTAAAACACCTTATTTTTCAACAAAACACGCAAATATCTTAAAAATCCTTATCTCCCTCTTCCGGGTTCAATATTTCAATACCGCTCTGTTCGTAAATTTCTTTTGAAAAATCTTTGAGGGGCTTAGCATAGAGGGGTGCTTCAGTGTCTTTCTCTAGGAAAATACCTTGTTTCTGCATTGTGGCACGAGATGCATCACTGAGTTCTTTTTCATCAAACACAACTCCATCAACACCTGAAGTATCATCATCAGAATTTTGAGAACTTGTAATAAGAATGTAATCGTCAGTTCCGCTCATAGCAAAAGGGTACCATTTCTCATGACAATACACAATTACTTCCCTTCTAGCTTCGTACGCGTGAGTGGCCCCACATATCCCGATGCAGGAGTAATGTGATACTTTTGTTGGTACTTGATAACGGCAGATCTAGTTCCTGGGCCGAAGTAGGTGGTTTCATTGCCCGGAGAACCAGCGCCAGAGGATGCAATACGGGTTTCAATATCTGCATTGAGTAACTGTTGGAGTTTCTTTACATCGTCACCTTTAGAACCAATGGTGAGGTTACGATAGAAAGTGGTAGAGATGGTAGTGGAACCGTAGAGTTGGTTCAGTTTGGTTTTCGTAAGAGGGCCTACGGTACCTTGTGCAGGGGTAATAGCATACTTCTTCTGGAAGGCGATGATAGCGGACTTGGTACCGGGGCCAAAGGCACCATCGACAGGAGATGTGAGGGGGAGGAATCCTTCGATTTGGAGGATCTTTTGGAGTTCACGGACATCGGTACTGTCACGCATACCGTAGGTGATGGCACTATCAGAGGAGAAGATGTAGGACGGATGGGAGGCATTCGGTACTTTAGTACAAGGTTTCCCTGTGATCGTAGAGTAGGTCGTGGTTTCGGTACAGCCTGCTTCAATGATGGTGTAGGACACATTGGTTTGGGCGAGGGATGCTTGGGGAGTAACCGAGAGACCGAGGGTTGAAGTGTAGTTGGGTGCCTTATCGTAGGCGGAGAGCAAGGATCCGCCTGAATAAGAAGAATTACTGCTAGGGGGAGAGGATGGACTAGTGTGATTCGTGGCTTCTGCTTGCGGTTGAGCGGTATTATCAGATACTTTTTCGAGGGGAGTCGGGTTTAATATTTTTGAAGTTTGCTTATTGTCAAATTCAATGGCCCCCTTATCCCAATTATTATCAAATCCTCTTGTTTTGCCAAACATATCCTTGTCGTAATTATTTCCAAGGCTATAGCCGGCCTTAGTGGGTACAAGAAGATGGTAACCGGAAAGAATGGTGCCCGTTGCGATTTCCTTATTTGTTTCCGTAATCTTATCTTCGCCGGATCCTTTGAACAGATTATAATCATGAGTTACGTCATTGCCGAATTTAGCCGACGGACTGTTGTGCCATAAATTATTATAGGCATTCACGTTGCTGATTTTTTTATAGATCGTAAATATCCTTCCGGAGCCGCCATTAGTAAGGTTGATGAAGGAGTTGTTATAGATATTGATGTCATCTGCGTAGTAGGTGTCGGCTGAATCCCAGCTGCCGATTGCGCCATCATATGCGGTCGTGCCGAAATCCTTCGACCAGGTGAAAATGTTTCCGTAGATGTCCCAATTTTTTGCCCTTCCCATGATGATCCCGCCGGTACTGACGTAATCTTTTATGATATTGTTTTTTATGACCACATTATGAGTATCGCGAGCTGACCAGATTTCCGAATGTTGCGCCTGGTTTTGTCCGTTTCTTTCCAGTTGGCAGTTTTCAATCAGGATATTTGAAACATTCATAGTATATAGGATTGTCCTTGAGGAATGGTGCAGGTATGAATTCTTGAATATCCAATCGCTTCCGCCTTTAACTCCGTAAACGATGTCTTGTCCGATGTATCCGGGCTTAAAGCCAAGTGTCATTTCGATATGGTCGAAGACTAGATTGGAAACAGGATTCAAGATATTTACCGCCTTTGCTTTGTCGGAATCACTTGTAATTTTGATGCCATGACCGGACGTGAAGCTATTCGGGCCGCCGCCAACCTGGCCATCTATTTCATAATTACCGGTTGTGAATGAGATCGGCTCAAGTACAGCAGCGCCGTCGCCCATAGAATTCGTCCAGCCCGTATTTACGCCATGATCAGATGGAATCGCTTTCTTGATATAGATCCAACCGGTTCCGGCGTCACTGAATTTGTGGCTGGCATATTTTCCGTCAGCTAAATAATAAAGGGTATTTCTCGTTAAAGAAGCCGGCAAATCAGTAAAGGCATTTACCCAGTCTGAGCCATCGTTTTTCCCAGAAGCAGACGGGTTAACGTAAAAAAACTTTGTTGTTACAGGGATAGACTTTTTTTGTACGGTTGAGAGTGTAGCTGTGATTGTTTCAGTGTCGGATGAAATTATGGCTGTTTGTGGTCCGCTGTATGGATTCGTCTCGGGAATGCTGGTGATTTTAATTATTTCGTCTGACCCCATATCCCATGGGTTTGTCCTATTTTGTCCGTCAATATCGTTAGAAAATGAAAAATTTGGATCAGCTGATAAGTCTACTCCTTGATCTTTAGCTGAATTATCAGTGTTTGAAAGGTGAAAATCTTTATTTACAGAGTTTAAAAAGACGAAAGTCTGATTGAATTTATTACTCTGATCTGCAGGAATCCCAGAGATGGACTGACCAAGATTGGTTGCAGAGTAAGTTGTTTGAGAAACACCAAAACCGGAGTTAGATATGTCAGTCGTATTGTTGGTAAAAATAGAGTTTTTTAAGGTTGAAAATTTTGCATCCAAATATACTGCCGTTGCGTTATTCGCGTAAGTGCAATTATAAAAAAAACCATTAGTTCCGGTGAAGCGTATGCCGAAACTGGAATCATAGATAAGGCAATTTTTGACTTTGACATTATCCCCTGAAAGGTAGAGGCCGATGCTGCTATTTTTAATTATGGAATTTGATATTTCCACCCCGCTTTGATATGAAAGTATGCCTTGTGATGTTGAGGTCTTATTGTCAATTTGTATTCCGTCGATTTTTACATAAGGCTCAACATTATAGATAGCCCTTCCGGAATTTGACAAACGATATTTCGCATCACTCCAAACCCCGACATGTCTCGCTTCAGGTGCGGTATAGATCCTGATGTACCTCGTTGCATCGGTCGTCCAGCCATCAATCGTTACAGCCGTGGTATCGGGATTTGTCCACGTACCCTCAATCCTCGCTACCGCAATTTCATTAGTAACAGTAAGGTTTCGGTTTTCTGCAGCTTCCCACGCAGAAAGTGAGGTGTAACAGTTGGAGTACCCCGTACAATCTTGGCGGATAATACGGATGGATTCGGTCGCTGCGGAGGAGAAGCTGGGAATGATAAAAAGGAGAACAAGAGAAAGTATATACACGAGGTGCTTAATGGACATGGCGATATATGTAATAATGATTAAATTAATTAGCATTAGTATATCGTGTTTTAGAGAAAAGAAGGAGAACGTTATCCACACTTCCCTGTCATTCTTTTTTTAGCATACCACACAAAAGTGCAAAAAATTAACAGGACGTGTATGATAGAAGTATGATCGCCCACCTTTCAGGTACCCTTTTTTTTACCAACGACCACTTCGTGGTGATTGATGTTAATGGTGTAGGGTACAAAGTACGTACCTCTCTCAACACGTTGCATACTCTCGAAAAAGAAGTGTCCAAAAAAATATCCCTTTGGATACATACGGTCGTCCGAGAAGACGTGTTTGACCTTTATGGCTTTTTACACAAAGAAGAACTCGATTTCTTTGAACTACTTATTAGTGTATCGGGTATTGGGCCAAAAAGTGGACTTGGTATTCTCAACATTGCTTCGGTAGCTAGTCTCAAAGAAGCAATTTCAAATGGTAATGCCGTTGCTCTTACCAAAGTTTCTGGTATTGGTGCAAAAAATGCACAAAAAATAATCCTTGAACTCCGCGACAAGCTTGGCGGTGCTGGCAGTGAAATATATGGTGGTAAACTTGATGAAGAACATGATGCTATTGAAGGACTTGTGGCGCTAGGATTTTCCGAGCGTGACGCACGAGAGGCACTCAAAAATGTATCCCCTGAAATCAAAGGTCCGAGTGCACGCATTAAGCACGCACTCAAACATCTCGGTCGGTAAATTTTAAAACCAACGCTACAAACCATCGACACGTAGACTTTCCTGTTTTATTTCGCTATACTTTATGTATGCTCAGTGTTTTTCCTCAATTATTTGATTACAGCTTTCTTGCAATCACCGTGCTCCGCGTTACGCTTGGTATTATTTTTATTTTTTTTGCCTACGGGAAACTATTTCGTGAACGCGCAATGCGTATCGCTTTTTTCGATAAGCTCTCTCTTCGTCCTGCAATTGTATTTTTCTCGATCGTTACCGGCCTTGAACTTATCGCTGGCATTTTTCTCACGATTGGGTTATTCACTCAAATAATGGCACTCATTACCGGAACACTTATGGTACTCGCCACCCTTATCAAGTGGCGTCGCCCTGACGTGCTTCCCTACAACACCGTGGAATTCTATATTCTTCTTGCACTTGTTTCCTACTCACTCGTCTTTCTGGGGCCTGGCTCGTTTGCGTTTGATTTTCCACTATAAAAACAAACGAGGCTCTGCAGGGTTTCTAAAAAGGATATTTTATGGTAGTATCCTTTTGTTAAACGTAAAAAAGTAAGCGCCCGTAGCTCAGTCGGTAGAGCAGCTCCCTTTTAAGGAGACGGTCGTTGGTTCGATTCCAACCGGGCGCACAAAGCGGAATTTCAAAAGAGCACCCTGCGGTGCTCTTTTCGCTTTGTGCGAGACGGAGCGATATTTTGCGAGCACGCAAAATCGCGAGTCGGGGTCGCGGAAATTTTTGAGCGTCGGCGAGAAAATTATCTGTGACCACAAAAGATCAAAAGGGTGTCCTGCGCGCTGTTTTTTAGTTGTGCGAGGCGCAGTGATGTTTTGCGAGCTCGCAAAACCACGAGCCAGGGTCGTGAAAATTTTTTGTGACGACAAAAAATTATTCCTGACCACAAACAAGGCAAGCTCCACCAGAAAGCAACTTAGCACACAAAACCACGAGTCGGGTGAGGTGCGAATACGTGGAGCACCGCAAGGACGGAGCGCGACGGCGCGAGGAGGGGTCGCGGGATTTTTCAGCAGAAAAATACCTGTGACCGCGGAAATTTTTGAGCGTCGGCGAGAAAATTATCTGTGACCACAAAAGATCAAAGGGGTGCCCTGCGGCAAGTTTTTAGTTTTTCATCACACTTGACATAGTATATTTAGTACTGTAGAATAGCACCAGATATATAGATTGATTCAAATAAACAATACTCTAAAAGAAAAGGAGTTGCCAATGGAAAAGATGGAATCTGTTGACTACAAGGAGCCCTATTCGATCAAAGTTGGAAAGTTTCTTCTATTGAGGGACTTCGTTCTCTCTTCGTGTACCGGCTCTGCAAATTACTCGTTGGTCGAGGGCCGCGTGATTGGTATCCTGCGCAAGGATCCGGAGGCCAAACCGCAGAAATACCTGTTAGGCCTCCTCACACGAGAGCCCCTGCGGGCGTTTATCGGAACGATATGGTTCGAAGGGAGGGGTGCCAGTGAAACGAGGTGGGTTTTAGAGGTTTATGGTCGCAAGCATGTCGAATTGCTCAAACAATTGGGCGAGGAAATGGCTTCGACTTTCAACACTCATATTGATATTCGTCTCGTGACCGAGCAACCGAAGTTCGAGACAACCTATGAGGACGATTTCCATCCGTAACGTACCCGAGCCCCTCACAGAACGCAATTCTGCGAGGGGCTCAATTTTTATCTGAACTTGATTTTTACCATATCCGAATTGCGGAGCGATGATATATTCTTTTAAAGAATACTCTGTGATATTCTTACCTCATATGAAAAAAATATTTCTCCTTCTTTTAGTCATTGTGTTTACGTTTGTTGGTATTAAGTTTTACCAATCATCTCATACGAAGAAAACTGATTCTCTTGATCAATACTTTTCTATTATCCACAACAACACCGAACGAAGATACCGAGTTCACATACCGACAACATACGACGAGAACAAAAAAACTCCTGTGATACTCAATCTTCATGGCGGTGGTGGAAACATCGACAGCATGGCAGATATGACAGGAATGAATGAAACCTCAGATAAGTATGGGTTCATCGTGGTATATCCTGAAGGCACGTTACAAAAAGTGCTGGGAAAATCCCTAGGGAGCTGGGACACGGGAATGATTAAAAAAATAATAACCGTTGACGACGTAGGATATATTTCTGCAGTTATTGATGATGTAAAAACAAAATACAATATCGACGAAGCAAGAGTATATGCTACGGGAATATCAAATGGTGCGCAGATGTCCTACAAACTTGCGTGTGAACTGTCCAATAAAATAACTGCAATTGCTCCCGTTGCGTCGCAAGGAGCCTTTACGACCTGCCCACTTTCACGACCAGTGCCAACGATTCATTTTCACGGAACCGAGGACATCTGCGCTTCGTACAATGGTGGTCTTTGTGGAGGGTGTCTTCAAAAATATTTTGAGACCCTTATCGGAGTGAGCACGGCAGACACCACCTACGCATGCGAGTCGGTTCCAAATTTTATAGAAAAATGGGTAAAAATAAACAACATATCAGAAGCACCGAAACTTGTTCTTGAAAAAGATACTGCTCGTTGTATTTCCTATGGAAACGGGCAAGACCGCGAAGTAGCCTTTTGTTCTGTTGGCAATATGGGGCATGCATGGCCGGGAGGTAATCATGGTATCGTTTGTGAAGATGCTGATAGTAAAAAATGTAAAGACTATATACGTGTTATGGGAAACACCAGCAACACAATCTCGGCGAATGAATTAATGTGGCAATTCTTTAGTAAATATTCTCTATAACTGTATTGTTTGACTTTTTATATCAGATTGATATCGTGTGAACGTATGTCAGGACATAATAAATGGGCTCAGATCAAACACAAAAAAGCTGCGACGGACAGCAAGAAGAGCAAAATCTTTGGAAAATTCTCTCGCCTTATTACGGTCGAATCAAAGAAAGCTCTCGGTGACACCTCTTCCCCAGGACTTCGCGTGGTAATCGAACGCGCGCAAAAAGAAAATATGACTGCCGATGCTATTGATCGCGCGGTAAAAAAAGGAATGGGGAGCGACGCAGGTTCTATGGAGCCGGTACTTTTTGAAGCATACGGCCCCGGTGGATGCGCGCTTCTCCTAGAAGGACTTACCGACAATAAAAATCGCACGGTTGCGGAAATTAAACATATTCTTTCTAAGCGGGGGCTTTCTCTCGCAGGACAAGGTGCTGCGGTATGGGCGTTCACGCATACTCATGAAGGATACGAACCAACCACCACCATCCCCCTCTCTCCAGAAGACGAACAGGTACTTTCTGAAATTCTCGAGGAGCTCGATGAACACGACGATATCCAAGAAGTCTACACGAACGCGGAGTAAAACGAAGGAAGAGGTATTATGCTACTATAGTTCATATGCGTATTATCTCTATTGACCCAGGGTACGAACGTCTCGGTATTGCCATACTAGAAAAACAAAAAAAGGAAACACTCATTTTTTCTGAGTGTTTTAAAACTAAATCTGACCTCCTTTTTATAGAGCGCCTCGAGCTCGTGGGGCGTGAAGTTGCTCGGGTAATAGCAGAATATAAACCAGAGGCACTCGCCATCGAGAATCTCTTCATTTCAAACAACCAAAAAACTGCGATGCGCGTCGCCGAGGTGCGGGGCGCCATCCTTTACCAGTCACGCTTGAGCGGTCTTTCTGCTTACGAATACACTCCGCTTCAGGTTAAAACGGCAACCACGGGCTACGGAAAAGCAACAAAAGATCAAGTATCTACGATGGTGCGAAAAATCGTTCCAGAGGCCCAAAATATTACCCAAGATGACGAAATAGACGCTATTGCCATAGGGATTACACACTTTGCCTATATTCGCTAATGTAACGCACGCTCGACTTTTCCACAGCTTTATTGAAAAGATATTGCATGATAAAAAACTTTTTGATACAACTATGAAATCCTTAGATGGTGGGTATTTTAATAGGAATAAATAAAGAACATGAGCTTATGTTAGATGAAGAAAAAAACATAGATGAAGAGGAAGTGTTTGGTGGTGGAGAGGAGGACATAATTGATGATGATGGTATCGATATTGGCGATGAAGAAGTTGATGGATTAGGTGCTGATGAAGAGTTTTCAGCCCTTTCTTTTAGTGGAGCACGCGGACTCGACGAATAATAGATTTCGTGAACCATTAATATCTCGTATAGGATTACAACAAAGCGCG